>Ga0307503_10000007_pt1 | contig 363746 bp, 340 predicted proteins | sample 17_S_MG_FD_194514 | JGI IMG/M metagenome (GOLD analysis project Ga0307503, IMG submission 194514) | Soil microbial communities from Populus trichocarpa stands in riparian zone in the Pacific Northwest, United States - 17_S | ecosystem: Environmental > Terrestrial > Soil > Riparian zone >... | reverse complement strand
GCTCCACCGACACACTCTCTCGGCGGCGGCAGTCTGAGTTCGGGGCTCGAAGGCCCCTGCCGTTTTCCGACGGCGCCAGTTTCACCGTCCGGGGCCGGATTGCCGGGCATTTGTGCAACAGCCTCCACGCAGACCCGAAGACGTGCCGGACCGACCGGAAATGCGCTCCCTGGTCGAACAGACCAAGGTCTGGGCCGAGAGCCAACTCGAGGGCGATTACGATTCCACTTCCCGCCCCGATAGCTCAGCTGGATAGAGCGACTCACTCCTAAGCGAGGTGGAGGAGTGCGCGTTTTCGGCTCTACACAGCGGTCTGTGCGGTGCCCTTCGGGGTCACGGATTCCAGTCGGTTGCCGTACTTCTATTCCGTTTTGGGCAGCGAGAATGGCCCGCTGCCCAATGGATTGCATTGTCGGCAACCCGCTCCGCTACCTTGTCCGCCATGGTTTCTCGCAACCTGATCGACCAGGCAGGGAAGCTGCTGGCAGAGGCCGCGGGTGCGGAGTCAACGGTGATCCTCTTCGGCTCCCATGCACGCGGTGAGGCAAGAGCGGATAGCGATGTCGACTTCCTCGTCATCGAGCCTTTCGTAAAGAACCGCCTCAAAGAGTGGGAGCGTTTGCGGCGGGCCCTCAAAGACTTTCCCATGCCGGTAGACATCGTCGTCCTAGACGAGAAGCGCGCAGAGCGGCGGGCAAAGGTGCCGGGGACGATGGTTCACCACGCGCTGCGCGACGGTCAGGTCCTTGCCCACGCCTGAGCAGATCGAGGTCGCGGAACTCCTCGCCCGGCTCGCGCGAATCGACCTGGCGACTGCTGAGAAGCTCGCCCCAGATCCAGAGATGGATGACCGCCCCGTGGGCTTCCATGCGCAGCAGGCCGTCGAGAAGGCCGTGAAGGTTGCACTAACGCTGGCCGGCATCGACTTTCCAAAGACGCACGACCTCGAATTCCTGATCGTGCTGGCCGGCAAGCACTCCATCGCCCTGGAGCCGGAGTTTGAGTCGGCGTCCTGGCTAACCCCGTGGGCCGCCGAATTCCGATACGACGACGCTCCGATCGAGACGCTGGATCGCAAGCGAGCGATCGCCGCCGCCAACTCAGCGGTCAGCTGGTGCCAAGAGCTGATCACGAACCTGGCGGGATCAGCATCCGAATCAGACGATTCAGCGACCGGAGAGCCGGAGCCCGAGTGAACAGCGAACGAGATGGAGACTACTTCCGCCATTGCCAAGCCAGGGTGACTCCGATGGGCGACCTGAAGCCGTACTGGGGCAAGTGGATCGCGGTGCGTGCCGAAGAGATCGTTGCCAGCGGTTCGAGCCTGCCCAAGGTCCGCGGTAGGGGCGACGTCCGGCCGACCGATCTGGTTGCCCGTTCCACGCCCAGAGGGCCGATACCTTGTCCTTGGTGCGATCTGCGAGACAATCTGCAGTCGAGCCCCGATAGCTCAGCTGGATAGAGCGACTCCCTCCTAATTGACCTGAAAAAGTCAAGGTTTTCCGCTTCGTGTTGCGGAATGAAGGATGTCCCGCATCTGTTCGGATTCCACCCGATCACGCACGATTGGCGTGCGTTTGGGCAGCGAGATGGTCCGCTGCCCAAACACTCGCTGACTGGCCGAGTGGTCCTCACGATCGGCCTAGGACCCGCAGAACGGCCTGGCGAACCTCGCCATTGACCTATGTTGCACTGCTCGGCTCGATCTTAGGCTCAAGAGAAAGTCGTTCAGCAACGCGTTGAAGCGCTTGATCGGCGCCCCATGCAGATGCGGCCGCCCAAGCCAGCTCCCGTTCAGAGTCCTCCGAAAGATTCTTCGCGTTCTTGTAGCCGAGGTCGTGCTGCGGCTCTGCCCACGCGTGTTGAAACAAGGTGCGTACTTGCAGCTCAAAAGTTGCGGGAGCGGATGGGGCGTTTTTCCAAGTCGAGGGCATGACTTGAGGGGGAATCACAAATATCGAATGGTCGCTCTCGTATCCGAACTCAGTTGTCCTAGGCGCTTTGCGCCTCAGCTCAACTGAAGTGAACTCGTTGCAGATGGCATCCATCACAACAGCAAGGTCCGATCGAAAGAGCACAAGTACCCGCCCCGCTATCTGGTCCTCAACCTCACGCAGGGGTTCGTTGTAGACACTGTTAGTAGCTTTTCCACGGACCTTTTCAACAAACCGATCGACGCTCTTGACGCGATAGCTGATTCGGTCGATGTGTGGAACCTCGGCAAGGATCTCACTGGTTTCAATAGCGAGGTCTTGCCTGACTTGTTCAAGTACCGGTAGACGGTCCTTGTAGCGGGATCGGAGATCAGCTTCGCTAAGCATGGCGGCTGCGTACAGTCTCGGCCACAACGAGGCCGGTAGCAGTCAGACGGCGGTCATCCCCTACTTTCTCGATCTCGACCCCCTCTGGCTCATCAGTGAACGGAGCCGATACCCAAACGCCGGTATCTAGCTGGTAGACCCGGAAGTTGATCAACTTGTCAAACGCGTCTCGGTCAAGGCTGAATAGGCTGTCCTTATTACGTTTCGCGACGGGGTGAGCCAGCAAGTTGCTGCGCGCCGGCTCCCGCAGCAGCTCGTCCGCAACTGATGCGATGGACCACTTCTCGCGGTTGCTCTGGCGAAGTGCTTGCGCTGCTCCGACAAGCTCAAGACGCTCCTCCGCGTTGCCTGCGGCACCGACTGTCTCGCGAAGAACCTTGGCGAGAATCCTGGTTCCCAGGGCCGATCCAAGACTCAATCTGGCATCAAGGAAGCGCTCGATCCAGAAGTCTGCGGCGGCGCGAGCTGAAGCGTTGACCTGGAAGTCAACGACTCGACAAGAAAGGAAGTCGGTTCGCCGATTCTGCCCTCTGAAGACAGCCGCCTTGCGTAGATGCGATCCACGACTAAATGCCTCCGTGGCCTGAACAGAGGGCCCCTTACCCAATCGTCTTGATGGGGAGAACTGAAATACCGAATCCTGGGGGAAGGTCCAAAGCTTCACTTCTGTTGCCTTGTCGTCATCCGCCACAACGATCATCAACAGCGAATCCTTAGATCTTGCGTCAGTGCAAGCCGAGAGGTGTGCTGCAATCTGAGCGGCGCCGGAAAGAGCATCGGCATCAGAGCCAAACGCGATGGCGATTGCCAAATTGCGGATCACGTGGCTTCTGTCCTGGGATGCCGAGTCGATTTGGAGATCGGCGTCGATCCACTTTCCCACGCTGATGCTTTCGGTCGACTCGTCGATCGCTACCGAGACCGTTGTCGCGGCTTGCACTAGTCCCCCAGCGGGAGGCAAGGGCTTCTCAACATTCCGCTGGGGCGGAACCTCGAAGGCGTACAGGCGCCGAGTCTGGGCAGCAGTCGAAGGAGGCATTGGCTCGGCAGAATACGGCTGGTACTGGAAGAGGCACGCGAACGTACTTAACTTTGAAGCGCGGTGCTGCAAGTTTCCATGCCAGCGCCCCACAAACATCTTCGAACGTTTGGTGCCGGTCAGCGGCTTCAAGCGAAATCCGCATAGATGGCTGGAACTCAAATGATGGGTGTGGGGGGGTCGAACCAACGACCTCTCGCGTGTGAGACGGACCGCGGGAGCCGAAAACAGCCCGCAGACCCGCATTCTCAAGCGGAATGATCCACATGCCGCCGCCATTGAGCTGAGCGGTCAGATTGCCGTGATTTGCGGTTGATTTTCGGCGTGGCGGGCACTGGTGCCCAGGCCACGACACTACGATTCAGGCTGTTTGACCCTGGAAAGTTCTCGGCCGATCTTGCGCTTGACTCTTTGAAGAGCAGCATCAACCTCTTCCACACTCCAGCTAAGTCGCTCGGCAGTCTGCTCGTAGCTATAGCCATCAAGGTAGAGGGAGAGAACCCGACTCTCGGAATCCGAAAGATTCCCCGAAAGTCTTGAGACCATCGAGACAAGCTCCTCAAGCGTATTTGTTGCAATAGCTTGATTAGCAAGATCATCCGTGGCTCTCGGCAGAAGATCATCAATCGAGGTTCCTTCTGCAGCGGACTCGTCAATCTTCGATTCAATGCTGTCGGCCGAGGTTCCGAGCAATGGGATGAAGGGACCCGACGAGCGTTGTGAGGTTCGTATCGCCTTCTTGACGGCCGCGACGATCTGCCTAGTGATGCAGAGCTTCGCGAAATCTTGAAAGCCGCCATCCTCATCAAGGCGGTAGTCCCGAATTGCCTTATAGAGCCCGAGCAATCCTTCTTGAATCAAGTCGTCAGCTTCGCCACCGAGGAGGTAATACGAGGAAGCCTTAAGGCGGACGAAGCCGCGATAACGCCGCACAAGGGCGTCATAGGCGCTGCTGTTGCCCTTCCTTGCGAGCTCTACTAGCGCCTCGTCTCCTGTCTCTTCGCGCAAGGCGGCCCGCTTTGCAATCTCCAGGACCAAGTCAAGCTCTCCTTCCCGCATGCAGTCAGCCGGGGTGCCAGGAAGGTCAGAGTGAGGAGACCAAAGCCAGACCTTTATTCGCTCAGCGCTGAGCAACGTTTCAAGGTGGCTGATGATCTGATGAAGGGCTAGGAGTCGGCCTCTTGCGTCCCCTTGGGGATTGTGGGCACCCGAAGCCCAATGATGCACCTGCCGTTCCTTGACGCCTGCAATCTCGGCGATCTCCGAGACCGTGAGGACTGGACGCAGCTTGGCGATGATCTCGGCAAAATCGGGGGCAAGGGGCAGGGGAGTGCCTGTGCCCTCCCTTCCAGCAATCTCCAGGGCATCGTCGATGTCTTGCAGCACGAAAGCAGGAGAGGGACCCGGCTCGATCAGGGGATTAGGGCTGATTCGGCGCTTCGTCATGCGGGGGATCATATCGCGTCAGAAACACTGTCGGATTTTCTGTAGTATATCAGTCATAAGAGCCCCTGAAGCGGATCTCCAACATCTCGACAGATGCTGAAATCGAGCTTGAGAGAAAGCGAGAAACGCTGCGCGATCAACGTTGGGCTCGGCGGCGAAGCATGCTCAGAGTCGCTGGCTATTGGCTCGCGGCCGGGACTGTTCTCGTGGGGACTCAGTTGCCCGTCGGGTGGCCGTTGATCGCCAGGCTTGCCGCTGTTTTTTGACAAGAATTGGACGAACCAGTTCATCCCAGACCGAACCCTTGTGATGAATCCGCATGGAGCAGCGGCCACGTGAAGCTCGGCGGCGACGTAGAAGGTTCTGCGTGAGCGAGGAAGCTTGTGCCGCTGGCAGATTCGTGGTCGCGTCCAGAGCGGCCGTCGAAGAGACTCAGCGGAGGCAATGCTTGAGCGGCGGGGCTAAACGCCTTTCGCCCGGGGAGGGCAAAAGCAGGCAGTGCTACTTGCCTGCGGGGCCAGCTTTCGTCCGATAAAAGAGGGCTTTGGCCTTAGCTTCCCGATTTCTTGGGAGCTTTGACCGTTTTGCTGGATTGAAAGCGGCCGCTAGTCGCTGCACGCCGAACAAAGCCGTTGCCCGAGCGCACCTGGGTAGTCGCTTTGTTAATAGCTGCCCTTCGTGCCTCTGCGCTTGCCATAGCCCTCTCCTTTTACGCTTCCGTCTCCTGCTTTGTCAAGTAGCCTCGTAAACGCCTCGGATGGAAATCATCCTTTGCCAGCATGCTCGTTGAAATACTCAAGTGCCAGCAGCTCTTTGGCTCGATATTCCCGCAATTCGGGACGAAATTGAGCCAGTCCCGAATCGATGAAGACCGGCACGGCTGTCGTCTTATCGAGACTCTGCCGTCGACCGCTGCCATCTTGTCTCCCGCAGTGTCCTAGTAGCTCTCTCGCTGCGGCATCGAACATCTCGAGATACCGTCGAGGGGCCACGCCCACGAATGCCTCGAAGACGATGCGAGAGTCGTCTTTACCGCTGCCGAATCCGTCAATCGTCACGGCATCGCTATGAAGCTCGGCGGTCCTGCTCTTTATGTAGGGCTCTATAAAGACAACTCGGGCAATGCCAGACCCGATGATGTGTCGGGCGCAGTTGTGACAGGGAAAGGTGGTCGTATAAAGAGTTCCGTCCTGTACGGCTATCCCGCGTCGAGCCGCGTCGAGAAGTGCATTCATCTCGGCGTGAACTGCCCGTCCAAACTCAGTCAAGTCCTTAAGGCCGGCGTTGCGGAGGACAGAGGGGAGAGAATCAACCGCTGCAGCTCGCAACTCTTCCAGGCGATCATGGTCGTTTCTCTCGTCCTTCTCGAGCGTCTCAATAGTGGCCTGTAGCCGGGAATCAACGGCGGCCGTTAGCTGCTCCGCCAAAGCGTCGAAGTGCTTTCGATTGGTATCGATTTCGCTTACTTCGAACTCACGATTTCCGTTCTCTTCTCCGTCCCAAAAGGTGCCACCGTGAGCTCGGGGCACCTCGTTTGTTCCCAGCGCAATCAGAGATCCGTCGGCGGTCCCGATTGCCGCGCCTACTTGGCGACCGAACTCGGCCGAGCGAAGGGCGGCGCCAGCGGCCATGAACTGGCAGTACTCATCTTGGGTCGGCGTCCGAAATGGCGATCCGAACAGAATCTCGAATGTCCGAACCAAGTCCTCTTCAATGACATCCCGGCTCCAGCCACGAATGAAGAAGTCAGCCCTATGAAACGTGCCGCTCACATCTTGTCCGCGGCTTCGTTGCTCGTTCTCGTCCCGGTCTATCAGCGCCTCTGGCTGGTGCGCCCACGTCTTACGATCAGTTGATTCTCGGGAATCCTGGATCTCCTTCGCAAGGTGCTCTAGACGCATCTCACGAGGGCTATACGCGGCGATTACTATGAGCCGCGGCCCGTAAACTGACCGCAGCGTCTCAAGCTCATCGGGTGTCTTCAGCGATCTGATGACAAAGGCATGCCGGTCGAGGTTGGGTGTCTCCTCCTCCTCCTCCTCGCCGTCGGTTGAGCCAGCGCTCTTCAGCGATTGCTCTCTGGTTGCAACGATGTCGCTGATGGCGTGCAGCACAAGTGCGTCGCTTCGATCCCACTCTTGCCGAAGGTCGTCACCCGCTGTCATTGCTTTCCAGATCTTCTCGTCCAATGGAAGATGGAGAAAGTCAGTGGCAGCGTGCTCAGCGAGGTAATCGCTCAACCGGAGGTTTTGGCTCTCGTAGCCATACTCCGTCAGGCGGGTGCCGACCTGAGAGACCACTAGGCCAATATCTGTTCCTACGGCCGCGACGATAGCGACGACCAACTCGTTGGAGTTGTCAGGCGGATTGTCCACTGCCCTAAGTACCTCCCCATGCTTCACCAGAGACTGGAGGAGTCTATGTTGACTGCTTTCTCTGGGGGAGTCGGAGTAAATTTGGCACTGAAAGTCCTGCTATTCCAGAGGTTTTGTGCGGAGGATGCAGGAAGTTCGCCTGTCGAACCTCTGTATAGGCCCTACCTTGAATAGCGAGAAGCCCGGCACCCCTTCTCGTATTAGGGGACCGGGCCTCCGCCTCAGGGGGTCGCGTGGTACCGCGCGGCCCCCTCTCTTTGCCTACCGTACTGCGCAGCGCGGGCTAGGTGAAGCCGGGGGCGGGCGGAAATCCCACCTTGCGGGATTAGTTGGACCGACGTGACGTGCGATCGGACTTCGAAGAAGACCAGCTGCTGCCGATTTAGCCTTCGAGCTTCGCCGAATGTTTCGCCAGCTCCGCCACCGACACGCCGAGGCCATCAGCCAATGCCTTGACGGTGCCCCACGCGGGATTTGATCGACCGCGCTCAACCAGCGATACGGTGCCGGTCGTGACCCCAGCGTCCTGCGCCAAGCCTTCCTGGGTGAGGCCACGCTTTTCGCGGAGTTGGCGCACTGCCTCCCCAAGAGCGGGCTGGGGTTGATCGGGGCCTCCCATCGCCAGCACGCTGTCAAATGTAGGTGAGCCTTGCCAGGCAAGGTCGGACTAGTAAAGCTCCACTAGTCCTGCTACGCTCGCGCGACCGCAAACGAAGTGCCCCCGCGCTGCGCTAACAGCCGGGGGCGTGGCACAGGAAAGGAGTGCTTTCCCATGCACGACGACGATATCCGGCGGAGCTTGCTTCCGCCCTCTCACGAGGACGAGATCATGGAACGCTCGGTCCTCACGCAGGTCTTGCTCCTGCATCCCGCTCAGCTCTCGATCCTGGAGCTCGCCTTGCGGGTCGAGACTGACCTTCGGAGCTGCGAACAGGACGCCGTGGAGCGCGCTGTGCGGGAGCTGAGCCGTGACGGGCGCTCTCCTGTGATTGCCGACGCCTCGCGCCGAGCCGGGCGGCTGTGCGCTTTGACGAGCTGCTTGGGGGTGTCTCCTAGGAACGGCAGTGCGTTCAGCGGTTTCTCGGGGGCCGGGGCGCAGGCCACAGGGAGGTTGCGGGGCTGTCTACTCGCATGGAGGGCTCCGCACCCTGCCTCGGCCTCCGAGAAACCGCTGAAGCCCAAACCTAAGCCAGCCAGCAAATCATCCGAGCATCAGACCAGCAAGAGAGATCTCGGCCCTAAGGCAGACAAGACGGCCAGGGTCCCGAGCAAGGGTCAGCAGCCGAACCGACATGTCCCCCCCTTCCAGCCACCACCCCAACTGCACGACACACTGGGAACCCCCCCCTTTTCGGGGGTTCGAGCGATGCAGCGGACCGGCTCCTTGGACAGTCCTATCGAGATGCCATCCGCGCGCATCAAGCTCGATCCACAGGCGACCGAAGCAATCGCCCGACGCGTGGTCGAGCTGCTCGAACGACGAGGGCTCCAACGGCGGGAGCTGGTCGACGCGGCCGAGCTGGCGCGGCGCCTTGGGATCGAGCGCTCCTGGGTCTACACGCATGCGATCGAGCTGGGCGCAGTCAAGCTTGGAAACGGCGCAAAGCCGCGACTTCGGTTCGATCCTGAAATCGCCGCGCGAGTGTTGCGGAAGGTGGACGGCAAACCAGCGGCTGACCCGCCCGCCCGCTCAGGTAAGCGGGCGAGTCAGCCTCGGGGTTCGAAGGGAAAGGCGGAGTTGCTTCCGATTCGAGGGCCGGGGGAGAACTTGCCGCCCTCGGTGGCTTAGGTAGGGATGCCCCGCAAAGCGACAGGGCAGGTGATCGAGCCGCAGGACGGGCGCGCCTGGGCGATTCGTTTTCGGGCCTATGGCAAGCGTCGGTATGTCGCGCTCGGAACCGCTGACGAGGGTTGGAGTCGTAAACGAGCGGAGGCTGAGTTGCGGCACGTCCTTGCTGACGTGGAGCGCGGCATCTGGCGGCCGTACGAGCCCGCCAAGGCTCCGCTGGTTGCGGAAGCGCCAACCTTCCATGAGTTCGCCTCCGAATGGCTGGAGGGCCGAGAGCCAGAGCTACGACCAAAGACGGTCAAGAGCTACCGCTGGCTGCTGAGTGGCCACCTTCTCCCCCACCTCGCGCAGATGCACCTCGACCAGATCGGGCCGGAGGACGTTGACCGCTACAAGGCAGCGAAGCTCCGCGAGGGCGCGCTTGGGCCGAACCAGATCAACAAGTCGCTCGGGCTACTGGCAATGATCCTCGACGCCGCCGGCGACTACGGGCACATCGACGCGGCGAGGAACCCGGCGCGCGGACGGCGACGGCGCGTGAAGCGGAGCGTGCCGAGCCGCCCGACCGTGGAGCCTGAGCAGCTTCCCTCCCTCCTCGAGGCTTCGCGCAAGCTACGGCCGATGGTCGCCACGATGGCAGGAGCGGGCCTGCGCAACGGCGAGACCTGCGGACTTGACTGGCCCGACTTCGACCCGGCCAGCGGAACGCTGACCGTAGGCGCTTCGAAGACCGAGGCGGGCATCCGCCAGGTCGATCTGCCCGACGCCCTGCGCAAGGAACTCGCCGCCTACAAGCTCCGCACGCTGCGCAGCAGAGAGGGTCCGATGTTCCGCAACCGCAATGGGCAGCGACAGAGCGTCAGCAACGTCGAGCGGCGCTTGAAGACGGCGATCCGCCGAGCCAACAAGAGGCTCGACGAGCTTGGTCTCCGGCCCATTGACGAGGCCGTGACGCCGCACTCTCTGCGTCGCCTCTACGCCAGCCTGCGCTTCGCCCTGGGCGATGATCCCGTGTACGTGGCGAACCAGCTCGGGCACACCGAGCCGGGCTTCTCGATGAAGGTCTACGCTAGTGCTGTTCGTCGCCGCGAGAGGCTGATCGGAACGGCCCTAAGCGAGTTCGATGCGGCCCTGGATTGGGCAGCAATGGGCAGCGGAGGGCTGTATTTCACCGATGACGAGCCGAACGTGAGCGGCGGGCAATCGTCAGAAATGGCTCAACAGAGCCTTTTCCCGGCGTCTGCCCCGATAGCTCAGCTGGATAGAGCGACTCCCTCCTAAGGAGTAGGCCGCTGGTTCGAATCCAGCTCGGGGCACTTCTAAAAGTCACTTGTAGAGCCAAATTAGACGCCTATCGACCTGGCCCAAGCGTTGTTCCTACCCGTTCCTACCGTAGGCCGAGCCATGCCCGTCACTAGGGATAGAGCTACTCCTTCCACGGAAGTCGCTCTATCGAGATGGCGTGGCCCTGCATACCTCTCCTCACCGATGTTCTCCCATCGCCGCGGCAGCAGCTGACCGTAACTAGGTCACTGCACAACGGCTTGTATGCATCGAGGCCACGCAGCCGACCGGACAACCGGGGTTCGCCGCGAGGCCGATCTTTGGCGAGCGCCTCCGGCGAGCCGAGGTTGAACCCAGCCGCCAACAACGGCGGCGCGGCTGGGAGACCCGAAACGTGCGCCAGCAAGCGATGGGCCTGCAAGGTGCCTGCAAGCAGCGAGACGAAGGAGATCGTCGGCAGGTACATCGGTGCGTTTGGGTCGTCGCGAGGGTGCAGGCAAGCGGCGCATGGGGTTCTGGGCTCGTGCTCGGACACCATTGCGGTGAAGTGGCTCGTTCCCGCGACGCAGAGCCAGCCGGGGCTGTGCCGCTGCGCCGTCCAGCGCGAGGGGATGTGATCGACCCCGACCAGCACACGGTTGCGCAGCCGAACCCGCGCCGCAAGGCGGTCGTCGAGGCGGCTTTCGACCGGCTCGATCCCTAGTCCCTCGCTCGCCATGTCGACAAGCGTGTGGACCTTTGCCTGACCCAGTGTCGAGCGGCGCTGCATGGCGTAGCGGTTGAGGTTGGTCTCCTCCGAGCGGTCGCTGTCGAAGATCCTGGCGGATCCGCGCGCCCCCTGAATGCGCAGCAGGTTGAAGAAGCAGGCGTGGGTGATCGCCCCGGCCGAGACGACGTCGAACTCAGCTAGCTCGACCCCCGGGACGAGCGCGAGCTCTGGCAGGCGAAGCTCGCATCCATGCGGCCCACCGAGGTCGAACTCCGCCGCAACGCGCAGCCCCCGCTCGCGAGCGATCCGCGCGCAGGCGATCCGCGTGACCTCCGCACCGGCCGCGACCGCGGCGAGCGTGGCGCCAAAGGGCAGATGACCGCGAAATCCTTCGCAAGGGTCGGAATCGACGACGACCGCCCCGCCCCAATCGTCACCGGCAACCCGCATTACCTGCACCGAAGGGGCGAGTCCCGAGATCTCCGTTCGCCCGAGTGCAACAGCCGCGTCCATTCGCTCTCCGCGATGAAGCCGCGCCGGCGCGATTAGATCGTTGCCGAGATCGAGCAGACCCGCGCGCAATCTCGCTCCCCGCAGCGGCGGTTGAGGAGCAAGTAGCTCGACCTCGGGCATGGCGAGGTAGATCTCGAAGCCGAGCTCGGCAAGGCAGACGAACGATGTGACCACCGCGTGCTGGGCCGCGAGCGAATTCAGCTCAGCCCGCTCGGCGGCGATCAGCACCTTGGTCGCCGCCAGCTCCGCCACCAGGACCCGAGGGGACAGGCGCGGAAAGAGATCGCCGCCGAGCAGCCGCACGGTGCGGTCGAGTGCGGCCAGGCTCACGAGCTGTCTCCAAGGAGCGCCTCCCTCGGGTTGAGGGTGGACCAGCTCCCATCGGCCTCAAGGTGGGCAAGGTGGGCGTCGGCGAGCGTCTGCGGCTCGCGGGCGAACCTCGGGATCACCAGCGAGAGAAAGCCCGCGCTGGCGACGACCGGATAGCGGTCGTCGGTCCGGCTATGAAAGGCAGGGCCAGGATGGGTGTGGACTTGGACCCTGATCGTCCGGCGGTCCCGACCGAGCGCGTTCCAGGTCTCGGCGAGCCACTGCTGGTCGACTTCATAGCCGCCCCTTGCAGCCCGATGAACAGGGTGGAGGAGGTCGTCGACCCGGTCGCGATCTGACAGCGGCCCGGTCCAGTAGGCAACGCACTCCTCGCGACCCTGCCCGCAGGATCGCAACTCGGCGAGCGTCCGCTGGAGCAGACTCTCGCCGAGCCGCAGTCGCTCAGCCACCCTTCACCACTCCCGGCCGCAGCACGAGGCGATCGCTGGGCTTTACGCCGGCCGCCCGCAGCGTCTCGCCATCGGGCAACTCGGCGCCGGCCGCGTTGAAGAGCGAGAGCAAGTGCTGGTTGTCGGCGATGCCGAAATCGCGGATCGCCTCTTTCAGCAGATGCTCTACACGCTGCTCGTCGTGCAGACGGAACTCCCGCTCGGTCCCGTTGTAGAGGATCGCCACATCGAGCTTGGGCGGTGCCTTCTTTGGCATTGACTCTGTCGTTGGCATGGGTACCCCTTTCGTAGAGACGGTATCTAGATACCAAGGTAGCACACTTGACGCCAAGACACCAAGGTGTATGGTGTCCTTACACCCGACCAAGGAGGAGTACGCATGCCAGAACGAGAGGAGAAGAAGGCGATGACCTTGCGGTTGCCGGGCGACACCGCAAGAGACCTCGAGTTGACCGCCCAGGTCGATGGCGTCACGATCTCGGATGCCGTTCGCGAAGCGGTCGAGACTCACATTCGCTCCCGGCGTGAGGATGGTGAGTTCCGCGAGCGCTTGCGTCGCTCGGTCGAAGAGAACAACGAGCTGCTCAAGAGGCTCGCCCGCTGAACGGATGGGTTGGCGTTACCTCGACATTGTCGACTTCCTGCTGATCGCCGAGGCAGTCTTGGAAGTCGAGGCGGAGCGGCTCGCCCGGCTTGATCGGCTCGGCCTTGCCGATTCGGCGCTGGCCGCCCCCGCCGCGAGTTTCGCCGGCGAGGAGGCCTACGAGGCGTTCCCAACCAAGGTAGCGGTGCTCGGTTGGCATTTGATCCGCAACCACCCGCTGCCCGACGGCAACAAGCGGGTTGGGCTTCTCGCGATGATCGAGTTCGTACGCCGCAACGACTGGAAGTGGAGTCCCGACCTGGGTGATCCCGCCGCCTCCGACGCGATCATTCGCGCGGTGGCCGACGGAAGCCTCAGCCAGGACGAATTCGCCGAATGGGTCGAGCAGAGGATCGAGGAGCCATAGGCAATGGCCAGCGAGCGAGATGCGAAGCAGGAGGGGCTGGCCGATCACGGCGAGGACCTGTCGGCCGATCATCCGCTCGTATACCTGGCGGCGCCGCTCTCGCAGCTGCCGGAAGAACGTCGCGAGAAGGTCGAGCTGCTCGCCTATGCGGTGAACGCCGCAGTCAGCGAGGAGACTCGCTGTGAGCCCGATCCCTGGCCGGTGCGGGTCCACTCTCCGATCAAACGTTCCGCGCCCTGGAAAAACGACGGTCGCAAGCCCGAGGAGATCTATGAGCTCAACTCGGGGACGATCGAGCTCGAAGCCGACGCTCTAATCGTGATCGCCGAGCATGGCGGCAGCCTCGGCATCGGCCAGGAGTTGGTATGGGCCTGTACCGCAGGGCTACCCACCCTCGTGGTCCACCGCCAAAAAACGTACGTCAGCCGCCAGCTGACCGGCGCCGCGGCGTACTTCGACATCTCAATCGAGCCCTACAAATGTCCGGAGCACCTAAGAGACGTTGTCTGCCGCTGGCTGGTTTCGCGGCGGCGGGAGATCTGCGACGGACCGAGGCGACGACTTGGTCGCAAGCTGGCGTTGACAGGGCGGGCCGAGCGGCTCGCCCACGCCTGGGATGCGCTGCCCGACGAGAAGCGCCTGACGGTCTCGATGACCTGCGCGATGACGATCGCTCGGATCGAGCGCATCCTCTCGAACCCGCGTCACCTCGATCTTGCCAGTGTGCGCGAGCTGACCATGCTCGAAGGGGCGCTGGGGGTGGGAGCCGCGAGGGCTGTGGCCGCTTCACGTGAGCTAGGTCGGGGCCAGCGCCAGGCCCTCAGCCTCGCGGCACGGGAGTTCGGCTGGGATCCGGAGCACGTTCTGCGGCTTGACCGCCTCGCTCGCCGCGAGCTGGCCCGGGGCGGGGTGCGGCGCCTGCCGTTGTCGAGCGTCCAGGACTGGGCAGAGTTCTCGAGGAGACAATGAGCTCTGAAGCGATAGATCGCCTTGCCAAGTGGCTGCTGGAGCACCTCGGCTTCGACGCCCGGCCGCCGATTCCGATCGAGAGCGTCGCGATTGCGCTGGGCGTCGACCGGATTCACCGCCTGTCACTGGTCGAAGACGGTCGACTTGAGCAGCGTGGGGGATGCACCACGATCTTCCTGCGCGATGACGTCCCCATGACTCGTCAACGCTTCACCCTCGCCCATGAGCTCGGTCACCTGGTGCTCGCGGGTCCAGAACGGGAGTTGGTGGCGCGCCGCATGGGAGGCGTTCGCTTCTCCTCCGAAGAGCGCTTCTGCGATCAGTTTGCCGCCGCTCTGCTGATGCCGAGTGAGTGGATCCGCAGCGAATTTGCCGGAACCGCTCCCCAGTTGGGAATCGCCCGTAATCTCGCCGAGCGCAGCAAATCGTCCCTGTCCGCTTCGGTGGTGCGCCTGCGCGAGGTGCTTGGCTGGCAAACCTCGCTCCTCCACTGGCGTCGCTACGAGGGCCGCTGGCGGATGACGACGGCCGCCGCACTCCCGCGCGGCCTGCACAATCAGGTGACTAGCAGTAGAGAGACTCGTTTGGTGCTCGAGCGCCTCGCTGGGTGCGATCGTGATCTGCGCGGGATACTGCCGCTCGCAGTTCGCGGCGAGGCTTGGCGAGTGCCGGTCGAAATCGCCGTCAGCCGCAACGGAGCGGTGGCGATGGCTGCCTTTTCTGAAGCAATGCACGACTCGCCGCACTAAGCATGGGACGCCCATCAAGGTTTGGACGCTCCAAAGCTGAAGCTTTTTCGGGCGTAGGTAGGAACAAAGGTGGGAACAGATCCGTCCTCCGGAGACCCCTTGTGTCCACTCGTGTCCTCCAGGAATCGGCATAACCAAGCGGGATCGGTGAATTCAAGCCAAATCGGGGCTTGACAAATCGCCCCTCCTAAGGAGTAGGCCGCTGGTTCGAATCCAGCTCGGACACAGCTCGGGGCATGTCGTCCGAGCGGGAGGATGCGTATGGTCAGTCGCCGAGTTCGGCGCGCAAGGCGGCCAGCTCGGAGCGGAGTTCGGATACTTCACGCTCAAGGCTCGTCAGTCTGTCCTTGGCGGGCTTGATCTCCGCTGCTGGCTCGCCTTCTGCGGTCTCCTCGCCCGATGCTGAATCGCCTGGGACCGCATCCGTGGGCGGTTGTGGAGCGGGCTCTTCGGTTGCGCCGCCCAGTAGCTGCTCGTAGCGGTCCTCCTTCTGACCTGGCCGGCGCTCGTGGCGGGCCACCTGGCCGCGCTCGATGAGGCGATCAAGGGTCGCTTGGACGGCGGACAGGTCGGGGAAGTCGTGTAGGCGCTGGCCGCGCTGCTTCAGCTCGCCCGGGGTCTGGGGGCCGCGCAGCATCAGGACGGCCAGGAGGGAGATCTCCTCGTCGTCGAGGCCAAAGGCGTCGCTCAGCAGGTGGCGGTACTTGCGGGCGCGGCTGCCGGCGCCGCTGGCTAGGCGGGTCCAACCACGCAGGGCGAGTCGGTGGAGAGCCTCGACCACGGTCGGCTCGTCGTACTCAACTACCGGCTCGCGGTTGGTCGACTGGTTACAAGCAAGGCGAAGGGCGTTGAGCGAGAGCGGGTAGGCATCCGGCGTTGTGCGCTGCTTCTCGACCAGGCAGCCGAGAACGCGGATCTCTTCGGCGTCGGGCTCCACCGTTCCAGGCTCAGCCCCGGTCGGGGCGGTCGGGATAGATCTCGTCGATGGTGACCAGGGAGCGGTACGGAGCCCCCGCGGCAGCTTCGATCGTCTCTCCGCCACCGGAGAGACGATCTACGACGCCGATAACGCCAACGACCTCGAGGCCCTGCTCGGCGATCTTCTCGATCGCGCGGGCGGTCGAGCCGCCGGTGGTCACCGTGTCCTCAACCACAAGACACCGCGCGCCGGCCTCGACCGGGCCCTCGACCCAGCGCTGCAGGCCGTGCTCCTTGCGCTCGCCGCGGACGAAGAAGCCGACCAGGCCTTGGCCGGCGGCGGCTGCGAGGGCGGCGCATGCGGGGGGAATCGCCGCCGTAGCGGGCCCCCCGACCGCGGTCGCGCCCCCCTCGACGGCCGCGGCGGCAATCAGCTCTCCCGCGGCGAGGAAACCGGCCGGGCGCAGCAGCGCCCGGCGTGCGTCCACGTAGTACTGCGCCGTCGCGCCGCTCGAAAGAGTCACCTCGCCCAGCACCAGCGAGTGCTCGCGCAGCTCGTCGAGCAGGGTCCGCTTGGCAGCGTCGAGGTCGGCCATTTCGGAACGCATCCTATGGCGCTCCGAGCCGGAATGTGCCAATAGTGAAACGAGACTGTGAAAAGAGTCAGAAACGCCTTGAAATGAGGGAATTCGCGACTACGTTTGCCCTAGCGGAGGGCGAAGCCACGAGGTGTAGGCACAGCACCCTTGGTAGCCTGTTGCTTGGTTGTCAACCGTTCGGGGGTGGCTCCCCCATCGCCCAACTTGCGGCCCGCTTCGGCGGGCCGTTTCTGTCTCGGCCGTCGCTACCCAAGCGCAGCGGCGTCGCCAAAGCCATCGCGCCAGCTCGGGTACTTCGGCTGCCAGCCGAGCTCTCGCTTGGCCTTGGCGTTGGAGGCACCGCGCAGTCCAACCGCCATCTCCGCCACCGATCCCCCGGCCACCAGCTTGGCCAGCCAGACCGGAACCCGCCGCGGCTGCTTGGCGCCCAGGGCCTCGGCGTAGACCGGGAGCCACTCGTGCAGCGGGGCGGGCTCGTCGTCGACGACGTTGTAGACGCCGGGCGCACCGGACGAGAGAGCAGTCACCGTCGCCCCGGCCGCGTCCTCGACGTGCAAGAAGGAAAAGGTCCCGGTGCCGGGGCCGACCACCGGGAAGCGGCGACGGCTGGCTTCGCGGCCCAGGTGCCCGTCCCGCGCGTAGTACGTGCCGGGGCCGTAGAACTGGCCGTAGCGCAGCACCAGCCCCTCGAAATCGCGCGAGTCGGCGACCTCGCGCTCGTGGCCGAGCATGGCCTCGATCGCGCCGCGGAAATGACCCTGCGCATCCTCGAACGGGCGCGCGTCCTCGGTCTTGACCCAGTCTCCTTCGGGCGCGTACAGAAAGGCGATGCTCTGCGTCAGGAACCGCTTCGCGCCCGCGGCCCTCGCTGCCTCGATCAAGTTGTGGCCGCCCTCGCGGCGCACCCGGTCCGTCGCCGCGTAGAACGACGCCTTGCGCGGGTTGTACTCCTGCGGCAGGCTCGTCATCTGATTGACCACGACATCCGGGGCGACCTGCTTCACCGCTGCCTCCAGCGCCGCCGCGTCGAAGGCATCGCAGACTACCGCCGTCGCCCCCGCGGCCCGGATCTCCTCCGCCCGCTCCTCGCGCCGCGTCATCCCGGTCACCTCGTGTCCGGCGCCGACCAGCTGCCGCAGCAGCGGCCGGCCGATCGCCCCACTCGCTCCCGCCACGAAAACCTTCACCGCCGCACCTCCGAGTCGTGACCGCCTGCCGTGCCCAGGCGTTCGGATACCCGCGCGAGCCAGCCCGAAACCACCGCTCCGAGGGCGATCAGCAAAGTGTCGCTCCAGCCGCGTGCCTCGCTCTTCGCCTCGCCCGTGTCGAAGGCATGGTTGAGTGCATGGAACCCGTACCAGAGTGCCCCCAGCCAGAGGATCGGCGCCCGCCACGCCGGCCGCACGACCGCGATCCCCACGGCGACGCCGAAGGCGAGCATGAAAGCGCCGACATCGCCGACGTAGTGAGAGTTCTCGAGCCCGTAATGCCCGATCTGTTCGAAGAACGTGTCAGGCGCGACCAGGGCCAAGAGACCCGTGACCACATGGTAGGCGGCGATTACGGCGAGAACCGCCTTTAGGGCTCTCTCGCTTATCACGGCGCCCACCCGCTAAAAAACAAAAATGCTCTCACCGTAGTTGAGCTGGTAGTAGATCCGCGGTTGGTCGGCGATGAAGGTTCGCACGCAACCGTGACTGGCAGCGTAGGTGGGCACTTCCGCGTAGCCATGCACGGCGTAGCCGTTGTGCCAGTAGAAGGAGTAGTACATACCCTCGGCGTTGTAACCCGGTTCGCGGCGGTAAAAGGAGTAGTGGCCGGTCACCGTCGGGGTCGAGGGCTTGCCGGTGGAGACGGGGTAGATCGCGAACGGTTTGTCCCCCTTGATGAGGACGAGGACCTGCTTGGAGAGCGACACCTCGGCATGCTCGCCGGCATCGGGGTAGCGGACGTGGTACCCGCCTCGCCCGCCGAAGACGTCCTTGACCAGGCCCCTGCCGGCACGCTCGGTGCGGGCCATCCCGTTGACCTTGCGGTAGGCGAGCACCTCGCGCCCGGTCCGCCCGTCGAAGCAGCGCCCGCCGCCGGAGGCGTAGCCCATCTTGGCCATCGCCTTCTTGAATCCCTTGATGACCCGGCCGCACTGGCCGGCGTGCAGGGCCGGGAAGCTGACCCGCCAGCTCTTGCGCACGGTGCCGTCGGCACCGAGCGCCGCGGTGGCGACGTGCTTGGCGGCGACCGCGTACTTGCCGTCCTCGCGCACGACGATCGAGGCTTTGAAGGTGCCGCTGTCGCTGCTGCCCTGCTGCACGGCGACCTTGCGAGCAAGGAGCTTGTGCCCGTTGAGGTAGAAGGTCACCTCGACCCGCTGTCCGGGCGCGAACGGCGAGATCGTTCCGTTGACCGGCACGGTGCCGTAGATCGGCGCCCGGCCGCCGTGAAGGTGGCCGACCTTGACCTTCACGGTGGCGTTGGGGGGGCCGGCCTGCGGTGCCGCCCCAGCTGCCAAAGGTGCCGTCACGAAGAAGGCGAGAACAGCCAGGGCGGGGGCGAGGCGACGGCTCACGGGATCCGGATTCTTGCGGATGAGTCGGCTGTGTGACAAAAGAGTCAATTTTTCGCCAATTAAGCGTGACAACCCTTGATTTGCGAGACAGCCTGAATACCTTCGTCGCAGCGGAGGTGAAGCCGTCAGGTGGCGGCGAACGCCTGATAAGCGGGAGTTCGGGCGAGCCGTCCGAATAGGGTTCGAGTCCCTCGCCTCCGTAAGTTATTGTCTGAGAGTGCGAAGGCTGGGTTGAGGTGCCACTTATCATGCGGCCTGCGGGGTAGTGCCCACCTTAGCGACCAGTCTTCGCGCCTCGACAACCGGCGCTGTAGCCCGGGTCCCTTTGCTAGATTTCATCTGCTTATCAGGCGTTCGGGGGTGGCTCCCCCTTCACTCTCAGCGGCCCGCTCCGGCGGGCCGTTTCTTTGCCCGCCTACTGCCCGAGCAGCGCGACCGAGTTGTTCAGCATGTGCAGCAGGATGCCGGGGACGATCGAGCCGGTCTTCTCGTAGAGCAGGGCGAGGATGAAGCCGAAGGCGACCAGCACAGGCACCGCGCTGAGTCCCGTCGTCGCGTGCAGGCCGCCGAAGATCAGGCCGCTGATCAAGGCGGCGACCAGGCGCGGTAGGCGCTCGCGCAAGCCGCCGAAGAGCATGCCGCGGAAACAGACCTCCTCGCTGATCGGCGCCGCGAAGACGATCAGCAGAATCTGGACTGGGATCGCGCCGAACGCTTCGGCGACGTCCTTCTGTTTCGGCTGGCCGATGACAGTCGAGTAGACGATCGCGAAGAGCAGGTAGGCGCCGATCGCCGCCCCCATCCACTTCAGCGCGGAGGGCCGGAAGCGACGAAGCCCAAGGCGCGATGCCGCCTCGCGAACGGTCGCGCCGCGCCCGGCCGCGATCGCGAACGGCACCAGCAGAAACCCGAGCGCGGTGGCGAACTGCACCAGGGCGCTGGCCGCGTCGCTCAGATCCCCCCCGCTCGGTGGCTTGGCGGCGATGAATACGGGGACCGCGAGAACGATCCCGGCGCCCAGCGCAAGAAGCACCCCGAGCACGGCGACGACCGGGCCCCAGTTCGCATACGGAAACGCACGCTTTGCGGATACCGTGGCATCCATGACGCCGGCAGTCTCACAGGTCTCGCGGTCCACCAAGACCCGCCTGCGCTTCCTGCGCCGGCTGGTGATCCTGGTCGTCTTCCTCGTCCTCCTTGCGATCGCGCTGGCTCAGTTCACAGAGCTGAAGCGGCTGGCGACCGGCATCCTCGCCTCGACCGCAGTGCTCGCGGCGATCATCGGCTTCGCCGCCCAGCACACGATCGGCAACATGGTCGCCGGCGTCCAGCTGGCGATCTCCCAGCCGATCAAGATCGGCGACCGCATCTCCTTCGAAGAGGTGAGCGGCAGGGTCACCGACATCACCCTCTCCTACACCTACGTCAACCCGGGCGACGGCACCGCCGTGGTGATCCCCAACCAGATGCTGGTCGACGGGATCGTCCACAACCTCTCGACCGAGGACACGCAGGCCTGAGCGTCGGCCCAGCCTTCGCGTCGCCATTTGTTTCGCTAAGCGGGAGAAACGACGACCGCGCTCGCGAGGGGCCGAAGTACCCTCTGCCCATGGCGCAGCGCAATCGGCGACGTCAACGGCGGCGCGGTGGAGCCCGCGGCAAGCTGCTCATCGTCGGCGCCGGCCTGCTCGTTGCGGCGGCGCTGGCAGCGATCGCGGTCGCCTCCTGGGTGCTCGATGTCGCCGCTCAGGCACCCTCGCCCGCAGCCTGCAAGAAGGTGGACCAAAGCGGCAACACCGTCATCTATGCCGCCGACGGAAGCAAGCTCGGCTTGGTCGACTCCGACGAAGCCCGGGCTCCGGTCGCGATCGGCCGCATCCCCAAGCAGCTGCAGCTGGCGACGGTCGCGATCGAGGACCAGCGCTTCTACGAACACGGCGGCATCGATCTCGAGGGAATCCTCCGCGCCGAGGTGAAGAACCTCGAAGCCGGAGAAACGGTCGAGGGCGGCTCGACGATCACGCAGCAGCTCGTCCGCAACCTCTGCATCCGCAACCCGAAGCGAACCCTCGAACGCAAGATCATCGAGGCGAAGCTGGCGGAAGAGTACGCCGGCCGCCACTCCCGTAAGGAAATTCTCGGCCAGTACCTCAACGTCGCCACATACGGGACGGTCGAAGGCGCCACCGCGGTCGGCGTCGGCGCGGCCTCGAAGATCTACTTCTCCAAGCCGATCTGGAAGCTGGACCTGGCGCAAGAGGCCTTGCTGGCGGGGCTGCCGCAGGCGCCCTCCGAATACAACCCGATCCTCAACCCGCGCCGAGCCCGCCAAAGGCGCGACGAGGTGCTGACGAAGATGGGCGAACTCGGCTTCATCTCGGCAGCACGCGCAATGGCGGTGAAGCAGCAGGGGCTCGGGCTCGATGTCTCGGGCGACTACTTCGCGCACCGCCAGCCCTACTTCTTCGATTACGTCGAAAACGAACTGATCGAACGCTATGGCGTGGACACGGTCCGCGACGGCGGCCTCCGGGCCTACACGACGATCGAGCCGAAGCTGCAGGAAGTCGGGTTGGAAGCGATGCACTCCGCCCTCCCCTACTCGACCGACCCCTCCTCGGCGCTGGTCTCGATCGATCCGAACAACGGCGAGATCGAGGCGATGGTCTCCAGCACGAGCTACAGCTCGAGCAAGTTCAACCTCGCCGCCCAAGGGCACCGCCAGCCGGGCTCGACCTTCAAGACCTTCGTCCTGACGACGGCGATCAAGCAGGGCATCGACCCCTACTCGACCTACTACGTCTCGAAGCCGCTCGACCTCAACCTGCCCGAGTGGGGCCACTGGGAAGTCCACACGGCCGACGAAGGCTATCTGGGCAGAGTCAACCTCCAGCAGGCGACGGTGGCTTCCGACAACACCGTCTTCGCCCAGCTCGACCTCGACGTCGGACCGCGCGACGTGGCCGCGACGGCCAAGTCGATGGGGATCGTCAGCCCGCTCGACGGGATCCCCGCAGAGGGGATTGGCGGCCTGCGGGTCGGCGTCTCGCCGTTGGAGCTGGCCGACGCTTACGCCACCCTCGCCGCCGGCGGCGTTCGGCACGACCCGGTGGCGATCCGCCGCGTCGTCTTCCCCGGCGGCCGGGTCGAGCGGCCCGAACGCACCCCGCCGCGGCGGGTCGTATCCGAAGCGGTCGCCTACGAGGTGACGCGGCTGCTGCACGACAACATCACCGAAGGCACGGGCACGGCCGCTTATACCGGCTGTGCCGGCCAGGCCGGCAAGACCGGCACGACCGACCGCGAGACGGATGCCTGGTTCGCCGGATACCAGCCCAACCTGGCGAGCGTGGTCTGGGTCGGATATCCACAGTCCAACGCGATCGAAATGACCAGCGTCCACGGCATCACCGTCTTCGGTGGCACCTTCCCGGCCGAAATCTGGCACTCGCTCTACTCCGGCGCCGAAGTCCCCTGCGAGGAATTCGAAAAGCCGAAGACGCCGATCCAGTGGGCGCCTTTCATTGGCAGCTTCACCGCCGCGGCCCCGTCGGCACGCGGTGGCGCTTCCTCGGGCAGCAGCTCGGAAGACGCCCAAGCCAGGCGCCTGGGCGAAGAAGCGACAGGCGGCTACAACCCCGACGCCTACGCGCCGGGGGCGGGACAGGAACCGACCCCGGTACCGCCGCCACCACCTTCGGCCGGCGTCGGCGGTGGCGCCCCGACCGAATCCGGGGGCAAGTAGCTGAGCCTCGCACCAGGGGTGGCCTACGCCCTCATGTGGGTCGGCTTCGGCGCCTACGTCGCCGTGCTGGCCTGGGCGCCGCGGCTCAGACGGCGGCTCGTCTGGGGCGCGATCGTCGTCTTCGTCGCCGCCTTCGCCTGTCTGCCCCCGCTGCTCTCCCATGACGTCTACAGCTACGTCGACTACGCCCGCCTCGGCGGCCTGCACGGCATCGACCCCTACGTCCGCCCGCCGGCGGCATTCCCACGCGACGCCGCCTTCGCCCATGTCACCTGGCCCCACACGACCAGCGCCTACGGACCTCTATTCACCCTCGCGACCTACCCGCTGGCGGCACTCCCGGTGGGCGTTGCCGTCTACGTCCTCAAGGCGATATCGGCCGCCGCAGTCCTGGCACTCGCGGCCCTTGTCGCCCGCTTGGCCCCAGCCCGAGGCGTAGACCCCCTTCGCGCCGCCGCCTTCGTGGCCCTCAACCCCCTCGTCCTGGTCCACGTAGTGGGCGGCCCCCACAACGACGCCCTGGCGATCCTGCTGATGATGCTCGGCGTAGCAGGCATCATCACCGCCCGCGAGACGAGCGGCGGCGCGGCCTTCGTAACCGCCGTCGCGATCAAGGCCTCGGCCGCCGTCGTCACTCCCTTCGCCGCCCTTGCCAGTGCGGTCCAGTCGCCGACGGGGCGAAATCTGGACTCCTGGTCCGGATTTCGCCCCGTCGGCAGATTGTTGATGGGGATGGTCCTGGCTGCGGTAGGAATTGGGGTGGCGGCGTACCTCGCCTTCGGCTGGCACTGGCTCGATGCCTTCGTACTGGCGGGGGAAAACCAGGGGCACACGAGCCACCTGAGCATTCCCTCGACCCTGACCCGCATCTCCGGAATAGGCGAGGGAGCGACGCGCGCCGCGGCCCTTGCCCTCTACGCCGCTCTTGTCGCCTACCTCCTCGTCTGGACATACCGCGGCAACGACTGGCTACGCGGCGCGGCTTGGGCCACGGCCGGCCTACTCCTCGCCACCGCCTGGCTACTCCCCTGGTACCTACTCTGGCCCCTCCCCCTCGCAGCCCTCTCCCGCGACCGAGCACTCAAGCTCTTGCTCCTCGGGCTGACCGCATACCAACTGGGAGCCCGCATCCCGCTGTAACGAAGCTTCCGGTGCGCCTTATGCCGCCATAGCCCACATTAAGCACACCGGAAACCAGAAGCTGGTCCGAGAGCCGAAGACGGCGTGCCCGTGAACCGGAGGCCGAGCTTGCCGCTCGGATTCGGAGGAAGAGGGTGTGTCCCTCGGACCGGCGGATACTCAAAGTCGCCGCGCTAATCAGCGCGGCGACTTGTTGGGCCGAGGGACACACCCTCTTCCTCCCCTCGTTCAGCCGCCTCTTCCTCCTCAGGCGACGCATGCAGCACGCCCGTCTGGATCGACCACCCTTCGCGGCGCCCCATCGCCGTCACGATCGCGACATAGATCACTTCGACCACCGTCAGCACGCCCCTGACGACGAGCGCGATCAGCGAGGCCACCGCGAAGCTGTTGCCGGGCACGGCGACCTTCAGCGCCCAGGCGAACGCCGCATCGCGGATACCCAGTCCGGCCGGTGCCACCAGCGTTGCCAGCGCCGCCAGGTAGCCGAATGCCTGCGCAGCGCCGACCACCGGGATGTCGCTCGGCGAGATGGAGCTGACCGAGCGGGCAACGCAATAGAGACCGGTCGCGATGACTGCCCAGTTGAGCGTGTAGAAGGCAAGCACCGCAGCCACCCCACGCAACGAAATCACCGCAGGCAACGGCTCGCGGCCGAAGGCGCGCAGCACGCGGTTGGCGAGCGGACCGAATACGCGTGGGTGCAGGAGCACGAGGGCGAGCGGGATCAGCACGAGAACTCCCCAACGCAGCGGCTGGCCCTGGAGGTCAGGGTGGTCGATCAGGAAGTAGGCAGCGACGACGATCCCGGAAGTGGCCTGCAGCGCCTGTTCGTAGACGATGCTGGCAACCGTCAGGCGACGCGGCACGCCGGCGCGCTCGGAGAGCAGCACCCGTCCGAGGACGTAGAGGACGCTTCCCGGCACGTAGCGGGCCAGCAGCGGCTGGCCCCAGGCAACCTGCGCCCGGCCGCTGCCGAGGCGATAGCCGAGGAAGCGCAGGATCAGATCCCAGCCGACCGCGTTCAGCCCGTAGAAGACCGGCAGGATGACGAAAGCCGGGATCAGCCAAAGAACGTTGAAGTGCACGCCCTTGTCCTGAATCTCCGACCACTGGTCGACGACGGTGAGGACGAGGAAGCCGAAGACCAGGAGTGCGATCCCGACCTGGACCGCAAGGCGAACGCGCTTGCTCCGCGGCGGCCTGGTGCCGATCTTCGCGCCGGCCTCGCCGACCCGATGCAGAAATGGCTGACGCTCGCCCACCGCGCCGCACCTTAGTGATGGCGCGAGCGTGACTTCCCACTTAGTTCCGCTGTGCGGAACTAAGTGGGAAGTCAGCGCGGGGGTAGACAATGGGCAGATGGGTGAGTTCGAGCTGCTCGCGAGGGTCCGGGAACGGTTGCCCGCCACGGGGGCCCGGGTGCTACTCGGGTCTGGGGACGATGCCGCCGTAACCGTGCCCGGCGGCGCCACCGCGACGTCGGTCGACGCCGTCGTCGATGGGGTCCACTTCCGCCGCGAGCAGGCGAGCCTCCCCCAGATCGGCCGCAAGGCGCTCGCCACCGCGCTCTCCGATCTGGCGGCGATGGGTGCCGAACCCGGCGAGGCCTACGTCGTCGTCGGCGTTCCCGGCGATCTCGACGAGGACGGATGCATCGAGCTGGTCGAGGGCATGGCCGATCTCGCCGCCGCAACCGGAACGAGCCTGGTCGGCGGCGACGTGACCCGGGCCAACAAGCTCTTTCTTGCGCTCACCGTCGTCGGCCACGCCCCCGACCCGGACTCGTTCGTCAGCCGCGCCGGCGCGCGTCCCGGTGACGCCCTGGTCATCACCGGCGAGATTGGCGGCGCCGCTGCCGGCCTGGCGCTGCTCGACAACCCGCATCTCAACGCTGACTTCGTACTTAGTAGCCCAATATCGCCACTAAGTACGAAGTCAGCGGGGGAAGGGCTGTTGCGGCGGCATCTCGAGCCGGTGCCGCGGCTCGAGGCTGGGCGCGCCCTGGCTGATTCCGGCGCGACGGCGATGATCGACCTCAGCGACGGGCTCGGCGGCGACGGGCGTCACCTCGCCGAGGGCGGCGGCGTCGGCCTGAGGATCGAGGCGGCCGCCCTGCCGCTGGCGCCCGGCATCGCCGAGGTCGCCGCGGCGGCGAGGCAGGACCCGCTCGCGCTTGCGGTCACCGGCGGCGAGGACTACGAGTTGCTTGCGAGCATCCCGGCCGATCGCCTCGACGAAGCGATCAGCGCGGTTCGCGAGAAAGAAGGGGTCGACCTGACGAAGATCGGCGAAGTCGTCAGCGGCGCAGGGGTCGAGATCAGGCTGCCCGACGGGGAGCTGCTGGAGGCGGCGGGATTCGACCAACTCGCATGAGGCTCTCGCTGCCGAGCAGCGCCCGCACCCCGCGCCGCTCCAGCATCGCCTCGGCGACCAGGGCCGGCTCGGGCTTGTAGTGGCCTGTCTCAACCAGGCTCTTCAACTGTCGGGGTTGCATTCTGCGTCTCATCTCTTCAGCGGTCGCGATTGCATTCTGTCTCTCATATCGGCTCCCTACCCGGGATCCTTAGTAATGAGTACTCGCACATCTGTCCATGGCTGGCAAGGGGATACCCTTTGCCCATGGCCAACGGCTCGACGCGCATCCTCCTGGTCGACGACGAGCAGTCGATCCAGACCCTGCTCAGCTACCCGCTGCGCAAGGACGGCTACCACGTCACCTCCGCCCAGGACGGCCGCGAAGCCCTGCAGCGCTTCGACGAGGCACGCTTCGACCTGGTCATCCTCGACCTGATGCTGCCCAAGCTGGACGGGGTCGAAGTCTGCCGCCAGCTGCGGTCGCGCAGCCAGGTGCCGATCATCATGCTGACCGCAAAGGGAAGCGAGACCGACAAGGTCGCCGGGCTCGAGGTCGGCGCCGACGACTACATCACCAAGCCCTTCTCGATGCGCGAGTTCCGCAGCCGGGTAAAGGCGGCGCTGCGCCGCTCGCGGATGGTCGCCGAGCCGCTTGCCGAGGAGACGATCGACCAGGGCGACCTCAAGGTCGACTTCGGCCGCCGCATGGTCACCCTGCGCGAGGAGGAGGTCCGCGTCACCTACGTCGAGTTCGAGATCCTCGGCGCCCTGGCCCGAACCCCGGGCCGCGTTCTCACCCGCGAGGCGCTGCTCGAGCACGTCTGGGGCGACTCCGAGTACCGCGATCCCCGCACCGTCGACGTCCACATCCGCCACCTCCGCGAGAAGCTCGAGACCGACCCCAAAGAGCCAGAATTCCTCTTCACCGTGCGCGGGGTCGGCTACCGGTTCAGGGAGTAGGGCTCGTGCCGCGGTTCAGGCCTTCCAGCCTGGGCAACCGGATCACCCTCACCGCGCTGGCGATCGCGGCGGGCACCGTGCTGATCGTCTACGCCTACACGGTCGCGATCGGCGGCGCGGCAAGCGGCCAGAGCTCGGTCAAGGCCCAGATCCTCGTCGGCGGCCTGTTCGCCATCGTCGCCACGCTCGGGGTCGGGATCTACTTCGCCCGCGTGGCCTCCGGCAGCATCCAGAGCCTCCAGGAGGCTGCGCGCAAAGTCGCGGACGGCAACTTCGAGACTCCGATCCCGATCTCCTCGGCCGGCCAGCTCGGCCAGCTCGCCCGCACCTTCAACGAGATGCAGCGGCGCCTCGCCGAGCTCGACAGCGCCCGCAAGCAGTTCATCGCCAACGCCTCGCACGAGCTCCGCACGCCCATCTTCAGCCTCGGCGGATTCGTCGAGCTGCTCGAGGAAGAGGACCCGAGCCCCGAGGAGCGGGACGAGTTCATTCACACGATGCGCCAGCAGATCGAGCGGCTGACCAAGCTCACCGCCGACCTGCTCGACCTCTCCCAGCTCGACGCCGGCGCCGTGGCGATGAAGAGCGGCGACGTCGACCTTGGTTCGCTCGCTCGCGAAGTGACCCGTGAGTTCGGGCCGCGAGCCGACCGCCACGGCTCGCGCCTGGAGCTGCGCACGCCGGCGGATCCGGTGATCGCCAGCGCCGACGTCGATCGGGTGCGCCAGGTGATCCGTATCCTCCTCGACAACGCCCTCACGCACACGCCCGAGGGCACCAAGGTGACCGTGACCACCTACTCCGTAAACCGCCGCGCCGAGCTGACCGTCTCCGACGACGGTCCGGGTATCCCGCGCCGCGTCCAGAGCCGGATCTTCGAGCGCTTCTACACGGCCGACTCTGCGGGTGGGTCGGGCCTGGGCCTGGCGATCGCCCGCGAGATCGCCCAACGGATGCAGGGCCGGGTCGAGATCGCCTCGAGCAAGCGCTTCACCGCCTTCACGCTGGACCTTCCGCGCTCGCGGGCCGGGACGACACAGCCGACTCCGGGCTTGCCCTCCAGGGCGGCTGCGTGAGCCGCGGCAAGCCCTGGATAGCCGCGCCACTGGCGCTCGCGCTGGCGCTCGCCGGCTGCGGTGGCGGCTCGGGCGGTACCGGCGCGTCCCAGCAAGCCGCAGCCGGGGGCACACAGCAGAAGCCACAGGTGATCATCGAGACCTCCGCGCCGGGCTTCAACGCGGCTCGGGTCTACCAAGAGGCCTCTCCCGGCGTGGTCACGATCCGCTCGATCTTCGGCGGGGGCGGGGGCGCCGCAGAGGGCTCGGGCTTCGTCCTCGACACCAGCGGCCACATCGTCACAAACGCCCACGTCGTCACCGACGAATCGGGCGGAAGCGCCCGCGGGCCCGCCAAGGAAGTGTTCATCGAGTTCCCCGACCGCAACGTCGTCCCCGCCCACATAATCGGCTTCGACCCCTTCGCCGACGTGGCGCTGCTGGAAGTGAAGCCCGACGGCTTCGCGCTGCATCCGCTGAAGCTCGGCGACGACAGCAAGCTCGTGGTTGGCCAGCCGGTGGCGGCGATCGGCAGTCCCTTCGGCGAGCAGCAGTCGCTCTCGGTCGGGGTCGTCTCGGCGACCGACCGCTCGGTCGAATCGCTGACCAAGTTCCAGATCGACGGGGCGATCCAGACCGACGCCTCGATCAACCCAGGCAACTCGGGCGGCCCGCTGCTCGATGCCGGCGCCCGCGTGCTTGGAATCAACGAGCAGATCGAGACCGACTCCGGCTCAAATTCCGGTGTCGGCTTCGCCGTGCCGATCTCGGCGGTCAAGCGTTCGCTCGCCCAGCTCAAGCGCGACGGGGAAGCCGAATACGCCTACATCGGCGTCTCCACCCAGCCGCTCTATCCGCAGCTCGCACGCAAGCTGGGCCTCGCCACCGACCACGGCGGCCTGATCTCCGAAGTCGTCCCGGGCAGCCCCGCCGACGAAGCCGGGCTGCAGGCGGGCAAGGGCAAGCTTCGCTTCCAGGCCGCTGTCTACGAAACCGGCGGCGACGTGATCCTCGCGGTCGAAGGACACAAGGTGATCGGCCCCAACGACCTCGCGGGCTTCGTCTCCGATTACAAGCCAGGCGAAACGATCAAGCTCGACCTCCTCCGCAACGGCAAGGAAGTCGAAGCCGAAGTCACCTTGGGCAAGCGCCCGGGCGGCTGAGCGCCGCCCGACCGCCCCGGCCTGTAGAACTCTCCGATGCTTCAGGAAGTCTCTCTCGGCCACAAGTCCCTCGCCGACTACACCCACATCGCCGGCAAGGAGACGATCGAACGGATCCGCGAGCTCGCCGAGCCGATGAAGGGCCACCGGGTTCTGCACGTCAGCGCCACCGCTTTCGGCGGCGGCGTCTCCGAGATCCTCTACACGATCGTCCCGCTGATGCGCGACATCGGCCTCGACGCGCACTGGCATGTGATCTTCGGCAAGGAGGAGTTCTTCAACGCGACCAAGCTGCTCCACAACTCGCTGCAGGGCGCCGAGGAGACGCTGAGCGACGAGCAGTGGCAGATCTTCGACGAGATCAACTCGATCAACGCCGAGGGCCTGCAGGGCGAGTGGGACACCGTGATCGTCCACGACCCGCAGCCGATCGGCCTGCGGCGCGGCGCCGATGCGAAGGGCCGCAACTGGATCTGGCGCTGCCACATCGACCTCTCTGAGCCCAACCCGGCGCCGATCGCCCGGCTGCTGCCGATGATCGAGGAATACGACGCGACCGTCTGGCACTTGCCCGCCTACGTGCCGAAGGACGTCGCCGCCAAAGACGGGGTGCGGATCATCCCGCCGGCGATCGACCCGCTCTCGCCGAAGAACATGGCCTTCTCACCCGACGACGCCGCCTTCGTCGCCCGCCAGTTCGGGATCGACGTCGACCGACCGCTGCTGACCCAGGTCTCCCGCTTTGACCCCTGGAAGGACCCGATGGGCGTGATCGACGCCTACCGCATCGTCCACGAGCAGGTGCCGGAGGTGCAGCTCGCCCTGGTCGGCTCGATGGCCACCGACGACCCCGAGGGCTGGGACTTCTTCCAGCACACCTTCGAGTACGCCGAAGGCGACGAGGACATCAAGATCCTCAACAACCTCAACAACGTCGGCGCGATCGAGGTCAACGCCTTCCAGTCGCAGTCCGACGTCTGCATGCAGAAGTCGATCCGCGAGGGCTTCGGCCTGACCGTGACCGAGGCGCTCTGGAAGGGGCGACCGACGATCGGCGGCAACGTGGGCGGCATCCCGCTGCAGATCACCGACGGCGAGAGCGGCTTCCTGGTCGACTCGGCCGAGCAGTGCGCCCAGCGCTGCCTCGAGATCCTTGCCGACCCGGAGCTCGGCAAGCGGCTTGGCCGGGCCGGGAAGGAACACGCTCGTCGCGAGTTCCTCTCGCCGCGCCTGCTGCGCGACTGGGTCGAGCTGCTTGCCGAGCTGGACACATAACGCGGGAACGGCCGGGGTAGTCTGGGCACGTGGAGGACAGCTCGGACCCACTGATCATCGTCTCCAACCGGGGGCCGGCGCAGTTCGAGCGCGACGAGCAGGGGGAGCGCACCGTGCGCCGAGGCGGCGGCGGGCTCGTCACCGCCCTCTCCGGCCTCGTCTCCCACCGCGACGCGCTCTGGATCGCCTCGGCGATGACCGACGAGGACGTCGCGGTCTCCGAAGAGCGGGGCGGCCCGGTCGACCTCTCGATCGACGGCATCGACTACCGCGTGCTGCTGGTCGACAGCGACTCCGAGGCCTACGACCGCTTCTACAACGTGATCGCCAACCCGATCCTCTGGTTCATCCAGCACTACCTCTGGGACCTCTCCAACGCTCCCGACATCCGCCAGGAGGAGCTCGACGCCTGGGACTTCGGCTATCAGGCGGTCAATCGCGACATCGCCACCGCGGTGCTGGGCCAGATCGAGGGCCGCGAGCGCCCGCTGGTGATGCTGCACGACTACCACCTCTACACGGCGCCGGGAATGATCCGAGCGGCGCGGCCCGACGCCTTCCTCCACCACTTCGTCCACATCCCCTGGTCTCAGCCCGACAGCTGGCGGATCCTGCCGGGACGGATCCGCGAGGCGCTCTTCCGCGGCATGCTCGCCAACGACATCATCGGCTTCCACACCGGCCACTACTGCATCAACTTCCTGCGTTGCTGCGACGAACTGCTCGAGGCCGACGTCGACTACGAGGCCGGCGTCATCAACCACGCCGGCGGTCAGACCCGGGCCCGCGCCTACCCGCTCTCGATCGACGCCGAACGGCTGCGCCGGGCCGCGGAGTCGCCCGAGGTGGCCGCCGCCGAGCGCGATGTCCTCGAGCGGCGTCGCAAGCACCTGATCATCCGCGTAGACCGCGCGGACCTCTCCAAGAACGTGCTGCGCGGGTTCACCGCCTTCGACGTCTTCCTCACCCAGCACCCCGAGTTCCGAGAACAGGTCACCTTCATCGCCCACCTGCAGCCCTCGCGGCAGGACGTGGAGGAGTACGCCGAGTACATGGAGCGGATCAACGCGCTGGTCGCTGTGGTCAACCACCGCCATGGCACCACCGACTGGATGCCGATCGACCTGAAGGTCTACGAGAACTTCCCCGAGGCGGTCGCCCGCTACAAGCACTTCGACCTGCTGATGGTCAACTCGCTCTTCGACGGGATGAACCTGGTCGCCAAGGAGGCGCCGGCGGTCAATACCCGCGACGGCGTCCTGATGCTCTCCGAGAACACCGGCTCCCACGAGGAGCTGGCCGACTGCGCGCTCTCGGTCAACCCCTTCGACATCCAGGAGCAGGCCGACGCGATCTACCGGGCGCTGACGATGGACCCGGAGGAGCGGCGGCTGCGGGCACTGCATCTCAAGGAGATCATTTACTCGCGGAATCCTGGGGACTGGGTGGATGAGCAGTTGAGGGATATCGCGGAGCTTCGCGAGAGCGTTGCTTAGGAGGAGGTCGGGCACCCCCTCCTCGCTCAACTTTTTCGGTGGGTCGCAGTTGGCCTCAAGGTCGAAGCACCGAAAAAGTACAAGCCGCGAGGAGGGGGTGCCCGACCTCCTCTATCCGAGCGCTGGGGGGAGAACTCCGTGATCTGGGGACTTAGCTTTACGTGAGTCTCCGGATTCGTTGGTCTCAGGCTGGGCTTGTTCTCCTTGTGGCGGGAGCGGCGTTGCTGGCGCTTCGGGTTGGGCCGGGCTTGTTGAGGCCTCCTGCGCCGCCGCCGGTGCCGGTCGATGTTGGGCTGCCGCGGCTCGGAGCTGCGCCGGTTGAGGTCGCGGCGCCTCCATCCGCGCCCAAGCCCGTGCGGGCGGCCCGGTCGCATCGGAAGCCGCACCGCCATGTGCATCGCCGGCACAGGCGCAAGCGCCCCGTGCCTGTGCCGGCGCCGGTACCACCTCCCCCGCCTGAAGCTCCAGAAGCTGTCGAATCGGCTCCTCCGCTCAAAGCTTCGCCTGAGCCGTCGCTGCCAACCGACGACGGCTCATCGGAGTTCGCGCCGCATTGAGGGCTGGCGTCGCCAGCCCCCCTGCCGCTATAGTCCCTCGCCGCTTTGGCAGCCCCACGCGAATACGAGCTTGTCCTGATGCTGGACCCCGGCCCCGACGAGGCCGGTCGTGACGTGCTTGCGCAGGACGTGCGCGGGCGGATCGAGACCGGCGGGACGCTGAAGCACGAGAACAAATGGGGCCTGCGCAAGATGGCCTACGAGATCGAGCAGCGCAACGAGGCCGATTACCGCTGGTTCCGCTTCGAGGCGCCGACCGAGCTGCTGGACGAGCTCAACCACAACCTGAGGATCGCCGACGGCGTGCTGCGTTTCCGCATCTTCAAAGTCGACGCCGACGCCCCCGTGATGGTGCCGCCGGCCGTTGCCGCGCCGGCTCATGGCGCATCGCGCGACCGTGGCCCGAGCTCCCGCCCCGAAGTCTCGGTGTCTGACGACGACGCGGACACCGCCCCCGAGGCAGAGGCTTCCGAGCCAGTCGAAGCGCCCGTAGCGCCCGCCGAGTAGCTGCCGGCCGGCTCAGCAACGCCCAAGCCGCGTGTTTTGGGCCGATCGGCCCGGAATCGTGCGGAGATTGCGGGGCCAGGGGGGAGAGTTTCGCCGCCTGCGCTCTTAGACTGGATCCAGACAACGATTCGGAGGAGTTGAGAGCTTTGGCAGCGTCGAACATCAATGTGGCGGTCATCACCGGCAACCTGACGAAAGACCCAGAGCTTCGCCATACCGGCGGCGGCACCGCGGTCTGCGAGCTGCGCGTTGCCGTAAACAGCAGTCGCAAGAACGGCCAGACGGGCGAATGGGAGGACAAGGCCAACTACTTCGACGTAGTCGTCTGGGGCGCACAGGGAGAGAACTGCGCCAACTACCTGGCCAAGGGCCGCCCGGTTGCCGTAGAGGGCCGGCTCGACTGGAGCGAGTGGGAGGCCAAAGACGGCAGCGGCAAACGGCAGAAGGTTCAAATCGTCGCCAAATCGGTCCAGTTCCTCGGCTCCCGCGACGGCTCCGGTGGTGGTGGTGGCGGCGAAGGCGGCGGCTTCAGCCCCAGCAGCGACGTCCCGGCGGACTCCTCGGACTTCGCCGGCGCGACCGCGGGTGGTGGCGGGGACGACGACATCCCCTTCTAGCGCTACCTGACGGCTCTGGACCAAGCGAGGCAAGGACGCAGGGAGCGAAGCGTGCTCCGCACGTGAGCGACTGAGGACGCGGCCTCGCGCAGTGTCCAGAGCCGTCAGTGTAGGATTCCCCGGCCCGCATGCCTAGACCCAACGACACAGGATCAGCACCGCCCCGCCGCGGACGTCGCGCGCTCGACCGCTCGCGTCCGCGCAAGTACACGCGGATCAACTCCGAGGCGGTCGACTACAAGGACCTCAACCTCCTGCGCCGCTTCCTCTCCGACAAGGGAAAGACCCGCGGCCGTAGGGTCACCGGCCTTTCCCGTAAGCACCAGCGCCAGCTTTCCGTGGCGGTGAAGCGCGCCCGCGAGATTGCGCTCCTGCCCTACGTCGGAGAGCGCTGATGACGCAGGCCATCCTGCTCGAGGACGTCGACGAGCTCGGCCAGCGCGGCGACCCGGTCGACGTCTCCCCAGGCTACCTGCGCAACTACCTGATCCCGCGCAAACTGGCTGCGCCCGCGACTCCCGGCGCGCTCGAGCAAGCGCAACTCCGACGCGCCGCAGCCGAGAAGGCGGAGAAGGCACGCACCGAACGCGAAGAGCAGGCGGCAGGGCTGCTCTCGAAGACCGTGCTGACGATCCACCAGCGCGCGGGCGAGGACGGCAAGCTCTTCGGCTCGGTCGGAGCCAAGGAGATCGCCGACGCGATCCGCGACGCCCGCGACCTGCGCATCGACCGGCGCAAGGTCCGCCTCGAGCAACCGATCCGCGAGATCGGCACCCACATGGTCGAGATCGAGCTCGCCGACGGCGCCATCGCCACGGTGAAGACGATCGTCACCGAGGAACGCTGACCCTGTAGGCGGTTAGGCTGCGGGGGCGTGAGCTCCACTCGCCTGCCCACCCGCCTGAGACGCCGCGCCGCTGCAAGGACGCGGTTCCACTGGGCGCGCTCGGAGCGGGCTACCGCGGCCCTCGCAGCCGTCGCGCTCGGGGGAGTGGGGGCGGTCCTGGCTGGCCAGTTCGGACGCATGCTGCAACGCAGGACGCATGACGATGGGCCTGATGGCCTGGTCGAAGCCGCGCCGGTGGCCGCGCTGGACACGGTCGGGGTCGCGGTCAGCGGCTATGCAGCCGCGCCGCGCAGCGAAACGATCCTCTTCAACCTGCTCGCCGGCTTTCTCGGCTCCTTCGCGCTGGTGCGAATATCGACCTGGGGGATCCGCGACCGTTGGTGGCCGTTTAGCAACGTCAGCGTCGGCGGCCGTCACATCCACCACTTCGTGCCGGGGATCCTGATCGGGTTCGCCTCGGCGACCACGGCCTTGCTCACCGACGACGAGATCCTCGAAGAGCGGCTCGCGGTGACGACCGGGGTCGGCATGGGACTCACCTTCGACGAGGCGGCGCTGCTGCTCGACCTGCGCGACGTCTACTGGACCCGCAAAGGCCTGCTCAGCGTCCAGCTCAGCCTCGGCGCCACGGCGATCCTCAGTATCGCCATCCTCACCCAGCGGATGCTGCGCCGGGGCGAGCGCCGCCAGGAGGCCGAGGGCCTGATCCCACCGGCCGGGACCGGCAGCGAGCCCCCGCTGTAGGCATAAGAAAGGGCGGCCAGATGGCCGCCCTTTCTTCCCCTATTCGTCCTGAGTCAAGGCTTGTGCTCAGCCCTTCGGCGTGCAGGGCCGGACGATTTCGCCGGTGAGTTCGTTGCCATCGCTGAAAACGGCGGTCCCCCTGGCGTTGATGTGGCCATCGGGACACTTGGCGAGCAGGTAGCTCTGCGACTTGCCGCCAGCGGTGAACGTTTTCTTGACTTTGAGTTCGAAGAACACCGGCGAGCCGTTGCCGCCGGCGATCACCGGGATCGAGGCGACGGACTTGGTGCCGAAGCGGCCGTTGTGGATTTTCGAGACCTTGACCGTCGTCACGACCGCGGCAGATACGGGATTTTTGAGGAAGGCGTGGATGAGGATGGTCGTCACGCCGCCCTTGACGCCGCCGTTGAAGGCGACCAGTTTGCTGTGAACCGTGATCGGCGGTTGTTCGGGGAAGGCGATCTCGACGTCCGTTTTGCCTTCGCCGACGATCGCCTTCGGGCACGCTTTTTCAGCAGCTTTGGTTTCCCTTGCAACGAGCTGCCCGATCGTGCATTTCGCCAGGCCCTTGGCGTTGATCGTGCCGTTCTTGTCGGTTTCGACGATGAATTCCCTCAGCGCCGGCGGATGGCTGCCGTCGGTAGTTTCGATCTTGCCGCTGACGGTCAGACCGATGGGCGCCAGTTTTGCCTTCGGCAGCTTTTTCGGGGTGAAGCCTCCGTTGCCGGTTATCTTCAGGATCCCCTTCTGGACGACGAACGGCTTGTTGTTCCCCGCGGCCGTTGCCAACCCGGCGACGACGACCGCGAGTGCCGCCGCCAGGGCCAATGTCATGATCAGACGCTTGCGCATTGCGTTATCTCTCTCCTTTTAGCGGCCTGGCGTCAAAGCCCCGGCCATCGAAAGCCTTGGTATCCCTCCAGGAGCCAAATTACCAGCCCAACAATCTAGATAAATCCAGATATTCATAAAAGATACTGCGCCGGCGGGAGGCCGAGGGCCTGATCCCACCAGCCGGGACCGGCAGCGAGCCCCCGCTGCAGGCATAAGAAAGGGCGGCCAGATGGCCGCCCTTTCTTCCCCTATTCGTCCTGAGTTAAGGCTTGCGCTCAGCCCTTCGGCGTGCAGGGCCGGACGATTTCGCCAGAGAGATGCCTGCCGTCGCTGAAGATGGCGGTTCCTCTCGCGTTGATGTGGCCGTCGGGGCACTTGGCGAGCAGGTAGCTCTGCGACTTGCCCTTGTAGGTGAACTTGCGTTCGATGTTGAGTTCGAAGAACACCGGCGAGCCGTTGCCGCCAGCGATCACGGGGATCGAGGCGACGGACTTGGTGCCGAAACGGCCGCTGTGGATTTTCGAGACTTTGACCGTCGTCACGACCGCAGCCGATACGGGATTTTTGAGGAAGGCGTGGATGAGTAGCGTCGTCACGCCGCCCTTGACGCCGCCGTTGAAGGCGATCAGCTTACTGTGAACGGTGATCGGCGATTGTTCGGGGAAGGCGATCTCGACATCCGTCTTGCCTTCGCCGACGATCGAAGTGGGGCACGCTTTCTTAGCAGCAGCGGTTTCCCTTGCCACGAGTTTGCCGATCGTGCAGGTCGCCAAGCCCTTGGCATTGATCGTGCCGTTCTTGTCCGTTTCGACGATGAATTCCCTCAGCGCCGGCGGATGGGTGCCGTCGGTGGTTTCGATCTTTCCGCTGATGTTCAAGCCGATCGGCGCCAGTTTTGTCTTCGGCAGAGCCGTCGGGTTGAAGCCGCCGTCGGCGGTGACCTTCAGGTTGCCTTCCTGGATGACGACCGGCTTGTGATTTCCCGCAGCCGTTGCCAGTCCGGCAACGACGACTGCCAGGGCCGTCCCCAGGGCCAATGTCATGATCAGACGCTTGCGCATGTGATGTATCTCTCCTTTGCGGCCTGGCGTCAAAGCCCCGGCCATCGAAAGCCTTGGTGTATCCCTCCAGAGGCCAAATTACCAGCCCTGCAGATTAGATAAACCCCGGCATTCACAAAAAAGAGCGGCTTAACAAGCTGCGCCTAGCCTTCGAGCATCGAAAGTCGCGTCCGCTCGCGCTCTTGCGCAGCCCCCTCGGGCCCCAGGAAGGGAAGCGTTATCCAGAACATCAGATCCGGCAGCCGGCTGGGCAACCGCGACGCGGCGCCGTGGAGGATCTCGGTGTAGAGCAGCTCGTTGATTCCGCCTGTCAGCGAGAGGGCTGTGATCCCGGGAAGCTCGACTGAGGTCTCGGCGCGGCCGGCGTCGAGGAACCCGGTGAACTGGCGCAGCGCCGCGTCGCGGCGGGCCAGCGCCTTCGGGCCGGCAGCAAGAACCTCGACGATCGCGAAGCGAGCCTCGTCCGGGTGCTCGGACAGATGCTGCAGCAGCTCGCCCAGGCCGGCGGCGACCCGCTCGGCCCAGGTGGCGCCGGGCCTGGATTCGAAGCCCCTCGCGGTGTCTCCCAGCAGGTTGCCGAGCAGCACGTCGTAAGCGGCGAGGAAGCAGTCCTCCTTGCTCGCGAACAGCTCGTAGAAGGTCTTACGGGAGACGCCTGCGACGCTGATCACGTCGACGACGCGCGTCTCCGGGTAGCCACGCTCGGAGACGACCTCGATCATCGCCTGCAGGATGCGGTTGCGCTGGGACTCCGTCACGGCCTCACGCGGCAAGCCGTGACGGCCTCTGGGCAGCCGCTCGTTCAACTTAGCCGTGCGTCTACCTGAAGCCACCCCCGAACTTTAGAACAGAACCGGCCCGATAGCGACTTTCTGTACTCCCGCGTCTCGCCTGCAAATAGGCCCTTCGAGGGCGATCAATACAATCGTGCACAGTGACCAGGGCGGGAATAAGGCCATTTGCGGCGCTTGTCGGCGCCATCCTTACGGCAGCGGTCCTCGTTGCCTGTGGGGATTCGGGATCGAGCACAACCGCCTCTGTGAACTCGACCGGCACCACGGCAACCCAGCCCACTTCCAAGCCCTACGCAGAAACCGGCTCGAATGGATCTGGGGGAGGCGCGTCCAAGTCGAAGACAGACAAGAGCGCGGGCTCGGGCGGATCGTCACCCCAGGTCGAAACCGCGCCGCTGAAGGTCTCGGGCGGCGGGTCGGCTCAGTTCCGCGTCAAGGGCGGCGACAACAGCATCCAGGAATTCGGCGAAGAGAGCGGCGAATCGGAACTCGAAGAAGCGGCGACCTCACTGCACGATTTCTACGTCGCCCGCACCGAGGAGGAATGGACGGCGGCCTGCTCCCGCCTGTCCAAGACCGTCACACAGCAGCTCGAACAGCTCGCCTCGCGGGCCGGCAAACTCGCCGGCAAGGGATGTGCCGCGATCCTCAGCGCCCTGACGCCGTCCCTGCCTGCCAAAGTCCAAAAGGAACTGACCGTCGTCGATGCCGGCAGCTTGCGCACCGAAGACAACCGGTCCTTCCTCATCTACCGCGGGGCGGAAGGGACCGTCTACGCAATCTCGATGACACAAGAAGGCGACGGCTGGAAGGTCGGGGCGCTCGCGGCGACGCCCCTCTCCTAGGCGACTGAGGCCTCAGTCGCGCCAGACGACCTGCTCGCGACCGGGCCCGACGCCGACCAGGCGGATCGGCACGCCGACGAAGTCGGCGATGTAGTCGAGGTAGGCCCGGGCCTGAGGCGGCAGGTCAGCCTCGCTGCGGCAGGCGGTGATGTCCTCGCCGAAGCCCGGCAGTTCGGCGTACTCCGGGGTCGCCGAGTGCAGGATCGACTGGTGGTAGGGGAAGCGGTCCAGCAGCGCCCCCTCGCGCGAGCGGTAACGGACCGCGACCCGGATCGGATCGAGGCCGCTGAGCACGTCGAGCTTGGTGATCGCCAGCGAGGTCATCCGATTGAGCCGCACCGCGTAGCGCAGGGCGACCAGGTCCAGCCAGCCACAGCGACGCTCGCGGCCGGTGGTCGTGCCGAACTCGTGGCCCTGCTCGACCATGTGGCGACCGACCTCGTCCTCGAGCTCGGTCGGGAAGGGGCCGGCGCCGACGCGGGTCGCGTAGGCCTTGGCGACGCCCCAGACCTCGTCGATGTCGGTCGGGCCGACACCGGCACCGACGCAGGCCGCGCCGGCGATCGGGTTCGAGGAGGTGACGAAGGGATAGGTGCCGTGGTCGAGGTCGAGCAGGGTCGCCTGGGCGCCCTCGAAGATCACCGTTTTGCCGGCGTCGAGCGTGTCCCAGCAGAGGCGCGCCGTGTCGGCTATGTGGGGCTCGAGCCGGTGACCGTAGCTGACGTGCTCCTCGGTCATCGCGTGCAGGTCGATGCGCGGGTCCGGGGCGTCCTCGATCGCTTGTTCGACGCTTTCCCGATCGCCCTCGCCCGCCTCCTTGCGCAGCTTGCGTCGCTGCACCCCGAGTTCGCGCAGGGCCTGCTGCTTGGGCTCCAGGGCGGTGCGGATCTTGGCCCGCAGGATCTTCTCGTCGAGCAGGTCCTGGACGCGAATCCCCAGGCGCAGGGCCTTGTCGGCGTAGCAGGGCCCGATGCCGCGCCGGGTAGTGCCGAGCGAGAGCTTGCCCAGCTTCACCTCTCCCGCCGTATCGAGCAGCACGTGGTAGGGCATGATCAGGTGGGCGTTGGCGGAGATCTTCAGGTTGTTGACGTCGACGCCGCGGCGGCGCAGGCCGTCGATCTCGCCGAGCAGGATCCGCGGGTCGAGGACGACGCCGTTGCCGATCACGCAGGCCTTGTCGGCGTAAAGGATCCCCGAGGGGATCAGGTGGAACTTGAACTCCTCCCCGTCGCGGACGATCGTGTGGCCGGCGTTGTTGCCGCCCTGGAAGCGCACGATCGCGTCGGCGCGCTCGGCAAGCAGGTCGGTGACCTTGCCCTTGCCCTCGTCGCCCCACTGGGCACCGACTATGACCAGCCCTGGCATTGCCGGGGGATTGTGCCGGTTCTAGCCGTCGACCGCGCGCGCCTCGACGCGCTGGTCGGTGCCGAAGAGGGGCAGGGGGTCGCCGCAGATCTCGACCAGGCGGGAAACGGTGCGCGAGCCGATCTGCTCTTCCAGCTCCTGCAGGCCGGCGCCGGCATCCGCCCTGGCATTGCTGGTGACCAGCACCGAGCGCTGGTTCTCGTAGCGCTCGTTGACGAGGGCGTAGAGCTGCTCGACCACCCAATCGGTGTGGCGCTCGGAGCCGAGATCGTCGATGTAGAGGAGGTCGACCGAGGTGAGGCGCTTGAAGAAGGCCTCGTAGGCATCCTCGGAATCGGTCGCCTGGTAGGTCTGGCGGATCTGGGTGAGCAGCTTCGGGGTGAAGTAAACGGCCGCGGTCTTGCCCGCGGCGAGGGCCGTCTTGGCGACCAGCATCCCGAGCGTCGTCTTCCCGGTCCCGGTGCTCCCCATCAGCCACAGCCCCCTGCCGGCGACCAGGTTCTCGTCGAGCGCGTCGACGTATTCGCGGACTGCGTTGACGACGTGGCGGCTCGCCATATCCCTCTCCATGTCGGAGACGGGCGGGCGGTCGAAAGAGACGCCGCGATAGCGCGGCGGGATCGCGGAGGCGATGCCGCGCACGCGGCCGCGCTTGAGCCGCGGGGCGCGGCACTCGCATTCCCGCGCCACGTCCTCGGGCCCGAGGATCCAGCCGGAGCCGTCGCAGACGCCGAGCGGGCAGGCCTGTTCGCGGAAGGGTTCGCTGCGGGCGAGTGCCGGCATCAGAACTCAGGCCCCGCTGCGGCTGCGTCCTCGAACGGCGGCGCCTCTCCGGCCGGCTGCTCGATCGGTCGGTCCTGACCGGCGAAGTCGGCGAACTTGGGGAAGCGGTCGAGGAAGACCAGCTTCGGGGTGCCGATCGGGCCGTTCCTATGCTTGGCGATGATCAGGTCGGCAAGCCCATCCGGCTCGTCGTCGGGGTCGCGGTAGTAGTCCTCGCGAAAGAGGAAGGCGACGACATCCGCGTCCTGCTCGATCGATCCGCTCTCTCTTAGATCAGAGAGCATCGGCTTCGGCGGGTGGCGCTGCTCGGGAGCGCGCGAGAGCTGGGAGATCGCCAGCACGGGAACCTCCAGCTCGCGGGCGAGGATCTTTAGCCCACGACTCATCTGAGCGACCTGCTCGACCCTGTTGGCCCGATGGTCGTCGGAGCGCATCAGCTGCAGGTAATCGACGATGACGAGGCCAAGGCCGCCCTTGTCCTGTTCCTGAGCGTGAAGGCGCCGGGCCTTCGCCCGCAGGTCGAGGATGCCGAGGTCGGAGGAATCGTCGAACCAGAGCGGCGCCTCCTCCAGCTCATTGCAGGCCCGCACCACCTTCGGCCAGTCCTTCTGCGCCACCTGGCCCTTGCGCAGCTTGTCGCCCGAGATCCGCGCCCGGCAGGCGATGAAGCGCTGGGCCAGCTCCACCTCCGACATCTCCAACGAGAAGAACGCAACCGGCAGGTTCCGCTTCACCGCCACGTTTTCGGCGATGTTGGCGACGATCGCGCTGTTGTGGACGATGATGTCGTCGGCGACGAAATTCCGCAGGCCGGGCACGTCGAGGTCGTAGGTCTCTTCTTCGCCGACGTACTCGACCGACTCGACTTCGTCCCACCAGATGTCGGAGTCGCACAGCTCCTCGAGGGCGGGGGAAGCAGTGGCGGTCGCAAGCTCTGCCACTAGGCTCGGCGAAGGACTGCGCTTTCCCACGTGCCAGTTGTGCGTTCGCGACCGGCCGGTCAGCTCGCTGATATCGGCCCAGGATCGGTCGCCCTTGGCGAACAGGATCTCGTCCCAGATCTCCGTGGGCAGCGTGTCCGTATTCGTCGAGCGAGGCAAGACAGCAAGCCGCTCCAAGACCTCGGCTTGCTTCTCTTCCTTGCCGGGAACCGAAATCAGCTCACAGAACCTGCGAAGGCCGTCCTGCGAGGTGATCCGGATCTCTCGGGCGACCTTTCCGGTCCCATCGTAGACGGGCCGCTTCAGCGTCCGGATGGTCGCGACGATCCCCAAGCGCAGCAACAGGTGCTGAACGTCTCTCGCGAGTCGCTCGCTGATCGTCGTGTAGCCGATCTGCGCCAGGCGGTCGCTGCAGTACACGTGGCCGTCGCAGGCATACATGACGCCGAGAAAGCGGGCGATCTGCTCGTCGCCCAGCCCGAAGACCGCGTCGGGTACGAACTTCTCCGCCGAGGGGAGCCCCATAAGGCCATGCCGTCGAAGCATCTGAGCCACTGGGTTCGCCCGCGAGCCGCGGCCGCAGCTGAGATAGGAAGCTCCCTTTGTCTGCTCGCGTCGGGGTTGAAATCGAACGCCGTATGCCTCAGCTGCAACCTCAACGGTTCCAACCACACCGGAGTCCGAGCCATAGCAATAGGCCGGCGTCTGTCCCGTAATCGAGCCGTCGGCAATCAACGCACCGAGCAGCACGACCTCGGCATCCGGAAGCTCTACCGGCCTGCTCGGCCGAGGTAGACAGCGTGGCACTGCGATCCGCGTCCCCGGCGAAATGTCGCCGAGCTCCTGCCAGCCGGAGCTGGTCAGAACCGGATGATTGGAGGTCGCCTCCGTCCACCTGCCAAGACGGGTCGTCAGCCGGTAGACCCGTTTGCGGCCGTTGGACTCGATAGCTGCGACCTTGGCTGGCTTCATCTTCAGATCTGCGCCGAGCGAGGCGACCCAAACCTCCTCACCTCGGCTGTACGCACGAAACAGCTCGTCAACTCGTTTCCGCGCCCCGGTTCTGGTATCGTAAATCAAACTTTGTGCTGATTGGCACTTGCCCATAGCGGGCCGTGCCGCCACAATGATCAAGTTCCCGGGCTGGAACCCCCCGGTGATCGCGTCGATGTCGCGAAATCCCGATGGGGTCCCGGTCAGCTCCAGCTCGCCGGTCGAGAGCTTCTCGAGACGGTCGACCTCGTCGTGGAGGATCTCTGAGAGCAATTTGAAGTCGCTCGCCTGCTCTTTGTGGGCGACGTCGAAGAGCAGCTTCTCGGCCCGCTCGGAAAGCTCGCGCGGTTCGCCGTCGCGCTCGTGGACCCAGCCCTGGATCTGCTGGCCGGCGCCGAGCAGGCGGCGCAGCAGCGAGTTCTGCTGGACGATCTCGGCGTAGTGCTTGGCGTTGCCGGCGGCGGGTACCTTGGCGGCCAGCTCGGAGACGTAGTGCTTGCCGCCGGCCTCCTCGATCTGGTTGCGCTGGGTCAGCGCCTCGGTGACGCTGAGCTCGTCGACCGGCTTGGAGCCTGCGTAGAGGTCGTGGACGGCGGTGAAGATCGTCGCGTGCTTGTCGAGGTAGAAATCGCTCGCGTTCAGCTTCACCTCGTCGATCACCCGAGTCAGCGTCGGCTCGGCGACCAGCATCGCCCCGAGCACGGATTCCTCGGCCTCGATGTTCTGAGGCGGGACGTGGGCTGTGGGAGCGGAAGCCATCGACCTAGTTAAGGGGGAACGGCGGCGGATTCGCCGTCCCTGCTCAGCAAATCAGACGACCAGCCAGCCCACAGAGGTGCCACGTGCAAATAAGGGGGAAAGATTCGGCCACCTCGCGGGGGTGGCGCCGAATGGGGGGGACCGCCCCGAGGAAGCTTTAGCTACCGCAGAGGTGGTGGGCCCCATTCGGCGACAGGACCCGCCGCGCCAGAACCGCTCGCTTATTCGCTCTGTTCCTGTTCATAACTGTGCTGGTAGGTCGTCGCCGCGCCGGATTTACCGATCGGTTCGAACGGTCCTTGCTGGGTGCAGCCGGGGGCGGGGACTGCGGCTGAATCGGCCTGTTCGGCGTAGGCGTACTTCTTAAATAGGTTGAAGAGCGTTTCGGCTTCTTTTTCGGTGCCTTTCTTGGTCCGAGCTTTGAAGACTTCGGTTTTGGCCGTTTCCGGGTTGAGCGTTGCGGTGACACCCGAGGTGCAGCCTCGGGTGTCGAAGCTCGGCAGGCCCGACGCGAGCGCCTTGGTAGAGAGGGGCTGGGGGTAGGCGTTGGGGCGGTTGGTCGTCGTGCGGCCGGGGAACGTCGCGAGCGATTCGGGGCTAAACGGGCCCATCGCCCGTATGTAATGGACCCCTTCTCCTCCTGATTCACTTTCGACTAGCTTTGCGTTCGTCATCGACGCGACATTGGCCATCGTCGCGGTCAGCTCATGCTTGTAGAGGCCGAGGCCGGTGATGACCGGGTTGAGATTGCGCAGGAACGGGTCGAGAGCGCGCAGCAGGGGCGGGAACTGATCGCGGAAGAGCTTGCGCAGGGCGGGAAAGCCGGTGGGTGCGCGGGCGATCACCGGTTCCAGCCCTTCGAAGAAGCCCTTGGCCTGCGGAGCCAGCTTAGAGAGGGAGACGAGGGTGGGCGAAAGCTGTTCGGCGACGGGGACGAGCTGCTGCATTACCGGATCGGCGTCGACGGCGAAGGTTTTGAGCCGGTTGAGGGTCAGTTTCGACTCGTCCTGGAAGGTTGGGAAGGCGCGGAAGAGCGCTTCGATGTCGCGGTCGCGGGCAGCGGTGGTGGTGAATACGGTGTTGGAGTTGCGGATCAGGCCGGCCAGCTCCCCCTGGCGACCGCGCAGGGCCTCCAGCGAGGTGGCGCCGTTGCGGAAGAGGCGGTTGACGGCGAGGCGCTGGCTGTCGAGCTGGCGGAAGATGCGGTCGAACTGGGTGAAGGCAGGTTCGAGCTGGGCGAAGGCGTAGGAGAGGTCGGCGCCGCGGCCGGCGATCGCCTTGGAGGCTTCCTGCTGCCAGGACTGGAAGGCGGCGCGGGTCTGGGGGTTGAAGGTACGGAAGATCTCGTCGAGCTGGACCGATTCGGCGATGTTGGCCTCGGGCAAGGTGGCGCCGTCGGCGAGCACCGGACCGTTGCGGTCGCCGGGGGTGAGTTCGATGTAGGTCTCGGCGAGCAGCGTCTTGGTGCGCAGGATCGCCCTGGTGCCCCTCGGAATCGGGGCGTACTTGTCGTTGATCGCCACCTTGGCGAGGGCCTGTTTGCCGTTCGGCGCGAGGACGATGTCCTGCACCTTGCCGACCGAGACGCCGGAGATACGCACGTCGGACTGCTGGGCAAGCTGGGTCGCCTCATTGAAGGGGATCTCGATCTCATACGTCTTCGCCTTGAAGGGCGTTGGGCCGCCGAAGGTGATCCAGAGGAAGAGCAGGATGCCGAAGCAGGACAGGGCGAAGCCGGCGATGACGAGGAGCTGGGTTGTGCTGGGGGCGCGCTTGCTCATTCGGTTCCCGGGCCACAAGGTCGGGGGTTTTCTTCATCTGGGTCAGGTGAGATAGGCGGCAGTTCCCCTTGTCGCGGGATCCTGGCTCCGTGAAGAATTGTCTGGATATACGGTTTTTCGCTAGTGAGGCCATAGGCAAGCGAGGTCCCGTTGCACGAGATGAAGATCAGGCTCCGCTGTATCGGGCCGGCCGGGTCCTCGAGGTTGAAGGTGGCGTTGAAGTTGTGGTTGATCCAGGGCAGGTAGAAGAGGAAGCTCTGCTTGGAGCCTTTGGGCTTGTAGGCGAGCTCGTTGAGGAAGCTGTTGAAGGAGCCGAGAGCGCTGCCGAAGCTGTGCACGCTCTTTTCGAGGTCGGCCGAGCCTTCCTTGGCGTGGGTGAGGACCGGCCTGATTTCACGGGTGAAGGGGCGGATCTGGTCGCGGATCGGCGCCGTCGTCTGCTGGAAGAAGCGGGTGTTGGCCTTCAGCGCCGGGGTCAGCGCCTGGGCCTGCGGGATCAGCCCGAGCAGGGCCGGCCTTGCCGCGGTGGAGAAGCGGTTGGCGCTGGCGAAACCCGCTTCTGCGGCCGAGAGGGCCGAGGGGAACTCGACCAGGGTCTGCTGGACCGCCTGCTGCTGGTTGGCGAAGTTGCCGAGGGCCGCCTTGGAGGAGGTGACGAAGCGTTCGATCTCCGAGTCGTGGCGACCCAGTTCCGTGGTCAGCAGGCTGAAATCGTGGATCGCGTGGGCGATCGCGAGGCGGCGTTTGGCGACGGCGCGGTTGAGGTCGGCGGCGTAGTGGGCGAAGGGCTGGAAGCGGCGCAGGGCGCCGGAGACCTGGTGGGCGCGGCCGCCGATGCCCTGGGCGCCGCCGGCGACGAGGAGCTGGATGTACTGGCGGGTGTCGGCGTCGAGCGTGGCGAGGAAGGCGTCGAGGTTGACGTTGGGTTCTGTCCGCGAGAGCGGGAAGTTGTGGCCGTCTTCGATGTGGTCCGTGCCGCTGCCGGGGTCGACCTCGACGACCATGTCGTTGAGGTTGGTTTTCGGCCGCAACAGCAGGGTCGCGTTGGGGTGGATAAGCTGCAGGTACTTGGGCTCGATGTCCATGCCGACGACGGCATGGCCGTCTTCGAGGTCGACCGAGGTGACCTTGCCGATCTGGATGCCGGCGACGTCGACCGCCTGGCCCTGGCCCGGGGTGACCGCCTGGGCGGTGGTGAAATCGCCGGTGACGTGGGCGAACTCTTCGCCGACCAAGGGGACCCAAGAGGGCAGCGAGGCCTTCTGCTGGGTGAAGATCCAGAGCGTCATCACGACGCCGATCGCGACCAGGACGGCGATCGCGATCGTGTCCTTGCTGCGCCCGCGAGACTGGCGCGAGAGCGAGTTGCGGAAATGGAGCCAGCGACTCACTTTGGGTTCCTCGCTCATGGGTTCACCGCCGCGGGGCTGGGGGCGCCGACCTGGCCGAGGCCCGCGTTGACGTCGGGGACCGGGTTGCTGTCGCAGCGCACTTCGGGCTTCTTCGGCGGCTTGCCGCCAAGCTGCGGCTGGGTGCCGATCGGCGGTGCAATCGAGTTGGCGAAAATCTGTTTGTCGGTGCTGAGATTGCCTTTCGGGGCAAGGTCTTCAACCAGGACGTTGCCTCCTCCGGGCTGTATCCGCGCGAACGGCCCGTTGCCGTCGAAGTTCTGGCCCCAGCCGGCAAAGTCGGTCAGGGTGTAGAGGAATTCGCGGAAGTTTGGCCCGCCGGTCGAGAACTGGTCTTCGATCGTCTGGTTGCCGGTCGGGACGATGACCTTGGTGGTGCAGAGGCTGATCCGGTTGAGCTGCGGGATCGCGCTCGCCTTGCCGGCCTGGGCGGCGCCGGCGAAGCCCGGTGTCGCTTCGCGCAGGAGCTTGGCGATGCCGCCGCCCTCCTTGCCGGAGAGCGCCGGGTATGCCTGCTTGATCCAGGGCCGGCCGGCGGCGATCCAGGCCGGCAGCTCGGCGACGGCAGGCTTCATCTCGATAGCCCAGGCGCGCAGCGGCGGCAGGCTCTGGTTGAGGCTGACTAGAGAGCTGTGGGCGGCCTGCAGAGTGGGCGCCAGGCGCTGGACCGTGGTCGAGAGGTTGCTCGACTGGGCGGCGAGGGCGCCGGTGAAGACATCGAAGTTGACGATCAGGCCCTTGAGGTCCTCCTCATGGCGGGAGAGGGCGCCGAAGGCGCGGCCGGCGCCGGCGACGAGGCGGGAGAGGTCGCCCGGTTGGGTACCGAGTAGGGCGTTGGTCACCTCAGCGCTGTAGCGGCCGGCGTCGCCGCCGTAGTGGAAGGCGCCGTTGAGCGCTTCGCCCGCCGTCTTGCCCTTCACCTCGGGCAGCTGGGTGAGGTCTTCGGCCGCCGTCGGCTTGTGCGTGAGGGCGGTGCCGTAGCTCTCCAGCAGGCGGCTGAGGTCGGCGCGCACCGGCGACTGCAGGGCGCTCAGCACTTCGTCGATCTGGACCCAGGTGGAGGTGTGGCTGACCGGGATCGTGTCGCCGCTGCCCAGCTCCGGCGCGCTGGGGCTACCCGGAGAGAGGTCGACGAAGAAGTTGCCCTCGAGGAAGATCCGCGGCCGGATCGCGGCGAAGGCGTCGTCGTGGATCGGACGGCCCTTGCCTTCGACGGTGAAGGTGACCGTGGTCGCGTCGCCGTCGCGTTCGGTCGCGATCACGCGGCCGACTTCGACCCCGGCGATCCGCACTGGCGAGTTGGTCGAGATGTTGACCCCGTTGGAGAAGGTCGCCTTGAGCTCGTAGCCGTAGCTGGTGAAGGGCACGTGGCCGGTGAAGGCGAGGTAGGGCCCGACGGTGAAGACGAGCAAGAAGATGACGGCGATCATCGCGTTGCTGGGCCGCCACTTGAAGCGGCTGTCGGTCGCCCCGGCCCTGGTGTCGCGCTCCGGCAGGCGGCCCATCAGTTCCTGCCTTCTTTCTGTTTATTGGTCTGGCCGGAGGTTTTGATCCCGTCGTTGCGGGGCGTGTTGCCGATTTCCGTCACGCCAATCTTGTAGCGCTCGTTGCCGGCCTCGCACTCCTGCGGCTGTCCCGGGGCGTCGGTGTTGGGATAGGGGTTGGAATGGAGGTGGTTGGCCTTGCCTTCGCCGGTGATGAGGGTTTTCTGCTCTTCTTTTGTTTCTTCCGGGCCGTTTGCGGGGGCGGATGCTGGCCTTCCCTCGGAGTTCGGCCCGTTAGGCGCCTGGTAGGAGATCGCGTTGATCCAGTTGCCGAGCGAGTTGCCTTCGCTGGAGGCGCTGGCCAGGTTGCGGAAGTCGAGCGTCAGGTAGTTGCAGGTGGTCTGGGCGGGGCCGATGAACTTGATCGCCGGCTGCAGCAGGTCGTTGGTGTCGATCAGGAGGTCGAGGCCGTTGAAGACACCGGGGGCGTTCTGGAAGGCGAGCAGGGCGTCGGCGGTGGGCGGCAGCTGGGCGTAGAGGGTAGGCGAGGCGTTGAGGGCGGGGACACCGGCACGGAGGGCGGCGGCGATCGTCGGCGAGGTCTCGGCGAGGGCGTTGGCGCCAGGCTTCAGGGCGACGAAGAACCGTTCGGAGTCGTGGAGGAAGGGGCGCAGTTCGGGCAGGTCGGCGGTGACCGAGTCGAGAGTTTCCGGGCCCTTGGAGATCGTTTCCTGGATGAAGGGGCGAGAGACGGCGGCGAAGGCGGCGAAGGTGCGGTCGAGGCCGGCGAACATGCTCGCCTGCTCCTCGGCGACCGGGGCCACGGTGGCGGAGAGATCCTCCAGCGCCCGCCAGAAGCCGCCGAAGTTGGTGCTGGGGGAGACCAGGTTGGCCAGCGCCGGCTGGCCGCTTTCGACCGCGAGGCGGAGCACGGAGAAGAAGCCGTTGAGCTGCGGGCCGCGGCCGGCGAAGGCGTTGCCGAAGCCGGCCAGGTTGCGCTGGATCGCGGTCCTGGTCTTTTCGTCGAACATGTCGAAGAACTGGTCGATGTCGACCGGTTCGGGGTGGGCGGCAGAGAGGGGGATCGTTTCACCGGCGACGAAGCCCTTGCTCGAGCTGCCGGGGAGGATCTGCAGGTACTTGAGGCCGAGTGGCGATTTGGGCCGGATGATCATGGTCGAGTCGACCGGCAGCGGCTCGACGTTCTTGTCGAGGCTGAGGCTGAGTTCGGCGGCGACGGCGCCGCCGCCCACCTGGACCGGCACGACCGACTTGACCACGCCGACGCGGGCGCCGCCGATCCGCACCTCGTTGCCCTTGACCAGGGCGTTGGCGTTGGGCACGCGGGCCTTGAGGTTGTAGGTGGAGACGAAGGGCAGGCCGTTGTTGGCGTTGTAGGCGAGGAAGACGGCGACGATGACGACCAGCACGGTCACCGCCCCGACGATCACCGGGCTGCTCGCCACTCCCTGTATGCCGCTGCGATTCCTCATGGGCCCAGGAGGTAGTCGAGGAGGGCGCGCTGGCGTGGCGCGGGGGCGGTTGCCTTGGTGCCGAGGCGACGGCCTTGGCCAAGAGCAGGACTGGAGGGAGGCTGCGTCGTCGTTTCGGTAGATGGGGCGACGGCTGTGCTCGGCGCACTCGCCCGCGCAAGCGTGCCGCCGCCTTCCCTCGCCTGCTGTTCTTCGAGAACTCGGGCGAGTTCCGTGGGGTCAATCGCCGAGGCTCCTGCATTTGGCCCCGTGAACTTGGCCGAACAGCTGCTGGATTCCCTGACTTCGTATTCGAGGCAGTTCGTCAGGCTGACGATGCTGCGGAGGAAGTGGCCGTACTTGTCGAAGCCGTTGGTCGACGCCGCGCCGTTGTAGATCAGGTCGACCAGGTGGTCCCAGCCCTTCGATTCCTTGACACTGCCGAGGAACTTCGCCAGCTTCGTCGTCGGGCTGGCGCCGGACTGGGCGAGCTCGCTGGTCTTGCTCACGATCGGGTCGGCCGCGCGCAGGGTCGGGCCGGCAATTTCCCCGCTCGCGCCCAGCGACTTCAGCGAGACGGTCGAGGCGGCGGAGAAGGGCGCCAGCTCACGGGTGGCCTCGGTGAAGGCGGGGGCAGCCTTGCCGAGGTCGGTGAAGACCGGGGTGGCGGCGTCGGAGAAGCCCTGCAGGCTGCGCATCGTGAGGCGGAACTCGCGCAGGAAGGCGGGGAACTTGCGCAGCGAGGCTTCCAGGTCGGCGCCGCGTTCGGAGCTGGCCTGGGCGGCGGCGCCGGCGTTGGTGAAGAAGCCGGCGACGTGGGCGCGTTCGTGAGAGAGCGGCCCGAGGATTTTCTCGGAGTCGGAGGCGAGCTGGACCAGCCGGTCCCTCTGGGAGTTGAGCGTGCCGATCAGGCGGGTGACGTCGCGCAGCACCGGGTTGGCCCGCTTCACCGCCGCCTCGATGTCGGCGCCTCGGCCGGCCAGGCCGGCGCCGAGTTCGTTGAAGATGAGGCGGAAGCGCTGCGCGTACGGCAGTTTGTTGATGTCGTTGATCAGGTCGGGGTCGACGCTGGTGCTGTTGTTCTCCAGCGGCAGCAGGTACTGGCCGGCGCCGGGCTGGCCGGAGGGGACCTTCTTCAGCGGCGCCGCCGGGGGCGAGCCGGGGGCGCGGGGGATGGTCGGGCGGCAGTCGACGAACTTCTCGCCGATCAGCGACTGCGGCCGGATCAGGCAGGAGGCGTCGCTGCGGAAGTCCTGGAAGCCGGGGTCGGCGATGTTCATCACGATCACCGCCTTGCCGGCGATCTTCTGTTCCTTGCCGCCTTCGTAGCTGTCGACTTCGCCCGGCAGGGTGACGCCGACCGATTCGATTTCGCCGACGTTGGCGCCGGCCACGCGGACCTGCTCGCCCTTGACCATGAAGCCGCCGTTGTCGAAGATCGCCCGCACGACGTAGCCTCCCCCGCCGCTGCCGCCGGAGGAGATTAGGACGACCGCGACGACGACCGCCGCGACGACAGCGCCTATTGCGACGTTCCTCCTCATGGGCCGGGGGGCGAGTCTTCGGGGTTGCATTCGGAGGTGGTGATGCCGGCGCCAGGGACGTTCGGTTCGACGAAGGGGCTGGAGCCATCGGCGGCCGGTTGACTGGCGCCGCCGGGGCAGCGCCGCTTGATCCCGGCCGAGGGGCCGAAGGCGTCGTACTGTTCGCTCGGCGCGATCGGTTCCAGCGCCGCGCCGCTGCCGGCGTATTTGAAGATGTTGAGGTCGGAGAAGCTGACGCGGGCGTAGTGGCCATTGCCGTCGTAGGGGGCGGTGATCTGGCCAAGCTTGGCGAAGCCGTTGAAGAGGTCCGGCGTGTAGGCGCGGAAGAAGTTGAGGTTGGGCTGGAAGGCGACGATCGAGTCTTCGGCATGGGGGAAGGCCTTCGACGCCCGCTGCTGCACGGCCGGCAGGGTGGCGAGCAGTTCGGCGGCGTCGTTGGCGAAGCCCTGCCGATCGACGGTGAGGCGGAGGTTCTTGAAGACCGGGGTTGCCCGCGAGATCACGGGGCGGAATTCGCTGAGGAAGGGGGCGAGGTTCTTGGTCGCCGTCTTCGTCGTGTCGATCAGCGGTTCGAGGTCGTCGAGGGCGGCGCGGAGGTTGACGAAGGTGGTGTTGGCCTGGCGGAAGGTCGGCGGCAGCAGCTGCAGGCTGCGGTCGAGGGCGACGTTCTGGCTGGCGATCGCCCCGAACGCCGTGTTGGCGTTGCCGATCGCGCTGGAGAGCTCTTCGCCGCGTTCGGAGACCGCGGTGGCGAGCCGGCTGGAGCTGACCAGGAAGCGCGAGAAGAGGTGTTCGTCGGAGTTGAGCGCGTGAACGAGGGCGCCGACGCGGTTGAAGCCGACGCCGAGGTATTTGAAGGTCTTGTTGCCGTCGGGCCCGCGCCCGGCATAGATTTCGGCGTTGCCCTTGATGAAGTTGCCGAGGCCGCGCCGCACCGGGGGCGGGAAGGTATTGAAGAACTGGTCGATGTCGATCGGGGTCTGGGTCGAGGCGAGGCCGAGCGTGGCGCCTTCGCCGAGCGCCGGGTTGCTGTTCGGGCCGGGGCTGATCGAGACGTAGTGGTTGGCGACCCCGGAAAGGGAGGTGGCGCGGATCGTCGCCGTGGTGCCCTCGTGCAGTTCCTGTTCGACGCTTACGACCACCTTGGCGAGGTCGTTGCCGGTCAGTTCGATGCTTTCGACCGAGCCGACTGGCTGGCCGCCGATCAGCACCTGGTTGTCGGGCACCAGCTGGCTCGCGTTCTGGAAGAGGAGGTTGTACTTGTGTTCGCTGCCGCCGCCGAAGATGACGATCCCAAGCGCGACCACCCCAGCCGCAAGGGCGGCGATGACGGCGATTCGGGCGGGGGTCACTCTCCGGCTTTGTGCCGGACTTTGTTCCTCGCCTGCGGGATTGGCAGCCACGGATTCGTCGCTTGCGGTTCCCCGGCCTCCGATCCGGGGGAACGGCGCTGCGAATCGTATCCGAGCGATCCGCTGCTACGCACGCGACGAGCAGGGACTTAACTGGAATTCAACGCGCTACTCTGGGCTTGCGGCGCGGTTAGAGAAGTGGAGGCGCTTCGCCAAACCGAAAGAGGAGCGAATGCCCATGCGCAAACGTCTGACCATTGCCGTCGCCGTCGCGGTTGCTATAGCCGTCACGGCAGCCGGAGTTGCCGGCGCCGTGCAATCCCCTGTCCTGAACGGGCCCGATGGCAATACCCAGAGCATCGCGGTGAAGATCACCCCGCAGAAGCTCTCGAAGAAAAAGGCCGAACCGGTCACGCTCGACGTGACCACCGCGACGACCACGACCAACCCGAGCGCCAACAACGGGGCGCCGATTCCCGCCACCGAGGCGATCGTGGACTTCCCCAAAGGGCTCTCCATCTTCAGCAAGGGCTACCCCACCTGCGATGCCGGCCTGCTGCAGAACACATCCACCGAAGCGGCACTCGAAGCCTGCAAAAAGGCGAAGATCGGCGGCGGCACGGGCACGGCAGACCTCGTCGTCGGGACCAAAATCTTCCCGGTGGGGACGACGATCACGGCCTTCAACGGCGTCCCCTCAGGCGGCAAGCCGGTGATCTTCCTGCATACCTACAGCCAGACCCCGGTGCAGACGACGATCGTGCTCGTCGGCACGGTGACCTCGATCAACAAGGAAGGCTTCGGGGCGCGTCTCGACGTGAAAATCCCGCTGATCGCAGGCGGCCAGGGCGCGATCACGGGCTTCCACGTGAACATCTTCAAGACCTTCAAGTACAAAGGCAAGAAGCGCAGCTACGTCAGCTCGACCTGCCTCTCGAAGAAGATGAAAATACGCGGCAAATTCGTCTTCCTAGACGGCGAATCGCTGACCCCGTCGGTAGTCCAGAAGTGCTCGCAGAAGAAATAGGCGAATCGGTCAGACGTTGAGCCGCGGCCCGCGACGGTCAGCCCCACGGCTGGCTGGCCGGGTACGTCGTGATTGCGGGCAAGCTGCTCGATCAACCCATCGACAAGCTCGGGCTGCCAGTCGCGCGCATCCGACATTGACCACAGTGGGGTGGGGTCAATGTCGGATGCGGTTCGACTCGGTCCACTCAAACGGCCCGGCACCGCCCCAGAAATCGCCGCGCTCGCCAAGGCTCCTTTAAGCGAGTAGGGATTTCGGCGGGGAGCACTTAGACCGCGGTCAGACGTTGAGCCGAGGCAGTATCCGCTCCAGCGGGCGCGGCAGCCACCAGACCCGTTTGCCGATCAGCAGCATCAGGGCCGGCAGCAGGACGATACGGACGACGGTGGCGTCGAGCAGCACCGCGACGGTCAGGCCAACGCCGAGCTGGCTGACCGTCGCGATCGGCGCCCCGGCGAAGGCGATGAAGACCGCCATCATGATCGCCGCGGCGCCGGTGATCACCCGCGCGGTCTTCTCGAGGCCGAAGGAGATCGCTGCGGCGTTGTCGCCCTCGACGTCGTAGTGCTCGCGCATCCGCACCAGTAGGAAGACCGCGTAGTCGATCGAGAGGCCGAAAACGACGCCGAAGATCATCACCGCCCCGACCGCTTCGATGTAGGAGCGCCCGCCCAGGGGCCAGCCCGCCGGCACGTAAGAGAGCAGGGTGAGGACGCCGAAGGCGACGGCGACGGTGGCCAGGTTGAGCCCGACCGCCAGCGCCGCCAGCGGCAGCGCCCGCAGGACGAGGACGAGGACGAGGAAGGTGGCGATCGTGATCGCCGCGATCAGGTACGGCAGCCGGCCCTGGGTGACTTCGGTGTAGGTGTTGACGGTGGGGGGACCGCCGGCGACGCCCACGGCCAAGCCGGTTTCGTCTTCCAGGGCCCCGGCTTCGGAGTCGAGGCTTTTGTTGAGCGCGATCGAGCCGGCCGAGTTGAACGGGTAGCGGGACATGACCAGGATCGAGGCGGCCTGACCGCCGTGTTCGAGGTCGACCGCTTCGGAGGCGCGTTCTCGCGTCCGCCCACGCGTACCGTCGAGGGCGGAGAGCACGAAGTAACCGGAGTCGAAGATGCCGGGTGAGGTGCGGCGCAGCTGGTCGACCCGCCGGTTTAGTTTGGCGTTCTGGGAATCGACCCTCACGGTCACCCGTCGCATCCCCGTCTGCAGCGGGCGGGAACGGGCGTAGGCTTCGCCGAGACCGCGTTCGAGTTCGGTCGTGCCGCCGGTGAGCTTGCTGAGGCCGCCCGCCAGTTCTGTCGCCCCAGAGCCGAGTTCTTCGAGCTGGCCCGGGATCTTTTTTGTTTCCCGGTCGAGCTTGGCGGCGCCGTGAGCGAGCTTGACGCTGGCCGTCTTCAGCTTGTTCTCCCCTTCGGAGAGTTCTTCGGCGAGTTTCGTCAGGGTTTCGATGGAAGACAGTGCGCTTTCGATCGCGAATGCGACGCGGCGTGCTTCTTTTGTGTCCTGGGTCAGGCGTTCGCCCAGTGCTGCCAGTTCCGGGGGAAGGGCGCCGGCCGCGGCGGAGGCCTGGCGGACCGCTTCCAGGGCGGCGTCGTAGTTGGGGTCGGTTTTCCCCACCGTCATCCCTTCGAGCTCCTGCTGGGCGACTTTGAGCTGATCGTTTGCCGTCTGTGCTTCGCCTTGCAGATACGGCACCGTTGTTTCCGAGTCCTGTTTGAGCGACTTTTCCAGCTTCTTGGTGCGGTGCAATCCGTTGAAACGGAGGTTCGGAGCCAGCGATTCCTTCAGCTGCAGCTTGAGAAGGAGCGCAGCCTGAGCAGCCTGGTTCTGGCCGCCGGCCAGTTCCCGCGTCCCTTTGGCGAACTTGCCGACGGCGACGACCGCTTCTTCGCCGCCGCCGGTCGCCTGGCCGAGTGCCTGGGCGATCAGAACGGCACCTTCCTGCGCCTTCCCCGAGCCGTCGGCGAGCAGGCCGGCGCCGAAGGTCGCCTTGGAGATCCCCTCACGGAGGTCGGCAACGCCGCCGGCCGCACGGTTGAGGACGCGGCCGAGGCGGTTGAGGCCCGCGAGCGGCCCGGTTTTGCCGTTGGAGGCGAGGATCGCCGTGCCGGTGCTGCGCAGTGGCGCCACCCCGCGCGCCACCTGCCCGGGGCCGATCACCGTCTGCACGCCATGAAGGGCGGCGACGCGATGTTGCCAGCGGGTCAGAGCCGTGAGGCGATCGGGTTCGGTGATCGTGCCGCGATCGGCGCTGGCGATGACCGTGAATGGGGCTTCGGCGCCGCGGCCGACCGAGCGGCCGATCAGTTCGGCGTCGAGTCGCGCCGGGTCGTCGGTGGGAAGCTGAGAGGTGCTGGGCGGCCCGATCTTCAGCCCGACCGCCGGTGCCGCGAGCAACAGCACCACGGCACCGATCAGGGCGGCGACCGGCGCAGGGCGGCGGAGGGCGGCGGAGACCAGCGTCATCAGCCGCGAGCCTTCTCCGTTCGGCGCCGGGCCGATCCGCCAGCGGTCGATTTTGGCGCCGACGAGGACGAGGGTGGGCGGCCCGATCAGGGTGGCGACGAGGACGGTCAGCACCACCACCATCGCCAGGGTCGCGGCAAGCGAAGCGAGCAGCGCCCCTGGGGCGATGAAGAAGGCGGCGACCATCGAGAGCACGAGCGTGCTGCCGGCGAAGATCGTCGTCCGGCCCGCCGTGCGCCGGGTCGCCCAAGCGGCGTCGATGGGGGTCGAGCCGGCGGCCAGCTCTTCGCGGAAGCGCGAGACCATCAGCAGCGAGTAGTCGACTCCGAGCGCGAGGCCCATCATCGTGCAGACGGTGAGAGCCAGCGCGTCGACGCCGAACCAGTGGGTGAGGATCGCGAGCAGGCCGCGGGAGGCGAAGACCGAGAGGGCGCCGAAGCCGAGCGGGATCAGCGCGGCGATCGGCGAACGGAAGACGAGTAGGAGGACGATCAGCAGGATCGGCAGCGCGATCAGCTCGGCCCGCTCGGCGGCTTCGATCGACTCGTCCTGGATCGCCTTGGAGATCGTCGCGAAACCCGTCTGGGTGGCGTTGACCGGGGCGTGGATTTTCTCTTCGAGCGTGCGTTCGAGGTAGGGAACCGTTTCGTCGACGGCCTGGTGGATGCCGACGTGGAAGTCGGCGAGGATGAGCGCCCGGCGAGGCCCCGGGCGGAGGCGGCCCACAGCGCCGCGATCCCAGGGAGAGAGGGTGGTGACCTGCGGGTTCTCGCGGCGCAGGGTGCGGATCAGGGCCGGGCCCTGACGGTCGATCGCGGCGGCCGGACCGCGGAGCAGGATCGGGAACAGAGCCGTCGGCCCGAAGTGTTCCTTCAGCATCCCGTTGGCCCGCGAGGCGGAGGTACCGGAGATTTCGATCGTGCTCGGGCTGAGCCTGCCGTTGAGTCCGGCGCCAAAGGCGAAAAGGATGGCGATAACCAGCGCGGCGACCCCCAGCGACCTGCGCGGGTGCCGCAACATCAGTGGCGGGCGCGCCTCGCCCTCGCGATCAGCCCGCTCGTCGTCGCTTCGCCCCCGGCTCCTCCTTACAGGCACACGCCGTAGTTTGGCGGTCTGGCCGACGGAGAGGCCGAAAAGATCTCAAAGACTCTGTTAAGAAAATCGGGGGTCTTTCGACCTGGCGAGGGCGCTAGCCTTTCTGCTGGAGGGATTTGAAGCGGCTTCTAGCATCGGGAATACTGATTGCCTGCGCGCTGTTCGCAGGTAGCACGAACGCGGAGTCGTTGAAATTCGGAAACCTCTGGCTGACGGCGGACGGCGGCTTCACCCCGCGTACGCTGCCGCAAAACTCCTACGTGCCGATCGGCTTCAAGGGCTACATCAATACGAAGTCGGTCGACGGCAACCTCCCACCGGCCCTGGAACGCGCCGTAGTCGAATTCGACCGCGACGGACGGCTGAGCACCCAGGGCCTGCCGGCCTGCGACCCCTCGCTGCTCGAAGAAGCGACGCCGCAGGAAGCGCGGGAAAGATGCCCGCGGGCAATCGTCGGCACCGGCCATGTCGGGGCTCTGATCGCGACCGAAAGCGGGACACCGATATACGCCAGCTCGCAGCTGACGATTTTCAACGGGCCGCGTCAGGAAGGCCATCCGACGGCAGTCCTCCATGCTCGAACGACAGTGCCGGGCACTCAGAACTTCGTCATCACGGTCCCGATCGAACGCCGCTCCGGCGCCTTCCGCTACCGAGTCACGGTGGAAATCCCCCCGATCGCCGCCGGCCGCGGCTCCCTCACGCATCTGGACGTCGAGATCGGCCGCCGCTACCGCTTCGACGGCAGCAAGCGCAGCTACATCTCGGCCCGCTGCCGGCACCACGTCCTCAGCACCTACGGGCGCTTCACCTTCGCCGAAGAAACATTCCTCGCTGGCAGCGTCGAAAAGGCCTGCACCCCTCGCTAGCAGGCCAGTCTTCCTATAATCGTCGGCCGCGGGCCGCTAGCTCAACTGGTTAGAGCAGGAGCCTCTTAAGCTCAAGGTTGAAGGTTCGAGTCCTTCGCGGCCCATGAACGCTGCAGTCCCACGGTGTCGATTCTGGCCAGGTTGTCTGCCATGAAGGCCACGCCGAGCCTCTTGCCCCAGTGGTAGGTCTTGCATTTCCCTGGGATGTCCCTATAATGTCCCATTGATGTCTCGGACCTGAGACAGAAAGGAGACCGGTTGACCACGACTCTGACACCCGAGCAGCGGCTTGGCCATGCCGATCAAGAACTCCAGGATTTGAAGGACAGCTTCGTAGAAGCGATAGGGCAGCTCGAGCAGGACCGCCACCTCGACAACTCGTTCCGCGAGCGGCTTGAAAACATCGAGAGCCGCCTGCGAGAGCTTCGCCGGGGACTTCGCTGGGACGACCTCGACCGGGCCCAGATCGCCGAGTTTCACGACGCGCTCTGGGAAATCAAGGACCTAATCGACGAACAGGAGGACGACTACGACCTCGATACCGTCGATCGTCTGCTCGTCAGTATCGAGAGGGTTCGGCACGTTATCCGGGACGCCCTCGACGAGCATGTCGCGGGCGTGCCGGAGGACGCAGGCTTGGCGATCCAGGAACTTCGGGGATGGCTGCCGAATACTTCCATGACAACCCTCGGACGACTGGTCGGTGTCGACCGCAAGACGCTTTCCAGGTGGACGAAGTCGCCTCGATCCGCCCCCCGAAGGCTGCAGCTTGTATCGAGCCTGGTTGCAGTGCTGCGGCACAACTGGACCGAGGAAGGGATCGTCGCGTGGTTCGACCGGCCACGTCGAGGCTTGGAGGGCCGCAAGCCCTTCAGCCTGCTCGACGATCCGCTGTCTGACGAGCGTCTAGTTGCAGAGGCAAGGTCAAGCAGGTCTCAGGATGCCACCTAGCGGGTTGCCTCCACACGTCCCGATCGACAAGATCGTCTACCGGGCGACGAGTTACGACGTACCTGTTCGCGTGGCCGTTAACAGGCGGGCGGGCCGCTGGAACTTCTCGCACGGTGGGCCCGTCCAGTACACGTGCCTCGACACCGAGGCTCCTTTTGCCGAGATGCTGCGACACGAGAATCTGCGGACGGAGGGTGACGCCGCGATGTACCGGACAACTCTGTGGCAGTTGAGAGTGAACGAGGGGATTGTCGTCGACTACAGCACCTTCGAGAAGGCCGAGCTTGCGGGCTTCTCGCCCCATGCACTGGTCGACGACGACCACGAAGCCTGCCAGAGAGAGGCGCTGCGGTTGTTCAGCCTCGGGGCCGGCGGAGTCCTCAGCCCCTCCGCGGCGCTACCGGGAAGCATCAATCTCGCGCTCTTCGGACAGCGTGTGCCAATCCGATGGGACTCGCGAGTTCATATTTCCGCCGCGATACCAGCGCAAGCCCTGGCAACGGGCCAGCCGCCCGAGGGGCTCGTACCTCGCGTACGGCATTACGGAGAGGCGCATCCGGATCTCGCGCGCTACCTCGGAGATAAGGAAAGCCGTGATCGGAGCCGCTCCTCCGATCGTTCAGAGGAAGGCTGACGCCTCGGATTTGCCTACCCACGAGATTCGTGGGCTCCTTGGAGGTCGAGGCTACCCGCCGAGGGAGCCGCTGCCGCCGCCGAGGCCGCCGAAGGGATTCGCCAGGGATTCTTTGCCCTGTTCCCTTTCCTGTTTGGCGAATTCCTTCTTCTGCTGTTCGAAGGCTTTGCCGCGGGAGCGGAATTCGATCATTTTCTTTTCCACTTCTTTGGCTTCCGACGCGGGGACCTTGGCTTCTGCCTTCCTCGCTGCTTCGTCGCCCGCTTTGAAATCGCCGTTGTAGTACTCGTAGATAGCCAGGGTGGTCAGCGAGTTGACGGTGGGTTGCGTTTTCGCGGCGACGTTCTGGGCAGCTGCTGCTCCGGCGACGTTCTGCTCTGCGGCTTCGAGACCGGAAGACGATTCCGCGAGGGTGAAGTACGCCGATGCCATCAGCGCCGCGATCGAGGCGCTGGGGGTGCTGGCCTGATTGAGATAGCGACGCCAGGAAGCTGCGGCCTGTTCGAACTCCTGATGCGCTTCCGGAGAGACGGTCTTCGCGCCGGTTTCTGTGCTGACTACGGTGAGCGCGTTGCCGGCCGAGATCCTGGTGCGGGTGAGCGCGCCGAGAAGCACTTCGTTATCCGGTTCGGCGAGCACCTTGCGTTCGAGCCGTTCGGCCTGTTCGACAAGGAGCTTGCCGGCGCTGGTCGTGCTGCTGTTGCCGACGAGGTTGGCGATGTTGAACGGGCCGACCACGAGGAAGAGGCTGGCGCCCATCAACAGCGCGAGGATCGCGTAGACGACCCGGACGACGTGCTTCCGTCGTCCCCGGATGTCGAAGAGCATCCGCCGTTCTCCGCCTTCTGCCAACTCGGGTCACCGCTCCTGGGTCGAGGGCCTTGCAATTCCTCCCGCCGCCTTCGGCGTACCGAAGGCTCGAGCGATCAAGATACTCAACTCGAAGAGAAGTAGCAGCGGCACCATCTCGATCAACATCGAAACGGGGTCGACGCCGGGGAGGGCGGCGGCGACGATGGCAATGATCAGGTACGCGTAGCGGCGGTTGCTCGTGAGCTGGGAAACGCTGACTATGCCGAGCCTCGTCACGGCCAGAATCGCGAGCGGGAGCTGGAAGACGAACCCACAGGCGAGCAGCGTGGTCGAGAAGAAGCTGTAGTAGTCGCGGGCGCGGACCTGGACGTGGAACTGGGTGTCGTTGAAGCCGAGCAGGAACTTGACGGCGGCGGGCATCACGACGAAGTAGCCGAAGGCGACGCCGGCCAGGAATAGAACCGGCACGGCGAGCAGGATCGGCACGATGACCCGTTGCTCACGGTCGCTGAAGGCCGGCAGCAGGTAGGCATAGGCCTGGTAGAGCAAGACCGGCAGGGAGACGATCAGCGCCGCGTACGTCGCAACGGTGAGAGTCGTGGTGAAGGCCTCGGTGACTCCGAAGGTGAGCGGCTTCTTGTGGTCGCTGGGAAGCGGCCCCGAGGCGATTTCCAGCAACAGGTGGTTCTGCCAGAAGCAGAGGGCAAGGGCGGCGGCGAAGACGACCAGGCAGACGACTATGCGCGTGCGCAGCTCGTCGAGGTGCTCGACCAGCGTGAGCCGATCCTCATGGGAGACCGGCCTCATCCGGGCCATTGCGCTCAGCGGCGGTCGTGGGCGACCGGCTCGCCCTCGGCGTCCTGCTCGGCCGGCGATTTCGGCGGCTCGATCGCCTCGCGGCGCTCGGGCTCGTCGTGGCTCACCGGCTCGTCGTGGCTCTCGCCGCTGACAGAGCCACGGAACTCGCGGATCCCTTTGCCCAGGGAGCGCCCGAGCTCCGGCAGGCGTTTCGGTCCGAAGACGACAAGGGCGATGATCAGCACGATCGCCAGCTCGAAAGGTCCAACGTTTGGCATCGACCCATGGTAACGGCCGGGGAGGGTGTCCGGATCGCGGCGAATTTGAGGTTTGGACTACCCGAAAGTTGGGTTTTCTCGGGATCCCGCGCAAAAGTGCGGATTGACTCGCTTTCTCATGGGTTCGATAAGGCATACATGCGAAACGCGAGCGCCAGTCAAACGAAAACCGCATCCGGGCTCCATGTCTGCCCGCGCTGCGCTTCGCAGCTGGTGCAGCCGACCTGCTGGGAGCAGGCCGGCGACCGCGGTCACTGGCGACTCTGGCGGCGCTGCCCCGAGTGCGAGTGGCACTGCGACGAGGTTCACGGTGAAACGGCGATCGACGCCTTCGACGAAGAGCTCGACCTCGGCACCCGGGCCCTGAGCGATGTGCTGAAAGCCCTCGAGCACGAGAACATGCAGTTCGTCGTCGACACCTTCAGCGCCGCGATGGCCGCCGACCTGATCACCGCTGACGACTTTCGTTAGCTGTAACGCTGTACGACGCCGTCGGCGACCAGGTCGAGTAGCTGGCGCTGCTCGGGGTCGAAGTCGGCCGAATCGAGCTCGGCTTTCGCCATTGCCACCATCGCCAGGGCGCGCGAGCGAACCTGCTCCAGGGCGCCGGTGGCGGCGATACGGTCGCAGAGCGCTTCGGCTGCGGGTGCGTCGAGCTCGCGTAGGTCCGCGTCGAGGATCTCCGGCTCCGACTCGGCGGCCACGATCAGCGGCAGCGTGACCGTGCCGTCGATCAGGTCGGTCCCGCGCGCCTTGCCGGTGCGCTCGGGCGGCCCGGAGACGTCGAGGACGTCATCGAGGAGCTGGAACCCGAGGCCGATCTCGGCTCCGAAGGCGGCGAGCGCGTCGACGTCGCGGCCCAGGCGGCAGGCGCACTCGAACAGCTTCGCCGTCTTCAGCCGGCAGCGGTCGAGATAGCGCTGTTCGGATACCCCTGTGTCGAAAGCGTCGCGGCGCTGTGCCAGCTCTCCCCGGGCGAGGGCGACGGAGGCTTCGGCGAGCAGGGCGATGGACCGGGTATCCCCATGCGCCGCAAGCAGAGCGAAGGCGCGAGAGAAGAGGAGGTCCCCGACCGCGGTCGCTCGCTCGCGACCGGCCGTCGCCGCTACGGTCGGCCTGCCGCGACGCAGCGGTGCGTCGTCGAGGACGTCGTCGTGGACCAGCGTGGCCATGTGGACCAGCTCTATGGCGGCGGCGGCGCGTACCGCCTCCTCGCCGCCCTCTGCGCCGGCGCAGAGCAGCACCAGCAGCGGCCGCAGCCGCTTGCCTCCGGCCGCCAGCGTGGCCTCGGCGTCCTCGGCCAACAGCTCGCCGTGGCGGTCGAGCTGTCCACGCAACATCTCCTCCACCCCGCCGAGCCTTGCCGGCAACCAACGACTCGACGCGTCGAGGACGGCGGTGACAGGGGGCGGAACCGCCGAGCGGCGGGTCACCCGAGGACGCCGCTGTGGATCGCGATGATCCCCCCGGCGAGCACCGTCCAGCGGATCTGCTCGAGGCCGGCGTCGTCCATCGTCTCCGCCAGGCGCTGCGGCCCAGGAAAGCTGCGCACCGACTCGGGGAGGTACGAGTACGCCTCCGACTCGTCGGAGAAAGCTCCCAGCAGCGGCACGATCCGGTCGAACCAGAGCGAGAAGAAAGTCGAGAGCGGAGGGCGAGTGGGCTGGGTGATCTCGAGCACGACCAGGCGCCCCCCCGGGCGCAGGACTCGAGTCATCTCCCGCAAGCCTCGATCGAGGTCGGCGAGGTTGCGAATGCCGAAGCCGACGGTGACCGCGTCGAAGCGGCCGGCGTCGTAGGGAAGGCTGAGCGCATCGGCCCACTCGAAGCGGATCCCTGCCGCGGCGCGGGAGCTCGCCTTCTCCCGGGCCAGGTCCAGCATCGGCTCGGAGAAGTCGCAGCCGACCACATGGCCGGCCGGCGCTACTCGTTTCGCGAGCTCGAGCGTCAGGTCGCCGGTGCCACAGCAGATGTCGAGCGCCGAGTCCCCTGGGCTGAGCGAGGCCCGATCTGCGGCTCGTTCGCGCCAGCGGTGGTGCAGGCCCGCGGTCATCACCGAGTTGAGCGCGTCGTAGTGTCCGGCGACGCGGTCGAACATGCGATTGACCTGCCCCGCGAATTGGGCCGAGTCCCGGGAGGGCTTAGTCGAGTGAGGAGAGGAAATCGGCGAGCTCGTTGAGCTTCTTGGGCGGCAGGTTGCGGTAGGAGGGCATGATACTGGGGCCGATTTCGACCGAGCGAATGATCGCGGCGCGGGGTATGCGCTGGGCGATGTGGGTCAGTTCCGGCCCGGGACCGTTGTTGCCGTTCTCGCCGAGCTTGTGGCAGGCGAGGCAGCCGGACCCGGCAACGACCTCCTTGCCCGCCTCGTAGCGCGGCGCGACCTTCATGTCGATCTCGGTCGGCGAGCCGCCGGTGGCGCCGAGGTAGGAGAGGTAGGCCATCGCGACGATCGTCAGGCAGCCGGCCGTGGTCGCGATCGGCCGCCGGATCGGGTTGCGCTCGGGGCCGCGGTCGTAGAAGGGCAGTAGGAGCAGCAGGACCATGCAGATGGTCGGGATCCCGATCGTCGCGAGCGGGACCAGCTCCGGCGGCTTGATCACGCGCAAGAGCTCGAAGAGGAAGAAGAAGTACCACTCGGGCCGCGGCACGTAGGTGGTCGTGGTCGGATCTGCCTTCGGCCCCTGCTCGGCGCCGAGCACGACCGACATCAGGATGATCACGCCGACGACGACCAGCATCATCGCCGAGTCCTTCATCACCGCGTAGGGGAAGAAGGGCTTGCCCTTCTTCTTCAGCAGCTCGTACTCCTCCAGATATGCCTGCTTGTCCGCCGGCTTCACGAGGTCGGCCCCACTCCGTTGCCCTCCACGCCCGCGTCGAGCTGGGAGACCGGCGCCGCGACCTTTGGCTTTTCCGCTTTCAGCCAGGGCGGCGCGGTCGTTCCGAGCTTGACCACCAGGTACATGTGGGCGCCGATCAGGGCGATGATCGCGCCGGGGAGGAGCAGCATGTGGATCGCGTAGAAGCGCGAGAGGGTCGTCGCCCCGAGCTCGGGGCCGGCGCGCAGAAAGTCACTCAGGTAGGGACCGATGACCGGGCCTGTGCCGTTGATGTTGATGCCGACCACCGAGGCCCAGAAGGAGCGCTGGTCGAAGGGCAGCAGGTAACCGGTGAAGGCCATCGTCATCGTCAGGATCAGCAGCACCACGCCGATCACCCAGTTGAGCTCGCGCGGGTACTTGTAGGCGCCGAAGAAGAAGGTGCGGCCCATGTGGAGGAAGATCAGGATCACCATCACGCTCGATCCCCACTTGTGCATCCCGTGGACGAGCTGGCCGAGGAAGACGTCGTTGTTGATGTGGGCGATCGAGGCGTAGGCCTGGGTCGTCGAGGGCGTGTAGAACATCGCCAGGAAGACGCCGGTGATCGCCTGCGAGATGAAGGCGATCAGGGTCGCCGAGCCGAGCGTGTAGAACCAGTTGGTGCCCTTCGGCACCTTGCGGTAGAGCATCCCGGTGAGGAACCCGGAGGCGGCGGTGCGCTGGTCGACCCAGGCGAGCGCGTCGACCGGGGCCTCGACCGCGCGGTCTTTGAGCCGCTGCGCGTCGGACGGGCGCTCGGGCGGGGACGTCTTCAGGTCCGCGGGAGCAGGCGCCTTGGCGCCGTTGCCCTCGCCCGGCTTGGCCGGTTTGCGGAGCGGCGCGGGGATCATCGAGTCGAGTTTCATCGCCTAGCTCAGCTGCTCGGGGGCGGGAAGGTGGACGGACGCGGCGGGTAGAGGTATTCCCAGATGCCGCCGGTGAACTCGCCGGGGTCGCGGGCGCGCACCGGTTCGAGCTGCGAGGTGACGCTGTAGCGAGGGCCGACCTCGACCTGACCGTTGCGGACCCGGGTCTGGAAGTGGTCGAGCGGGCGGACCGGGGGGCCGCCGATCCGTTTCCCCTGGAAGTCGTAGACGCCTCCGTGACAGGGGCAGATGAAGTTGCCGGCCGCCTCGACGAAGCGGACCGGGCAGCCGAGGTGGGCGCAGCGGTTGGAGACGGCGACGAACTGCCCCGGTTCCTCGCCGAGCTGCTTCGAGCTGCGGCGCACGTAGGCGGTCGTCTTACCGGCGTCGCCGATCGACTCGGTTTCGGTGAAGATGACCTGGCGGTAGGTGTCTTCGACGAAGTCGCCGATTGGGCCGACGGGCTCCCAGCGCTCCTTGCCGCGGTGGAAGATCGGCGCCAGGGCGAAGCCGACAGCGGGAAGGACGATCGCCGCGCCGGCGACGCCGCCCAGGCCCTGGGCTGCGACCGTGAAGGCGCGACGGCGGGTCATCGACTCGCCCTCGAAATAACCGGGTGGCTGGGGCTGCGGGCGTTCTGGCCGCCCGGTCGCCTCGGCTCCGTTTTGCTTGTCCGATTCGTCGCTCAACAGCTTGCCTCAGGAAGCTTGCAGTCTATTGACTCGGCGTCGCCGCGGCCTTCGCCGCCGATCGCGAGGGCGGTGGCGTGCCAAAGCTCCGGCGCCTCGCCCCCGCGTCCCTCGGCGTGGAGCTGGGCGGAGCGGCCGATCGTCTCGGCCAGCTTGGCGACCGCGGCGTCGTCGCCAAGGGCGGCGAGGCGCTCGAGGCCGAGGGCATACAGGTAATCGCCGGCGAGCAGGGCGAGGTCATCGTCGTGCCCGCGCAGCAACCGCGACTGCCCGTAGTGGAGCAGGTAGCCCTCGCGGACCGCCTCGACCACGAACGCGTACTCGCCCGGCGCCTGGGTGGCTTTCGGGCCGCGGGCCGCCAGGAGGCCGAGAACGGGCTCATCGGCCGGCTCGACGACATGCCGGGAAATCGGGGTGTCCTCTTCGCGGAGCTGCGCGGCGAGCGCCCGCAATGCGTCTTTCGGATCGGCGGACACAGATCAGCCCAGAGCCTCGTCGAGCGATTCGCCGGCCGCTACCAGGGTGCGGTCGATCGCCTCCTCGTCGTGAGCGAGGGAGACGAACCACGCCTCGAACTGCGAGGGGGGCGGGTATATCCCGCGGTCGAGCATGGCCCGGCAGAAACGGGCGTGGGCGTCGAGGTCGCAGGCCGCGGCGGCGAGGAAGTCGCCGACCGGGGCGTCGCTGAAGAAGAGCGTGAGCAGCCCCGGAGCCGTGGCGAGCTGGAGCGGGCGACCTTCGGCGAGGCGGCCGAGGCCCGCGGCAAGACGATCGGTCAGCGCGGCGAGGCGGGCGTACGCTGCGGCATCCAGCTCGCGCAGCGTCGCCAGGCCCGCCGCGGTGGCGAGCGGGTTGCCCGAGAGCGTGCCGGCCTGGTACACGTCGCCGGACGGCGCCATCCGCTCCATCAGGTCCCGAGGCCCCGCGAAGGCGGCAGCGGGAAGGCCGCCGCCGATCACCTTGCCGAGCACGGTCAGGTCGGGCTCTATCCCGTAGAGCTGCTGGGCGCCCCCGGCAGCAACGCGGAAGCCGGTGATCACCTCGTCGAAGACCAGCAGGGCGGCGGCGTCGAGGCTGGCGCTGCGAAGGAACTCGAGGAAGCCCTCGGCGGGCGGCACGACGCCCATGTTGGCGGCGATCGGCTCGGCGATCACGGCGGCGACAGAGTGATCGCCGAGCGCCCGGGAGATCGCCTCGCGGTCGTTCCACGGGACCACGACCGTGCCGGCGGTGTGGGCGGCCGGCACTCCCGGGCTGGCCGGGATCGCCAGCGTCGCCAGTCCGGAGCCCGCCTCGGCAAGCAGGCCGTCTGAGTGGCCGTGGTAGCCACCGGCGAACTTGACCACGACCTCGCGGCCGGTCGCCGCGCGGGCGAGTCGCACGGCGCTCATCGCCGCCTCGGTCCCCGAGCTCGTCATCCGCACCATCTCCACCGAGGGCACACGGTCAACGACCGCCTCGGCCAGCTCGACCTCCCCCTCGGTCGCCGCGCCGAAGCTCGTCCCCCGATCGGCCGCCTCGGCGACGGCGGCGAGAACGGCTGGGTGAGCGTGGCCGAGGATCAGCGGCCCCCACGACCCGACCCAGTCGACGTAGCGATTGCCATCGACATCGATCAGCTCGCAGCCCTCCCCCCGCTCAACAAAGATCGGCTCCCGCCCGATCTGCCGCATAGCCCGCACAGGACTATTAACTCCCCCCGGAAGGACCTTCACCGCCCGCTCGTACAGCTCCTGGGACGACATCGGGCTCTAGACGCCGATTCCGGTGGGGGTGGAGCGTCTTGTACTTTTTCGCCAGCCACGCGCCGCGCGCCAAGCAGTCCCCGCCCCACCGAAAAAGTTAAGCGGAACCCCCACCGGAATCGGCGCTACGAGTGTGCTGCTTCCCACGCCGCGTACTCGTCGGTGAAGTAATGGAGGCGGATCTTCTTGTACTCGGTCGAGGAGTAGAGGGTGGCGCGGTCGTCCGGGCCCATCCCGCACTGCTGCGCGATCGAGTCGAGGATCGCGTCGCACTCCTCCTTGGAGCGGCCGTGGGCCATGGTGAAGACGCTGTAGGGCCAGTCCTCATAGGTGGGGCGCTGGTAGCAGTGGGAGATACCGCGGAAGGAGGCCATGCGACCGCCCATCTCCATGATCTCGTCCTCGGGCACCTTCCAGACGCCCATGCCGTTGGCGGAGAAGCCGGCGCGGCGGTGGAAGAGGATCGCCGCGACCCGGCGCAGCAGCTTGCGGTCGACCATGCCACGCAGTTGCTCGAGCAGCCCCTCCGTGCTCATCCCCAGCTCGGCCGCGGCCTCGTCGTAGGGACGCTCGACCGGCGCCATCGGCCCCTGCAAGGCGCGAATCGTGGCGATGTCGCGCTCGTCGTAGGGCTGGGCGTCGAGCTCGCGGGGCGGAGAAGCGTCGACCGCGGAGGCGAGGGCGTCGGTGCCCTTCTCCATCTCCAGGTTCATGTTGATCTTGAACAGGGTCAGGGTCGGCAGCTGGCGCATCGACTCGGCGCCGGTCTCGCGCATCAGCACGTCGAGCGTGCCGGCGAGGCCGAGCTCGGAGTCGGGCGGGGTGGCGATCGTGAACCAGAGGTTGAACTCGTGGGTGCGCAGGTAGTTGTGGGAGACGCCGGGGTGGGCGTTGACCGCCTGGGCGGCGCGCTGGGGGTTTTCGGAATCGACCTTGGCGGCGACCAGCATCGACTCGTAGCCGAGCGCGCGGGTGTCGAAGATCGGCGTGATCTCGCGGATGATCCGCTCGTCGAGCAGCCGCCTGGTGCGGGCGAGGACGTCGTCGAGCTCCATCTCGGCCTCGGAGGCGACGAAGGCGAAGGGCTCTGGGTCGAGCGGGAAGCTCGACTGCAGCAGGTTCATCAGCCGCTTGTCGGCCTCGTCGAGCGGGATCGCGGCGCCGTCCTTGCGGGAGCGCGCCTTGGACTGCGGAACCTTCACCGAAGCCATCCGGCGGCCTCCTTCGCGTAGTAGGTGACGACCGCGTCGGCGCCGGCGCGGCGGATCGAGGTCAGCGTCTCGAGCACGGCGGCGCGCTCGTCGATCCAGCCCTGCTCGGCCGCGGCCTTCAGCATCGAGTACTCGCCCGATACGTGGTAGGCGACCAGCGGCGCCCCTGTGGCGTCCTTGACCTGGCGCACGACGTCGAGGTAGGGAGTGGCCGGCTTGACCATCAGCATGTCGGCGCCCTCTTCAAGGTCGAGCTCGGCCTCGCGCACCGCTTCGGCCGCGTTGGCCGGGTCCATCTGGTAACCGCGGCGGTCGCCGAACTCCGGCGTCGACTCCGCGGCGTCGCGGAAGGGGCCATAGAAGGCCGAGGCGTACTTGGCGCTGTAGGCGACGATCGGGACGCGGCTGTGGCCCTCCTCGTCGAGCTGGTGGCGGATCGTGCCGACCCGCCCGTCCATCATGTCGCTTGGCGCGACCGCGTCGGCGCCGGCCTCGGCGTGGGAGATCGCCGTTTTCGCCAGCAGCTCGACGGTGATGTCGTTGTCGACCTCGCCGTCGCGGACGAAGCCGCAGTGGCCGTGCGAGGTGTACTCGCAGAGGCATACGTCGGTGATCACCGTGAGGTCGGGGTGGGCCTCCTTCAGCGCCCGTACCGCCATCTGGACCACGCCCTCGTCGTCGTAGGCGCCCGTGCCGGTCTCGTCCTTGGCAGAGGGGATGCCGAAGAGCAGGATGGTTCCGATCCCGGCGGTCGCGATCTCGGTGGCCTCGGCGACCAGCTCGGAGATCGAGAAGCGCTCGATGCCGGGCATGGACTCGATGTCCTCGCGCACACCCTCGCCGGCCACTACGAAGAGGGGCTGGATCAGGTCGGCCGGCGCGAGGTTGGTCTCTCGGACCAGGGCGCGCAGGGACTCCGTGCGTCGCAGGCGACGCATGCGGGTGGCAGGGAACGGCATTGGGAGCGAGTTTAAGGGAGGGCTTGGGTGAAGGGACGAGGAGGCCCTGCCCCGGACGCGCGGCAGGAGCCGCGCTTGAGTGTCCGGGGCAGGGCCTCCTCGTCCCCTGCCACAGGCTCCGGTTAACGCTCAGGCTCAAGCGGTGCATAACAACCGTGGCCGGTCGGGCCGGATAGCGTTTCCCGTCGTGGAGGCGACGGGACTGGTCAAGCGGTACGGGGAGCGTGAGGCTTTGCGGGGCGTCGGCTTGGCCGCTTCCGCGGGGGAGCTTGTGGCTGTCATTGGCCCAAACGGGGCTGGGAAGACGACGTTGCTTTCGATTCTGGCGGGGATCTCGAAGCCCGATGAGGGTGTGGTTCATATGCCCGCGGGGGTGGGCTGGGTTCCTCAGCAGGCGGGGCTTTACCGGCGGTTGACCGTCGAGGAGAACCTTCTCTTGTTTGCCCGGCTTGAGAGGCACCCCGATCCCCACGGGTCGGTTGAGGAGATGCTGGAGTTGACGGGGTTGGGAGAGCGGCGCGGTGAGGTCGTGGCGCGGCTCTCGGGGGGAAACCAGCAGCGGATCAATATTGCGATCGGGCTGCTCTCGCGGCCCTCGGTATTGCTTCTGGATGAGCCGAGCGTGGGGCTCGATCCGCGGCAGCGGGCTCGGCTTTGGGAGTTCGTGTCTGGACTCGCCGATGAGCGGGACACGACGGTGATCTTCTCGACTCACGACATCCAGGAGGCCGAGAGGTATGGCGGGCGGTTGCTGGTGCTCGCCGACGGCGAGTCGCTCTTCGACGGGTCGCCGGATGCGCTGCGCGAGGCGGTCCGCAGCGAGGCGCCCGAGGCCGCCGAGCGGGACTTCGAGACAGCCTTCGTCGCCTTCCTCCACCACCGGGGGCACTGATGCGCTGGCTGCTGCTCAAGGACCTGCAGATCCTGCGTCGCTCCCCTTTGCAGGCGGTGCTTTTGGTTGCCTACCCGGTGCTGATCGCCGTGCTCGTCGGCTTTGCGATCTCGGGGTCGCCCGGGAAGCCGCGGGTCGCCTTCCTCAACGAAGTGCCGAGCGACGCCACGGTCAGCGTCGGCTCCCGGGAGTTGCCGAAAATCGGGGTAAGCGACCGGATCTGCGAACGGGTCGAGTGCGTGCACGTCAAGGACCGGGCCGAAGCGGAAGACGAGGTCCGCTCCGGCGACGTGCTCGCGGCGCTGATCCTGCCGGCGGACCTGGTCGACCGGATCAACTCGCTCTCGACACCCGTCCCGAGCACTCCCGAAGTCGACGTCATCGTCAACGAGGAGGATCCGGTCAAGGCGCGCCTGGTCAACGACCGGATCAACTCGCTGCTGACCCAAGCCAACCTGGTAATTGCGCGGCAGATCGCCGGCGAAGGGGGCAAATTCCTCGGTCTCGTCCTCAACGGCGGACAGTTCTCCGTGCTGGGACAGACGATCGAAATCCTCGGTCTGCGCAACAGCGCCCGCATCCTGGCTGAGCTGCGACCGGCAGTTCCGCCGGGGCCGATGCGCGACTCGATCGACCGGGTGATCCGCTTCACGACCCTGGCCCGCAACAACCTCGGCACGGCCGGGCCGCTGCTGGATCGCCTCACCCAGCCGATCGCCGTCGACAAGCAGGTCGTCAACGCCTCCACCCCGCCCCTCGAAGTCTTCGCGATCGCCGTTGCCGCGACCTTCACCCTCGCCTTCGTCACCGTCCTGCTGGTCGCCGGCTCGCTGGCACTCGAGCGCGAGGAGAACGCCTTCCCGCGCCTCACCCGCGGCCTCGTCTCGCCTACGGCGCTGCTGACCGAGAAGGTTGCGCTCGGAGTCGCGGCCGGGCTGGTCGTGACGCTGCTGATGCTGGCCGGCCTTGCCTTCTTCGTCCCCCTGCACTGGAGCCGCATCGGACTCTGGCTGGCTGCGATCGTCGCCGGAGGCGCTGGGCTGGGGGCGGCCGGAGCTGCGCTGGGGGCGGCTGCTCGGGAGGTCCGGGCTGTCTCCCTGCTCGCCTTCATGGTCACCCTGCCGGTCGCTTTCCTCTCGCTGATCCCCTCCGGCACGGTCGGCCCCGCCCTCTACGACGCGATCAAGCTTGTAACTGCGCTCTTCCCGTTCAAGCCGGCCCTACAGGCGATGACCGGCGCCCTGGACCCGGGCGGGCCAAGCATCGCCACCGCCCTCCTCCACCTGGCGATCCTGACCGCCGCCTACGGCCTAATCGCCCGCGTCGCCCTGCGCCGCTTCACCGCCGTCTAAGAGCCAAACGCTCGGCTGGGCAACTGCGCCGAGCGTCCCTGTGCCAGAGCGGGATCCGTGACGTTGCTAAGAACGAAGGCGTCGATGGTTTCCTCGGGACAGAGCTGCATCCGCAGGCTCTCGAGCACCTGCGGCTCGCTCAACTCGGCGAAGCGCCTCTCGCGAGCCGGCACGGCGACGAGGGCCACCTCGGCCCCGTCGGCCAGCAGGCAACCATGGCGGCTGATGTAGGCAGAGAGTTGTGTGACCGCATCGCCGTCCGGTAACTCGCAGTTCGCCCCGGCAAGGGACGTGAGCTCATAGTTGGGCTCGGTCGCCGAGACCAACCGCAGCTGCTCGGCGGTGAGGTGGATGATCGCAACCCTCACCGCGGTCCCAGGGCTCCCTTGGAGCGTCGCCGGTACCGCGCCGTAGGGCGAGAAGTGAGCCGAGTAGACGACGTCGAAGTCGTGCAGCCAGGCCGGCTCCACCAGCACGGGGTCGGCACTGAGAGCGAGCTTACGGGCCAGCGATTCGGGTGAGGCATTGGAGCCGTAGACGAGGAGTCGCGAACGCTGGGCTCGGTCGATCTCGACCTCTTCCGGGTCGAGGGTGCGGTGGCCCTGCTGCACGAAGGGGCGCGCGGGCACCGCGTACGGGTAACGCATCGCACGCTCCAGGACCTCGCTTCCTTCGCTCACGTCTGCACCTCGGCCGCAATATCGCAGATAGGGTCAGGTGACCATGAAGGTCCTCTTCATCGGCGATGTGGTTGGCGGGCCGGGGCGGCGCGGGCTCAGGGACGCGATGCCGCAGCTGCGCGAACGCTTCGCGCCCGATCTGGTCGTCGTCAACGGCGAGAACTCCGCCGGGGGCATGGGAATCACCGAGAAGACCGCCAACGCTCTCTTCGAGGCCGGGGCCGGGGCGATCACCACCGGCAACCACGTCTACCGCCATCGCGAGGCCTACGGCTACCTCGACCGCAGCGACCGCGTGGTGCGGCCGGCCAACTATCCCCACGCCAACCCCGGTCGCGGCTACACCGTGGTCGAGGGTGGCGGGTGGCGGGTCGGCGTGATCAACCTCAGCGGCGCGATCGGGCTCAAGGTCGCGCGTTCTCCCTTTCACGAGGTCGACTCGATCCTCGAGAAGATCGAGTGCGACTTCGCCATCGTCGACTTCCACGCCGAGGTGACCAGCGAGAAGGTGGCGATGGGCTGGCACCTCGACGGGCGGGTCGCCGCCGTGTTCGGCACTCACACTCACGTGCCGACGGCGGACGGCCGAGTGCTGCCCAAGGGCACCGCATTCATCTCCGACGTGGGCATGACCGGCTCGCGGACCAGCGTGCTCGGGGTCAAGCCGGAGCTGATCCTCGAGCAGATGATCACCCAGATGCCGGTCAAGTTCGAGACCGCCGAGGAGGACGTCTGGGTGATGGGGGCGGTCGTCGAGGTGAACGGCTCGGGGCTGGCTGAGTCGATCGAGCAGGTGATGGTGCCTGCTCCTTCCTGAACCCCTGACGGGTTAGAGGATCCGGCACCGCTCCCCGCTCAACTTTTTCGGTGGGGCGCGGTTGGCTAGTTGCGGTCGTGGCTGACGAAAAAGTACAAGCCGCGGGGAGCGGTGTCGGATCCTCTTTCCAGGGACGCCATGGCGACCAGGAGGAAGGGGTAGAACCAGACTATGTAGAGGTAGAACCAGTGGTGCATCGTTAGCTGGAGGCCGATCAGGAGGGCGGCGCCGAGGGCGGCCACCTGCACGAAGCTCTTTCGCTTAGGCCGAAAAGCCAAGAGCACGGAGAGGACCCCTACCCCGGCGAGGATCGCAACGCGCAGAGGCTCCAGAGAAGCTACCTGTCCCCAGATGCTGAATGGGGAATCTCGCCCCGCTTGATAGGCGATCGTGCGCTCGTAGAAGGTGTGAAGGCCGGGGTCGATTGCCGGCCAGAGCAGCAGGGAAACCGCTGTCAGTGAAAAGGCAACGACGAACGTAGCTACCGCGGGTGGCGTCGCAGGGGGGACCGCCCCCGAGGACGCTTTAGCGACCGCAGGGGGCGGTGGGTCCCCTGCGGCGACAGGACCCGCGGGCCGATACGTAGCAAGCATCGGCACCAAGACCGCTGGAGCGAACTTGGCCAGAGTTGCGAGGGCTGCCATCACGCCTCTTGCTGCCGGTCGGGCCAACACCAAAAGGGTGGCCACCAGCAGCATCGCCACTAGGGTGTCATTGGAATTCGAGAGCAACGCGTACGCCGTGTAGGGATATGCAGCCCAACCGAACGCAAGGGTGGCTGCGAGGCGGTTGCCCTCCGGGCCGGGGCGGATGCGGCGGCCCAAGAAGATCAGCAGGGCGAAGGTGGCGAGGTCGAAGAAGACGGCTGCGCCATGGGCGGCCGGGAGATCGTTCCAGGTTCCCGACCAGGGCCAGATCCGCTCGAAGGGGACGTAGGCGAGGTAGTTGACCGGGCCGTAGGTATCCCCCTGGGAGACGTCGCTGGGGAAGTTGGCGTAGACCGGTTCGCCGTGGGCGATGCGGTCGGCGCCGACCACCCCGGCGTAGCCGACGTCGATCGCCCCCGAGTCGGCCATGTTGAGCCCGACCCGGAAGCCGACCAGGAAGAGAGCGGCGATCAGTAGCCAGGCCGCCGGCCAGCTCGGCCGGATGCCCTCTCCCCTGCCCCGCATTCCGATCCACAGCGCCCTACCGAACAGGTAGGCGAGCGGGATGTACTGCAGGGGCACCGAGACACCGACTTCGGCCCTGTTGAAGAAGAAATTGGAGACGCCGAAACCGAGCAGGACGAGCAGGTCGAGGTTGGCCACCCGGCGGAGTCGCCGCCAGTCGAGCAGGCCGAGCAGGAAGATCGCGCAGAGCGGCAGGAAGACATAGGGAGCGTTGAGCTTGTGCCCGAACGCCCCCGAGTAGCCGCGGGCCATTTTCCAGGCCACCTGGTAGCCGGTCCAGGACTCGCGGACGCGGCCGGTCCGGGGATCGACGATGGCGAGCGCGACCTCTTTGTCATCGGCGAAGTAGCCGATCTCCCAGTTGCCGTCGACCATGTCGGCGCTGTGGGTGAGCACCGTGTGCTCTTCCCGCTCCTTGACTACGTTCGGGTCGTGGGCGGCGATCCGGGTGGCTTTCGAGGCGTCCACTTGTGCCGAGGCGGACGCCGGGAAGAACGTGAGCGTGATGAAGAGGAGCAGGACAAGGGTTGTCGGCCCGCGGGTCCTGTCATGGGGCAGGGGGGCCTGCGGGCAGTCCACGGGCTGTCCTCGACCCCCCTGCCCCATGCCCCCCGCGGGAGGAACCGTGTCTTGCATTACTTCAGGCCGAAGTGGTCGAGCACTACCGGGGCCACGTCGCGCAGGGTCCATTGCTCGCGCGCTGCCGGGTCCTCTGGGCCGCAGCCGACGAAGAGGAGGGGGCCGAGGGAGTCGCCGGCGCGCAGGGCGCCGTGGCTGCCGCCGCCGGCGTGGGTGACGCCGCCCCAGTCGACTGCCTCGTAGCCCTCCGCGAGGGAAAGGACGAAATCGCCGGCGTGGGGAGCGTTGAGCGCCGACCAGACACGGGCGAGGGGGTCGGGGAAGGTCTCGCTGCGCAGCACACCGTTCTCGATCCTCGCCTCGATCGCATCGAGGTCGCCTTCGAGTTGCCAGCGTCCGCCTCGCAGATCGCCAACTTCGTCGCCCGGGCGGAAGCGCAAGCGGCGCTTCCCTCTTTCGATCACGGCCCTCGCGCCGCCAGGCGGGGTCCCGGGCTCAAAGCGGGGCAGAAGGCTGCCGGCGCTGTCCTCAAGCCGGCAGACCAGGTCCACCCCTTCGATCGTGCCCAGCGCCTCTCGCACCGCTTCGGGGTCGGCGCGCTCGCCCTCCCCCGGCAACAGATAGACGTGGGCGGCGCGGCCGGTCGGGCTCACCGCCAGCTGCGCCTTCTCCGGCTGCGACTCCGAGGGCTGCAACACGATCCACTCCCGTCCCAACAGTTCGGCGAGCGGCAGCCCGCGGTGCACCGGTGTCTGGGCGTGGTCGGCGGCCAGGATCAGGGCGTACCTGGCGAGAAAGGCGTCGAGGCCGCCGGTCGCCTCGGCCAGCTTCGCGAAGCAGTGGTCCGCCTTGGCGATCGACTCGACGCTCGCCTCCGGCCCGTGGCGATGGGAGTAGTTGTCGTTGTCGGGCAGGGAGAAGAGCAGGAAGTCGAAGGCGTCGTCCTTGGCCAGCTCGGCCGCGCAGCAGGCCGAGTAACCGTCGCGGCTGCCCGGGATCGAGGTCGACTTGCAGGGCACCTCGCGGCTGGCATAGAGGTCGCCGTAGAACAGCTCGCCCGGGCCCCAGGTGTGATGACGGAACTTGAGCCGAGTCGCGTCCACGGCCCGTCGCAGCAGACCGTCGAGCGAGACCTGGTGGCGGTGGCGTCCACGGTAGATCAGGAACGGCGTGCAGACGGTGCGCAGGCCGGCGTCGTCGAGGCGCTCGAAGAGGGTCTCGACCGTCGGGTTGAGGTGGGCGAGGTTCATGTTGTAGACGAGGTCGTAGAGAACGCGGAAAACGCCGAAGGCGCGGCTCGCCTCCATCGAGGAGCCGTACTCGACGTAGCGCCGCTCGAGCCGGTGGTACCAGTTCATTCCGCTGATCCAGTGGCCGTCGGCCCCATCCCCACTGACCATCTCGGCGCAGGCGACCGGCGTGACGGAGGGAAAGCTCGAAACGCAGTCGGGCACGAGCACGCCGCGCTCGATCAGGGCGGCGAAGGTGGGCGCGCGACCCTCGGCGACCGCCCGCAACAGCATGTCCGTGCGCAGCGAGTCGACATAGGTGAGGATCAGCTTCTTGGTCGGCACCGCGCCAATCATGCCTGGAAGAGCTTCCTTGCTTCGGCGACCAGAGACCGGCTTTAAGGCTCGTCCCGGGAGGGGCGGAACGTCTTGTACTTTTTCGTCCACCGCGCTCGGGCGTCAGCCCAACCCCGCTCCACCGAAAAAGTTAAGTGGAGCCCCTCCCGGGACGAGCCTTAACGCAGCACTCGCAGGCCGGCGTGTTTGCGTTGGGCTCTCCGCCGGCGCGAGATTCCCAGCCAGGCGAGGGCTGCGACCACGAGTAGGACCGCCGGCTTGATCAGGAGTGCGATCGCGACGACGACCAGGGCGGCCAGTGAGACGAGGAAACCGAGGGCGCCAGAGCCGCTTCCCTCTCTTTTCCCCGCCGACCCGACTACGTCGCTGACTATGAGGCAGGCGAAGACTGCGCCGGCGAAGCAGACGATGGCCCCGACCGGAGCGCTCACGTCGGCGGTGCCGGAAAGCAGGAAGCCGACGACCAGGCCGATCGCACCGGCGAGGAGCGTCATCCGCCCGCGAGCCGAGCCGTGCGTGCCGGTGGTCCCGGCAAGCATCCCGATCGCGATGCCGAGGCCGAGCTCGAGGCAGATGCCGGAGAAAGAACCCACGCGGAAAACCTAACTCCCCCGGCGGGTTCGTGCCGATCCGCCACACTATCCCGATGGCCGATCCGCCCCACCGCCGGCGCGCCCATGCGCGCAGCAGCGACTTGGAGCGCTACGCCGGGCTCTTCGCCGAACGGACCCGGGTGATGCGCTCCTCGGCAATGCGCGACCTGATGGCGATCACCGCGCAGCCGGGCGTGATCTCGCTGGCCGGCGGCCTGCCCGACACCTCGACCTTCCCGCCACAGGCCTTCGCCGCGCAGATGACGCGGATCGCCCAGGAGTCCGCGGCGGAGGCGCTTCAGTACGGACCGACCGAGGGCTTCCGGGAGACCGTCGACTGCATCGTCGAGGTGATGGGCGCAGAGGGAATGCTCCCCGACCCCGAGGACGTGATCGTCACCACAGGAGGCCAGCAAGCGATCGACCTGCTCTGCAAGGCGCTGGTGGATCCCGGCGACGCGGTGATCTGCGAGGCGCCGACCTATCCCGGTGCGATCCCGGTCTTCTGCAGCTATCAGGCCGACACGATCCAGATCGAGTGCGACGAGGAAGGGATGCGGATCGACGAGCTGGAAGCGACGCTCGAACGACTCGACGGAGAAGGGCGACGGCCGAAGTTCGTCTACTCGGTGCCGACCTTCCAGAACCCCGCAGGAGTGACGATGTCGCTGGCTCGTCGCCGCCGGCTGGTCGAGCTGGCGCGCTCCCGCGAGCTGCTCGTGATCGAGGACAACCCCTACGGCCTGCTGCGCTTCGACGGCGACCCCCTGCCCCCGCTCTACCAGCTCGACGGCGGCGACTTCGTCATCTACATCGGCACCTTCTCGAAGATCCTCTCCCCCGGCATCCGCCTCGGCTGGGCGGTCACGCCGCCGCCGGTGATGGAGAAGGTCGTGCTCGGCAAGCAGGCCGCCGACCTCTGCACCTCGACCCTGACCCAGTACTTCGTGCGCGAGTACTTCGGCGACGGGCGCTGGCGCGAGTACATCGAGAGCCTGATCGGGATCTACCGCGGCCGCCGGGACGCGATGGTCGACGCCCTGGGCCAGTACTTCCCGCCGCAGGCCACCTGGACCGAGCCCGACGGTGGGCTATTCGTCTGGGCGACCCTGCCGGAGTTCATCGACACCAGCGACCTGCTGGCAAAGGCGCTGCGCAAGGACGTCGCTTTCGTTCCCGGCCAGGCCGCCTACGTCGACGGGCGCGGGCGCAACTCGATGCGGCTCAACTTCTCGGCCGGTGGCGAAGACGAGATCCGCGAGGGAATCCGCCGGATCGGCAAGACGATCGCCGAGCAGGTCGAGCTCTACGGAGCACTGACCGGCGAACCGGCCGAGCCTGCTGCCAGGCAGGCCGAGACAGAGCCGGAGAACGTCGTGCCTTTCCGTAAGACCGGAGAGGGCGGCGCGTGAAGGTCGCGGTGCTGAAAGGCGGTCGTTCGCTGGAGCGGGGCGTCTCGCTGCGCTCTGCGGCTCGGGTCGAAGACGCTTTGGGACGGCTCGGGCACGAGGTGCTGTCGCTGGAGGCCGATACCGAGCTGGTCAAGCGCCTTGCCGCCGAGCGACCCGACGTCGCCTTCGTCGCCATGCACGGCCCGGGCGGCGAGGACGGCACCGCACAGGAGCTGCTCGAGATCCTCGGCATCCCGTTCACCGGTCCAGGTGTCGCCGCCTGCGCCCGCTGCATCGACAAGGTGCTCGCCAAGCACGAGCTGCGCTCGACCGGCGTGCCGACCCCGGACTGGCTGGCCTTCAATGAGACGGCCTTTCGCGAGCTCGGCGCCGCGGACGCGCTCGTAGGCCTCGAGGAGCGGCTCGGTTTCCCGCTCGTGATCAAGCCGAGCCGCGGCGGATCGTCGCTTGGAGTGAAGTTCGCCGAGAGCCGCCAGGACGTTCCCGGAGCACTCGTCTCCGCCTTCAGCTACGACGACCGCGTGCTGCTGGAGCGCTTCGTCGACGGCCGCGAGCTGGCGGTCAGCGTGATCGGCGGCGAGCCGCTTCCCGTCGTCGAGGCCATCCCCCACTCCAACGACGGCTACGACTTCGAAGCGCGCTACGAGATCGGCAAGACCTCCTTCGTCTGCCCGGCGCAACTCGGCGACGGCGAGGCCGCCGCCGTCACCGAGGCGGCCCTGGGCGCATACGAAGCCCTCGGCTGCTCGGGCTTCTCTCGTGTCGACCTGATCCTCGGCGCCGAGGGACCGCAGGTACTCGAGGTCAACGCGATCCCAGGCCTCACCGACACCAGCCTCCTGCCACAGGCGGCCGAAGCGGCCGGAATGCCCTTCGAGCGACTGGTCGAGGAGATCCTCGACCTGGCGCTGGCGGCGACTGCAGCCTAGGAATCCTCGCCCTTGGCGAAGTCGTCCGGGGAGACCTCGTCGAGGAACTCTTTGAATTTGTCGACGACCTCCTCGGTGTCCTCGACATCGTGCTCGAACTCGATCGCCGACTCCTCGATCACATCCTCGTCGGCGAAGATCGGTGCAGAAACCCGGACCGCCAGGGCAAGTGCATCGGAGGGCCGCGAGTCGATCTCCACCTCGGAGCCGTTGATCGAAACCGTGATCGAGGCGTAGAAGGTGTTGTCGCGCAACTCCGTCACCGAGACCCGCTCGCATTTGGCGTCCATCTGCTCGAGCAGGTCGGAGAGCAGGTCGTGGGTCATCGGACGCGGCGTCGAGGCCCCCTGCAGCTTCATCAAGATCGCCGCCGCCTCGGGATGGCCGATCCAGATCGGCAGGAACTTGTTGCCGTCAACCGTCTTCAGCAAGACGATCGGCTGCTTGCCGACCATGTCAAAGCTGACGCCGTAAATCTGCATCTGCTGCACGAGTGGGCGATCCTGGATTCGAACCAGGGACCTCGTCCTTATCAGAGACGCGCTCTAACCAACTGAGCTAATCGCCCGGAGCCAAGCCGAAGGATAGCGGGGGACTACGGGGTTACGGACGCCTCATCTAGCCTCGGCGGCGACTGAGGGTTCGCGCCAGTTCAAGCGCCTGGTCGAGATCCTCGAAGCGGATCTCGACCGCGATCTCCCCTCCGCGCGGGCGCACCTTCACCTCGTGGCCGAACGCCGACTCGAGCTTGTCGGCGGCATCGTGCATCGCGGCAGCCTCCTCCGGGTCGAGCTGTGACCGCGACCTCCCCCTTCTTATTGGCTGGCCAGCCAACTTAACCCTGCTCTCGGTCTCGCGGACTGACCATTCCCCCCGCACGGCGTCGCGGGCGAGGCGGCGGCGGACGTCGTTCCCGTCCGCGCCGAGCAGGGCGCGGCCGTGGCCCTCGCTGAGCTCCCCCGACTCGAGTAGCGCCAGGGCCTCGTCGGGTAGGTCGAGCAGGCGGATCAGGTTGGAGACGGCAGGACGGCTGCGACCGACGCGGCGAGCAAGGTCCTCCTTGGTCAGCCCGAGGTCGTCGACCAGCGCGGCGCAGGCACGGGCCTCGTCGACCGGGTTGAGGTCCTCGCGAACCATGTTCTCGATCAGCGCGACCTGCAGGCGCTCGGCCAGCTCCTGGTCGCGAACCACCGCCGGCACCTTGGCCAAGCCGGCGGCCTGAGCGGCGCGCCAGCGCCGCTCGCCGGCGATCAGCTCGTAACTGCCATCGGCGAGGGGGCGGACGAGCAACGGCTGGACGACGCCGTTGGCCTCGATCGAGGAGGCGAGGCCGGCCAGCGCATCGGGATCTATCTTGGTTCGCGGCTGGTTCGGGTTCGGCTTGATCAGCTCGATCGGCAGTTCGCGCAGCTCGCCCGATTCCTCTGCGGCCGCCTCCGGGAGGATCGCGGCGAGGCCGCTGCCGAGGCCGCGTCGCGCCGTCTTAGCCACGGGAGACCAGCTCCCTGGCCAGGGCGCGATAGGCATCGGAGCCGCGCGAGGTGGGTGAGTGCTCGGTCACCGGCAGGCCGTAGCTGGGCGCCTCGGCGACCCTGACGCTGCGCGGTATGACCGTCTCGAAGACCATCTCGGGGAAGTGCTGCCGCAGTTCCCGCTCGACGTCCTGCGCCAGGCGGGTGCGCTCGTCGTGCATGGTGACGAGCAGGCCCGACACTTCCAGTGCCGGGTTGAGCTCGCGGCGGATCGTCGCCAGGGTGTCTAGGAACTGGACCAGCCCCTCGAGCGCGAGATACTCGGCCTGGACTGGGACGATCACCCGGTCGGCGGCGGTGAGAGCGTTGACGCTGACCGGGCCCAGCGAGGGTGGGCAGTCGAGGAGCGTGTAGGCAAAGCGCTCGCGTACGGGGCCGAGACGCTCTCGCAACCGCGTCTCGGAGCCCTCGATCCGCGGCAGCTCGACCGCGGCGCCGGCAAGATCGCGGTTGGCCGGCACCAGCCAGAGGTTGTCGGGCCCGGCAGGCCTTGCCGCCTCCGCGACCGAGACATCGCCGGTCAGGCAGTCGTAGGACGAAGGGTGCATGTCGCGCTCGCCGCCCAGAGCCACGGTCGCGTTGCACTGCGGATCGAGGTCGACGAGCAGCGTCTGGGCGCCACTGGCGGCGACGCAGGCGGCGACGTTCACCGCGGTCGTCGTCTTGCCGACACCGCCCTTCTGGTTCGCGATCGCGTAGACGACACCCATGGCGGCGGAGACTAGCCGCGCGGTCGCTTCTTGGCCATGCCCGGGCGTCGGGGGAGGCCGGTGGGGGTCGGGCCGGACTTGCGCAGGACGTGCAGGTGACGGTGCTCGCTGCCCGCAAAGGGTCCGACGTGCCGGATCTCCTCGGGTCGCATCGCCAGGGCCTCGGCGGCATTGGCCATCTGCTCCTCTTCCTCAGGATCGCGCTTGCCCTTCCAGGCGACGAGCACCCCGTTCTCTTTAAGTAGCGGCGAAGCAAGCTCAGCCAGGGTCGAGAGGCGACCCACAGCACGGGCCGTTACCGCCGCGTAAGCCTCGCGCCCCTCACTTTCCGCGAGTTCCTCGGAGCGGGCGTTGATCACCCGGGCGTTAGTGATCTCGGCCGCCTCAATCGCGCGCTGGATGAAATCGCACTTACGGCCCACCGACTCGACGAGGTCAACGGTTGCTTTTGGCAGTGCGACCGCGAGAACAAGTCCCGGAAACCCAGCCCCAGAGCCAACATCGGCGATCTTAGGGGCCTCGCGCAGTGCGGGAATCTCGATACCGGTGAGGCTATCGGCGACATGGACCTTCCAGGCCCGCTCCGGGTCAGTGACAGAGCTGACCGACGCCCGCTCCTCCTCCAAAAGCTCCAAGACAAGCGCGATCGATGCCTTCTGGGCCTCGTCTAGGGCGCGGCCCGGTAGGGGTGGAGCGTCTTGTACTTTTTCGTCAGAAGCCATAGTCACAACACAGCCCGCAGCTCGAAAAAGTTAAGCGGAACCCCTACCGGGCCGCGCCCTCTACTCAGACACCAACGGCGCAACGACCACGCAGCGATGTGGCTCGTCGCCTTCGCTGTAGGTCTCGACGCCGGCACGCTCCTTGAGGTGCTCGTGCACGACCCGCCGCTCCTGCGCGCTCATCGGGTCCATCTCGACCGACCCGCTCCCACCCAGGGCCTGCTCCGCAGCTCGATCCGCCCGGGCGGTAAGCGTCTCCCGACGACGCTCGCGGTACCCGGCCGCGTCGACCACGACCCGCTTGCGGTCTCGCAAGCCCCGAAACGCCGCTTGATAGGCGAGCAGCTGGAGCGCGTCGATCGTCTGGCCCCTCTTGCCGATCAGCAACCCGTAGTCGTCGTCCCCTTCGACAGAAGCGGTAATCCGATCGTCGCCCTCGACGATCTCGACCTCTCCGTCCAGGTCAAGCTCGTCAAGCACTCCCTCGACAAGCTCCCGAACCCGCTCAGCAGGCGCCTCCGGCCAATCGGCAATCTCACCCATGAGGCGCAGTCTATTCCTGAGGGGCGGGGCCGGTGGGGTTGCCTGCCGCAGAGCCCAGGCACCGCCTGACGGCGGTGCAATGAGGTGCCGCTTCGCGGCCTCGAAACACCTTGCCGGGGGCCGCTTCGCGAGGCTCTGCAACAGGCAACCCCACCGGCCCTCACGAACTCCGAAAAAGACGGCACCTAAATCTCGCCCAGACTGCCGAAAGCGCCTTCGTCGCTGAGCTTCTTGGCCTCCAGCCGCCTCCGAGATCTCCGCGTGATGCCCAAAGCTCCGAGAAGGGACGGCGGGGAAGGTCTCGCCGGTTCCTCGCGAAGCGGCCCCCGGCAAGGTGATTCTCAGCCGCGAAGCGGCAGCAGGTTGCACCGCCCGAAGGGCGGTGCATGGGAACCGGCGAGACCTTCCCCGCCGTCCCTAATCAGCGCCGCTTCTTCTTCTTTTTCGGAGGAGGCGGGGGCGGCTTTGCTTCAACGACCGCGGCGGCCGTCGCCGGTGTCGGCACCGGCATCACCCGCTGGATCACGTACTGCTGGCCCATCGTCCAGAAGTTCGTCGTAATCCAGTAGAGGATCAGGCCGGCGGGGAAGTTGATCACGAAGGGGACGAAGATGAAGGGCAGGAGCATCATCATCGTCCGCTGGCTTTTGTCGGCCGTAACCGACATGACCAAGCCCGAGACCAGCTGGGTGCCTATGTAGAGGACGAGCAGCGCGATCAGTTCGGCGCCGTGGGCCTTGGCGGTCAGGTCGTGGATGAAGAGAAAGGACGCTTCCGAACCGCAGTGCCCCGCCTTGCAGCCGATGTCTTCCGGAAGCTCGTTGCGGAGGACGGAGAAGAGCGTGAAGAAGACCGGAAGCTGGGCCAGGAGCGGGATACAGGAGGCAAAGGGGTTGACTTTGTTCTCCTGGTAGAAGCGCATCATTTCCTGCTGCATGCGCTGTTTGTCGTTTTTGTACTTCGCCTGGATCTCTTTGATCTGCGGCTGCAGAACCTGAAGCGCTCGCATTCCCTTCAGCTGCCTGTAGGTGAGCGGGATCAGGATCGCGCGGGTGACGATCGTCAGGGCGATGATCGACATCCCCCAGCTCAGCCCAGCGTTGTCGTGGAAGAACTTGAGGACCGAGTTGACGACGTCGATCAGCGGCTGCAGGATGTTCGCCTCGACGATCATGGGTGCGCCTCGCCGTGGTGGACCGCGGGATCGACGGGACCGACCTTGAGCGTGAAGCGCTCCGGAACGGGGTCGAAACCGCCATGGCTGAACGGGTTGCAGCGCAGCAGGCGCCAGGCCCCGAGCGTGAGGCCCCGGACGGCGCCGAAACGGCGCACGGACTCGGCCGTATAGGCAGAGCAGGTCGGCTCGTAGCGGCAGCGACGGGGCCTGGCGGGCGAAATCCAGCGCTGGTAGGCGGCGATCAGGGCGAGCAGCAACCGTTTCACGTGGAACGGCCCCTTCCCCCTGCCGGCGCCAGCGCCTCTTCGATGCTCCCCATCACGCCGGCGCTGCCCTCGCGCTCGATCAGGTCACCGATCTCCGACCGGGCCACAAGGACGAAGTCGTGGCGCGGCGGGATCCGGTCAGAGAGGCCCCAGAAAGCCTCCCGAAGCACGCGCTTGACCCGGTTGCGATCGACAGCGCCCCCGACTTTGCGGCTCACCGACACCCCGAGCCTCACCTCGTCGACCTTCTCGTCCTTACGGGGGAAGCTGTAGAGGACGAGGTAGCGGGTTGCATGTGAGGTGCCGTCGCGATAGACGCGGTCGAACTCGCCGCTGCGCGAGAGGCGGCGACGTCGTTGCGCCGCCATCTACGGAGTCAGGCGCTTCCGGCCTTTACGGCGCCGGCGCTTCAGAATCGCCCGCCCTCCACGCGTGCTCATACGCGCCCGGAAGCCGTGCGTCTTCGCCCGCTTCCGCTTCTTCGGCTGATAGGTCCGCTTCATCGGGCGTCGCAGTATACGGACGCGGTCGCATCCGCGAGCGAAGGCGGCTGGAATCTTTCCTCGGGATTTGCGGGGCGCCTGGTTTTCGGCATCGCGGCCGCCGCTATGGTCGGCCGCTGGTGCCGAGCGACCCGCCAAAACAAGATCTCGAGGCCCTCTGGCAAGACGTTCGTGCTCGCCTGCGCGCGTCTGTGCCGCCGTCGACGTTCCAGCTCTGGCTGGAGCCGCTGACGGTCGTCGGCGCCCGAGCCGGGGTCATCTACCTTTCGGCGCCCGAGGGCGTCCGCGCCTGGACCGAGCGGCGCTACTCGGGGCTCCTGCGCGAGGCCTTGCGCGCTGCCGGGTCCGAGCTGACCGACGTCAGCTTCGCCGGCGTCGAGGGGGCAACCGAGTCATTCGAGGGTGAGACGGACTCGGACCTCAACGCCAATTACACCTTCGACCGCTTCGTCATCGGCGAGGGGAACCGGGTCGCCCACGCGGCGGCCCTGGCCGTCGCCGAGGCCCCGTCGGAGGCCTACAACCCGCTCTTCCTCCACGGCCCGCCCGGGCTCGGCAAGACCCACCTGCTGGTCGCGATCGCCAACTACCTCGCCGCCTGCGCCCCGGGTCTCGGCGTCCGCTACACGACCGCCGAGACCTTCACCGGCGAGTTCGTCGCCGCTCTTCGCACCCAGGGCGCCGACGAGTTCAAGCGGCGCTACCGGGACCTCGACGTCTTGCTCGTGGACGATGTCCAGTTCCTCGAGGGCAAGCGCCACACCGAGGACGAGTTCTTCCACACCTTCAACGCGCTGTACGAAGGCGGCAGTCAGGTGGTGCTCTCGGCCGACCGGATCCCCAGCGAGCTATCGAGTCTCGAGTCTCGCCTCCGGGATCGCTTCGAGTGGGGCCTCACCGTCGCCGTCGAGCCACCCAACCTCGCGACCCGGCTGGCCGTCCTGCGCCGCCTCGTCCGCGAGGCCGGCGTCGACACCGACGGCGACGTTCTCTCCGAGCTCGCCGGCAGGATCGACGCCAACATCCGCCAACTTCACGGCGCGCTCACCCGCGTCATCGCGCACGCCTCGCTGACCGCGAGACCGCTCAGCTCGGAGCTGGTCGAGGCCGTCGTACCCAAGGCCTCGCGCGGATCCGGGACCTCGCCGGTCGAGGAGATCCAGGACCGCGTATCGCGCTCCTTCGGCATCTCCCGCGCCGAGCTCGTCGGTTCTACTCGAGCCGCGACCCCACTGCGAGCGCGTCAAGTCGCGATCTACCTGACGCGTGAGCTCACCGACCTCTCGCTCCCTCAAATCGGGCGCCTATACGGCGGTCGCGACCACTCCACCGTGCTCAACTCCATCCGCCGTATCGAAGCTCGCTTCGGCGAGGACGAGCAGCTCGCCGCCCGGGTCGACGAGCTGCGTGCCGCAATCCACACGGCTCCCACAGGCTCCTCGTGACCGCCGACGCCACTGTAAGAATCAGAGACTTCCCACAGCCCTTTCCACACCCCGTCAAATACGGTGCAGAGCGACATCCGTCGCCTTTTCGCGCTTTTCCACATGCACTAATCCAACTCAAGAAGGCAACGATCACTTGAAGCTGACAATCAAACGGGATGAACTTGTCGCCAAGCTCTCCATTGTCTCCAGGGCCGTCTCGACCCGGGCCGCAACCCAATCGCTCTCGGGAATCCTCCTAACCGCCGACGCGGCCGGCATCAGCCTCTGCGCGACCGACCTCGAGATGGGGCTGAAGACGAAGCTCGCGGCGGAAGTCGACGGCGACGGGTCGATCCTGCTCCCGGGCCGCTTGCTCGCCGAGCTTGCCCGCTCGCTTGGCGATCCGACAGTGGAAATCGAGTCGCGCGAGGCCGAGCGCGACGTCGAGATCCGTAGCGGCAGCTCCAGCTTCCACCTGCGCACCCTGCCCAGCGAGGACTTCCCCAAGTTCCCCGAGGACGATGGCGAGCCGCTGACGATCCCGGCCGCAGCCCTGGCCTCGACAGTCGAGCTGGTTGCCCGCGCCGCCTCTCGAGACGACATGAGACCGGTGCTGACCGGCGTCCTGGTCAGTGCCAGCGGCTCGGAGATGACGATGGTCGCGACCGACTCCTATCGGCTCGCGGTCAAGCGGACGCAGCTGGAGAGCCCGATCGGGGGCGAGCTGGAGGCGAACATCCCCGCCAAGGCGCTGCGCGAGCTGGGCCGGATCGTCTCGGCCGACGGCGTCGAGACCGTCTCGGTGGCGCTGCTTCGCAACCAAGCCGTCTTCAGGGCAGGGGACATCGTCCTCAACACGAGGCTGATCGAGGGCCAGTTCCCCAACTTTCGACAACTCCTGCCCGAGTCCTACGACCACGATGTGCGCTTGCCGCGCCCCGAGCTGCTCGATGTCACCCGCCGGGTCAGCCAGCTCGCGCAGCGCAATGCGCCTCTGCGCCTCTCCTTTGCCCCCGGGGAGCTGACGGTCGCGGCGTCCACGCCCGACGTCGGCGACGCCGAAGAGACGATGCCGGCCGCCTTCGAGGGCGAGCCGCTCGAGATCGGCTTCAACCCCGACTTCCTCCGCGAAGGGATTGAAAGCGTCGAGGGCGACGAGGTGATGTTGCGGCTGATCTCGCCGCTGCGCCCGGGGCTGCTGCAACCGGTCGAGAATGAAGACTTCCGCTACCTGGTGATGCCGATCCGCCTCAACGTGTGAGGCCCTGCCGGTGCTGGTCACCGCCGTCGAAGCGAGGCCGCTGCGGAGCCTGGCGCGGGCCCGAGTCGACCTCGGCCCCGGAATCGTCAGCCTGGTCGGTCCCAACGGCGTCGGCAAGACGAACCTGCTCGAGGCGCTCTACTTCGCCCTCACCGGCCGTTCGTTCCGTACTTCCGACCGCCGCGACCTGATCCCGTTCGGCGGATCGTTCGCGCGAGCCGAAGCGACCGTCCGAGACGAAGATGGCATCGAGTGCCGCCTGCTCGCCTCGGTCAGCCGCAACGAGGGCCGCCGTCACCTGCTCGACGGTAATGCGGCCGATCCGGCGACGTTGGCGCGCAGCCGCCCGCCGGTCGCCGTCTTCTCGCCCGATCGCCTGACGCTGATCAAGGGGCCGCCCGGAGAGCGGCGCGCACACCTCGACCGCTTCGTTGCCGCTCGCTGGCCGAGCCGCGCCGACCTGCGCCGACGCTTCGGCCAGGCGCTGGCCCAACGCAACGCTCTCCTGGCCCGCCTCGCCTCCGCGGGCGGAGGGCCGGCGGAGCTGGATGTCTGGGACGCGACGCTGGCAGATGCCGCTGCCGCCTTGATCGCCGGCCGAGAGGCGGCGGTCGCGGAGCTTGCAGCGCCGTTTGCCGAGGCCGCCGCGGAGTTGGGGCTCGAAGGGGGTGCGACGATCGAGTACGCGCCGCGCGCCGAGGGATCGGCTGCCGAGCTTCGGTCCGGGTTCGCCGAGCGGCGCGATGCGGATATCCGGCTGGGCAGGACGTCGTGGGGGCCGCACCTCGACGAGCTGAAGATCGCCACCGCAGGACGCTCGCTGCGGCGTTACGGCTCCCAGGGCCAGCAGCGCGCATCCTTGCTCGCCTTGCTCTTTGCCGAGCGGCAGGCGTTGCTGGAGGCTCGGCAGGTCTCGCCGCTCCTGCTCTTGGACGACGTGATGAGCGAGCTCGATCCCGGCCGGCGGGAGCGGCTGGTCGAGCGGCTAACGGCCGGTGGCCAGGCGCTGATCACGGCAGCCGCAGAGGACTCGCTGCCGACGATGGCGACGGCGAGCGTAGTGCGGATGCCGCTTGCGGTCGACGAGGCGGCCGCGGCATGAGCCGCCGCCGCGCGCCTCGCCCGGCGGCAAACGCGCTTCGAGCTGCCCTCGATCGCGCCGCCCCGAAGACGCCGCTCGCCGCGCTTCAGGCGGTGTGGGTCGAGACGGTCGGTGAGCAGATCGCCGCCGTCGCTACCCCTGTCTCCGAACGCGGGGGAGAGGTGCTCGTCAGCTGCGCCGATTCCGTCTGGGCCCAGGAGTTGGATTTGATGCAGGACCGACTCCTACAGCGTCTGGGAGACCGGCTTGGCGACCAGGCTCCGAAGAGTTTGCGCTTCCGTGTGGAAGATGCCCGTAACTAAATTCATTTATGCTGATTTGCAGGACTTTTATTTCCAGGAGAGGGGTTGTCGAAGGGGCCAAACTGGTATCCTTATGTCAACTTGCGTTTTCAGCCCCGACCAGGGCGGCAAGAGCCCTGACGGTCGGGGTTTTCTATGAGAGCAGGAAGGGACTAATTGCCTGACAAGAAGAAGACGGCGGCGCAGAAGAAAGGCGATTCGGGCTCCTACGGCGCCCAGGACATCACCGTTCTCGAGGGCCTGGAGGCGGTCCGCAAGCGGCCCGGCATGTACATCGGCTCGACCGGCCCGCGCGGCCTTCACCACCTCGTCTACGAGGTCGTCGACAACTCGGTCGACGAGGCGATCGCCGGCTACTGCGACAGCGTCCGGGTCGTCCTGCATCCCGACAACAGCTGCACGGTCATTGACGACGGGCGCGGGATCCCGGTCGAAATGCACGCGAAGGAGAAACGGCCCGCGGCCGAGGTGGTGCTGACCACGCTGCACGCCGGCGGCAAGTTCGGCGACGGCGGCGGCTACAAGGTCTCCGGCGGCCTGCACGGCGTCGGCGTCTCGGTCGTCAATGCGCTCTCCGAGCAGTTGCACCTGGAGATCAGCCGCGACGGCGCGGTCTGGACTCAGGACTACGAGCGGGGCAAGCCACAGGCCGCCCTGGCCAAGGGCGACGCCACCGGCTCGACCGGAACCGCGGTCACCTTCCTCCCCGACGCCGAGATCTTCGACGAGCTCGAGTTCGACTACGCGACGCTCGCCGAGCGGCTGCGCGAGACGGCTTTCCTCACCCGCGGCCTCAAGATCGACCTGGTCGACGAGCGGGCGGCGGGGCAGAGCGACACCTTCCACTACGAGGGCGGCATCGTCGACTTCGTCGCCCACCTCAACGAGAACAAGGACGCGCTGCACCGCAAGACGGTCTTCTTCGAGGGCGAGACCGAAGACGGGCACGTCGAGGTGGCGATGCAGTGGAACTCCTCCTACCAGGAGTCCGTCTTCAGCTTCGCCAACAACATCAACACCCACGAGGGCGGCTCGCACCTCTCCGGCTTCCGTTCTGCCTTGACCCGCACGCTCAACGCTTACGCCCGCGGCAAAGGCCTGCTCAAAGAGAAAGACGAGAACCTCACCGGCGACGACGTGCGCGAGGGTCTGACCGCGGTGATCTCGGTGAAGCTGCAGGACCCCCAGTTCGAGGGCCAGACCAAGACCAAGCTCGGCAACCCGCCGATCGAGGGGCTGGTCAAGGAGACGGTCAACCGCAAGCTGGGAGAGTTCTTCGAGGAGAACCCGGGCGAGGCGAAACGGATCGTCGGCAAGGCCGTCGACGCGGCCCGCGCCCGCCAGGCGGCCCGCAAGGCACGCGACCTCACCCGGCGTAAGTCGGCGCTGGAGAACTCGACCCTGCCCGGCAAGCTGGCCGACTGCACGGTGCGCGACCCGGCTCTCGCCGAGCTCTTCATCGTCGAGGGAGATTCCGCCGGCGGCTCCGCCAAGCAGGGACGCGATCGCAACACGCAGGCGGTGCTGCCGCTGCGCGGCAAGATCATCAACGTCGAGAAGGCGCGGATCGACAAGGTCCTCTCCAACCAGGAGATCCAGGCGCTGATCACCGCGGTCGGCACCGGCATCCGCGAGGAGTTCGACGTCAAAGACGCGCGGTACCACAAGGTCGTGCTGATGACCGACGCCGACGTTGACGGCGCCCACATCCGCACCCTGGTGCTCACCTTCCTCTACCGCGAGATGCCGGAGCTGATCGAGGCCGGCTACGTCTACATCGCCAAGCCGCCGCTCTACAAGCTGAAGAACGGCAAGCAGGAGACCTACGTCGAGAAGGAGTCCGAGCTCGAGGAGCTGCTGCTCCGCGACAAGCTCGAGCAGATGGAGCTCGCCGACGCCGAGGGCACTTCGCACAAGCTGACCACGACCCGCTGGCAGCGCTTCAACCGCCGCCTGCGCGAGCACGAGGGCTGGGCCGACTCGCTGCAGGCCGAGTACGGGCACGAGTTGGTGCGCTTCCTCGGCGAGTCGGAAGTCCTCGACCGGGGGGTCGTCTCGTTGGCGGAAGTGAAGGACGTGCTGAACGGCGACGCGGGCGAGGCCGAGCCGTTCGACACCGAGATCGTCTCCGAATCCGGCGACGGGGTGCTGGTCCGCGCGATCCACCGCCGCGACGGGCTCGCCAAGACCTTCGAGCTCTCCTCGACCTTGTTCGAGTCGCACGACTACCGCCGCCTGATCGCCTCGCACGCCGAGTTGCTGAGCCAGGTCGGTCGGCCGCCGTTCAAGCTCACCCTCGACCAGAAAGCGAAGACGGCCGAGTCGTTCGCCGAGCTGCGGCGGATGGTGATGGAGCTGGCCCGCCACGGGGTGACGATGCAGCGCTTCAAGGGCCTGGGCGAGATGAACGCCGACCAGCTGCGCGAAACCACGATGGATCCGGCCAGCCGCACGCTGGAGCGCGTCCGCATCGACGACGCGGCGTTGGCGGAGAAGATCTTCGCCGACCTGATGGGCGACAAGGTGGAGCCGCGCAAGGCATTCATAGAAAGGCACGCCAAGGAGGTCAGGTTCCTTGACGTCTAAGCAGCGGGGGATGAGCTGATGGAGGGCGCGGACTTCCTGAGTGGGGGCCGGATAGAGGAGCGCGAGCTGACGACGGAGATGCGCTCGTCGTACCTCGACTACGCGATGAGCGTGATCGTCGGTCGGGCCCTGCCCGACGTGCGCGACGGCCTCAAGCCGGTCCACCGCCGGGTGCTCTACGCGATGCACGACCTCGGCCTGCAGCCGAACCGGGCCTACCGAAAGTCGGCGACGATCGTCGGCGAGGTGATGGGCAAGTACCACCCTCACGGCGACAGCGCGATCTACGACACCCTCGCCCGCATGGCCCAGGACTTCTCCCTGCGCTACATGCTCGTCGACGGCCAGGGCAACTTCGGCTCGATCGACGACGACCCGCCTGCGGCGATGAGGTATTGCGTCGCCGGCGATACCCGCGTTGCGACCCCCAATGGGACGGTGCGGATCGACTCGATCGCCCCCGACGCCAAGCCCAACTCCGACAACGAGATCGACTTCGAGGTTCTCGACCGTCTGGGTCGCCCCGTGCCCGCGGCGAGGCTTTTCCACTCCGGCGATCACCCCACCCTCCGCCTGCGCACCGCTCAAGGCCATGAGGTCACCGGAACCCACAACCACCCTGTGCTCTGCCTCGTCGAGATGGCTGGCGTCCCGCTTCTTCTCTGGAAGTTGTTGGAGGAGATCCAGCCAGGTGACCGGGTGCTCATCTCTCGAACGCCGCACCAAGACAATGCCTTGCCGTCAATGGAGAATGACCCGCTGGCAGTGCTGGCAGGCGCATTTGTCTCAGAGGGTTGGATCAGCGCCGCGCGGGCGGGCTTCAACAACGTCGACAAGGAGTTCTTCGATCAGGTCCTCTCCGCGTACGACGCTGTGGTCGGTGGTCGCAGGTACGTGTCGTCGCGAGAGATCGCATCGGGCAGCCTGCTCTACGAGCTCGACGTGCAGAACCTCGAGCGCCTCAGGGAAAGTCCGCTTGCGGAAGTGACCGGAGTGGCAAGAGAGAAGCGGGTGCCCGAGTTCGTGTGGAGTGCGGGGCCCGCCTTCAAGCGGGCCTTCCTGCGCTCTTTGTTCACAGGCGATGGCTCTTCATCGCGTCTGCCCAGGAACACGATCCAAGTCTCTTACTCGACCTACAGCAAACAACTTGCCAGCGACATCCAGTTGCTGTTGCTCGAGGCCGGCGTCGTCTCGCGGATCTGCCGCTACGACAAGGGCGAGTTCAAGGTTGTGATCAGCAACCGTCGCGATGCCCGTCTCTTCTCAGCAAATGTCGGCTTTCTTGGCAAGAAGCAGGAAAAGCTCGAGCAAAACCTCGCGACGATCCCCGAGAGCAGCCGTGCGCTCAGCCGCGATCACGTTCCCTTTATGGCGGACTACATCCGAACGGATAACGGGTCGCGATGGACGGACCGAGACTGGCTGCAGCGGCACAACGTCGACCGAATCGAGCGCTGGGAGCAGGGTGGTACAGCGATCCTCGACCGAATCGAGTCGCAGGAGGTCCACGATGTCGTCGCCCCCCTGGTTACGGGCGACTACTTCTACGCCGAGGTCGAGTCGGTCACCGACGCCGGCGTTCAGCCGGTCTATTCGATTCGGGTCGAGACGGACGACCACTCATTCCTGACCAACGGCTTTGTCAGCCACAACACCGAGGCGCGGCTGGCCCGGCTCTCGACCGAGATGCTGCGCGACATCGAGGCGGATACCGTCGAGTGGGGCCCGAACTACGACGAATCGCTGCGGGAGCCGCTGGTGCTGCCGGCGCGCTATCCCAACCTGTTGGTCAACGGCTCCGCCGGGATCGCGGTGGGAATGGCGACCAACATCCCGCCGCACAATCTGAGTGAGACGATCGGGGCGGTCAAGGCCTACATCGCCAACCCGGGCATCGACCTGGCCGAATTGATGGAACACGTGAAAGGGCCGGACTTCCCCGGCGGCGGCATCATGAGCCCGGAAGGGATCGCGGCGGCCTATGCCGACGGCCGCGCTTCGGTGCGGATCCGCGCCCGCGCACACGTCGAGCCTCTCAAGGGGGGCCGCGACGCGATCATCGTCACCGAGCTGCCTTTCATGGTCAAGAAGCTCGGCGACGGCGGCCTGGTCACGAAGATCGCCGATCTGGTCAGGGACAAAAAGATCACCGGGATCTCCGACCTGCGCGACGAGTCGGACAAGTCCGGGATGCGCCTGGTGATCGAGACCAAGCGCGGCGGCGACCCGCCCGAGGTGGTGCTCAACCAGCTCTACAAGCGCACCCCGATGCAGAGCACCTTTGGCATCAACATGGTCGCCCTCGTCGACGGTGTGCCGCAGTCGCTTGGCCTCAAGAAAGTGATCAAGCACTACGTCGACCACCAGCGCGAGGTGGTGATCCGCCGCACCCAGTACGAGCTGCGCCAGGCGGAGGCGCGGGCGCACATTCTCGAGGGGCTGCTGATCGCACTCGACAACCTCGACGCGGTGATTGAGTTGATCCGCGGCTCGACGGACACCGAGACGGCGAAGGCCGGCCTGATCGAGCGCTTCGAGCTCTCCGACCTGCAGGCCCAGGCGATCCTCGACATGCGCCTCGCCCGCCTCACGGCGCTGGAGTCCGACAAGCTCCGCGAAGAGCACGAAGAGCTCGCCAAGCGGATCGCCGAGTTGCGCTCGATCCTCGGCGACCCGGCCCGAATCGATGCGGTGATCGTCGAAGAGCTCGACGAGGTCGACAAGCGCTACGGCGACGAGCGCCGCACCGAGATCACCCACTTCGAGGGCGACATGAACATCGAGGACATGATCGCCGATCAGCAGATGGTGATCTCGATCACCCACTCGGGCTACGCCAAGCGGCTGCCGCTGGCGACCTATCGCCAGCAGCATCGCGGCGGCCGCGGCGTGATGGGGATGGACCTCAAGGAGGACGACTACATCGAGCACCTGCACATCTGCTCGACCCACGACTTCCTGCTCTTCTTCACCAACCGCGGCAAGGTCTACCGGCTTAAGGTCTACGAGCTGCCCGAGGGGGCACGCACGGCGAAAGGGCGCGCCCTGGTCAACGTCCTGCCCCTGCGCGACGGCGAGAAGGTGACGGCGGTGATCCCGACCCGCGACTTCGGAGAGAACAAGTACCTGGTCTTCGCCACCGCCCAGGGCCTTGTCAAGAAGACCGAGTTCATCGCCTACAACACGCCGATCCGCGCCGACGGGATCATCGCGATCAAGATCCGCGACGGCGACGAGTTGGTCCAGGTGCGGCTCACCTCCGGCGAGGACGACATTCTGCTCGTCTCCAAGTCCGGCCACGCCTCGCGCTTCTCCGAGGAAAAAGTGCGGCCGATGGGCCGCGACACCAGCGGCGTCAAAGGGATGAACGTCTCGGCCAAGGTCAACGGAGTGCCCAACCGGGTGCTGGCGATGGACATCGCCCGCGACGACTCCGAGCTCTTCGTTGTCACCGAGAACGGCTACGGCAAGCGCACCTCGGTCTCCGAGTACCCGGTCAAGGGCCGCGGCACCAAGGGCGTGCTGACCGCGAAGCTGACCGCGAAGAGGGGCGGCCTGGCCGGCGCCCTAATCGTCCGCGAGCACCAGGACCTCCTCTTCATCTCCCAGAACGGCATGGTCCAGCGCACCCGAGCCGGCGGCATCTCCCAGATGGGCCGCCCCACCCAGGGCGTCAAAGTGATGAACATGAAGGACGACGACAACGTCAGCGCTGTGGCGCTCGTGATCGACGACGATTCAGAAGCTGAGGAGCCTGACGGGCAGGAGCAGCTGGGGGAGTAGTCGAGCGTTGGGAGGTCCGGGTATCCCCTCCCAAAACGCGCGGCGGGAGCCGCGCTTGAGTGTTTTGGGAGGGGATACCCGGACCTCTTCTCGGTCGCCGAGTTCCTATGCGAGCGAGTTCAAAAGTCCGCAATTTGGTTGGGAAACGTGTGCCAAGGGGGGAGAAGAACCTTCCCAAAAGCTTTAGGGCACCGTGACTTGTGAGAACCGCGAAGCAGGCGAGAAGGAAATGCTACTTTGATGTACATGAGCGAGAAAACAGTTGGGATTGCGCAGCTGCGACAGAACCTGAGCATCTATCTGCGGCGAGTCAGCAAAGGGGAGCGGCTGGTGGTGACCGATCGCAACCGGCCCGTGGCCGAACTGGGTCCCCCGCCGAGCACGGGGCCCGACCTCGACCGGTTGATCGCCGAAGGGCGGGTGTCGCGCCCGCGCCGCGCCAGTCTGCCAGAGCCCCTGAAGTTGGCAGGCGATCCGAATGCCCTGAGCCGCGCCCTCGACGAAATCCGCGGAGATCGCTAACCCGATGACGGTCCTCTACGCGGACGCGTCGGCCCTTTTCAAGCTCGTTCGCGAGGAGGTTGAGTCAAGCGCTTTGCGCGCATACGTCGAGGGCGCGGATTTGGTCAGCAGCGAATTGGTTCTGACCGAGATCCCATGTGCAGCTCGTCGTGCAGCTTCCAAAGATCCTGTTCTAGCGCTGGATTTGTTGCTGGAACGGTCAGGCGAGCTGATCGATGCGCTCGCTCTTCGGCCGCTCGATCGGACCCTTCTCGCCGGTGCGGGAGCACTTACCGAGGCCGCGCTGCGAGCACTCGACGCGATCCACGTCGCGACAGCGGCCGACCTTTATCCGGTCAAGGCGTTCGTGACATACGACGAGCGCCAAGCCGCCGCAGCTAGGCTCGCCGGGCTCCGCACCGTCGCCCCCGGCACCTGATCGCGGATGCCTACGCCGCCGCGGGCAAGTACTGCTGCCAGGCGGGGGGGATGCTGGGGCTTGCTACCTGGATGAAGACCGTCGGGCCCGGGGCCTTTGGGGTGTTCTGGGGGTGCATGTGGATCTCTCGGGGGAGGCGGTTGCCCTTGCGGCGGTTACAGCTGGCGCAGGCGGCGACGATGTTCTCCCAGACCGACTTGCCGCCGCGGCTGCGGGGGATCACGTGATCGACGGTGAGGCCCGATTTGCGGGAGCCGCAGTACTGGCAGGTCCAGGAGTCGCGGGCGAGGACGGCACGGCGGGTGATCTTGCGCCGGTGCGCCTCTCTCGGGATCCGCACGTAGCTGACCAGGCGGATCACGTCGGGACGCTCCATCGTCATGTGCTCGGAGTGGATCGCGCCCTCGCGCCGCTCGAGCAGCTCGGCTTTTTCCTTCAGGAGCAGCACAGCGGCTCGTCTTAGCGTGCAGACGTTAATCGGCTCATACGTCGCGTTAAGCACAAGCACACGTGCCATCTTGCTCGGGAATTCTACGCACGGCGCTACGCCACAGGGTAGGAACCCAGAATCCGGACCGTTTCGGCCTTCTTGCACAGCGCCGAAATGGCCTCCGCGACGGCCCCGTCTGCGGTTGCTCCATCCAGGTCGCAGAAGAACATGTAGCGGCCCAGTTCGCTGCGCAGGGGCCGCGACTCGATGCGGGTGAGGTTCACGCCGCGGGAGGAGAACTCCTGGAGGGCCTCGACCAGCGCCCCCGGGTGGTCTTCGCCAAGCTCAGAGAAGACGAGGGATGTCTTCCAGGCCCCTCCACCCGCTGCCTCGGTCCCTGCCGGGGCGATCCAGACGAAGCGGGTGACGTTGTTGGCCTCGTCCTCAATCCCCTCGCGCAGGACCTGGCAGCCGTAAAGCTCCGCGGCCGCATCGGCTCCGATCGCCGCCCAGGGCTCGCCCGACTCGCCGACCAGGCGGGCTGCCTCGGCGGTGCTGCTGACGCTCCGCAGCTCCGCCGCCGGCAGGTTTTCCCGCAGGAAACGAGCGCACTGAGCGAGTGGCTGGGGATGGGACAGCACCGCTGCGATCTCGTCCAGCCCGAGCTCTTCGCGAGCCAGCAGCATGGCCCTCACCGCGAAGTCGTGCTCGCCGACGATCGTCACTCCGTCGGCCTCGAAGGCGAGCGTGTCGAGCGTGCTTCGCACCGAGCCCTCGATCGAGTTCTCGAACGGGACGAGCGCTCGCTCGGCGTCGCCACGCTCGACCGCGAGGATCGCGTCGTGGACGGTTGGCATCCGCAGCGCCTCGAAGTCCTCACCCGGGGGAAGCGCCTCGCGCAGCGCGTCCTCGGTGAAGGTCCCGGCCGGTCCCAGGTAGGCGATCCGCATCGAGGCCACGGCGCCCTCCTATTCGAACGCGACGGTGTAGCTGGCCTTGTTGTTCGTGGAGACTTGCTCGCCCGGCACGGTTTCGACGTCGACTTCGAGTGTCACTTCGCCTTTGGGGGCCGGCGTCAGCGGAATCAGGGCGCTCGCGGTTTCGCCGGCCCCGATGCTTTCTATCGTCCCCTTCAGCGTGGTGCCGCCGCTGACGGTGACCGAGACCGAGATCCCGTTCTCGGTCGATTCGCCCTGGTTCTGCACCTGCACTTCGACTTCCGGCGTGCCTTCGCTGGTCACCGAGGTGGTCGATTCCGCGGTCAGTTCGGTGCCGTTGACGCTGGTTCCGTACAGCCCCAGCCCGTGTATCCCCGACGTCGCCGACGCGGTCGAGCCGCTGACCGAGCCGAGGGCCGCACTGACCGTGGCTTCGTCGAGCCATTCGGCGCCGCCCTGCAGGTAGGTGCTCTGCGGCACGTCGCTGCCTTCGATCCCGTTGGCGGCGAGGACGTCATTGATCTCCGGCCGCACCACGGTGGCGTAGACGACGTCGCCGGCCAGCAGCTTCTGCATCTGTCTGGTGATGGTCTGGGTCGCCTTCTGCGCCCCGACCTCGCCGAGCGCGGTGCTCATCTGTTCGGCGATTTCGTCCATCGCGGTGCTGCGCAGGCGGTAGACCAGTTCGAGGGCGTTCTGCGCGTCGCCCATGTCACCCGGCGCGCTGAGGCCGTCGACGCGGCTTGCGTAGTTGTCCATCGCGCTGCGGTCTGCCTTGACCTCATTGACGAACTCGGTGACCGAGAGGCTGCCGGGTTCGGCGAGCTTGCCGAAGAACGCCTTGCTCGTCTTTTCGGTCTCTTCGACGATCTGGCTCACGTTGCGGGCGTAGTCGCTGAGTGCCCGGTTCGCTCTCGCATCGAGGCAGCCCTTGACCCCGAGTACGATCAGGACCACCAGCAGCAGGCCGCCGCCGAGGGCAAGGCCGCGCCGCAGCAGGATCTGCTGGCGTTCGGGGCGACGGCGCGGCCGCCGTGCGGCCCGTCTTGCGGTGGAATCCTCCAAGAAGCAGGGAGTATGTCGCAGGAGGAAGCGGATTCGCGGCGAAGTGCGGAAGTGCTGTGGTCGGCTCCCTGGTTCTCAACCGCTTTCTGATCGAGCGTCGCATCGGCAGCGGCGGCTTCGGCACCGTCTACGAGGCGTGGGACGGACGCCTCGAGCGCCCGGTGGCGGTCAAGGCGATCGAATCCGCCGGCAGCGGCGGCTCCGGTCGGGTTCTGCGCGAGGCCCAGGCCGCTGCGCGGCTCAATCACCCGGGCATCGTCACCCTCTACGAGATGGGCGAGGAGGACGGCAACGCCCTGCTTGTCACCGAGCTCGTCGATGGCAGCACGCTCGCCGAGCTCAACCGCGACGGCACGCTCAGCGACCGCGAGATCGGCGAGATCGGCGCCGATCTCTGCGAGGCGCTTGGCCACGCTCACTCCCGCGCGGTCGTGCACCGCGACATCAAGCCCCAGAACGTGCTGGTCACCGAGGAGGGCGAGCCGCGCGCGAAGCTGATGGACTTCGGCGTCGCCCGCCTTACCGACGGCGCGGCGCTGACGGCGCCCGGAGACATCGTCGGGACCCTCGCCTACATGTCGCCCGAGCAGGCGGAGGGCAACACCGCGGGCCCCGAGTCCGACGTCTACTCGCTGGCGCTGGTGCTCTATGAGTGCTGGACCGGCGAACACCCCACCCGACGGGCCACCCCGGCCGCGACGGCCCGAGCGATCGGCGGTCGCCCGCGACCGATGCGAAGGCTGCGTCCCGGCCTCCCGCGCGAGCTCTGCGAGACGCTCGACGCCTGCCTCCAGACCCGGCCCGAAGGGCGACCGACGCTGGAGGAGCTGGGCGAGACGATCGAGGACTCGCTCGACCGCCTCGCCGAGGAACCGGCGCGCCAGGGCCGCTCCTTGCCCCTGCGCCTCGGTGCAGTGGCCGCCGCCGCGGCGCTGGGCGCCCTGCTCGCCGTCGGTCACGGCCCCCTGCTCCCGTAGGATTCGAGCGGTTTCCCCGCCACCCCGAGCACCCGTTCGCTCGCGAAAAGGAGCCACCGATCAGCGTTCTACGCAACCTTGAGAGTCGGATCGAAGGCCTCGTCGAGGGGGTCTTCAGCCGCGCCTTCAGCTCGGAGGTCCAGCCGGTCGAGCTCGCCCGCAAGCTCTCCAAGGAGATGGATGCCCACAAGACGGCTGGGGTCGCGCGCGTCTACGTCCCCAACGAGTACACGGTCCACCTCTCGAAACGGGATCGGGCCAAGCTGGAGGGCTACGAGCGCTCGCTCGAGCAGGAGCTGTCGGGCTACCTGCTCGAGCATGCTCGCCGCCGCAACTACGACCTGCTGACCCGGCCCGCGGTCGAGTTCAAGACGGACGAGCGCCTGCGCCTGGGCGAGTTCGGGATCCAGACCCGTCTGGTCAAGCCCCCGGCTCACGAGGGCGAGGGCCCGAGCCAGGGGGAGGAGGGCCACACGATGGTCTACTCGGCGGTGAAAGAGCGGGAGGCCCCAGCGAAGAGCCCCGAGCAGCGGGCGGAAGCGCTGGTCGCGACTCGCGCCGTCGTCTCGCTGGACGATCGCCGCTACGTGCTCGACGGGCCGCGCGCCACCATCGGCCGCTCCAAGCAGGCCGAGTGCGTTCTCAGCGACCCCAACGTCTCCCGCCGCCATGCCGAGCTGCAGCGCTCTTCGTCGGGCGACTGGACGATCGCCGATCTCGGCTCGACCAACGGGGTCAAGGTCAACGGCCGCCGGGTTGCCTCGACACGGCTCAGCCCCGGCGACCAGGTGACCGTCGGCACCACGACCTTCCTGTTCGATATCGAGCAGTGAGGGCCTAGCGCGTGGACTACGCTCCGATCTCCGTCGCTCTTAAGTTCGGCTTTCTCGCCGTTCTCTACCTCTTCCTGTTCTGGATCGTCCGCAGCGCTCTCAAGGACCTGCGCCGCACGGTCGCCCCCGCACCCGACGCCACCGGATTCCACCAGGCGCCCGGCTTCGAGCCTCAGCCCGCGGCGCACGACGCCTGGCTGGTGGCCGAACGAGGCGGCGGCCTCGATCAGGGCGAACGCTTCGACCTGATCGGCGGCCTCTCGATCGGCCGATCTGCCGAAGCCGACGTTCGCATCGTCGACCGCTACGCCTCCGGCGTGCACGCCAGGATCTTCAGCCGCGACGGACGCACTTACGTCGAGGACATGAACTCGACCAACGGGACCCTGCTCAACGACGCCACGCTGAACGGGGAGGCGGAGCTGGTCGACGGCGACGTGGTGCGGATCGGCGACACCGAGTTCAGGTACGAGGCAGAGGCGTAAGACATGCTGCGGATCGACGACCAGGCCTTCCGCTCCGACACGGGGCGCCAGCGCAACGCCAACGAGGACTCCTTCTTCGTGCGCGCGCCGATCTTCGTCGTCGCCGACGGGATGGGCGGGGCGCAGGCGGGAGAGGTCGCCTCCAAGGCCGCCGCCGACGCTTTCGACATCGACCTGCCCGACGGTCCGCCCGAGCAGGTCCTGCGAGCGACGATCCTCAAGGCCAACCGCAATATCCACGAGCTCGCCCGCGCCGACCCCTCGCGAGCCGGGATGGGCACGACACTCACCGCCGCGATCGTCAGCGCCGAGCGCGACGAGGTGGCGATCGGCCACGTCGGCGACAGTCGCGCCTACCGGCTGCGAGCCGGGCGCCTCGAGCAGCTCACCCGCGATCACTCGCTGGTCGAGGAGATGCGGCGCAAGGGCCAGCTCACCGACGCCCAGGCCGAGGACCATCCCCAGCGCTCGATCATCACTCGCGCGCTCGGCCCCGAGCCCGAGGTCGAGCCCGATGTGCACTCGGTCTCCGCCGCCCCCGGCGACATCTTCCTGATCTGCTCCGACGGGCTGACGACGATGCTGGGCGAGCCCCAGATCGGCAAGTTGCTGGCGCGGGCCACGTCTATGAGCGCTGCCGTTCGCGGCCTCGTCGACGAAGCCAACCGAGCCGGCGGTCGCGACAACATCACCGTGCTCGCCTTCCGCCTCGAGGACGCGGCCGCTCCTCAGCGCCAGACGGAGGGCCAGACGCTGGTCGGGCCCTCCGCCGAGGAGGCCGGCCTGACCGCAACCGAGGTGAGGCGCCGCGCCGCCGCGGCGGCGGCCAGGGAGCGCCGCGAGCAGCTCGCGACTCAGCCCCCGAACCGCCGCCTGCGCAGGACCCTGAAGGTCCTTGCCGGCCTGTTCGTCGTAGCGGCCCTGGCCTTCGGCGCCTGGTACGGCAATCGCCAGGTCTGGTTCCTCGGCACCGACGAAGGTGGGCGAGTGGCGCTCTATCGCGGGCTCCCCTATGAACTTCCATTCGGCATTCAGCTCTACGCCGAGCGCTACGCAGCGCCGATCCAGACCGGCGCGCTACCGGCGAAGCGGCGCGAAGCGGTCACCGGGCACGGCCTGCGCTCGCGAGGCGACGCGGTCTCGCTGGTCGAAGACATCGAAGAATCGCAAGGGGCTCGGTGAGCGCTCGGAACCGGGAGCTGATGGCCCTCGTCCCGGTCGCCCTGTTGCTCACCGCCGGTTTCGCCGCGGTCTTCGCCCAGGAGAACTCACGCCTCGACAACGTCAGCCTCGTCTACGGGGCCTACTTCTTCGCCCTCTGCCTGGCCACCCACGTCTACCTTCGTGTGCGCCTGCCCCGGGCCGACCCCTACCTCTTCCCGCTGGCGGCGCTGCTGATGACCTTCGGCCTGGTGATGATCTACCGGATCGACCCGACCCTGGCCCGCGACCAGGCCAACTGGTTCGTCCTCGGGCTGGTCCTCTTCGCCCTGACGATCCAGTTCCTGCGCGATTACGACGTGCTCGAGCGCTACCGGTACACGATCGCCGTCGCCGGGCTGCTGCTCCTGTTGGCGCCGCGGCTGCCGGGCATCGGCCAGCAGGTCAACGGCGCCTACCTCGGGGTCAAGATCGGCCCGCTGGCCTTCCAGCCGGCCGAGTTCTCGAAGATCTGCCTGGTCGTCTTCCTCGCCAGCTACCTACGCGAGCACCGCGAGGTGCTGATCGTCGGCGCCCGCCGGGTCCTCGGCGTGACGCTGCCGCCGCTCAAGCACTTCGGGCCGATGCTGGTCGTCTGGGGCGCCTCGATGTTCATGCTCGTGGTGATCCGCGACCTCGGCAGCTCGCTGATGTTCTTCGCCGCCTTCCTGGCGTTGCTCTACGTGGCGACCGGCCGTTTCTCCTTCGTCGTCATCGGCATGGCGATGTTCCTGGTCGGCGCCTGGTTCTTCGCCTCGACCGTGCCCCACGTCCACGACCGCGTGGAAATCTGGCTCAACCCCTACGCCCACCCGCACAAGAGCGGGTACCAGATCCTCCAGTCGATCTTCGCCCAGGCCGACGGGGGGCTCTTCGGCAAGGGGTTCGCCCAGGGGCTGATCACGGTTCCCGGCACCAACGACGCGCTGCTGCCGGCGGCCCAGACCGACACGATCTACTCGCTGATCGTCAACGAGCTCGGCCTCTTCGGCGCCTGCGCGGTCGTGCTGACCTACCTGCTGATCGCGGCACGCGGCTTCAAGATCGCCCTGCTCGCCGCCGACGGCTTCTCGAAGCTGCTGGCGACCGGCCTCACCGCGGTCTTCGCGATCCAGGCCTTTGTGATCGTCGGCGGCGTCACCAGGGTCATACCGCTCACCGGTGTCACCCTGCCCTTCATCAGCTACGGCGGCAGCTCGATCGTTGCCAACTTCGTCCTCCTCGCCCTGCTGCTGTTGATCTCCGATCGGGCTCGTCGCGAGTCGGAGCCGAGCGAACGCCTCGGCGGCTTTGCACTGGAGGGCCGGTGAACCGTCAGATCGTCAAGCTCTTCGGCCTTGTCGTAGTCCTCTTCGCGGTGCTGATCGGCTTTACCTCGTACTGGTCCGTCTTCGACGCCAAGGCGCTGAAGGAAAAGGACGCCAACAAGCGTCCCCTGCTCGAGCAGCAGCAGATCAAGCGCGGCCGGATCCTCGCCGCCGACGGCACCGTGATCGCCCGCTCGGTGCCGAAGGGCCACGGCGCCGGGCTGCGCTACGTGCGCCGCTACCCAGAAGGGGCGCTCTACGGGCACCCGATCGGCTACAGCTTCGTCGAAGAGGGCGACAGCGAGTTCGAGCAGTTCCACAACGACGAGCTGGTCGGCAACGAATCGGAATTCAGCTCGATCCTCGACCAGCTGAGCGGGGGCAGCCAGGAAGGTAACGACGTCGTTACCAACCTCGACCCGGCGGCGCAGAGGGTGGCGCTGGGCGACCTCGAAGCAGCGGGCCACGGCGCCGTGGTGGCGATCGAGCCGCAGAGCGGCAGGGTGCGAGTGCTGGCCTCGAACCCCCCCTACGACCCCAACCGCGTGCCCTACGAACTCTCGAAGCTGAATACGAACGAAATCGAAACTCCGCTAGTCGACCGCGCCACCCAGGGCCAGTACCCACCCGGCTCGACCTTCAAGGTGGTCACCGCCGCGGCGGGCCTGGAAAGCGGGACGATCACGCCGGAAACGCCGATCGACGCGCCGGGAGAACTCGAAGTCGAAGGGACACCGCTGCGAAACGACTTCGGCATCAGCTGGCCGGGGGCGACCCTCGACACTGCGCTGACCAACTCGGTCAACACCTGGTTCGGCCAGCTCGGCCAGCGGCTCGGGGAGGCCACGCTGTTCGAATACATGGAACGGTTCGGCTTCAACTCGACCCCGCCGATCGACCTCCCCGCCGACCAGGTCTCCAAGAGCGGCGTCTACGACGCCGAAAAAGAAGAACTTTTGGGCCCCAACGACCCTGTCGACCTCGCCCGGGTGGCGATCGGGCAGGAGCGGCTGGTGGTGACGCCGCTGCAGATGGCCGAGGTGGCGGCGACCGTGGCCAACAAGGGCAAGCTGATGAAGCCGCAGATCTGGAGCCGCGTCGTCGACCCCGACGGCCGCGTGACAAAACGCCTCGACCCCTCCCAGTACAGTCAGCCGATCAGCGCCGAAACCGCCGAAGAGCTGACCACCGCGATGGAAGGCGTCGTCAGCGAAGGGACCGGCACCAATGCGGCGATCTCGGGCGTGCCCGTGGCGGGCAAGACGGGCACGGCGGAAACGCCCGGCAGCAAAGCCTGTGGCGGCGGCGAAGAAGAGAACCAGGCCTGGTTCATAGGATTCGCGCCCGCCGAAGACCCGAAGATCGCGATCGCGGCGACGGTCGAGTGCACGGAAGAATTCGGCAACGACGTCGCGGCCCCGATCTTCCGCGACGTGGCGGAAACGATTCTCAACGGTGAATAACCCAACCAGACAGGGAATGAAGCGTGGCTGAGGTGACTTCGGGCGCCGTCGTCGACGGGCGCTACCGAATCGTGCAGAAAATCGGCTCGGGCGGGATGGCCGACGTCTGGCTGGCCGACGACACGCACCTGCAGCGGCGGGTCGCGCTCAAGGTCCTGCACGCGCGCTTCGCCCAGGACAAGGAGTTCATCGAGCGGTTCCGGCGCGAGGCCGAGGCGGCGGCCGGGCTTCAGCACCCCAACGTGGTCGCCGTCTTCGACCGCGGCGAGGTCGACGGCACCTACTACATCGCCATGCAGTACCTGGAGGGGCGCTCGCTGAAGGAGTTGATCGATGCCGGGCTCAGCCCCGAGCAGGCGGTCGGGCTGATCCGCCAGGTCCTCGAGGGGGCCCGCTTCGCTCACCGCCACGGCGTCGTCCACCGCGACCTGAAGCCGCAGAACGCGATCGTCGACGCCGACGGCAAGGCGACCGTCACCGACTTCGGCATTGCCCGAGCCGGTGTCTCGGAGATCACCCAGGCCGGTTCGGTGATGGGCACGCCGCACTATCTCTCGCCGGAGCAGGCCCAGGGGTTCGACGTCACCGCCGTCTCCGACCTCTACTCGGTCGGGGTGATGCTCTACGAGGCGCTCACCGGCCGGGTGCCCTTCGAGGCGGACTCCGCCGTCGCGGTGGCGATGAAACAGGTTTCGCAGCCCCCGCAGCGCCCCAGCTCGATCGACCCTCAGGTCTCCCCGGCACTCGACGCCGTGGTGATGCGGGCGCTGGAAAAGGAACCCGGCCAGCGCTTCCAGAGCGCCGACGCCTTCATCGCCGCCCTCGACGCCGCACTGCGCGATCCGGGCGGGGGGATGAGCAGCACCGCTGCCTTTGCGCCGCTGCCCCCGGTCGTCGCCACGCCGGAGGATGCGCTTGCAGACGAGACTGACTCCGAGGAGGAGGCGCGCCGTCGCAGGCGCCGTCGCTGGATGATGGTCGCAGCAGCGGTGCTGATCGGCCTGCTGGTGGGCTTCGCCCTGACCCGCGACACGACCACCCCCGTGCCCAACGTAAAGGAATCCGAGCTCAACGTGGCCATCGCCCTGCTCCAGCAGAACGGCTTCGAGGTCGGGGAAGTAAAGCGGGTCGAGCGGGAAGCCCCGGCCAACACGGTGCTCGAGCAGGACCCTCTTGCCTCGCCGCCGGCCGACGAAGCCTCGCTCGACTGCGCCTTCCTCAGCTTCTTCTGCTCGAAGCCGAAGGTGACGCTGACGGTGAGCGCCGGTCCCGGCAGCGCCAAGGTGCCGTCGACGGCGGGGCTGACCGCCGCCAAGGCGGAAGAAGCACTGGAAAAAGCCGGCTTCAAAGCCCAGGTGGAAGCCGTCCACTCCGAGAACGTCGAAGAAGGGCTGGTGATCCACTCCCAACCCTCCGGCGGCGAAACGGCAACGCGCGGCACCGACGTGCTGCTCACCGTCTCCAGCGGCCCGAAGCTGGCAACTGTGCCCGTGCTGGTCGGCACTCAGCGCTCGGTGGCGGTCCAGCAGATCCGCGGACGCGGGCTCTCGCCCAGCGTCGAAGAAGCGGCCAGCTCCAAGCCGGCGGGCGAGGTGATCCGCCAGGCGCCGAGCGCCGGATCGCAGCTTCCCGCCGGCTCGACTGTCTCGATCGTCGTCTCCAAGGGCGAAAAGAAGGCGACCGTGCCGAACGCGATCGGCAAGCTGCGATCCGAAGCCGTGGAAGCCGTGCGGGCAGCCGGCCTGAAACCGGTTGTGCAGGAACAGGAAACCGAAGTCCCGTCGAAGGTCGGCCGCGTTACCGACCAGTTCCCGCCGCCGGGGTCCGAAGTGACCCCCTCCTCGACGGTCACGTTGGTCGTCGGCAAGACAGCGACCGGCTCGGTCGAACCGGAAGCCGGCGGGGAAGGATGAGGGTCGCCGTACTCGGCGGCGGCCGCTCGTCCGAGTACGATGTCTCGCTGCGCTCTGCCGAGGCGGTGGGACGCGGCTTGGAAGAGGCCGGCCACGAGGTCCTGCCGATCTCGATCTCGCGACAGGGCGCCTGGAGTTGCGAGGGGGCGCCCGTCGAGTTGGCCCCGGGCGGAGGCCTGCTGGGCGCCGATGTCGCCTTCCCCGTTCTGCATGGTCCGTTCGGAGAGGACGGCAGTCTGCAGGGCCTGCTCGAGTGGCTCGACATCCCCTACGTAGGCTCCGACGTTCTTTCGTCTGCGATCTGCATGGACAAGCTCACCTTGAAGCGGATCTTCGCCCAGGCGGGGATCCCGCAGGTCGAGTTCGCCGACGCCGGCGAACCGGGCTGGCGCGAGCGCTGCGGCAAGATGGGGCTACCGCTCTGGGTGAAGCCGTCGCGGCTCGGCTCCAGCGTCGGGATCAGCCGGGTCGACGACTTCGAGGAACTCGATTTGGCGGTCGAGCAGGCCCGCCGCCACGACCCGCGGACGATCGTCGAGGCACATGCCCACGGCCGTGAGGTCGAGTGCTCGCTGCTGGGCAACGAGGACATCGAGGCTTCCCTGCCGGGCGAAGTCGTCGCCCACGGCGACTGGTACGACTACGAGACCAAGTACAGCGCCGGCGGTATGGACCTCGCCGTGCCGGCGCCGATCGGCGAAGAGGAAGTGGCCGCGGTCCGCAAGCTGGCGGTCCGCGCCTTCGAGCTGGGCGGCTGCGCCGGCCTCGCCCGATGCGACTTCTTCGTCACTGCCGATGGCGCCATTCTCGTCAACGAGATCAACACCATGCCCGGATTCACCGAGACGAGTGTCTACGCCAGGCTCTGGGAGGCCTCAGGCCTCGATTACCCCAGTCTCTGCGACCGCCTCGCCCAGCTCGGACGCGAGCGTCACCGGCACGCACGTTCGTACGAGTTCTAGCTCTTTGCAGCTGCTGGCACTCCTTTGCCGCCGGCAGCTTCACTATAAAGATTTTCTAGTGTGAACTACACGGGTGGCGTAAGGGAGCGAGGGAGTCTTGGTCGGAGAGCCACGAGACAGGATTAACGCAGTCGCTGTCGCGAGCCTTGGACTCGCGCTGACTGTCCTTCTCGCAGGAATCTGCTGGATCGCTGTACAACAAGGCACAGACACAGAAGTTCTCTCTCATACATGTGCCGTACACGCGTTAGCGGCCTGTCGTTCCGAAATTTCGATTCACAATGATGCTCCGCACATCCCCGGCGGATTGTGGATCGCCTTGGGGTTGCTGGGATTGGTCTTTGTAGTTACGTTGGCTCTGCTCCAACGGCGGAGGCGAGGCTATTGAACTTAGCCTTGGGCGACCAACCGTCTTACGGTCTGATCCAGCATTCCTTCGCATTGCGGATGGCGAGAGAACACTGGCCGTTCGACGGGCCCGGCAATTTAAGGCGGGTCCGGGAGCGCTTCGCCCTGCCGGCCAGCGGGAGCGCCGCCTTCGACGTGAGATCAGTGTGCGAATTACCTGTCCCTGACGGTTCGAAAGGCGAACGAGCCAACGCGAATGCGGTGGAACCCGGCCCGTTGGTCGAGCACGGCCAGGCCACTGTGCTGCCGCTGCCGATCGGCCTCCCCACCGAGCTCTCCCCCGCATTCCAGTGGGCGGAAGGAGGGCTCGGCTCGCCTAACTGCCGACGAGACGAGCCCAAGCTCATCTTCGCTGAGATTTCTCCCGAGACGGGAGAGGCCGACTACAACGACTTCCTCGTGGAACAGCAAGGGTGCGACCGCCACGCGCAGCTAATTTCATGGAGTCTTCTCAAGATCGTCGCTCACAAGCGCTCTCGGCTACTCGGCCTCGCGCTGGCAAATCGAGTCGTCAGCGTGATGCTCCCGCACGCGGTCTTGACAGTGGTCGACGACGACGGACGGGTCGGATCCAGCGAGGGGCAAGACAAGTCGTGGTTCGCGCAGCCACTTGTCTCTTTCATCCGTGACGGTCGGGTCAAGAACGAGTTCCGGGACAGCTATTCGCTGACGCTCTTCCTCATCCCAGTCACAGGGAAGGAATATCGGCAGCGCAAGATGACTCGCTTGGAGATCGACCGAACCGTCAACGCTGGATGGGGTCTAGCAGCCAGCCCAGCTGATGCCAAGCTAACGCGGTTCCAGGTGCGTGGGCCGCTCCCCGATTACCTGTCGCGCCTGGTCGCGCCGTGCAACCCGACGAGCCTCCTACGCCCGCCGGGTGGCGATCCCCATCCCAAAGCGACCGGATGCGGCGGGTTGCTGACGTTGCAGAGATGCACCGAGGTGCTCGCTTTTGGCCTGGGAATGAGGTTGACCCAGGGATCGGGTGGCTACACGACCGAGCCTACGAGGCGGCGCATTGGCGACGACGTCGTAACCTCGCTCGGAAGCGCGCGGGTGTCGTCGGTCCTGGTCGTGGACAAGATCACCAGGAAGAAAATTCGCAGCGAAAAGCCTGGACCCCTGAAAAGTCACCGAGACCTGATGGCGACGCTTTCCCGGGAAACCCGCCCCCCCGCCAAGCCCTCTGGGTATCGGAAGTACAAGCTCGACCGGGCCTTTGTCGACGACGACACCTACGTCGTCGGGGTGGTGCCGACCAAACGCTGTCTGGTCGTCTCATGTGCCGCCGAAGCTCAGCATGGCTGGACCGAATCCGGCCTGATGCAGGCCGGCAGCCTCACCCACATGACCATCGGCGCCGCGATCGCGATCGGGACTCTGCGTGCGGTCGACAGGGATCTCGAAGCGATGGAGGCTGCGGACCCGCGCAAGGTCGCCGCGGTAGGCGGCGAAATCGCGATCGACCTTTGCGAGATCTACGACCTCGACATCACCAGCGAGGCGTACCGGGACCTGTACCGTCACTTGCGCAAGCGATTCGGTATCACCAGGGACTACAAGACCCTGCAGAGCAAGATGAAGGCGCTGTACCGTGCGACTTCCACGGAACACGAGGTCAAGACACAGGCGCGGATCGTCTGGCTGACAGCTTGGATCGTCGCACTAAGCCTGCTCATCCTGATCGGCACGGTCGTCGTAGCCGGCAAGGGGTGATCGAGTAGTCGGCGCGCCTCTGCGATGGGTATAGACGCGATGGCACTCACGTTCTTCGAGAACGAGGCCGACTACGCCGAAGGGGACGCGACGCTGAGTTCGATGGACCCTCCCGGCGAAGGCATGGGCCGGCGCGTAGCCGTCGACAAGTATGAGGTAGCCGCCCGCTTCGAGGCATAGAGCGAACCCCGGATCGCGACAAGACGGCCCGGGGTTCGCTCCACCCACGAACTCCGCAACCCGCGCGCACGACGATCCTGCGTGCTCATTCTCGTCGGGTAACCACGGACACATCGACTTTCGCTTTCAGGCGGAAGCGAGAGGTGCCAAACCGTGCAAGCGAGCGCCCAATATGAGCCGCGTCCAGGTGATCAGTGGTCAAGGAGAGCTAAGTTTCGTCTGAGTCCAGGTTGGACCACGCTCGATTGCGCCCGCTGCAGCTTTAGTGAACTTGCTCAGCGACTCCGCAAGCGTCTTTGCATGCTTGCCAATTTCAGGGCCGATCGGGCTGTCCTCCCTGTCATTTATGTCGATTTCCGCAAGCTGTCTGACCTTGGCGATCGTGTTGATTGCCCAGTAATGCGCCGCTCGCGCTTCCACGCTTACAGTTGAATCAGCCCCAAACAGGAGAGAAATAGATCCCAACTGCGACAGCCCATCGGCAAGTCGTTGATCAAGGGTTGGCAGGATAGTTTCAACGTCTGCAACAGCGATTGGCGACGTGCGGGATCTCACCCATTCAAGGGCCGTGGAAAATGCGAGAGCAGCTTCGAGCATCTGCCTTCGGAGTTGGTCATTGCGGGCGCTCTGGCGGTTGCGTTCCTGTTGTTTACGGCGCTCCTCTCGCTCCTCTCGCATTACCTGTCGGTTGAAGAATGCCGTGACACCAGCGCCGAGTATGGCTGCAGATCCTCCGACTGCAGCGCCGATGACTGCGGCCTCAGAGGCGCTGAGAGTCGCGATGCAAATCATCGATCTAATACTGCCACGTTCTAGATTGCGCAAGGTTTCAAGCGGGGTACGACCGCGCCGGCTTTTCGAGAGCCGAATGAGTTTTACGCAGACTCCCGCTTTGCGCGAAACACAGCAGGTGGTGAGTGGTACTCAGCGGCCTAGGAATCGGTCCATGACTCGTGTAAACGGGCGGCGCTCCTGGAAGAGGAAGGCATGGGCGCCGGGGAAGACCGCGAACTCTGAGCGGGGAATGCGTGTCGAGATAAGCCGCAGATTTACCGGCGGCACAACCGGGTCCCTTGCGCCGGCCGCGGCAAGGGTGGGCGCGTCGATCCGCCCAAGCTGGCGGTAGTTGCGGTTGCTGCGCAACCAGGGGTCCTCGGCTGCCACCTGGGTATGTGTGGTGGCTGCGGGCACATGGAAGTCGTCGGGGATTTCACCGCTCTGGCTTGCTCGTTCGAGCCGTCGCAGGAAGCGCCGGCCCTCGGCTTGGCGATCGGGCGGGTAGAGCTCGTGCAGGATGTCCGCTTCCGAGGGATCTGGCTCGCTGTCGATTTCCTGGGCCTTGGGGCTGCCGAGAACGGCGTGGCTGCCACCTGGGTTCGTGGCGGCGAGGATCAGGTGGGAGACGCGCTGGGGACGGTCGATGGCGAGGCGCTGGGCGACGAAGCCCCCCATCGACCAGCCAAGTATGTCCGCCTTGGAGAGGTGGATTGCGTTCATCAGATCGGCGGCGGCGCTGGCCAGCGAATCGAAGGTGCGGCCGTGCCACGGCCCCGACAATCCCACTCCGGGGTAGTCGAAGAGGATCAGGCGGCTATGGCGGGCGAGCAGCCGTAGTAGCGCCGGGTCCCATTCGGCCATCGTCGAGCCTGTGCCCGTCAACATCACGAGCGGCGGGCCCTGGCCGCGTTCGTACCAAGCGATCCTGGTCCGGTCGGCCCGGACGAACCGCACCTGAGCCCGAAACGGCGTGGCCGAGCTGTGACCGCACCCGGCGAAGAGGGCCGCCAGGCCCAGGCAGACAGCCAGACGCACTCTCATTCGCCGGTCACTCAGCGCAACAGTTCGATGTTGCTGATCTCAACCTGGTAACGGCCCGGCTGGTCGCGGGCTTCGGAGGCCTTGTTGAACCAGAGAAGGAAGTAGGTGGCAGGTTCCGGCACGCGCAGGTCGATCTCCTGGGTCGAAGAGGCGTCGACGGCCGTGCCGACGGGTTCCCCCCAGCCCGGAAGTTCTTCCGGCGGGCCGGATGCTGCCGCGAAGACCTCTGCGTCCCAGCCCGGCGTCGCGGTGCGGACGATCATCTTGTTCGGGGTCACGGGAGAGCTCGTCGTCACGTAGATCCCCACCCCTGGGTCGGGGCCCGTCTTCGTGCCCGCGAAGGTGTCGGAGTCGTAGTGCTCGGTTTCCCAGGCGGTCCCGGTCGGGTTGCCGTCGACCGCCAGGCCGACCTTGCTGCCGACCTCTTCGCCGTCGCCCTCGGGGTCGTAGTCGGTCGCGCTTTCGATCTTCACCGGCTTGCCGCTGCCCTTCTCGGCACCGCCGCCGCCGAACCTGCCACTCGAGATCAGCTGCACCGCGAGCAGGGTGCCGCCGGCGACGAGAAGCAGCCCGACTATCGCCGCCCAGCTCCAGCGGCCACGATCGGAGAGCTTGCGCTTCGGGGCCGGCAGCGCCTCGAGCACGCTGGTCGCCTCGCCGGTGGTAGATCCGGACCGAGCCGCCTCGACCTCGAGTGCGGTCGAGAGGTCGTCGATCATCTCGCCGACGTCTTGGTAACGCCGGCCCGGGTCCTTGGCCGTGGAGCGCTCGACCACCAGGGCCACGGCCGCGGAGACCTCGGGGCGCCGCCGCTGCACGTCCGGCAGCTCCTCGTTGACGTGCTTCATCGCCACCCCGACCTGGCTGTCGGCGGAGAACGGCACCTGGCCGACGAGCATCTCGTAGAGGACGACGCCGAGCGAGTAGATGTCGGAGCGGGGGTCGGCCCCGTGCCCCATCGCCTGCTCGGGCGCCACGTAGTCGGTCGTTCCCAGCACGCGCCCCGTCGCGGTCATCCCGTCCTGCTCGAGCTGCCGCGAGATGCCGAAGTCGGTCAGCTTCGCCCGGCCCTCGCCGTCGATCAGGATGTTCTGCGGCTTGATGTCGCGGTGGACCATCTTGCGCGCGTGGGCGACCGAGAGGCCGCGCGCGATCTCGATCGCGTAGGCGATCGCCTCCTGAGGGTCGAGGGCGCCCTCCCGCCCGATCCGCTGCTTCAGCGTTTCCCCCTCGACGTACTCGAAGACGATGTAGGGGTGCCCGCCGTCCTCGCCGGCGTCGATCACCGAGACCACGTTGGGGTGTGAGAGCTTGGCCACGGCTCGCGCCTCCTGGCGGAAGCGCTCGAGCTGCTCCGGCTGCTCGGACATCTCGCGGTGCATGACCTTGACCGCGACCTGGCGGTCGAGTGTCTGGTCCCGGGCCAGGTAGACGGTCGACATCCCGCCGCTGCCGAGCTTCGCCTCCAGCCGGTAGCGACCGGAGAGCACGGTCCCGATCATCGAGCTGCTTGGGCGAGCGTCCATTCAGTGGCGGCGAATCTCGCGCGGCCCCTCGACCGCCGAGCCGATCCGCTTCGCCCCAGGGTAGTGGGGGTGCAGGAGGTCGAGAGCGGCGGCCTCGTCCGCGGCGGCGACGATGCAGCAGAAGCCGCAGCCCATGTTGAAGACGTCGTGCATCTCGTCGTCGGATGTCCCGGAACGCTCCTGGATCAGCCCGAAGAGCGGCGGCGCGGGAAGCGGATCGTCGATCTCATAGCCGACGTCGGCGACGAGGCGGAGCAGGTTGCCCAGGCCACCCGAGGTGATGTGGGCGAGACCGCGTACGTCGACCTCCGAGCGCAGCAGCTCCACGACCGGCTTGACGTAGATCTCGGTTGGCTCGAGCAGCTCGTCGCCGAGCGGTCTGCCGAGGCGGCCTTCGGGATCGTCGCCGAGCGAGATCCCAGCCAGCGCCGAGCGAGCTAGCGTGTAGCCGTTGGAGTGCAGGCCGGAGGAGGGGAGGCCGATCACGGCATCGCCCGGTTGCACCGCGGCTCCGTCGACGATCTCGTCCAGGGCGACGGTGCCGAAGCAAGCACCGGAGACGTCGACGCCGCGCACCATCTCGCCGAGCTGGGCCAGCTCCCCGCCGGGAATCTCGACCCCGGCAAGTTCCGCGCCGCGAGCCAGGCCGGCGCCGACTTCCGCGCAGACCGCGGGGTCGGCGCGGTCGATCGCAATGTAGTCCAGCATCGCCAGCGGCTCGGCGCCGACGCAGATCACATCGTTGACGTTCATCGCCACGCAGTCGATCCCCACCGTGTCGAACCGCCCCAGCTCCTCGGCCACCACCAGCTTCGTCCCGACCCCGTCGGTGGAGAGCGCGATCCCGGTCCGCTCGTCGAGCGCGATCACGCTCGCGTAGTGGCCGGGCAGCGGAACCTGCCGCGAGGGACGACCGAGCTGGATCGCGCCTAGGGCCTTGACCAGCCCGACAACCGCCGAGTCGGCGGCACCTTGGTCCACTCCTGCCTTGGCATAGGCATCACCGGTCATTTGGATCAATTCTCTCCGTGGTTTGCAGGGAAATCCAAATCAACTCCAAATCCATCCAAAATTTGGAGTTGGCTAGCGTCGTAGTTTGACGAGTACCGCGGCTGCGAGTGCAGCTCGGTAGGCCGCGTACGGCCAGAGCGCCCGGTCGCGCTCCACCAGCTTGATCAGGCGCTGGGAGGCCAGAGTCGAGGCGAACGACGCCGCGACGCCGATCGCCATAGTCCGGCGCAGCTCCGGCGAGGCCCCGCGGCGGCCGAGGCGGACGCCCTTGAGAGCGGTCGCGCCGACGATGATCGGCAGGGCGATCGTGCGCGAGAGCAGGTTCGCCTGGTCGCGGGAGAAGCGCCGCCAGCGCGCCGCCGCCAGGGTGATGCCGTTGCGGGAGACACCCGGCGCCAGCGCGGCTGCCTGCGCCACGCCGAGGGCCAAGCCGTCAGCGGCCCCGGCCTCGCCCCGCCCTCGTAGTTGCGGCTTGGTGTCGGCAGCGAGCATCGCCGCCGCGCCGGCAATCAGGCCGTAGGCCGTCGCTCGGGGGCCGCCCAGGCGCCGCTCGATCGGACGCTCGAACCTGTAGCCGACCGCAGCGGCCGGGATGAAGGAGAGAGCCAGCACGACCGCACCGCGCAGGTCGAACTCGCGCAGCTCTTCGGCGATCAGCTCCCGCTGGCCGATCAGGAGCGCCGCCGCCGCCCCCGCGTGCAGGGCCACCTCGAAGCTCTTGCGCACCTCCGGGTCGATTGCCTCCCAGTCCCATCTCGCCAGCCAGGGGATGAGGACGATGTGGGCGGAGCTGGAGACGGGAAGCAGCTCCGCCGGCCCCTGCACGATGCCCAGCGCAAGCGCGCGCCGGGCTGGGATTCCGCCTTCGGCGGTTGCGCTCAAGCTCCGCTCGAGCCGGCCGGCTCGGCGGCCGTGCTCTCGTCGCCGGGACCGCCGCCGCGCCGCCGCTTGACGATCGCGTAGACGACCAGCCCGATGACCGCCGCGACGACGAGGTAATCGAAGATCTGGAGGTGGTGGCGCCACTGCTCCCAGTTGTCGCCGACGGCGCGGCCGATCAGGGCGAAGCCAAGCACCCAGGGGAGGGAGCCGAGCGCGGTCAGCCAGGTGAAGCGCCAGAAAGGCATCTCGGCGACGCCCGCGGGCAGCGAGATGAAGGCACGCACGAGCGGCAGCAGGCGGGCGAAGAAGACGGTCGCGTCGCCGTGGCGCTTGAACCAGCTGTCGACCCAGGCCAGGCGCGCAGGGCTGATGTGGATCAGCCTGTTCTTCTCGAGCAGATCGACCCGGCCGTAGTAGCCGATCGCGTAGGTCAACCAGGAGCCGACCATGTTGCCGGCCAGCCCGGCGAGGGTGACGCCGAGCAGGGTCTGGTCGCCGTTGGAGACGCTGAAGCCGGCGAACAGCATCACCGCCTCGCTGGGAATCGGGATGCAGGCGCTGCCGGCGGTCATCAGGAGGAAGACCCCGGCCAGTCCGGTGGATTCGATCGTGCTGACGCAGAAATCGACGATCGGCCCGGTCAGGTCCGCGTAGAGGAATGGATGCAGCATGGGAGAGCCCGTGATCCTAGAGCGTCCGCCCACTAAACTCGGGGCGCTCCCTATGCGCCGGTTGAACCATCCCGTCTATCGCAACCGGGTCCTCCAGGTGTGCGCCGACGGCGCCCTCGTCGCGCTCGCCTTCTACCTGGCGTTCCGGCTGCGCTTCCTCGACCAGAGCGACCTGCCGCACCGCTACTGGATCCTCTTCGCCCAGTCCGTCGGCTTCGTCGTCGTCACCAAGCTCGTCGTCTTCGCTGCCTTCGGGCTCTACCAGAAGTGGTGGCGCTACGTCAACGGCCGGGACTTCGTCCAGATCGTCCGCGCCGTCACCGTCTCCAGCGCGATCCTCGTCGTGGCCTTCACGGTGATCCGGCCCTTCGCCCATAACCTGCCGCGCTCGGTCGCGGTGATGGACTTCATCCTCACCCTGATGCTGATCACGGGCGCCCGCCTCGCCGTGCGCCTGATCGTCGAGCGGCCCTCGCGCTCGGGTCGGCTCCCCAAGCACGAGGTGCTGGTGATCGGGGCCGGCTCCGGCGGCCAGATGGTGGTCCGCGAGCTGCAGCTCAACCCCGACCTTGGCGCCACGGCGATCGGCTTCGTCGACGACGACCCACGCAAGCGCGGGATGCGGATGCTCGGACTCAAGGTGCTCGGCTCGACCAAGAAAATCGCCGCGATCCTCGACGAGACCCAGCCCGACGAGGTGGTGATCGCGATCCCCTCGGCGCCGGGGACCCTGCGCGCCAAGGTCGTCGCCGCCTGCCGCGAGCGCGAGATCGGGGTCCGCACCCTGCCGACCGTCTTCGAGCTGCTGCGCGGCGGCGTCCAGCTCAACAAGCAGCTGCGCGAGGTGCGGGTCGAGGACGTGCTCGGCCGCGACCCGATCGTGCGCGAGCTCGACCGCGTCGGCGCCTACCTGCGCGACCGCATCGTCCTCGTCACCGGCGCCGGCGGCTCGATCGGCTCCGAGCTCTGTCGCCAGATCGCCCAGGTCAAGCCACGGCTGCTGGTGATGCTCGACCATGCCGAGGACAACCTCTTCCAGATCGACCGCGAGATGGTCGAGGAGCGCCACTTCACCAACGTCGAGGCGGTGCTCGCCGACTGCAAGGAGCCGAGCCGGATGCTGGAGACGATGCAGCGCTTCAAGCCCAGCGTCGTCTTCCACGCCGCCGCCTACAAGCACGTGCCGCTGATGGAGGCCAACCCGCTGGAGGCCGTGCGCAACAACGCGATCGCGACGCGGATCACCGCCGAGACCGCCGCTGCTTCCGAAGTCGAGCGCTTTGTCCTGATCTCGACCGACAAGGCGGTCAACCCGAAAACCGTGATGGGCGCCTCGAAGGCGATGGCCGAGTGGATCGTCGAGTCGGCCGGCCGCAAACACCCCGGCACCCGCTTCGCCAGCGTCCGCTTCGGCAACGTGCTCGCCTCCTCGGGCAGCGTCGTGCCGATCTTCCGCAGCCAGATCGAGCGCGGCGGCCCGGTCACCGTCACCCACCCGGAGATGACCCGTTACTTCATGACCATCCCCGAGGCAGTGCAGATGGTGATCCGGTCTGGGGACATCGGCGCCGGCAAGGGCGAGGTCTTCGTCCTCGACATGGGCGAGCCGGTGCGGATCGTCGACCTCGCCCACAACATGATCCGGCTCGCCGGCTTCGAGCCGGAAGCCGAGATCGCGGTCGAGTTCACCAAGCCGAGGCCGGGGGAGAAGCTGCACGAGGAACTCTTCGGCCTGGCCGAGAGCGAACAGCCGACGGCGGCAAAGCGGATCCGCCGAGCCGTCCGCGAGACGCCGCTCGACCCCGAGTGGGTCGAGTCGACGCTGAACTCGCTGGAGCACCTGGTGCTGGCCGGCGACGAGGCCAACCTCGCGCAGCGGGTGGTCGAGATGATCACCGCTCCGGGCGGCGACGCGGCGGCAGTCGTCTACGACGAGTAGCCTCTCGCCCCCACTTGGAGCTGATCAAGGAAATCGGCGCCTTCGCTGGCTTGGCTGCGTTCATCGGCCTTGCCCTGCTCGCCATGCTGGCGTTCTCCCAGGCCCGCGACATCCGCCGCCTGCGCGAGTGGGCGGGGTCGGCCCCCGAGCGCGACGCCGAGCGCAAGGAGTCGACCTCCGATATGGCCGCCAAACGCGCCGAGGAGCTGCGGGCGCTCGAGGAGGCACGGACGGCAGAGCACGCCGCGGTCGAGCAGCGGGAGGAGCGGCGCAAGCGCCGCGAGGCGGGCCTGCCGGAACTGACCCGCGGCGAGCGCCTGGGCGAGGGGCTCTCCAACTTTGGCGACCGGCTGGCCGAACCGCGCTACCTGGTGGCCATCTTCGTCGTCGTGATCGCCGTCGGCGCGGGCGCCGCCTACCTGGTCACCCAGGGTTCCGACAACGCCGACGGCAAGGGCGGTCACGGCAAGTCCGGCGCAGTACTGAAGCCGAGCGAAATCGAAGTGGCGGTGTTGAACGGCACCGCCGTGCCCGGGCTCGCGGCCCAGTACGGCAACAAGGTCGAGCGCAAGGGCTTCCAGCTCGGGCCGGTAACCAACAGCCGCACGAGCTTTGCCGAAAGCGTCGTCATGTTCAAGCGTGGCTATGCGCCCGAGGCGCACCGGGTCGCCTCTGCGCTGGGAATATCGAAGGTTCAGTTGATGAGCGCTGACATAGCCTCGGTCTCCGGCAACGCCCAGGTAGCGGTAATCGTCGGCGAGGAAAATGCCACGACGGAAGGCTGAGGCCTGGGCCGGCCTGGTCTTCGCCCTCCTGGTCCTCGCAACACTCGCCGCCTTTGCCTGGTCGCAGCGGGCCAAGCGCGACCCTCTCGTGCTGGACCGGGTCACCCTCAAGTCGCCACGCCACCCGGCCTCGCCGGGAGAGCGGCCGCCGACTCGCCCGGCCTTCACACCGAACGGCGACTGCCGTTATGACCTGGAGCGGATCCGCTTTCGCGTCACGCAGTCAGACCACGCCACGGTCCAGGTAGTAAAGCCAGGCGGCAAGCTGGTCATAACCCTGGCCCGCGACCGCTATCTCAAGCGGTACCACTTCTTCACCTTCTACTGGGACGGTCGTACCCGAAACGATGGGACCGCTCCCCCCGGGCGCTACAAGCTAAGGGTCAAGCTGCTCGACCAGGAACGGGTGCTGGTACCGCCGGGGACTATCCGGTTGCATAGGACCGCGCCACTCCCTGGGCAAGTTTGCGCCACGGATCGCACTCGGGGTGGGACTTGAGCAACGTCCTCGCCGCCGTGGGGATACTGGTTGCCGCCGCAGCGGCAGCCGGAGCGATCCTGCTTCCCGCCGGCCGGCTGCGCGCGGTCGCAATGCTCGCCGCTCTCGCCCTTTTCCCACTCTTGATCCTCGGCGACCAGTGGCACTCCCACCAGATCGTCGACCTCCGCGACCACCCGCCGCGCCTTGTCGCGCTCGGGCTGCTTGCCCTCGTTGTCTCGGTGGCCCTCGCCGCTGCCTTCACTCGCTGGGCCATCGTGCTCCCGCTAGCCGTCGTCGCTGCTTTGCCGTTTCGGGTGCCGCTCCACGCGGGAGGCGATACAGCCAACCTCCTTGTCCCCCTGTACTTGGTCATCGCTGGCGGGGTCCTTGCAACAGCCTGGCGGGAATGGCGTCCAAGCCAACCGCTCCTGCCGGGGGGTGGCGTCGCAGGGGGGACCACCCCCGAGGAAGCTTTAGCTACCGCAGGGGGTGGTGGGTCCCCTGCGGCGACAGGACCCGCCGGCCCGATCGCTTGGGTTCCGCGAGTATTGGCTGCCGTTGTAGTCCTGTATGCCGTGCAGGGGCTGTACTCCGAGGATTTCTCGAAGGGCCTGCAGAACGTGTGCTTCTTCTTCGTTCCGTTCAGCTTGGTGTACGGGTTGCTGCGGGATGTCGAGTGGGATCGAAAGCTCCTGGTCCTCGTGTTGTGGGTTATCGGGCTAGAGGCGGTTGCGTTTGTGACGGTGGGATCCGTCGAGTGGTTGTCCCGCAGCTTGTTTTGGAACGACCAGGTAATCCGGTCGAACGAATTCCACACCTACTTCAGGGTCAACTCGGTGTTCTGGGACCCCAATATCTATGGGCGGTACCTGTCGCTAGTAGCGGTCGTGGCGATGAGCGCACTGCTGTGGGCACGCGAACGGCGAACTCTTGCACTGTTGACTGCCCTCGTCGCCATCCTCTGGATTGGGCTGTTCTCGACCTTCTCGCAGTCCAGCTTCGCCGCGCTGCTGGCTGGCCTGGCGGTCCTTGCCGCCTTGAAGTGGAGCTTGCGCTGGACCATGGCTGCGGTCGGCGCTTTCGTCGTCATCGGCGTGTTGGTCGTCTTCCTGGCGGGCGGCAAGGCCAGCTTCGACCGTCTCAACATCGACACCAGCGGGCGGGCCAACCTCATCTCCGGCGGTATCCACCTATTCGCCCAGCGCCCCGTCTACGGCTACGGTTCGGGAAGCTTCCCCAAGGCCTACCGCGAGCACGTCAAGACGAAGAAAGCCCCCGTCTCGGTCTCGCACACGGAGCCAATCACTGTGGCAGCAGAGCAGGGCCTGGTCGGCCTAGTGGCTTACGCAGCTCTAGTTCTGACAGCCCTGTGGACCATGGCGACCAACCTTCGCGGACCCCTGTCCAAGCTATCCGCCTCTCGAGCTGGTGGCGTGGGGGTGGGGGGGGTCGAGGACGGACCGTGGCCCCCCCGCAGCCCCCCCCCCACCCCCACGCCAGGACCCGCGCGCCAGCAACTCATAGCCCGAGCAGCGGTCCTCGCTACCTTCACAGCCCTCATGGTCCACACGATGGCCTACGCAGGCTTCTTCGAGGACCCGATCACCTGGGTCCTCCTGGTAGCAGGCACGTCGCTCGCGGCCGCGCAGCAACGTAGGGTCGAGCCGTGTCCGGATACCTCCGCCGCCTAGCGACGACCGGCGCCGCCTACACGGCGGCGAGCATCTTCTCGAAGCTGATCGCGGTCGCGCTGCTGCCGCTCTACACGCGCTATCTGACCACAGCCGACTACGGCGCCGCCGAGGTGATGTTCGCTGCGGTCGTCTCGGCCAGCATCCTCATCCGCCTCGGCCTGATCGAGGCCCTGCTGCGCTTCTACTACCAGGACGACGAGGATCCGGCCCGGGTCGTCTCGACCTCCTTCGCAACGCTGTTCTGGGTCTCCACGGTCGCCGCGCTGGTCGCCTTTCCCTTCGCCGGCCCGATCTCCGAAGCGCTGCTCCCCCACCCGGCACCCGACCTGGCGCGGATCTCGATCGGCGGCCTCTGGGTGCTGACCATGTTCGAGTTCCTGCTCACCCTCTTCCGCCTCGAGGAGCGCGCCCGCGCCTACTTCGTGACGACGATGCTCAGCGTGCTGGCGGCGATCGGCCTCACCGTCGTCCTCGTCGTCGGCAAGGGCGAGGGCGCCAAGGGCCTGCTGCTGGGCAGCTACGCCAGCGCCGCCGCCTTCGTCCTCGGCCTGATCTGGGTCCACCGCCGCCGCCTCTCGCTCTGGATCGATCGGTCGCTGCTGCGCCGGCTGATGCGCTTCGGCCTGCCGACGATGCCGGCGGAGCTCTCCCTCTACCTGCTCAACTTCGTCGACCGGATCATCCTCGTCCGCTCCGCCGGCCTTCCCGCAGCGGGGCTCTACTCGCTCGCGGTCAAGTTCGCTCAGGGGGTCAACGTCCTCGTCCGCGGCTTCCAGCTCGCCTGGCCGCCGCTCGCCTACTCGATCCGCGACGACGACGAAGCACGTCGCACCTACGCAGCGGTGGTCACCTGGTTCACCGCCGGCTGCGCCTTCGTCGTCGCCGGGATGTGGCTGCTCTCGCGCTGGATCGTCCGTGCCCTGGCGGCGCCCGAATTCTTCGGCTCCTACAAGGCGATCGGCCTGGTCGCCACCGGCGTCACCCTCTACGCCCTCTACATGGTCCTCGTCGTGATCCTCGGCCGCACCGGCCGCACCGAGTTCAACTTCCCCGCGACCGCTGCTGCTCTCGTCACCAACCTCGCCCTCAACCTCGCCCTGATCCCGCCGCTGGGCATCGTCGGCGCCGGCCTCGCCCTGGTCGCCTCCTACCTCGTCGTGCTGGCGCTGATGTACGGCTTCACCCAGCGCCTCTTCCCGGTCCCCTACGAATGGGGACGCCTCGCCCGGATCGTCCTCGTCTCAGCCGTGCTGGTCGCGGCGGGGGAGCTGTTGCTGCCGACGGCCGGGTTTGGGGGCCTTGTCGCACGAACCGCCCTCTGGCTCGCTTACCCCCCGGCCCTGCTTGCGGTCGGCTTCTTCACTTCCGGTGAGCGCAGCTGGCTTGCCCGCATGCGCTACCCGGACGAGCTCGCTGCAGAACTCCGCGCCCTGCGCCCGGCCGCAGCCGGCGTCGACGGTTTGGTCTCGGAGACCTACGAGGCGGAGCAGATGGATGAGGACGCCCGCCTGTGACAGCCGGTCCCGGTAGGGGCCCCACTTAACTTTTTCGGTGGATCGGGCTTGGCACTCGGGCGCTCTTGACGAAAAAGTACAAGACGTTCCACCCCTACCGGGACCGGCTGTCGCCATCGCGCTCCGTGCGATCCCGGATGCTTTCACCCCGCTCCGGAAGGAGCGCTTGGCGGGCGTGAGCCCAGTAGACGCGAGCGGGCTGGTTCGGCAGGACGGCGGCAGCCAAAGCGCGGAGGGCGTAGGTCCAGGCCGTGAGGGCGCGGACGGCGAAAGCGGCAGCGCTGCCGTGGTGCTTGCGCATGTAGAGGTCGCGATTGCGGTGGAATTCGACGATGCGGGGTAGGCCCTTGGCAAGGTCGGTCGAGAGTTGATCGTGGTGGACCGCCTTGGCTATCGGGACGAAGAGGCTGTGCCAGCCTGCATCGGCGAGGCGCCTGGCGAAGTCGCACTCGTCGTAGTAGACGAAGAACTCGGGGTCCATGTAGCCGACCTCAGCAGCGGCCTCGCGACGGACCAGCAGGGCGCTCGACTGGGCCCAGTCGACCCGGCGGGTCTCCTCGCCCTTGCTCTGCACTGTGAGCGGGCGATGCAGGAAGACGGCGCCCGCGAGAGCCGTCCCGACGCCCGGGAAGCGCCAGGCGCAGGGGACGGGACTCCCAGCGGAATCAAGCAGCTGCGCTCCTGCCGCCGCCGCCCGTGGATCCGCCTCCAGCGCTGCGACCAGAGCCTCTGCCGCGCCAGGCTGCAGCTCCGAGTCCTCGTTGAGCAGCAGGCAGTAGCGACCCTTGGCCTCGCGCATCAGGGTCGAGTCGTTCTCGGCCTTGCCGGCCCGACGCTCCAGCGCTATCAGGCGTATATTGGCGCCCCTCGCCCGCACCGCTTCGGCGGAACCGTCGGTCGAGGCGTTGTCGAGGACGAGGACCTCTCGCTCGACCCCGGCCGGGTGGGTGCGCTCGATCGCGTCGAGACAGGCGAGCAGGTACTCGCGGCCGTTCGTGTTCACGACGCAGTAGGAGAGCGTGGGCGCCACCGCGGTCACGATAATCGGCGTCAACTGTTCAGCGGACACCGGACACTTCGTCGGGCATGAAGGTTCAGCTCGTAGACCCATCGGCCTTCACGCCGCCGTACGACCGCGCCCTTGCCGCGGCGCTCGTGCGCGGGGGCGCCGAGGTCGAGCTGCTGACCAGCCGCTTTCTCTACGGGCCGGTTCCGGAGCCACGGGGATACGGGGTGCGGGAGTGTTTCTATCGCCGTTCCGCGTCGCGCGGCCTGTACGCCCCGGGCCGCCGCGCCTTCAAGTCCGCCGAGCACCTGCCCGACATGCTGCGGCTGCGGCGCGAGGTCGACGCCGACGTCGCCCACTACCAGTGGCTGACCATGCCCGGGCTCGACTCCCATCTGCTCCCGCCCCGCCGCCCGCGCGCGATCACCGCCCACTACATCCTTCCCCCGCGGCCCAGCCGCCGGCAGGTGAGGAGCGCCCGGCGCCTCTTCGGCCGCATGGACGCAGTCGTGGCCCATTCCGAGCACGGGGCGGCGCGGCTGCGCGACGAGGTCGGGATCGACCGCGCCCGGGTCCGCGTCATCCCCCACGGCGCCTTCGACTACCTGACCGAACTCCCCGACGAGAAGCCGCTGCCCCCAGAGCTGGAGGGCGCCGAGGGCCCGGTCATCCTCTTCTTCGGCCTGCTGCGCCCCTACAAGGGCCTCGACACGCTGTTGGCCGCGTTTCGCGAGGTGGAGGGGGCGGAGCTCTGGATCGTCGGTAATCCCCGCATGGACGTCGAGCCGCTGCGCCGCCTTGCCGCCGAGGCGCCCGGCCGGGTCCGCTTCGTCACCCGCTTCGTCGAGGACGCCGAGATCCCGGCGATCTTCCGCCGCGCCGATCTTGTCGTCCTTCCCTACCGCGACGCCGAGCATTCCGGCGTGCTCTACACCGGTCTCGCCTTCGCCAAGCCGCTCGTTCTCAGCGCGGTCGGCGGCTTTCCCGAGGTTGCGGCCACGGGCGCCGCGCGGCTGGTGGCGCCCGGCGATCCCGGCGCTCTCGCCGCCGCGCTCGGCGAGCTGTCGGGCGATGCAGCCGCCCGCGAGCAGCTCGCCGCGGCAGCCGGCGAGGCCGCCGCCGGCCCCTACTCCTGGGACGCGGTCGCGGCCCAGACCCTCGCCCTCTACCGCGACCTCCTCGATCCCCGATGAGTCCCCAACCCCATTCCGGTGCGATCTATGTGCCCATAACGGGCATAAGTCGCACCGGAAGCAGATAATCGCCGGATGCTTGCCGTTCTCTTTTGGGTTTCTGCGGGGCTGATCGTCTATACGCATCTGGGTTACCCGCTGGCCCTGCGCCTGCTGCTGGCCCTGCGCCGTCGTCCCACCCTGAAACCGGGCGTCTGGGAGGAGCTGCCCAACGTCTCGCTGATCGTCGCTGCCTATGACGAGGGGGAGGTGATCGAGGCAAAGGTCGCCAACGCGCTCGCTCTCGACTACCCGCGCGAGCGGCTGGAGTTGATCGTCGCCTCCGACGGCTCCGCTGACGCCACCGCCGAGCGGGCCCGAGACGCCGGCGCCGACGTCGTGCTGGAATTGCCGCGGGCGGGAAAGGTCGCCGCCCAGAACGCCGCTGCCGAGAAGGCGACCGGCGAGATCCTCGCCTTCTCCGACGCCAACAGCGCCTGGAGCGCCGACGCCCTGCGCCACCTGGTCGAGCCCTTTGCCGACCCGGCGGTCGGCTACGCCTGCGGTCAGGTTCGTTTCCTCGACCCCGAGGGCGGCAACCTCGAGGGCACCTACTGGCGCTACGAGATGAGGGTGCGGGAGATGGAGTCCGGGCTCGCCGGGGTCACCGCCGGCAACGGCGCGATCTACGCGGTACGGGCAGGCGATTACATTCCGCTCGCCCCCTCGGGCAGCCACGATCTCTCCTTCCCGTTCGCGCTGGCAAAGCGCGGCCGCCACTCGCTCTACGTCCCCTGGGCGAGCGCCGAGGAGAAGATGACGCCGACCGTGGAGGGCGAGTTTGCCCGCAAGCGGCGGATGATGGTCGGCCTCTGGGACATCGTCGTCGGCGAGCGGATGATCTCCCCCCGCGGCTACAAGCCGCTCTACGCCTTCGAGCTCCTCTCCCACCGCCTGCTGCGCTATCTCAGCCCGTTCCTGCACCTGCTCGCCTTCGTCACGAACCTGGCGCTGCTCGGCCAGGGCGGCGTCTACGTCGTCACCTATGGGCTCCAGCTCGCGCTGATCGCCGCCGCGATCCTCGGTGGCCAGTTCCGCGCCGCACCCCTCCGCTTCGCCCGCTACTACGCCCTGACCACCCTCTCGATCGCCGCCGGCCTCTGGGACCGATTCCGCCAGGGCCCCCCGGGGACCTGGGAGAAGGCCCCCGGCACGAGGTAGCGATGCCCCGTTTCTGCGACCTCGCTATCGCGACGCTTGCCCTCGTCGTCTTCTCGCCGCTGTTGCTGGCCGCGGCGCTGGCGATCAAGCTTGGCAGCCGCGGCCCGGTGTTCTACCGCCAGCGTCGCGTCGGGCAGCACGGCGAGAAGTTCGAGATGCTGAAGCTGCGCACGATGGTCGAGGGCTCGGACCCGGTCGGGGTCGGCACCGTCGTCACCCGCGACGATCCGCGCGTCACTGCTGCCGGCCGCGTCCTGCGCCGGACCTCGCTAGACGAGATCCCCAACCTGCTCAACGTCCTGCGCGGAGAGATGGCGATCGTCGGCCCCCGCCCGACCATCCCCGCTCAGGTCGAGGACTACACGCCCCGCCAGCACCGCCGCCACGAGGTCCGCCCCGGCATCACCGGCTGGGCCCAGGTCCAGGGCCGCGCCGGCATCCCCTGGGAGGAGCGGATCGAGCTGGACGTCTGGTACGTGGACCACCGCGGCACGGCCCTCGACGCTCGTATCCTCTTCAAGACCCTCTGGCTCCTCGTCACCGGCCACGGCCTCGCGCCGGACTAGGGTTTGGCGAGATGAGCGAGAGGCCCGAAGTGAGCTTGCGACGGTTCGAGCCCGGCGACGCCGCGGCCGTGCACCGCTGGTTCAACAACCCTGCTGCGACCGCGTCTCTGATGGAGCAGCGCGACGGGTTCACGCTCGGGGAAGCCGAAGCCTGGGTGGGACGGGCGATGGACGATTCGGGCGAGGATCGCAAGTACGCGATCGCGGTCGAGGGGTATGAGGAGCCGGTCGGCTTCACGGCCCTCTATGGCCTCTTCCGCCAGACCGCCCCGGAGCTGGGCGCGCTGATCGGCGATGACGTGCGCGGCAAGGGAGTGGGGCGCCGCGCCGAGGCGCTGACCCTGGCTAAGGCCTTCGACGAGTTCGGCGCGCACCGGGTCTACGGGCGGATTCCGGCCCGCAACGAGGTGGCGAAGAAGACCGTCGCCGGTCTCGGCTGGAAGCACGAGGGGACGATGCGCGCTCACCTGCGCCGCGACGGCGCCCCCGCCGACGACTGCGAGATCTGGGGCGTCCTCCCCGACGAGTTCCGCGCCGCCGCGGCCGACCTCCTCCGGTGAGCGAGCCGGTCGCCAGCGCCGAGCTGCTCGAGGATCGCGGCGAAGCCGCGGTCGCTGACGACTTCTTCCGATCGCGCCCCTTCCTTGACGCGGAAGGCGTCACCCACACGCTGCGCATCACGAGCGAGGGGGGGGAACTGGTGGCACCGCTGATCGTGCGCGAGATCGGCGACGGCCCCGAGCGCGACGCGATTTCTCCCTACGGATACCCGGGCTTGACTCCCGTCTCGGGCCAGCATCTCGATCCCCTCCAACGACCTGACCCGGTTCGCGCATCCGACATCGACCACACTGGAGCGGGGTCGATGTCGGATGCGCCGCTTGAGCCGGCCGACATCGACTTCTCCGGCATCGGCCTCGTCACGATCTTCCTTCGTCACACGCTCGCCGAGCCACCCCTCGCCGGCGCCAGCGAGCGCAACGTCGTCCAGATCGCCGACCCGGCGCTGCCCGCGAAGAGCCGCGGCAGCGACCGCAACCAGATCAACAAGAACCTGCGTCGCGGATACGAGGTCCGCCTCGTCCCTGGCCCGGACGCGACCGAGGCCGAGCGTGCCGGCTTCCTCACCGCCTATGAGCAGACGATGCGCCGTACCGCCGCCGCCGAGCGCTACTTCTTCGCAGCGGAGTACTTCGACCGCATTCTCGGCTCGACTCAGGCATGGCTTGCCCTCGCGCACGCCCCGTCCGGGGATATCGCCGCCGCCTCGATCGCGGTGCGCAGCGACGGCCACCTCCACTACTACCTCAGCGGCAGTTCCGACTCCTATCTGCGCGACTCGCCGATGAAGAACGTCGTCGCGGCCCTGGTAGGGCTCTCCGCCGAGCTGGGACTGCCACTCAACCTCGGCGGCGGCATGGTTCGTGGCGACCGGCTGGAGGAGTTCAAGCGCGGCTTCGCCAACCGCGAGCAATCCTGGCACAGCTCGGAGATCGTCTGCGACGAGGCCTCCTACGCGCGCCTCGGCGACGGATGCGCCGCCTGCGCCTTCTTCCCCGCCTACCGAGCTAGTTGATCGTCGGTTCTGCCGGGGTCGGCCCGGTGAAGGGGAACCCGGCGGCCGGCTCACGGCCGTGGCCCCATGCCCGCGCGCCGAAGTCGCGGATCGCGTCGATCGTGATCGCGCCCTTGTATTCGTTGCAGCCGATCAGCTTGCGCCAGGCGGTCGCCGCGACTTCGTAGGGCATGTTTTCGTTCGGGAAGAGCAGCGTCGCCCCGTACATCGTGTCGTAGAGACCGATCATTTCCAGCTGGGCGCTTTCGGCCAGTTTCGGGCTGTACTGAATCTCCAGGCGGCCGTGCTCGAGCGAGTGGACGATGTCGAGTTCCTTCGGCATTTCGCTGTAAGCGCCGTCTGCCTGTTGGAAGGGCGGTTCGACGTGATTGCCGGTGGTCGGCGGGTTCGTCGAGTAGTTCGGCGTCGGCGACGTCGGCGGGATGTGCGTGTGCCCCTGTTCCGGGATGTCGAGGCGGAGGTCGCAGCCGGCCTCTTTGGCGGCCTTCTCGAGGTTCGTCACTTTCGGGGGCGGTGGCGTAGTTCCCGCCCGCGTCTCCGGCTGAACCCCGTTGGTGGAGCCGGTCGACTGGGCGATGTGCGCTTTGCCGCCGTCGTTCTTGTTGGATGCGGAGACGACGATCGCCACGATCCCGGCCAGCACCGCCAAGCCGACGATCCCGGCCAGCCCGTAGCCGATCATCAAGCGCCGCCGCTCGGACCCCGCCTGCTGACTCTCGCGCTCCTGCCGGGCCTGGCGGAGTCGCTCCCTCTCTTCCTCCCTGCGATTCGCCATCTGGGACCAGCCAGTTTACTCAGAGAGACTCTGCCAAGTCGCCTGTGCTGCCCCGTCGTCGCTCCCAGGGCCGCGCCGAGCACAGGGCGCCGAGCACAGCGCGCGTCGCCGGCGCCCGGTTGAGCGCGTAGAAGTGGATGCCGGGAGCCCCGCCGACGAGCAGCTCCGAGCACTGTTGCGCTGCGTAGGCGACGCCGAGCTCGAACTCGGCCTGCTCGTCGCCGCCTGCGGCTCGGAATGCCCGTTCCAGCCGACTCGGGATGGAGGCGTCGCAGAGCCTGCAGATCCGCTCCGTCTGCGCGAAGCTCGCGACTGGGATCACCCCCGCCAGGATCGGCACGTCGATTCCCGCGGCCCGCGCCGCCGCGACGAAGTCGAAGTAGACCTGGTTGTCGAAGAAGAGCTGGGTGATCAGGAACGACGCCCCCGCTTCCACCTTGGTCTTCAGATAGGCGAGGTCGGTCTCCAGGTCGGGAGCCTCGGGGTGAACCTCGGGGAAGCAGGCGCCTCCCACGGTGAAGTCCCAGCCGGCGCCGATAAAGGCCGTCAGCTCGGCCGCGCTGCCAAGCCCGCCTTCGGGCTGGACGAAATCCTCTTCTCCGCGGGGCGGGTCGCCGCGCAGGGCAAAGACGTTCTCGACCCCCAAGGCAGCGATCTGGTCGAGCGTCTCCGCCAGCCCGTCGGTGGTCTCGCCGACGCAGCTCAGGTGCGCCATCGTCTCGAGGCCGAGCTCCTCCTTCAGCGCCCGCGTGATCTCGACCGTGCCGTCCCGCGTCGCGCCGCCCGCCCCGTAGGTCACCGAGACGAAGTCGGGCTCCAGCTCACGCAGCGAGCGAGCCGTGGCGAACAGCTCGGCGCGTGCCTCGGACGTCTTCGGCGGGAAGAACTCGACCGAGAACGTCGGGCCTTTGGCGGCGATGATCTCGTCTATACGCACCGATGCAGGGTAGCTACGCGCGCGCCCCTGCGGCGGTCCACTCGGTCCTGAAAGAAGGACTGGGATGTCCTCGAGCCGTTTGCCCTTCGTCTCCGGGGACGAACTTCCAGCAGAAAGCCAGGGCGGCGAGCCCTCCTCCGGGACACCTCAAGTCCGTCAGTCATCCCGAAGCGACCGTAATAAGGACTCTCGGACATGGCTATTTATCGGAGTTTGCGGGAACGTTTTCGTCGCCCCCCTGGCGGCGCGGACGAGGGCGCGCTACCTTCGCTTTTGCGACTGGAAGAGACGGTGTCCGCGGAAGCCCACCGGAAACCGTCTCGAAGGTGGCGCGACGAGCTTCAACGCGCGAAGGCTACGTGCGGGGCAGGCAACCGAGCGCCACCGCCGGTCGTTTTTTGTGGGCGCATCCGTCCCGCGTGAACTCGGTGAGTTGGTGTCCGGGCCGCCGCCTACGTTTCGGTCCGGCGATCGAGCACCTGCCCGCGACCGCCGCGCGTGCCGGGGCGCATCCGGGAGCTGGGCGTCGCTGCGAGACCCGGATGGCCGCCGCGACTAGCCCGCCCGCTCCCTATCTTGTGGGTATGAGCGGGGAGCTTCGCTACGAGCGGGTCGGCGCAGCGGCGGTACTGACGATCGACCGGCCGGAGCGGCGCAATGCAATTGACGCTGCGGCGGCCGAGACGTTCCGGCGGGGGCTGAAGGACTTCGAGGCCGACGCCGAGGCTCGCGTCCTCGTCCTCACCGGCGCCGGCGGCGCTGCCTTCTGCGCCGGCGCCGACCTGAAGGCGATGGACCTCGACGTCGACCATCCCGACGGGCCGATGGGGCCGACGCGCCTCACGCCTTCGAAGCCGGCGATCGCCGCGATCGACGGCTGGTGCCTGGCAGGAGGGGTGGAGTTGGCCCTCTGGTGCGACCTCCGCATCGCCACGCCGACCTCCACCTTCGGCCTCTTCGAGCGGCGCTGGGGCGTCCCCCTAGTCGACGGCGGCACCCAGCGCCTGCCCCGGATCGTCGGAATGGGGAGAGCACTTGACCTGATCCTCACCGGCCGCCCGGTCGAGGCAGACGAGGCACTGCGGATCGGTCTCGTCAACGAGGTCGTCGCCCCGGGCAAGCACCTGAACCGGGCGCTGGAGCTCGCCGAGCGGATCGCCAGCTTCCCGCAAGAGACGATGCTCGCCGACCGCCAAGCAGCAATAGAAGGCTTCGGCCTTCCGCTCAAAGATGGAATCGCCCTGGAGCACAAGCTAGGCCGCAAAACCCTCCACGTCGCGGTCGAGGGAGCTTCCCGCTTCGCCGCAGGCGAAGGTCGCCATGGCGCCGGCGTCTGAGCGGGAAGCCTGGGGGAGGGGCGAAACGTCTTGTACTTTTTCGTCGACCGCCCTCGAGGCACCAAGCCCTACCCCGATCCACCGAAAAAGTTAAGTGAAGCCCCTCCCCCAGGCTTCCCGCTCTCACATCACTTCTCCTGCGTCACCCGGCGCATCTCCTCCTCGGCCTCCTCAGGACCGAGGTAGGGCATCAGCACCGCGAAGACGAGGTCGGGAAGGATGCGCTGGAGTTCCGGGCCGCGGCCAGCCCGGATCTCGTCGAAGATCATCGAGGTGGCGCCGCCGATCGCGAAGCGAGCGGTGTCGGGCGGTAGTTCCTCGGACTGGCTGGAGTAGTCGCGGCCCTCTTCGAGAAATGGCGTGAAGCGAGCCAGCGCTGCCCGGTAGCGCGCTCTGGCGTCGTCTCCGGCGGCGGTCACCTCGACCATCGCCATCCTCGCGATGTCGGCCTCGGCGGCGAGCAGCTCGGCCAGGGCGCCGATGCCGGCCGCGATCCGCTCGGGCCACGGCTCCCCGGCGACGGACTCGAAGGCGCTGGTGACGTGGGCGACGAGGACGTCGATCACGGCGTCGTAGGCCTCGAGAAAGCAGGCCTCCTTGTCGTCGAACATCTCGTAGAAGGTTGCGCGCGAGACCCCGGCGACCTCGATCACGTCCGTGACGGTGGTCGCCTCGTAGCCCTTCGCCGCCGCCACCCGGACCATCGCCTCCAGCATCCGCTCGCGTTGCGAGCGGACGACGTAGGCGCGTGGCAGGCCATGGCGGCCGCTCGGCAGCCGCTCTGGATTCGAAGTAGGCGGCGAATCCATCTCAGCTCAATGTAGGGCAGCGACGGCGCCGTGTCCAACCCCACTAGCGTTCCCCGTCGGCAGCCTTGCCGCGGCGTCCAACAGGTGTCCACCGGGGCCTACGCTGCGGCCATTCGAGAGGCGGGGAGGCGGGTCAGATGCGGGCTGCCTGCATCTCGGCCTCGGCGACCTCGGAGCCGAAATAAGGCAGCACTGCGAAGTACATGAACTCGGGAAGCAGCTCGCGGAACCCCTCGGTCGCGCCTGTTGCCAGCCGGGCGTGGACGATCGCGTGAATCCCGGCGACGATGCCCTCCGGCGCGATCGGAGGCGGCGATTCGCCGTCACCTGGGACATCGCGGGCCGAATCGATGAAATCGGCGACTCTTTTCATCGTCTCGGCGCGTTTTTCGAGCGGCTCCTGGCCCGCTGCGTGGACCTCGACGATCAGCGCCCGGCCAACGTCGGGCTCCCTGTCGAGTCCCTCTAGAAACGCGCCGAGACCGGCGCGCAGCTTGCTCTGCCAGTTCTCCTCGGGCGCCGCCGCAGCGATCGCGGCAGCTTCCAAGCGAGTCACCCCGAAGTCGAAGGCCTCCTGATAACAGGAGGCCTTATCGGGGAAATTGTCGTAGAAGGCCTGGCGATAGAGACCGGTCCGAGCAAGAACCGTGCGCACGGATGCGCCGTCGTACCCACTCGACCCGACCGCATCGAGCATCCCCTCCAGGATCCTTTCGCGCTTGGCTGAAGTCACCGGTTTGAGTGTTGGAGCGTCGGGGAAGACCATCCCCGCGGCGCCGATCCCCTCGGCCCCCGCCAGGACTTTGGGTGCGGCCTGTTTTCCCATCCGATCTTTCCTCTGCATGATCAGGGGAACAAGTTGTCTGGACCTCGGTACTTTACCGGTATCTGACCCCCACGTCCAGATTGGAATCGGAAACCCCTGCGGGTACCCTGGCTCGCGTGGCCGATCGCACTCCCCGAGCGGCAAGAGCACTGCCCGGAAGGCAACCTCTGTCGCGCGAGTTCATCGTCGAGCACCAGAGGGCGCGCATCGTCGCCGCCCTTGCCCAGGAGACGGTCGAGAAGGGCTACCGAGCGGTCACCGTTGCTGACATCGTCCGCCGGGCCGGCATCGCCCGGAACACCTTCTACGAAAACTTCTCCTCCAAGGAGGATTGCTTCCTCGCCGCCTCGGAGTACGCGGTCGAGTCGGCGTTGGGCCGGGTCCTCGCCGCCGCCGCCAAGGTGGACGACTGGCCCGCCAGAGTGTCTGCCGGTATCGCCGCCTTCCTCGGTTACGTAGCCGGCGAGCCGGCCCTCGCCCGCACTTGCATCGTCGAGGCACTCTCTGCGGGCCCGGCCGCGGTCGAGCGCTACGAGCGCTCGATCCAGGCTTTCGTGCCGCTTTTCCAGTTGGGCCGGCAGGAGTCGGTGAAGGGCGCCGAGCTGCCGGAGACCCTCGAGGAGACGATCGTCGGCGGGATCTTCTGGATCCTCTACCAGCGCATCATCATGGGGCAGGTAGAGCAGATCGAGGGACTCCTGGACGAGCTCGTCGAGTTCTCGCTCACTCCATACCTGGGTGCAGAGGTAGCCAAGCGGGTCGCCGCCGAAGCCCCTTCCGTGATCGCCGCCGGCTAGGCCAGGGCAGGGGGACCGGGGGGCCCATGGCATAGTGCTCGACGTCGAGATCCGCGAGCGCTCCGCGGGACATGAGCGCAAGCTCATCCTCGACGCCCTGGTTGAGATCGGCGCCGAGCGAGGTTACGCCGAGACCACGATCGTGACGATCCTCGACCGCGCCGCCCTCGACCGGCCGGCCTTCGACCGCCACTTCCGCAGCAAGTACGACTGCTTCCTCTCGGCCTGGCAGGAGATCAACGAGACCTGCATGCACCGGATGCTGGAGGCCTACAACAGCTGTGAGGACTGGCCCGACCGCTTGCGTGCTGTGGCCTTCGGGATCGTCGAAGGGTTGCTCGACGATCCCGATCGAGCCACCTTCGCGATCGAGGTGCTCGCCACCGGCGACGCCGCGCGCGCCCGCCGTGACATGACGATGCGGGTGGTCGCCTCGCTGATCGACGCCGGTAGGAACGAGATGGAGGATCCGGAGTCGGTCCCGCACACAACCGCGGAGGCGCTTGCCGGAGCCGCCTACGGGCAGGTTTATTCGCGGGTCGTGCGCGGCTGTCCCGAGGAGCTGCTGGAGCTGGTTCCGCAGCTGATGTCGGCCGCGGTGATGCCCTATCTGGGTATCGACGCAGCCCTAGCTGAGCTTGTACGGGGTTTTACGCCAGCGGAGCGGTATCGTCGCGATGTGGCCAAAAAACGCACCCCCGCGAAGCGGGGCGAGCCAGCCGACAGCGCCGAGGGCTACCCGCCCGAGTTGGCGCGCCTACCGCCCGGCCGTCACGGCTTGCCCCGAGAGTTCGTCACCCACAACCAGCGCGAGCGGCTGATCGCCGGGCTCGCCGAAGCCGTTGCCGAAAACGGATACTCGGGTACGACGATCGCCCACATCACCCGTCACGCTGCGGTTTCACGGCGCACCTTCTACGAGCACTTCTCCAGCAAGGACGAGTGTTTCGTCGCCGCCTACGACACGGTGATGGCGGAACTGCGCGAGCGCGTCTCCGAGGGCTTCGAGGAAGCGAGCGACTGGCCACACACGGTGCGCTCCGGAATCGGCGCGATGCTCGCCTTCCTCGCCGCCGAGCCCCAGCTCGCCCGCCTCAGCATGGTCGAGGCACTCGTCGCCGGCCCTGTCGTGATCGAGCATTACGACGCCGCGATCCAGAGCTTCGTCCCGTATTTTCGCAGCGGACGCGAGGGTCGCTCGCCGGAGGTTCTCGCCCGTCTCTCCCCGACCACCGAGGAGGCCCTTGTCGGTGGGATGGTCTCGCTGATCTCCCGCCGCATCATCGCCGGCAAGGCGGAGGATCTCGAGGAGCTGCTCCCCGATCTGGTCGAGTTCACCCTCACCCCCTACCTGGGCAGCCAGGAAGCTTCGAAGATCGCCCAGGAGAAGGACTGAGCCTCTAGAGTTCTCGCCGGGTACGCGCGGGGATCCACGGGCCCTTCAACTCGAAGTCGGGGAGATTCGGTGAAGCGGTCACCGGCGGACTCGGGCTCGACTCGTCGACTAGAGGCGAGCTGGAGCGCGCTGAGGCCGCTCGGCCGACGGTGGGCTCTCGCTAGGGTGAGAAACCGACGAGACGAACGACGAAAACGGAGGGGGTCGGATGACCGAGAACGACGAACGCACGCGCTGGCTGGCGCTCTACGTGCTCTGCGCGGGGATGCTGATGATCGTCCTCGACGTGACCATCGTCAACGTCGCCCTACCGACGATCCAGGACAGCCTCCACTTCTCCCAGAGCAGCCTCGCCTGGGTCGTCAACGCCTACCTGATCCCCTTTGGGGGCCTGCTGCTGCTGGCTGGCCGGCTCGGTGACCTGTTCGGGCAGCGGCGCATGTTCCTGATCGGCCTCGCGGTCTTCACCGGCGCCTCTTTGCTCTGCGCTGTCGCCCAGAACCAGGCGATGCTGATCGGCGGTCGCTTCTTCGCCGGGGTGGGCGGGGCGATGGCCTCGGCGGTGATCCTGGGGATGATCGTGACGATGTTCCCCGAGCCGCGGGAGCAGGCGAAAGCGATCGGCGTCTACGGCTTCGTCGCCTCAGCCGGCGGCTCGATCGGTCTGCTCCTCGGCGGCGCCCTGACCCAGGCGATCAGCTGGCACTGGATCTTCATCATCAACCTGCCGATCGGCATCGCCACCGCCTACGGCGCCCTGCGCCTGGTCGACGGCAGGCCCGGGATCGGCTTCAAAGCCGGCGCCGACATCCCCGGCGCGGCGCTGATCACCAGCTCGCTGATGCTCGGCGTGTACACGATCCTCGGTATCAGCCGGCACGGCTGGGGCTCGCCTCAGACGCTGGTGCTGGGGGCGATCTCGCTCGCGCTCGGCGCCGCCTTCGTCGGCCGCCAGGCGCGGATCGAGAACCCGCTGATGCCGCTGCGACTGTTCCGCTCGCGCAACGTCGCCGGGGCCAACGTGATCCAGTCGCTGCTGGTCGCCGGCATGTTCGGCATGTTCTTCCTCGGCGCGCTGTACCTGCAGCGGATCCTCGGCTACGACGCGCTGCAGGTCGGCCTCGCCTTCCTGCCGGCGACGATCGTGATGGGCACGCTCTCGCTTGGCTTCTCGGAAAAGCTGATCATGCGCTTCGGCCCGAAGACCACCCTGATCCCGGGTGTGATCTCGGTCGGCATCGGCCTCCTGCTCCTCGCCCGCACGCCGGTCGACGGCACCTACCTCGCTGACCTCCTGGCGCCGATGATCCTGGTCGGGCTCGGCGTCGGCACCGCCTTTCCCTCGCTGATGACGCTGGCGATGTCGGGCGCGACGCCGGAGGACTCCGGGCTCGCTTCCGGCCTGGTCAACACCAGCATGCAGGTGGGAGGCGCGATCGGGCTGGCGGTGCTGGCGACGCTGGCGACCCAGCGGACCGACAGCCAGCTCGCCGACGGCGCCGGGCAGCTCGCGGCGCTCAACTCGGGCTACCACCTCGCCTACGTCGTCGGCGCGATCCTGGTCGCGATCGCCACCGTGGTCGCGGTGACGGTGCTGAAGCCGGCGCCGATGCCGATGGGGGCGCCCGAAGAAGCATCGCCGCAAGCCGAGTCGGCGAAGGAGGGCGAGCCGGCCTACTCCGAGGCCTGAGCGACGGCCTCAGCGGTCGTGGCTCCGCCGGATCACGTCGAGAGCTACGACCGCGATGCGTGTTCCGCGATTCGGCGTTCTATGAAGCGCCTCTCGACCGGGTTCGCGGTCAGCTCCAAGGCGTTGCGGTAGGCATCACCCGCCTCCGCCTGGCGGCCGAGGCGGAGTAGCAGGTCGCCCCGCGCGGTGTGAAGCGGCTGATACCCGTCGAGGCCGTCGATCGAGTCGATCAACTCCAGGCCCCGCTGCGGCCCCTCGCACATCGCTACGGCCACGGCTCGGTTGAGCTCGACCACGGGACTCGGGGCGATCTCCAGATGCCAGGCGTAGAGACGGGCGATTCGCTCCCAGTCGGTTTCCGCGGCAGCCTCTGCTTCCGCGTGGGCGGCAGCGATCCGGGCCTGGACCGTGTAGGGGCCGGCAGGGCCGCCCGCCGCCGCCTCGCGCGAGAGCTCGAGACCCTCGTCGATCTGCGCCCTGTCCCAGAGCGAGCGGTCCTGGTCCTCGAGCAGCACCGCTTCGCCGCTTTCGTCGACCCGCGCCCGGCGTCGCGAATCGGTGAGCAGCATCAGCGCCAGCAGGCCGCGCGCCTCGGGCTCGCGCGGCAGCATCGCGACGAGGACCCGGGACAGTCGGATCGCTTCGCCGCTCAGCTCGGTCCGCACGAGCTCCTCGCCGCTGCCCGCCAGGTAGCCCTCGTTGAAGACCAGGTAGAGGGTGGCCAGAACCGCGGGCAGCCGCTCCGGCATCTGCTCGGCCAGCGGGACCTCGTAGGGGATCTTGTTGGCGGCGATCTTGCGCTTGGCGCGGACGATCCGCTGCGCCGTCGCCGGCTCGCCGCTGAGGAAGGCGCGGGCGATCTCGCCGGTGCTGAGCCCACCGAGGCTGCGCAGGGTCAGCGCCACGCGAGCCTCGATCGCCAGGGCAGGGTGGCAGCAGGTGAAGATCAACCGCAGCCGGTCGTCCCCGATCTCGCCCAGCCGCTCGCCGGGGCCGGCCTCGGGCTCGGCGTGGAGCGCTTCGAGGCGCTCCAGGGTCGTCAGCTTGTCGCGCAGGACGCCTTCGCGGCGTAGCCGGTCGATCGCCTTGTTGCGGGCGACCTGGACGATCCAGGCGCCGGGGTTGTCCGGCACGCCCTCGGCCGGCCAGCGCTCGAGGGCGACGACGAAGGCCTCCTGCACCGCCTCTTCGGCGAGGTCGAAATCGCCGGTGACGCGGATCAGCGTCGCGACCGCCCGCCCGGACTCGTGCCGGAAGGTGCGGTCGACGACGCTGTCGCGAGCGACGGCTACGAGCGTTCCGCCTTCTCCAGCAGTTCCTTGCCGCCCGTCACCATCGGCCGGATTTCGACGTGGTTGCTGTCGAACGGGATCTTCTTCGCCCAGGCGAGCGCCTCGTCGAGGTTCTCGACGTCGACGATCCAGAAGCCCGAGAGCTGCTCCTTGGTCTCTGCAAACGGGCCGTCGGTGACCAGCGGCTCCTCGTCGCTGTAGTGCACGGTCGTGCCGGTCGCGCGCTCCTGCAGCCCGGCGCCGAAGACCATGACCCCGGCCTCGGTCAGCTCGGCGTTGAACTGGCCCATGTCAGCGAGGTTTTTCTTCACCTCGTCGGGCGCGATCTCCTCCCAGGGACGCTCCTCGGCGATCAAAGCAAGCATGAATTGCATCGAGTTCCTCCTGTCTAGTGAGCAGCGCCAATCGCCGCTCTCACCCTAACGACGAACGGAACCCACCCAAATCGACACCCCGGACCAAATTCCTCGGCTGACTTCCTCTTTAGTTCCGGATAGCGGAACTAAAGAGGAAGTCAGCGATTTCTTTTAGGCGGGGAGGACGCCGCTTAGCGCGTGGGACATTTGGCGGGCGTCTTCCAGCTGGGGGTAGTGGGCCAGCTCCGGGAGTTCGGTTACGGGGACGCTCGGGCGTAGCTCGCGCAGCGCCGCGAGCACTTTGGTCGTCGCGACCCGGTCGCGCAGGCCCCAGGCGAGGCTGAGGTTGCCGGGCCAGTCGCGGATCGCGCCGTGCCAGCGCCCCGCGTGCTCTTCGCGCTGGTCCATGTAGGAGATCAGCCGGTGGCCGAGGGTGCGACCGCCGTTGTGGCAGATCAGCGACCACTGGTCGGCTGCCTCCTCGTCGCCGAGCGGATGTGCCTCGCCGAAGACCGAGCCGAACTGCTGGCGGAAGATGCGCTCGCTGGAGAGACGCGCCAGGAGCGGGCCGAAGCGGCCGCGCAGGAGGCGCTGGCCGAGGATCGGGCTGGCCGCTTCCAGCACCATGCTGCCGTTGAAGAGCAGGATGCCGGCGACGTCCATCCCCAGGTTTCCCTCGATATCCCGGGCCATCAGCTCGTTCGCCACCGAGGTGCCCATGTCGTGGGCGACGACGAAGACGGGGCGCCCGCCGCCGTGGCGCCGCACCAGCTCCTCGGCGAGGTCGGCCTGCCAGAAGAGGCTGTAATCGTGGGAGCGGGGCTTCTCGGAGAGGCCGAAGCCGAGGAAGTCGAAGGCGAGCACGTTGCGCCCTTGCAGCTCCTCCAGCAGCAGCCGCCAGTCATAGGAGCTGGAGGGGAAGCCGTGCAGGAGCAGCAGCAGCGGACCCCTTCCCTCCTGGCTGAAGGTGTGGATCGAGTGACCGCGGAACCCCTCACTCGAGCCGCGCGCCTCCCAGGCCCGAACCTGCTCGGTCAGCGCATCCGACATTGACCACACCCCACTGGGGTCAATCTCCGAAGCGCTTGACGAAGCCGAGCGCCTTCTCGGCGACCTCGCGCCAGCCACTGTCGATGGTCAGCGAGTGACCGCGGTGCGGCATCTCGACGTGCTCGGTGACGCCGGGGTTGCGGCTCTGCTTCTTGAAGGCGGCCCTGCTCATCGCCGGCGGCACGGCGTGATCGTCCTCGCCGGTGAAGATCAGCAGCGGCCCGCGCTCGGGGTTCGTCGTGTCTGCCCTGGTCTCGGCGCCGGGGTTGAAGTTGGCGAACGCCGCCTGGAAGATCGGCCTGCCGGGGGCGGCGACGTGGAACTCCTCGTAGAGCTTGCGCGCCTCGTCCTCGGGGACGGCGTTGGCCCAGCCGTAGCGGAACTGGTCGAAGCTGAGGGTGACGGCGCGACCGCGATTGAACGGGTTGCCCAGCACCGGCATGGTGGTCCGGATTGCCGCCAGCGGCAGCGGCAGCACACCTTTGAACGGAGCCGGATCGACCGCGACCGAGGCGACCGAGAGGCCGCGCCCGGCGAGGATCTGGGCGATCAGGCCGCCGAAGGAGTGACCGACGATCGCCGGCTTGCGGTCGAGCCCGCCGAGCGCCTCGGCGAAGTGGTCGGCGACCTGGACCACGCCCTTGCCGGCGAAGGCTTCGGGGGTTTTTCGCGCCGCCTCGACCGACTCGGGATCGTCGGGCCAGCCGGGAGCCAGCACTGCGTAACCGGCCGCCTCGAAGAGGTCCATCCAGCGTTGCCAGCTGCCCGGCAGCAGCCAAAGCCCGTGGATGAAGACGACCGGCGCCCTGCCGCTCGCGTTCGCCTTCTCGATCTGCGCTGCCTCGTCCTGCGTGATCGCCATTCTCGCCCTCCAGGGTAGGCGTGGTTTGCGATCAGCCAGTGTATGGACTAGAAGGCGAAGATCAGGCTGCAGATCGTGCCGGCGACGATGCAGTAGATGCCGAATGGCGTGAGCCGGTTCGTCTCGAAGAACTTGAGCAGGAACTTGACCGCGATCACGGTCGTAAGGGCGGCGGCGAGCGCACCGACGAAAGCCTGCCCTCGCACCCCATCGCCGGCCGAGCCGAGCAGTTCCGGCAGCTTGAGGAAGCCGGCGGCGGCGATGATCGGCGTCGCCAGCAGGAAGGAGTAGCGGGCCGCGTCCTCGTTGGAGAGGCCGACTACCAGGCCGCCGCCCATCGTCACCCCCGAGCGCGAGATGCCCGGGATCAGCGCGGCCGCCTGCGCGGTGCCGACGGCGATCGCCTGTTTCCAGCTCAGCTTCGCCATCCGCGGGTCGGCGTCACCGAGGTAATCGCCGCGACTGGGCGGCCGCTTGCGCAGGCTCTCGAAGGCCAGCAGCAGGAAGCCGTTGACGATCAGGAAGGCGGCGGCCGCGCTGGCCGAGGCGAAGAGCGAGCGCAGCGGGTGCTCGAGCAGCAGGCCGATCAGGCCGGCGGGGACCGTCCCGACCACGAGCAGCCAGCCGAGCTTGGCGTCGCTGTCCCCCTCGCCGATCTGGCGGTCGCGCAAGGAGCGCCCCATCCCCCTGAAGATCCGCATCCAGTCCTTGCGGAAGAGGACGAAGAGGACGATCGCCGTGGCGCAGTGGGTGCCGACCAGGAAGGTGAGGAAGAACTTGTCGTTCTGGTGGATGTCCCAGCCGAACAGCTGCGGGGCGATCACGGCGTGGCCGAGGCTCGAGATCGGGAACGGCTCGGCGAAGCCCTGCAGAAGCCCGAGCACGACCGCCTGGAAGTAGGAGATCGGGTCCATTGTCGGCAGCCTATGCGGAAGCGGCGTCGGAAGGCCCGCTCTGGAACCAGGCGAAGACGAAGCACGCCGCGGCGACGACCAGGGCCGCGATCCCGTGCTTGGTGTGGTGGTGGCTGGAGCCCGCCTCGTGGCCGGGGAAGAAGGAGGGCAGCGAGCTCGCCGGCTCGACGAAGTAGACGATCGAGATCGCCAGGAAGATGACGCCGACGACGATGGCGGGCACGACCAGGCTTCGATGCTTTGTCATCCGGCGGCACGATATCTGTCTCCACCTAAAGGGAAGGTGAGAATCTGCTGCGTGGACGACTCGACGACCTCCGTTTCCGACCGCGTGCGCACCGCTTGTGCCCGGGTTGCCGGCCTGTCGCGCTCGGTCAAGATCGCCGAGCCGGCGATCGAGTCTTATGCCGCCGAGCTGACCAGCTCGCCCGAACAGCCGCCGCAGGCGCTTCCTGCAGCCGACGGCGATCGCGAGTCGCGCGCCGCATTCGTCATCTGCCTCGACGCGATCAACTTCGGCTCCGGCTGGTGGCCGACGATCCGCAAGCGGCCCGGCCGTAGCGGTTACTCGACCATCGAGGCGGGTTTGGCCGAGCGCTTCCGCGCCAAGGGACCTTGGCCGGCACAAGAGCTGGCGCGGCTCACCGCAGCCGAGATCGCCGCGGTCACCGGCCAGGACCGCGACCATCCCCTGATGGAGCAGTACGCGGGCGCGTTGCGCGACGTCGGCGAGCGGGTCCTCGCCGAGCATGCCGGCAGTTTCGCCGCGGTCGTCAACGCCGCCAACGGATCGGCGATCGGCCTCGCCGGCCTGCTCGCCGGTTGGGACGCATTCGCCGACGTCTCCACCTACCACGGCCGGCCTGTCCCCTTCTTCAAGCGCGCCCAGATTGCCGCTGCCGACGTCGATCGGTTCGGTGTGGCGAAGTTGCGCGAAACCGAGCGTCTCACCGCCTTCGCCGACAATCTCGTCCCGCACGTGCTGCGGGTCGACGGCGTTCTGTGCGTCGATTCCGCCCTCGAGGAGGCGATCGACGCGGGGAAGCTGCTCGTCCATGGCTCCGCCGAGGAGGTGGAGCTGCGAGCCTGCGCCGTCCACTCGATCGAGCTGCTCTGCGCTGCCACAGGCGGCCGGCTCTCCCCGGCGCAGATCGACGCCGCGCTCTGGAACCGCGGCTCCGGCGCCCCCTACAAGTCCCGCCCGCGACCCCGCTCCCGCAACACCGCTTACTAGCTCTAGTGCCCATCCCGGTAGGGGTGGAGCGTCTTGTACTTTTTCGCGAGCACCCATTGTCACTCGCCATAGACGTGACTCGAAAAGTTAAGCGGAACCCCTGCCGGGATGGGCACTCAGCCGGCCGCTTCGGCGCGCTTCAGGCCGCCGCGGGCCCAGAGGCCGAAGAGGACCGGCAGGGTCACGGCGACCGCGAAGGCGAGGGCGACGACGACCGGTTCGCCGGAGACGAAGCCGCGCCCGGCCTCGAGCAGGGCGGTGACCGGGTTGACCGAGGCGACGGCGTGGATCCAGCCGCTGAGCAGGCCGAGCGGGACGTAGACCGGGGCGAGGAAGAGGATCAGGAAGACCGGGAACTGCATCAGCGGGCCGCCCTGGATCGAGCGGACGCGCATCGCCACGCCGGCCGCCCACAGCGTCGCCGTTAGGTTGGTCAGCACGGCGAGGCCGTAGAGGCCGAAGAGTTCGACCCCGGTGCCGCCGACCTCCATCCCCGCGACCAGGGCGATCGCGGTGAGGATGGTCCAGGTGACCACGGCACGGGTGAAGGCGGCGAGCGCGTAGCCGGCGACGATCCCGTTGCGGTTGGCGGCGGCGAGCATGTAGCGATTGGCGAAGCCGATCTCCCAATCGCGGGCGATCGCGAAGCCGGTGAAGACGCCGCCGAAGGCCGCCGACTGGAGCAGGACGAAGACGAACTGGAAGGCGGTGTAGCCGCTGGGGAAGTCGAAGCCGGGCGTGTTGGCGATCGCCGAGAGGCCACCGGCGAAGGCGACGAAGAAGAAGAGCGGGAAGACCACCGCGGGGACCAGGAAGGCCGGGTTGCTGAGGAAGTTGTGGACGCTGCGCCAGGCGACGGCGAGGGCGACGGCGCGGAAGCCGGCCGGCGTGGGCGCGCCGACGCCGTTCACGTCCGCACCAGCCGTGTCTTGAGCGCGCTCGCCGCCGCCAGCATGCCGAGCACCAGCACCGCCGCGGCGATGCCGAAGCCGAGCGCCAGCGCGCCCAGGTCCCAGCCTTCGAAGAGAAGCGAGCGGAACGCCTCGAGCAGGTAGGTGATCGGGTTGGCGGTGGCGATGACGCGGAACCAGTCGGTCTGGATCAGGTCGAGCGGCAGCGCCATCGCGGAGATGAAGAGGAAGACGAAGAAGACCGGGAAGAGGCTCTGCACCGCCTCACCGGAGCCGGTGCGCAGGGCGGCGAAGAGGCCGATCGAGCCGAAGCCGACGGTGATCGAGACGGCGAGAGCGATGATCGTCAGCGCCCCCGCGACGCCGGTGACGAGTTCGGCGCCGGCGACCAGGCCCACGGTCAGGTAGGTCGCCGCCTGCACGAGGCCGAGCACGACGGCGCCGGCGAGCAGGCCGCTGAGCAGGGCGGTGCCGCGCAGCGGAGTCAGCGCCATCCGGTTGAGGAAGCCGGTCTCGATGTCGCGGGCGAGGTCGGTGCCGGCGTTCATCACCGAGAACAGGGCGCCCTGCATAAACGGCACGGCGAGCGCGAAGGTGAGGTAGGAGTCGGTCGGGAAGCCGGGCAGGCTGGTCGCGTCTTTGAGACCGCCTGAGTTGACCGCGAGCAGGAAGAGCGGGAAGACCAGCGCCGGCACGATCTGGGCCGGCTGGCGCAGGGTGCGCATGACCGAGCGTCTGGCAAGCTGGCCGACCTGGGTGCGCAGGCGAGAGTGGCTCACGCTCCCTCCACCGCCGCCTCCCTCTCCTCGTCCGCTTTCTCCTCGACCTCCTCCTCGGCGCCCTCGAGCGAGCGGCCGGTCTTGGCGAGGAAGACGTCGTCGAGCGAGGGGGCGTGCAGCTGCAGCCGCTCGATCGCGATCCCCTCGGCGTCGAGCGCGCGGACGACCTCGGCGAGCTGGGCTTCGCCGCCTTCGAGTCGCGCCGCCGCGCCCAGCGGCGAGCCGCCGGCGCTCGCGCCGAAGCGCTCCAGCACCGCGCCGAGGCGCTCGCGCTCGGCCGGGTCACGCGGCACGGCTTCGACCGTGGGCCGGCCGATCTCGGCCTTCAGCTCGGCCGGCGTGCCCTCGGCGACGATGTGGCCGTGGTCGATGATCCCGACCCGGCCGGCGAGCGCGTCGGCCTCCTCCAGGTACTGGGTGGTGAGGAAGACGGTGACCCCCTCCTCTGCGGCGAGCCGGCCGACCTCGTCCCAGAGCGCGGTGCGGCTCTGGATGTCGAGACCGGTGGTCGGCTCGTCGAGGAAGAGGATGCTGGGCCGGTGGGCGAGCGCCAGCGCCAGGTCGAGCCGCCGTTTCATCCCGCCCGAGTAGCCGCCCACCCGGCGGTCGGCTGCCAGCGAGAGGCCGACCCGCTCCAGCAGCTCCTGGCCGCGCTCGACCCGATCGGCCTTGGAGAGGCCGTGCAGGGCGGTCTGCAGGCGCATGTGCTCGCGCCCCGTCAGCAGCGGGTCGAGCGCCGCCTCCTGCAGCGCGGCGCCGATCGAGGCCCGCACCAGCGGCCCCTCGGCGACGATGTCGTAGCCGGCGACGCGCGCCGTGCCCGCGGTCGGCGGCAGCAGCGTGGTCAGCATCAGCACCGTGGTCGACTTGCCGGCGCCGTTGGGGCCGAGGAAGCCGTAGATCTCGCCTGCCTCGACGCGGAGGTCGATCCCGTCGACGGCCCGCGGCCCGTTCTTGAACTCGCGCACGAGCCCGTCGACTTCGATTCCCGACCCCTCTCTCGCGTTCGCCGCCATCGCCCGGCAGGCTAACTGAGCCCCTTCCCCGGCGAACTGCATCAACTTATCCTCCTGGCAGGTGGAGAAGTTGATGCAGTTCGGGTTCGGGATCGGTTGCCTGGTTTTCATAGGATCGGCGGGTGAAGCCCGTGACCGTCTCGATCGCCGTGCCGCAGCCGGCCGAGGAGGTCTATGACTTCCTCGACGTGCTCGCCAACCACGAGCCCTTCCTCGACCACTTCCTCGTCGACTGGAAGTTCTCGGGGCCGGCACGCGGGGTCGGGGCCAAGGCGGAGGCGCGGACGAACGCGCCGATGTCCCAGGACTGGACCGAGTTCGAGGTGGTCGAGGCGGAGCGCCCGAAGCGGATCGTCGAGGAGGGGGTCGGGCTGAAGGGGAAGCGCCGGACCCGCGGCACCTACCGGCTCGAGCCGCTGCCCGACGGTGGGACCGAGATCTCCTTCGAGCTGGTCTGGATCGAGGCGGCCCGGGCGGAAAGCCTGATCCCGCCGATGACCCGGGCCTTCCTCAAGCGGCCGAACGGTAAGTCGATGCGCCGCCTCGCCAAGCTGCTGGCAGAGCGTTCGCCGGCCTAGGCGGGCGCCGTCTCGGGCACGCCGAAGAGGTGCGCCGAGGGGATGCCGATGACCTCGCCCTTGAAGCGCTTCTCGTGGCCGTAGACGACCCAGGTGGTGTCGATTTCCCCGATGTCGAGGTCGAGCCGCAGCTCGTCTGCGTGCTCCTCGACGTGCTCCATGTGGGTCAGGCCGGAGTCGTACTCGCCGCGGAGCAGGCCTTCGGCGACGATCGGCTTCGAGGCGACGTCGACGATCGCCTCCCATTGCGAGAGGTCGACGTAGCCCTTGGTGGCGGGAACGATCCCGAGCGAGCGCGGTTTCTCGATCTCGCGCCGGCTGAGCAGCACCAGGTGCTTGGTCGGGTAGATGAAGGTGTCGACGACGAAGATCTCGGTCCAGTACTTCTCGGTGATCTCGTGCACCTTGGGATGAGCGCTGCACTGGACGAGGAACGCGTTCGGCGTCTCGCGCAGCAGGTCGAGACCGACGAAGAAGTCGGTGATCAGGACGATCCCGTAGTCCTCGACCCCCTGGAACTCCATGTACCGCTGCACGGCCCGCTCGTGACAGGTCCCCGGCGGACCGAGCGTGATCACGGTTACCCTGCGGCCTGTCTCGCCCTCGCCCATTCGGCGAACAAGACTATTCGACTAAATATTGCTCGTCAAACCTTTTGCCTCGGCCCCGGCAATGTGCCCCGAGGTGAAGCCGCTAGAGGCGGTAGGCCGCGATGTCTCGACCGCGTCAGAGCCCCGCTGGGTGACGGGCAACGAACTTCCTGCCGTCGACGCTGCCCATGTGCCAGCGCGGCCCCGAAACGCCGGGCGCGTCGTCGCGGGTGTCGAAACGAAGGCCGGCGACCACCATGTAGGTGTGCTCGGCGTTGGCGTAGACGGTGATCCAGCGTCCCACCCCGCCTTCACCCCAGCTCTCCAGCTGTCCCGAGACCACCGTCTGTTCGAGCAGGCCGATGGCGTGCAGCACGTAGCCGACGGCGCCCGAGCAGTCGTAGCCTCGCGAGCGCCAGCCGAGATGGCCGCCGCCCCAGACGTAGGGCTTGCGGTCGATCCGGTTGGCGGCGGCGATCGCGGCCTTGACGGCGACGGGCGCCCCCGGCGGTGCGATCGCCCGGCCGCGGTCTAGTTCCGCGCCGCAGTTGGCGCTGGTGCGCTGCGCACCTGCGGGCACCGGTTCGCATCCGGCGCCCCAGGGCACCTGTTCGGCCACCGCCCCGCCGGGGATGCCCGCCGCGAGGACCAGCGCCGTCCCGCAGGACGCGAGCGCATGCCGCTGTCTGCTCCGTCGGAAGATCCTGAAGAGGCTACGCGAGCTGAGCTTCGCGAGTCCGCATTTACCCGTGTTGAGAGGGGGGTAAGTGCGGACTCGCGCTCTACGAGAGCGCGTCGATGACTGCTTTGTCGGCTTTGCAAGGTGCGGCGTCCGGGTGCGGAGGCAACTCAGCCGGCGAAGAAGGCCCTGGCCCGCTCGGCCACCAGGTCGGGACGCTGGTCGGCGATGAAGTGGCCGCAGCCGGCGACGAACTCGATCTCCATGTCGTCGGCGTGGTCCTCGTAGCCGTCGAGGAGGTCGGTGTGGATCGCGGCGTCGTCGGTGCCGAAGAGCATCCGGGTCGGGACGGTCAGGCGCTTGCCGGCGTAGCGCCCGCGGAGTACCGGCACCAGCTCGCGCAGGTTGAAGACCCGGTACATCTGCACGGCGGCCTTGGCCCGAGACGGTTCGGCGAGGTTGTCGGCGAATATCGAGAGCGCCCGCTCGTCCCAGAAACGGGGGTCGGCGCCGCCGGCGCGCAGGGCCATCCGCACGAACCGTTTGCGCCGGTGCGCGAGGTAGCCGATCCACGGCGCGAGGACGAACGCCTGGTAGAGCAGTCGCCACGAATGCGGTAGCGCCTTGCGCACCCGGATCCAGGGATGGGGGATGTTCAGCGCCAGGTAGCGGTCGAAGCGCTCGGGCGCTCGCAGGCAGAGCAGGAAGCCGATCCAGCCGCCCCAGTCGTGGCCGACCAGCTTGACCCGCTCCAGCCCCAGCTCGTCGAGGACGGCAAGCACGTCGGTCGCCAGGTTCTCCTTCTCGTAGCCGTCATGGGGCGCGTCGGTCCAGCCAAAGCCGCGCAGGTCCATCGCCAGCACGCGGTGCCCGTCGGCCAGGGCCGGCATCAGGTTGCGCCACTCGTACCAGTGCTGCGGCCAACCATGCAGGAGCAGGACGGGGTCGTCCCCCGAGCCGGCTTCGGCGACGTGAAAGCGCAGCCCCCGCGCCTCGACCCAGCGGTGGGTAACACCGTCTACTGCTGGCATCGCGGTCATCGATCCCACCCTAGATGACCCCCGTGGGGCCCGACCTACTCTCGCTTCATCAGCTTGGCGATCGCCTTACGTACCTCGCGCAGGTCGCGGCCCATCGTCTCGAGCCTCTCGAGGACGACCTGCTCGAAGGCCCGGCCGTCGCCGAGGCGCCCCGCTGCCTGCAGCAGCTCGCCCGGGTCGGTGTCGAGTGCTTTGGCGATCCGCTCGATCACCTCGTCCGGGGGAGGCCCTTGGCTGCCAAGCTCAAGCCTGGAGAGGTTGGATGCGGACATCGGTATCCGCTTGGCCAGTTGGTCAAGCGTGTAGCCATGTTCCCTACGGCGCTTGCGTAGCAGCGCGCCCAGCGTGAGGGCCCGACTGGCCTCCTTCTGTCCTCGGGAGTTGGCCATGAACCACGCCACCTTCGAGAATAAACATCAGGTCTCCTTGCCAGTTACCGCAAGACGGTAGATAGCCCGTTCAATCGGTATTGTGAGATCGGTCTGGCCAGGGAAGGGACCGTCGTTAGCAACTCTCCCCTGGTCAGGCCAAGCCGGTGTCACCGATTCGGATCGATAAAGGCTTATCCGCAGCCGCCGCGAATGAGCCGTGTGCATTGAAGCCCCGACTCTCAGCGAACCGGTTCTCGGCGAACGGCGGCGAAGGCTCCTGGCGCACCCTGGGGGCGCTTGTCGCTGTGGCCACGGCGGTCCTCGCGCTCGTTGCTCCCACCGGCGCGACCGCATCGGCGGGCCGCGCGGTCGTCGGGGTGAAAACGGTTCAGGTCGGCGCACCCGGCAACCCGTCGGTGGCGATCGTCCCGTTCACCGACGCCATCTACCGATCTTGTGCGGAAGCGCCCGAAAGCAAGCAGGGCTGCCAATCGGTCGGGGGGATCAAGTACCGCTACGGCATCGGCCAGCTCGAGATCACCGTCGCCCAGTGGGTGAAATTCCTCAATACGGTCGACCCGACCGGCCGCGACCCGCATGACCTATACGACCCAACCGAGGGATCCGCGGGGTGGCCCAAGTACGGCCAGATCGATATGTCCGCCCGAGCCCGCCCGGGCCACCATTACTCGGTGGCGTACCCAGAGTGGGCAGACAAGCCGTACGGCTTCGCCAACTTCCTACGCGCGGCCCGCTTCGTCAACGCCCTCTACAACGGACAGGTTCTCTTCAAGCAGGCCAGCGTTTCCGGAGCCTTTAAGTACGTCGACTATCGGGTCAAGCTCTCGCGGCAGACGGAGCGCGGGATGTATGACCTGGCGCGCAACAAGCGCACCGGCGCCACCCGCGCTCACACGACCGGGTTCGTCGTGCCGAGTCAGAACGAGTGGATCAAGGCGGCCTACTACGACCCGACCGGCGGCGGTACCTACTCCTACTGGAAGTACCCGACCAACCCTGGCGTCTTCGGCGACGGGACGGCGACCGCGCCCGCCCAGACCCTGCTCGACCCCACGACCGGCGATGTCACCAACTCGACCACCCAGCCGCTGGCGAACTACCACGCCTCAGGCACACCGGCGCCGAGCTGGTGCCCGGCGGAGGTCGAACCGACCCTCTGCTCGAGCGTCAACCCGTTCGGGATCGACCCGACCGCCTACGCGGAGCTCTACCAGGGCAGCCTCAGCACGGTCGGCCAGGCGCTGACCACCTCTCCCTGGGGGACGCTCGAACAGGGCGGCAACGCGGTCGAGTGGACCGACACGATCACCCCGCCCCCCTCGGGGCGCAGCGGCGGCCGCGTCTGGCGCCGCCTGCACGGCGGGATCGCCAACGCCCCTGCCTACCAGCTGTGGCTCTCGGCGGTCGGCCTCCAACCCCAGGACAACCGCTTCTACAACGTCACCTACCCGTGGCTCGGCTTCCGGGTCGGGGTCGCCGGAAACCTGCACGTAGCCAAGTAGTAAACGTCTCTTACATGTAGCTTGCCGGTGTGAGCTTGAGGGTTCGCAAGGAAAGGCTGAGGCAGTAGACGGCCTCTGTTCCACACACCGGCTAGGCTGGCTGATCGAAGGGGACGGTGACTGTCACCGAATCAGGGAACCAGTGGGCACCGCCGGAAAAGTACGGGGCGCCACAGGTTCTTTGCAGGTAGTGGGCCTCCTTGGCGACGCCCAGGAACCCCTCGTCATCGCGAAACCCATAACTGTCGCGAATCACATAGGTGATGGCTCCCTTGAACCGTGACCCGTCGCGATGGATGCTGCCGCTGAGGTCTAGACCCTGGGTTCCGCGGAACGCCCAGAAGACATCCTTGTTACCTGAAAAGGGGAAGGAGATCCGCCTCAGTGCGGTATTGCTCAAGGTGAAGCTGGTCTGACCGTTTCTCGCCTTCGCAATGACTTCACGCTGGACCCCATTGTCGAGGTCCTTGAACACCGCGCTCGCACGCACCTTTCCCGAAACCGAGTTCGGCGAGGTGTCATCCGGATAGTCGACCGCCGAACCGAAGCCGTCAAGGAAGTGGGAGAGTAGTTCTCGCCCGTGCGGAGCGCCGACCATCGCCCCTGGCGCAGACTCCAGGTCAAGCTTGGCGAGTCGGTAGCGAATTTGCCCAGTGATGCTTCGGCATTGTTTGGCGAGCTCGGGGCTGCCGGTCGCCTGTACCCCATTGGGGTCGTCGGGCACCCCTAGCGAGCCACTGAAGTTGATGCCGCCGCGCCGGAAGCTGACGTTGTCGATGGCGAAGCCGGCCGGCTCGTCGCTAACCGCCTCGACCCGGAAACTGGCGATACCGGTGGCGCTGACCGAGATTGGGTTGATCCCGATGTTCGTCGCGAAGACCCGCTTGACGAGGGTGCCGTTGAGAGCGTAGGCCGAAATTGCCACCGAGCCGGGGGAGTCGATGTAGCCGACCCCGAGCGAGAAGGAGCTGACCGTGGCCGGCGTTGTAGTTCCCGGAAGGACGAACGTTCCCCCGACCAGGCCGGTAAACCGGGGGCTACCCGAGAGCACGGGGCTGGTCGGGTTGGCGCCGTCGTCGGTGATGAAGGGACGGCGGGTGGCGCTGTCGCCGAAGAAGATGATCCCCCGGTCCTTGTACTGGTCGGTGACCGTGGTGCCGTCGAACAGCTCGCTGAAGGTGATCGTCGTGGCGCCGGGGTCGACGACGGCGCGTCGTGGCGCCAGGGCAGCTGCGGAGTTAGGGGGAGCCTGGGAGCTGCTGGTGCTGGGGACGGTTACTGCTGCGGCTTCATCTTCAGTCGCCCCGGGGTCCCCGGCAGCGGCGAGGCGACTCGCCCGTGCCCGGGGCCTCGGCTTCTGCGAGCCGGGGCCCCGGACGCGAACGCTCCCGAAAGCCCGTTTAACTCGATGCCGGCGGAAGACGAGGACGGTGAGGTCGTAGCGGCCGGGCTTGAGATGGCGGCGCAGATGAAGCGGAACTTCGCCCCGTCCCGCTCGTGCCGGGGCAGTCCCCAGGGCGTAGAGGGCTCTGCCCCGAGTCAGGCGAAGCGCCACCCTGGCCGCCCCGTTGTCGAGTTGCAGCTTGGCTTTGCACTTCGTCCCAGTCACCTTGCCGTGGTGTTTGACCAGTGCGCATGTCACACTGAGGCCGCGGACCCCGATTCCCGCCGCCCCATCGGCTCCTTTGGGGCCGGTGGCACCGGTCGGACCCGGCGGGCCCGCTGATCCACTAGCCCCGGTAGGTCCGGTAGGTCCAGTGGGTCCGGTGGCCCCAGGGGGGCCGGTAGGCCCCGCGGGTCCATCGGCCTGGTCGTAGAAACGCGTGTCGAGTGCAGTCGTGTCTCCGGCTGGGTCGGTCACAACCCAGTGGGCAACGTAGCGTTTGCCGGGAATCAGCGACGTCATCTGCGCCCCCGCCGACCCGAGGGGATCCCCCGTTGCCGACACGCGGTTGTCGCCTTCCGGCCCATATTCGAGCACCGCGGTCGCCTGTGCCGAGTCGGCGAATGCAAAGCCGGTGATGCTCGAGCTGTAGACGTTCTCGCCGTCGAGCGGGGAGGTCGCTTCGAAGCCGGCCGGTGAGACGGTTGTTGCTCCCGGGCTTAGGTCGTCCAGGGAGATCAGCAGTGGCTGGAAGGCGAAGAGTTCAACGGGTTCTAGGGTCCCATCTGCCGGGCACAGGCGAGCCACTCCGACAACTTCAGATGGATCTGGAATCCAGGCACCGGGCGCACAGGACCCCCCTGCCAGGGAGAAGCTGCTGCCGGACAAGAGCCCGGCGGGGGTCTGGACGACGTCCGCCCGAATGCTGGCGAGGTGGGTGGTGGTGATCGTCGCGCTCCCGCCGTGGACAGACAACCGCAGCAGGTCGCCGGGGTGGAGGTTGGGAAACGTCGTCGTCAGCGTTTCTTCCGAAGCGGTTTCCGTACGAGTTAGATTGCCGCTGCCGGACCGGATCCTCACCACGTCGTATGTCCCGAACGGCAGTCCGAAGCAGGAGACGGTTCCCAACGCAAGGTCACCGACGCAACTCGGGAGGGCTTCTTGGCCAGGCATCGCCGCCCTCTGAGTCATACGGAACTCCGTCGGGTTCCCTTCGGAGTCGGACACTTCGAAGGTTCCGGTGAAGATTACGGCGTCGCCGAACCCGACCGGCGGCGCCAGCTCCGCTTCGTATTCCGGTCCGATGAATTCGGCGACAGTGTTCTGGCTCGAACCGTCTTCGTAATCAACGTGGACGGAAAGGGCGGGGTCGATGCAGAGTTCGCATTCGATCGACACCGATTCACCATCTTCTGTGACGAGCGCTGATGCGGTCGCTTCGTACAGCGGGTAGAAAGAATCTTCTGGGGCTTCGGCGCCGGAGTATTTGACTTCGATCGCGTCTTCCGGGTTGGATAGCGCATGCGAGGGCAACGTCGTGGACCAGCTCCCGTCGGCAGCGGTCGTCGTCGACGATGACGCGACGCCCTGACCTTCGCGCAGCAGCACGACAGTCACCCCGACCCCGGCCGCGCTGGTGCCGATGTTCCCGCTCACGGCTGGCGAGTACATCGTCGCGGACACCGTTGGCTCTGCGGCTTCCGCTGCCGGCGCGAACCCGAGCACCGCCGCTCCCAAGAGCACGACCAGACCCGTCCTGAACACAATCTGCCTCCCGTTAGGTTGCCACAACGCTTCGGCGCTGCCGGCGCGACATCCTAGAGCGAGCCTTGATGCATATAGTCAGCTTTTAATAAAAGTTCAACTTTTAGGTACAGTTCTGTACCTTCCCGCCACGGGAAAATCCCCCGTCTCAACAGCTTGGGGAAATAGCAGCGGTTAGGGAGTGGCCGGGTGGGTCGTGTTTTCGGAGAACGACAGGTCGGTCGGGTAGCTGGTTCCCTGATCGGTATAGGGGCAGATGTCGAAGAAGCCCTGCGGCGAGTAGGGGGTGAGTTTGCCGCCCGAGATCAGGAAGTAGAAATCGTTGTTCAGTTGCATCTCGGCCTGCACCGGCGGTTCGAACCACGAGTTCCCCACGTATGAGATGTCGCCGTAGGTGACGCAGCCTCCGATGTCGGAGCCGTAGGGCGCGCCGTCGCCCTCGCTCGGCGCTTTCGGGTAGGGCAGGGGGTCGCCGCTGCGGGGCGGGGGGCCGAGGTCGGTTGTCCCGATCGGGTTGTCGTAGGAGGTGTTCCCGCGCACGGTTATGTAGCGGCTGCCGCCGTCGGTGTAGAACGTGTTCCCACCCGCTTTCGGCCGCTTGTCGTAGGCGACGTTGCCTTCGATTCGCAGCCCGTTTTCAGGGCTGGTGCCCTGGGAGCCGGTGGTGTAGATCGCCCCGCCGTCCCAGAGCAGTCCGAGGAATTCCCGGATCGTGTTGCCGGCGACCAGGCTGTTGCGGTTCGGGGTTGGCTTTTCCCAGTTGCCCCACTGGTAGCGGCTCGCGTGGGGCAACCCCGGGAAGCCGCCCGGGTCCAGCAGCCCCCAGCCCCAGCCGAGGGCGATCCCGGTCCAGGGCACGTCCTCGACCGTGTTGTCGACCACCTGCGTGCCGCTGGAGAAGCCGACGAAGATCCCCGGCGCGTCGGGGTACTCCCAGGCGACGTGGGAGATCAGGTTGCCCGAGATCGTGTTGCCGAGGCTCGTCTGGGCGCTGCTCTGGGGGTTGTGGTCCGCGCCCGCGATGCCGCTGAGCTGGATCGCCGAGGAGCCGACGTCGGCGAAGGTGCTTCCCTTGACCAGCGTGTGCTGGCTGCCGGTGCCGAGCGACAACCCGACCGCCCCGAGGTGGCGGAAGCGGTCGTTGACGAAGCGGATGCCGTGGGCGAAGCGGAAGGAGACGTTTCCCGGGGTGGGGGAGTCGTTGGGGTCGTGGCCGATCACGTTCGGTTCGTGACCGTTCCCCACCAGGTGGAAGCCACCCTGGTCGGAGACGTAGCCGTTGTTACTGCTGGGCTGAAGCCAGGTCGCATAGGAGAAGGCGAGGCCGCGGAATTCGATGTTGCGGACCGGCCTCGCGGCGCTGCCCTTGCCCTGGACGAGGCTGTGGAGGACGGGGAGCTCGACGTCCGCGGTCCTCAGGTTTTCCCACGGGTAAGGCATGTAGTAGAGCCAGCCGTGCTTTTCGTCCAGGTACCACTCCCCTGGCGAGTCGAGGAACTGAAGGGCGTTTTCGAAGCGGGTGACCTGCCAGAAGCTCCAGATCCCCGGCTTGCCGTCGGGACCGAGGAAGGCGTTGGCGTTCTTCCACGCCGGTTCGGCCATGCGCAGCAGGCCCGGAGTCGACCCCACGGCCGGTGAGATCGAGCTCAGCGGCACGCTCATCGTCTTCCACTGGGTGAGGATCGTCGCCTCGATGTCGCCGACGTTTTTCCACTCGGTCGGGTCGCCCCATGTGGCCGGGTTGAGCCCGCTCGGTTCGATGCTCGGCAGGTACTCGATGCCGCTCTCGGGGCCCCCGTCCTTCCAGCTGGGCAGGAAGCCGGCCGGGTATTCGCCGGTCGCGGCACGGGTCGCCCTCTGGCCGTTGACGTAAAGCTCGCGGGACCTGCCCTTGCCTACGCGAGCCTGCCAGATGCCGGTTCCCTGGCCGAAGGGAGACCAGGCGCTCCCCGGAACGCGTACCGCCCCCGAGATCAGCGGGCGTTCGCCCCGGTAGGCGCGGAAGACGACGTCGTGCCCGCCGCGGCCGGAGTCGAGGGCGTTGAGCTTCAGGGGCCGCTTCATCCTGTAGGTGCCGCCGCGCAAGATGACGACGACGTCCGCGTTCGGCCCCAGACGAAGCGACTGCCGTACCGCCTTTTGCGCCCGGCCGAGGGTGGCGAACGGCACGGCCTTGGTGCCGAGGCCGGAGTCGGAGCCGTCGGGGGAGACCCAGATGCGGTCGGCCGCCGAGGCCATGCTGGGAAACGCGAGCAGGGCAAGCGCGAGGAGCGCCCATGCCCCGTGCCGCGAGCGACGATTCGTCGGGGACCTCCCCATCGCGCGGCAGGCTAGCGACGCGACCGGCCGGCGCAGCCTTCGGGGGACTCCGCTCCGAAGCACGGGCCATATCCGAGATAGACAATCTGGACGATGGAGGGTACGGTCTTTTCAGTAGAGGAAAACAAACCATCGGAGGCTGGGAAATCGACTGGATCGCGATAGTCGTCGCGGCCCTAGCGGCTCTCTTGACGCTTGTCCTGCTCGTGGTCACGGTGCGGCGCGAGCGTAGGGCCCGCCGCCGCTTCCAGATTCTCGCCGACGTCGCCGCGGTCTCCGACGCCGGCGGTTCGCTGGAGGAGACCTTCGACGCGATCTGCGCGATCCTGGTGCCGCAGGTCGCCGATTTCTGCATGATCGACGTGATCGACGAGGATCGCGTGCCGCGCCGTGCGGCCGTGCGGATCGCACCCAGCGGCAGGCCCGAGTTCGAGCGCGGCCTGGCCGAGCGCACCCCCTCGCTGCCCCCGAGCATGATCGCCGACGGCAACCCCTCGCTGGCGCCGCGCTTCTACGAACGCATGTCCTACCTCGACGTGCGCAGCCTTTCACACGACGAGGAGGACTTCGAGTTCCTGCGCAGCCTCGGACCGCGCTCGGCGATCACGGTCGCCCTGCACGCTCGCGGCGAAGTCACCGGCGCGTTGACCCTTGGCGTCGCCTGGTCCGGTCGCCGCTACCGGCGCGGGGACGCTCGCTTTGCCTGGATCCTCTCCGGCCGCGTCGCTCTCGCGCTGGACAACTGCGGCCTCTTCGCCGACCTCGAGCGGGCCGAGCGCGCTCGCTCGGAGATCGCCGAGACCCTGCAGCGGGGCCTGCTGCCCTCGCCGCTACCGGATATCCCGGGCTGGACGGTGGCGGCAATGTACCGGCCGGCCGGAGCCGAGAACGAAGTGGGGGGCGACTTCTACGACGCCTTTCGCGTGCCCCACGGTTGGATGGTGGTGATCGGGGACGTCACCGGTCGCGGCGCCCACGCCGCCTCGATCACCGCCGTCGCCCGCTACACGCTGCGCACCGCTGCCGTCCTCACCGGCGACCCTCTAGCTGCCCTGCAAACGCTCAACCGCGCGCTGCTCGCTCGCGGCGACGCGACCCTCTGCAGCCTCGCCGCGATGACGCTCGGCGAGGACCCATCGGAACCGGTCCGCCTGGCCGTCGCCGGGCATCCTCCGCCGCTGCTGGTCGACGGTGAGGCTGTGACCGAGGTGTCGGCCGCCGCCGACCCGGTGCTCGGCGCCTTCCCCGATTCGGAGTGGAGCCTCTCGCTGGCCGAGGTCAAGCCGGGCCAGCAGCTGGTGACGATCACCGACGGGATCACCGAGGCGCGGGGACCGGAAGGACGCTTTGGCGAAGAACGCCTGCGCGCGCAACTCCGCGGCGCCGCCAATCCGGTTCTCGCAGTGCAGGGCCTGGAGGCGTCGCTGCACTCCTTCACCGAGGGGAACTTCGACGACGACATGGCAATGCTGGCGATCGCCCGTGCCTCGAAGAGGCGCTCGGCTGCCTCGGCCGATGTCCTTGTCGAGCGGCTCGCTCCGGCCGGGCCGCATTGATGCCGCCGTCGCCGCTGGCGCTGATCCGCCGTCTGTACGAGTGCTTCAACCTCCGCGACGAGGTCGGCATCTTCGAGCTCTGCGACGACTCGATGGAGTTCTTCCCCGTGGTCACCTCCGAGGCGGTCGGCCGCGACGCTCCCTACGTCGGGCCCACCGGGTTGCGCGACTACCTCGCCGACGTGGCCGGGGTCTGGGAAGAGCTGCAGATCATCCCGAGCGAAGTCGAAGCGCGTGGCGAGGTCCTGCTCGTGCGCGGCCGTGTCTACGCCCGTAGCCGCGAGTTCGGCATCCGCGACGTGCCGGCTGCCTGGGTCTGGCAGGTACGCGACGGCCGCTTCGTCCGCGGCGAGGTCTTCCCCGATACCGAGCAGGCACTAGCCCGCTTCGCCGAGATTTCCGCCTGATCAGCCGCGCAGCTCGGCCAGCGCGGCGTCGCGCTGCTCGTGCACCGGGATCGACGAATCGACCCCGGTTATCTCCAGCAGCCGCCTCACCTGGAGGTTTGGCGAGCAGAGAACGAGGCGACCGTCTCCCTGCTCGAGTTGCCGCCAGGCGCGCACGATCAGGGCGATCCCGGTCGAGTCGATGAACTCGCACTCGGAGAGATCGAGCATGATCGAGGCACCGGAATCCGCGAGGGCCGGCTCGAGCTCGCGCTCCAGGTCGGGAGCTGTGCCCATGTCCAGCTCCCCCCGAACGGTGAAGGTGCGAATGCCGTCTTCGAGCTCTTCGCTCTTCACCTCAAATGGAACTAAGCTCACTGCCCGATCCTACATCAGCCATACCATTCGTCTGGATCTTGTGGAATCGCCCCAGACCTGGTTTGCCCCCGCAACGACGGGGGTAGCGGGGGAAATCAAAAGCGCGACGATTTATGCTCGTTTCCGCGGAGGAGTCTCCCTCGGCGGCAAGATGGAGTACGGCTCAGACACTTCGGCGATTCAAGATAGGCCTGGAGGGCTTCGGATGGTGTTGCCCGCGAAAGCAGAGAACGTTGCCATCGTTCGTCACGCGCTCGCCGGGCTGGCCGAGGAGGTCGGCATGGACGAACTCCGGGTCGCCGACCTGAAGACGGTGGTCACCGAGGCCTGCATGAACGTCGTCGTGCATGCCTATCGAGACGGTCCCGGACCGCTCAATGTCGAGGCTAGGCCCGACGACCACGGCCTGACCGTGATCGTGCGCGACGAAGGGGTCGGGTTCCGGCCCCAGGCCGACAGCGATCGCGACAGCCTCAGGCTCGGCCTCTCTCTGATCGCAGCGCTCTCGGGCAGCTTCTCGATCTCGGGCGGCCTCGACCGGGGTACCGAGATCACGATGCGCCTGCCACTGCACGGCGGCAGCGGCGACCCGGTTGAAACGAAGCCCATCGCCACAACGGAGTGCACCGAGGTTGTCCTCGACAGCACGGAGCTGCTCACTCCCGTTCTTGCCCGAGTCGTCGGCGCGCTAGCCGCCCGGCACGACCTCTCCGTCGATCGGGTCTCCGATGCAATCCTCGTCTCCGACGCGATCGCCGGCGCCGCGCCAGAGCGCTTTGCCGATGGCCGTGTCCGGCTCGGATTCGAGGAGGGCCCCGCCGGGATCGACCTGCGCCTCGGCCCGATGGCGCCCGGCGCCGCGGCCGACATACGCAAGGATCTCGAGGTGCCCGATCTCGGCGGCTCGCTGGAGGCGCTCGCGGACGAACTCACCGTCGAGAAGTCCGACGACGGCGAGTACCTGATCATTCGCTTCGTTGCTGCTCCCTGATCCGGTCGCGGATGCGGGCGAGGGCACGGCGCAGGATGCGCGAGACGTGCATCTGCGAGTGGCCGATGCGCTCGGCGATCTGCGACTGGGTCATGTCCTCGACGAAGCGCAGGTGAAGCACCAGCCGCTCCCGCTCGTCCAGGTAGGGGAGCGCCGAGTCGAGCGCGATCCGCCCCTCGACGAGCTCGAAGGCCTTGTCCTCCGAGCCGATCCACTCGGCCGGCGCCGACGCCTCGGGGTCGTCCGAGTTGGCAGGCCCGTCGAGCGAGAGCGGGCGTCGGTTGTGGGTGGCCTCCATCACCTCGAGCACGTCCGTCTGGTCGATCCCGAGCCGCTTGGCGATCTCGCCCACAGAGGGGGAGCGCTGCAGCTCCGTGGTGAGCTCGCTGGTCGCTTTCTCGACCTCGCTCATGCGGTCGTGCAGGCCTCGCGGCACCCGCACTGTCCAGACTCGGTCGCGGAAGTGACGCTTGAGTTCGCCGAGGATGGTCGGCGAGGCAAAGGCGGTGAAGGGGATGCCCCGCTCGGGGTCGAAGCGGTCGACCGCGTTGAGCAGCCCCATAGTCGCGACCTGCAGCAGGTCGTCGAAGGGCTCGCTGGCGCCGTGGTAGCGCAGCGCCAATCGCTTGGCGAAGGGCAGGTTTCGCCGCACCAGCTCTTCCCGGATCGCCGGGTCACGCTCGCGGGCAAATCGCCGCCACAGCTCGGAATTTCTATCTAGTCGATGGTCGCCCGGCGAAATCATCTCTTACCCAAGTCGACGCGATTCGAAAACCGGCGCTTGCCGGTCTCGGCAAAGGGTAAGCGCCAGGCGCCCACCTATCCACCGCGAGGGTCCCTCTATGAGTTAAACGGCGCTCGCAAGGGTTTGACAGGGACTAGAGACGGCGCTAACTTACAACCGTATGGTTGTAAGCGAACTGGCAGACGAGGCCGTGGACGACCTGTTCCACGCGCTGGCCGACACCACGCGCCGCGACATCCTCCGCCGCTCTCTTCAGGGCGAGCCGTCGGTGTCGCAGCTGGCCGCGGCTTACCCGATGAGCTTCGCCGCGGTGCAGAAGCACGTCGCGGTGCTGGAGCGGGCCGGCCTGGTCACCAAGGAGCGCCGCGGGCGGGAACAGCTCGTGCGCACAGACCGCGCGGCCGTACGCCGGGCACGGCAAGCGCTCGACCGGCTCGAGGCAGCCTGGCGAGGCCGGGTGGACCGGATGTCCGACCTGCTCGCCCGGGTCCCCGACCCGGCAGAGAACAAACCGACGAAAGGACAGGACAGATGAGCGTCACCAGCGTCGACAAGGACGTCGACAGCCTCACCCTCACGCTGCTCGCCGACTTCGACTCCACGCCCGCCCAGGTATGGCAGCTGTGGGCCGACCCGAGGCAGCTGGAGCGCTGGTGGGGCCCGCCAGCCACCCGGCAACGGTGGAGCAGCACGACCTCACCCCCGGCGGCAAGGTCACCTACTTCATGACCGGCCCAGACGGCCAGAAGCACCGCGGCTGGTGGCAGGTCAACGCAGCCGACCCCCCAAGCTCCCTCGAGTTCGACGACGGCTTCGCCGACCAAGACGGCACTCCGATCGACGACATGCCCAACAGCAAGACCCACATGCGCCTGACCGAGCACGAAGGCGGCACCCAAATGGAGCTCCGCTCAGTCTTCGCCTCCCAAGAGCAAATGGAAAAGCTCGTCGAGATGGGCATGGTCGAGGGCCTAAAGGAAGCAGTAGGCCAGATGGACGCGCTGCTTGGGGATTGAGCTCGGGCCAAGATTCGCTCCTTGCCGGGCTGCTGGCGAGGCGATCTCTTCATCGAACCTGGCATTCGGTGTATTTGGAGGGCCCGCAAGGCTTGGTGGTTCACGAAGCCGCGATAGTCTTACGGCTTCGAGTCACAAACGTTTTCGCTGTCGCCTTAAGCCGTTTGTGCATAGCGGTTCCTGAAAGACAGATGATCCAAGTCGAAGGACCAGACACGAATGCCGCAATCAAGCGGGCACGCGATCACACGCCAAAGACTGTCCCTCTCATCCTTGAGGCCGCAGTCACAATGCTATTGGGCTGTCCACTGGCGCGCGACGACGAGATACATCGGCTGAAACAGAGCAAACCCGGTGCGGAAAGCTACGGTCTCTACTTGGCAGACGGCCGACAATTCCACTTTCGACCACGACCAAATGGCCACGCGGCAACGTCGATCCATGTTTTCGATGCCTTCCAAAAAGGAGCCTTGGTAGTGGAATTGGACAATCGGGAGGCGATCTGGCAGTTCTTTGCCCACTTGAAAGGCACCTAGACGCTCAGCGAGTCCGAGGATTCTCGGCCAGGAGCGCTTCTACTAGGCCCTCGAGTTCGGCGGTGATGCCGCTGTCCTCGAGTGCGCTTCTTGCCTGTGACCTTGCGGCCCCAAATTTGAGCTCTTCGGGCAATTCAAGCTCGCTTACGACATCCTCTGCCCGCGCAGCAGCGTGGGCGATCTTCTGGTGGAGGGTGTTACTAGGGTCGAATGTCGGAAAAAGAACCGCGAACACGTACTTGTCCACATGCCTCTTACCGAATAGTCCCTCGCTCATGAGCGGCTCGACCATCAGGTGCACCACGTCGCTGTTGAGAATCGCGACCAGGTAGCGACCCTCCTCAATTGAGTCAACGGCGGCCCAATAGAGCGTGTGATCGATGATCGCGCTCTCCCCGTCGAAACGAGACGCTGTTATGCGCACCCCCGACTTCGTATAGAGAACGCGGTGGGGCTGCAGCGGAAATTGAGCCGATAGCTTTCCGTAGTAGTCGACTTGCTCGCGCAGACTCAGCGTGGTGCTTTTGCTACGGTTGTGTTCCCAGATCGCCTCTGCGTCTCGCCACCATTTTGCGAGGCCAGGGTACTCGTCGATTCGCGGGTCGGCACCATCCAGGAGTTCCCTACCAGTCCACGGAATCACTGACCTCACCGTCCGCTTGAGAACGTGGAATGGCACGATATTCGTACCGAAAAGTGTGTCATAGAGAAACCGCGACTCAACGTTCCCTTCCATAGAGTCGACGTTCTTCCAGGGCATCTTCTCGAGCGAGGTGCGATAGCTAGCCACATGGCGAGTCCCGGTTGGTGTCCCGAGTGGTCCTGATGGCAAGTCGCGCACGGTTAGCAACACCCGTGGGATGAGTATTGCTCCTTGGTAGAAACGGTCTGCGTACGGGGAGAGGCCTCGTTCTACGTCGCCTCGAAGCACACTGGTCTCGGTTGTGGCCAACGTCGATCTAGCATCCCTCCACCTTGTTCCCAGGGACCTGACCCGGCCAGCCAGGGCTTTTGCTGAGGCCGGCATTTCGGTTGGAGTTGATGACCGGTGGCCGAAGACAACTGCTGCTGGAACTGGGAATATATCCGGGGCAACCCCGCGCAAGTCCCAGGGCTCATCGAAGCTCACGCCCACTGCGACTTCTGGGCTGTCGTAGCTTCCGCGCCGAAATCCCTCGAACTGACGGCGAGAGAGTGCGGCGGCAGGCATCACGAATCCAAAGCGGCCGCCTGTGCTCAAGTATTGCTCGGTGGCACGCACGACAAAGAGGTCAGATAGATCCTGGTGGGTTGAGACATTGCCGCCGGCCCAGAGGTGCCGCTGTTCAGACATCTTCCGGTAAAGCGTTTGCATGCGCTCTGACATAAAGCGGTATGAGAGCCAGGGTGGGTTGCCAACCAAGACATCAACTTGGTTATCCGGTTGCGTGAACCAAGCCGGGCGAGCGAGGTTGCGAACGTAGTAACCCCAGATGTGATCTCGTTGTTCGTCGTGAAGATCGCAGAGAGACCTGAAGACTGCCGTCAGCGCATCGCGATCATCGGGGTGCACGGCGCGCCTGCGCAGGATCGAATCGATACCGGGACGGGGAGAACCTCGTTTCCGTGAGGACGCACGGTTGGCAAGATCAGCAATGAGCTGATCGAATCGGTCGGCATCGGCGATGACCCGTTCGGGAAAGTGGAGTTCGCGATCGACCAGCTCGGCTTGGTCGGTCGTAAAGATTGTGATGCCCCCGCGCGCGAACAAAGTCTCGTCCTGCTCCCACCGGAGGCTGTCGCCGAGATAGACCGGCACGCTGAATGGCGGGCGTTCGCCTTCTAGATACCTCGGGCCGATCGCCAACAGGTAAGTGACACGGGCCAATGCCACGGCGACGGGATGTAGGTCTATGCCGGACACGTGAGTGACCACGCCCAAGATCGCCTCTTCCTTTGACATTCCGGCTTCGTCGGCTGCCTTCAGATAGCGCCTGACAGCCCAGAACAGAAATGTGCCCGAGCCACATGCAGGATCGAGGACTCGCTGTTTCAGCGGTTCGTCCACCGTCTGTTCGACCACGCCCTCAGCCAGCCAATCAGGCGTGTAGTACTCGCCTAGGTGCTTTCTCGTGTCGGCATCGATAACCGACTCGTAGAGGGTCTTGAGGACATCGTGATCAACTTCGGTCCAGTCAAAGCGGGCGATTCGACGTGACAGAGCGCCTACAAACCGATCTCCGTCGGCGACATCGACGGGCCAGTCGAAGAAGTCTGCCTCGACTACACCGTTTAGTTCGGCAGAACGAAATTCCTCGCCCGACAGCAGCGCGCTGGCACTAACGCCAATGATCGGCAATCCCACAGTGGAATGCGCGATCAACTCGGCACTAATGACCAAATAAGTGTGAAGGACGAACAGGTCGTCAGTGTCTGGGAAGTGAGTTCCTAGGGCTGAGGCGAGCAAGCGTGCCCAGAGTTCTCGCTTCAGAACGATCTCCGGATGCAGCTTGTGCTGAGCGTAGATCTCCTTGAGTTCAGCGAAGTCGAGAGCGAAGCTCGGTCCTCCTGCGCCTAGGCGTCGACGTATCTCGGTTGGGGTCGGCGTGATTCCATAGGCGGTGGCCATTACTCCCTCTAGCCACCCGATCAATACACCGGCATCGCCCCCGCCTCCCGTAAGCTGCAGTTTGTTGACGATTCGGCTTTCACCGCGGACTAGGTAATGCAGCTCCCAGTTTGCGCCATCGGTGAGAATTCCGACGTAGCGCAGACCGGTTTCCGTGGCCCGGCTCTCCATGTATCCAGCCAGCTGCTCCGTTGCCCGCTTCCTGAGCTTGTCGTTATCTAGGTCCTTCTTGACCTCGATAACCGTGCCCCCGGCTTCGATGTCAATTCGTTTCCCCCCCTCGAGCGGTGCCTCAAGCACGACGCGGATGTCCTCCTGTTGCAGCTCAAGTCGGCCGTCCAGAAGCACAGCTCTGACATCCGACTGGATGTCAGCCTCGGTCGTCGCCTGGCGCGCTGCCAGGCGCGCGACGATCTCGCTCAGCTCCATGCCCTAAAACTAGCTTTGTCCGCGGCTACCAGACGTCAGGACCAGCCCATGCGGTGCGGCGGCGGCCCAGGATGCTCGATCACAGTTGATTCGTCGATCCAGGTGAGCCCTAGCGGAGAATCTGAAGCGGCCACCTCGATGAGGTAATGATCGGCCTGGTTAGTTCTTTTGAAGTGGACGATCACATCGCCGTCCTGGTACTCGCGGAATCCCATTGCAAGGGTTGGCATATAGACTCGCCACATGCTGTTGCCACCCGGCCGACGCGGCGGTCCATTAAAAGTGATCTGCCGACTCCCGTCGTCGTAAACGTGGCCGCGATTGTCTTCGAAAGTCAGCGTGCGCCCAGATGCCTTGGGTGGGTTCTTTGTTTTCGGGTAAAAGAAGAAATGCCCGTTGTAGAGCAGCTCGATCTGGTTGTAGCTGCCGCCCTCGGGCTTCCGAGTGAGTTCGATCCAGAAGACAGATGCTTTGCGTAGTTCTAAGTCGGCTGCCTCCCGACTCAAGGGCCTTTTTCGCAGGGGAAGCCTTGGCCTCACGGCTTCGTAGTCTGCGACGAACGAGCTTGTTGCTGGGTCAGCCTCAGCCCAAAACCTCCGCCACCACTCGCTAAGCTCTTCTGCCGGCGCGTCCGAGCACATTCCGTACCAAACGAGCGCTTGCTCAACGTTGGTTCTAAGGCCGCTGTAAGTCAGATTGGCTGAGGTTGAGACAACTGCAACTGCGTCGGTCGCCTCGTTCTCAAAGTAATAGAGCTTGGGGTGGAAAAAGTCAGGCGCCACCAGATTCGATGTGGCCACTACCGCGCTGCCAAAGGGGATTCGCACCTCCGAGTTTTCCGCAGTTCTAAGTCTTTCCAATGCTTTCGGCTGGGTAATTCCGCTCTGGATACCGATGAGCCACTGCTTCTCAGCTGTGTCGAATGAGCCTGCCCCAATCACCTTGCCGCGAAGCTCCTCCACCCCTGTCTCGCTGGCGAATGCTGCAGCAACCCGAACGATGTTCGGCTCTATTGTTCGCCACGCTTCCTGCAGCGGACTGTCGCTCGGTCTTATGGGGAAGAATGAGAGCATTCGGTGGGTATTCGTCCAATTGTCGATAGCTCCTGTGGCCCACTGCGAGGGCTCTGCCGTGCAAGTCGAGTCTGGGTCCGCGGTGCCAAACGTCGGGATGGGAACCAAGTCAAGGTCGACTTAGATCGCTGTAGTCCACTGCAGCATGACGAGCAGTCGGCACGGATTTCAGGGTGTAGATGGCGCCGACAAGCGCAGTCTTCCTCCGATGGAGCTAGGCGGATTCAAACCGCCGACCTCCTGGTGCGATCCAGGCGCTCTGGCTGAAATTTGGTCGCGAAAACCAGACGATGTCCAGAGGATTCGTGATGGGCTCCAGATGCCACATCGGACCAGATGTGCGCGGATATGCGCCGATTCGGGGACTCCTGAGTGCCTGAACGGCGTGACCTAACCGATTGGCTTGGTGATTTCATCCAGCAGATTTCGCATGGGTGCCTCGTCCCCCTGCATCGCGGCAACGGAGGCGTCGGTGCTGCGTTGGGGGTCAGCGAGTTGCCAGTCGAGCCGATAGCCGGCCTCCGCGGCCAGCTGGGCAAAGAAAGCGCGCTGAGCGCGCCCGTTGCCGTCGCGAAACGGGTGTAGCGCATTGACGTCGCCTAGGTAGTGAGCGAGACGATCGATGAAGAGTTCGCGATCAAGGCCGCGGAGCCGATCCTCCTCGGCGAGCTTGCCGAGGATCTCCGTCCCGTAGGACTCGATGTGCTCCGGCAGGCAGAAGAGATCGGTCTTGGCCAGCACCACGGTCCTCAGCTCGCCTGCCCACTCGTAAAGCCCGGCGAATAGATATCGGTGGAAGGCTTGCAGATGGGCCAGGTCGTACTCGCCGGCAATCGGATCGGAGGCGAGTTGGAGCCCTCGCAGGAACGTGAGGTGCGCCTCGAACTCCTCAAGCTCGTCGCCATCGCGGATGTCCCGCATGTTGCGCAGGACATCGGTGTCCGGGTAGACGTATGGATCGTCGCTCACACGTGCCGCGACGCGCCGTTTGCCGCTGCGGCGGCGAGCAGACCTTCAAGCGGCTCGCCGGCAAGGAGGCGCCGCTCCGCCTCGCGCAGATCAGCATCCGAGGCATCTCCCCGGACCCAGAGATCGGCAAGCTCGCGAACCGGGCCGGTGGGCTCGAGGCCCTCCAGGCGCAGCGATCCAGCGACGCTAGCGGCGACTTGAGCGCGATCGATCACGACGGCAATTCTACCGGCTTGAGCTCGGCCAGCACCCGCACGAGCTCCGAGCTACCGCGGCCGCGAAGGGACGGGTGCCGCATGGTCCCCGGTGGATCCGGCTCTGGCTGGGCGGAGTAGCGAGAGCGCCCACGCCCGCCGTTCGTCCCACTCCCCCAGCGCCCTCGCGTCGGTCGCAAGCTCGCGGTAGCTCTCAAGCGCCGGTCGGCGCTGAACGCCTGGAGGGAGTGCTCGAGCGCCTCCGCGCTGCGCCCGCGGCGGCGGTACTCCTAGGAAGGCGCGCCGATGCGAGACCGGCGACTGTGGCCTTGTCGAGCGCTTGCAAAGCGCGTCTGGCATGCGGCCTGGGGTTACGCAGCGAACCGGCGCGAGGCTCCTCCCGGACGGGGGGGCGCAACGCCGGCGAGCTGCCGCTCCACACGTGTGCGGCGCGGCTTGCTGGTTTGGGCGAGCGTTGCGGTCGGCAGCGTCATCGTCAAGCTAAAGTGCGGCTCTGCAGGCGCTTCGCGATGGAGCTAGGCGGATTCGAACCGCCGACCTCCTGGGTGCGATGACTCGGCTCTGGCCGGGGATTCGGCGTTAGAAGACGCGGATTAGCAGGCGATTCGTGGGAGCGGCTGAAAGTCGCCGTCGGCGCAGATATGCAGTGATTAGCGGGGATTGTCGGCGATTCGGGCACTCCTGGCGCCGAGTGCCTGAATCGGGCACGCTCATGGATGCATCGACCCAGGCGTTCACTCTTCCGCCCGCCGCTTGACGATCATTTTCACGATGAGCTCGTCGAAAGCGGGTATCAGAGAAGCCGTTCCGGCCAGGATCAGGGTGCAGGTGAGGGCCGGCCAGCCAAGGAGGTGCTGGGTTGTCGCCGAGGTACCCAGCGCCCATGCAGGGAAGGCGATCAAGCTCCATACGGCCACCAAGACCTTGGGTCGCCGCAGATCGCCTCGCAGTTTCGCGTTGCGGTCGAGCGTCCAGTACAAAGTCAGTATCTCGGCGACTGCAAGCGCGGCTATCAACTGTCCGTCGCTGATCCCAGTGAAGGACGCAAACGGCAGAAAGAAGGCGATCGTCTCGCCCGGGATGTACTTGATTAGCCGCTCTGCGTAGCCGTCGGCCTCAGGCGCGGCTGCCCCGGCATAGGTCGGGTTGTCGCCAGCATTTGATGCCTTGACCAGGGAGGGCAGAAGGGGAGCGCGGGGCACCAGTGCTCAGCGAGCCTTTGCGAGTGCTCGCCAGGTACGCACGGAGGGCTGATGGTCTTCGTACTCCACGGCATCCATCCTTACCGATCTCCCCGGCGCCAGCCGTTCAAGCCGCCCGCGCAGGGCGCGTGCAGCCTTCTCGTCGGCCACCAAAGCGACGACGATCAGTTCTCGGTCCGAGCCGGTCTCAAGGATCTGTCGCACCCCCTCCGAGCGTCTGACGCCAGCGATCAGATCAGCCTGTGGCCTGCCGTCGTTTGGCAGGCGGTAGACCATCTTGCGTACGTCTAGTGCCTCCTCGTCAACTAGCAACCACTCCCACATTGCCGGCGCCTTCTTTGGCAGCCGTTGCCCTGGGCGCCCGCGTTGACCCTTCAGTGGGCTCTCCGCCCGCACCGGCCCTACTGCCCGCTCAAAACTGCTCAGTGACGCCGTTGGCAAACCACGTTTTTTGCACCATTCGGGAATCTCTTTAGTTCCGACCTGGGCGAGACGCGCCGCTACCCAGGAGCGTCGCAGCTCCTCCAGGCTTGAGCGGGACTGGGAGGATTTGAGAGACATTTAGAATAAGATAATTCACCGGGCAAAAGCCTGTTCTAAGCTCCTATTTAGCCCGAAAAGTCCGTCGCCATGAGCGGTTAAGCTCTCGTTCATGAATAAGTTTAGTCGCCTTCGTCGCCAGCGAAGCTCGTCATCGCGCTTCGCTATTCTTGTCTCCGGCTCCGAGCGCGGCTACGGAAGGCTGCGGCGCCAGCTTGAGGCGAAATCGGTACCATCGCCGCTTCCCAAAGGGCGAGTGGAAGAGATGGGGAGCGAAGCGGACAAACAAGGAGCCTCTGGCCAAAACATGGAGAGCGGCATGTCGGACGAGCAGATCAAGATCTTCGCGATGACGCTTTCCAACGTTTCGGAGGCGCTTAGCCGCGTTTCGCCAAGCCTTGCTGATCGCATCCGTGGTCAGCAGGAGGATGTGGCCGACAAGCGCCGCGAAGCGCAGGTCAACGAAGACCTCCTACGGTTGCGCGTCCGCTAAAGCGCGGCCGGTCCCATGGGTACGGCCGCCGGGGGTCAGCACCGCTTGTTGGCTGGCAGCTACGGCGAGACGGCGACCGTGTGGCATCTCCCTGCTGCCGACGACCCACAAGGCGCACGCGATCACGCCGAGCTTGTCGGCCAGCTGCTTGACCAGAAGGTCAAGACGCGTGCCCGCCGTCCGCTCGAGCAGATTCTGCGCGTTGCGGCCGAAGCCGGCGCGCGCTGCCTCGTCGTCGAGGAGCGTTACGTCGACCCCGACTACCGCTCCGAGTTCTCTGCCTTCTGGTCGCGTCGCTTCGAGAACCACTCCTCGCTGACTCGACGTCTGCACTTCTTTGACCGAGAGATTGCCGCCGATGATCTCTCCCATGCTCTTGCGAGCGCCCGCTATCTTGGCTACAGCGTGCTGCGGCCGATGGTGCTTGGCCCGGTTGGCCGTACTGTCCTGGCGCCGCCGCCACGCTTCGCCGGTGCCGTTCTCACCGTCGTTCACGACCGCCCTTCCCTTTTCGGCACCACCCTCGACGTCGTCGGCGTGCCGTTCTGCCAGCAGGACGGCGAGTTCCTTGTTTGCGCCCACACCGCCGCCTGGCTCGGGCACTATGTAGCCCAGTCTCACCACATCATCGGTCGGCGTCTCAGCGCCGAGATCGCGTCGATTCCCTCCGCTGAGGGTTCCAAGCACCGCCCCTATCCGTCCAATGGGCTAACTGGTGAGCAGTTGCAAGCGGTGTTCTCGATGATGGGGATACCCGCGCTGTTTCACGATATGCGCCGCCTCCCCTCGTTGCCGTCGCCACTCCGCCGCCGCTCAGCGCCACTCGCCAAACTCGGTCGGCGCGAAAAGCGTGAGCAGATCCTGCGTGTCGTCTGCAAGTACCTCAACTCGGGCCTGCCCGTCGTTGTCCTCACCGAGGGCAGCAGTGGCCATGCCTTCACTTTGGTTGGCTGGCAGGATTCTGGGGATCACATCCGGTTGATTGCCAGCGATGATCAGGTGGGTCCCTACGAGGTGATTGATGACCCTCTAGAGCGTATGGACCATCGTGCCCCTTGGCGCAGCCTGATGGTTCCCCTGCCCGAAAAGGTCTTCTTTACTGGCGAGGCGGCTGAAGTGCGCGCCCGCAACCTACCCGAGCTGACCAGTGCTGAGCTGAAGGAAAAAGGCGTGCCTGTGCCCCCGCAGCTAAGGCAGCTGGCCAAGGGCCTCAGGTACCTCGATGGGCCGATCAGCCTACGTTGCCGGCTGATCGAGAATCGCCGTTATAAGGAGTTGGTCGGCTCGCAGGAACGCTCGCCGGACGTCGTAAGGTTGATCCGCATGGCCCACTTGCCGCACTGGGTATGGGTGGTTGAGATGCAGGATCGTCGCGCCCGCTGTAACCGCGATCCGTACTGTGTCCTGGCAGAGTGGGTCTTCGACTCAAACGCCCACGACGACGTCCCCCGTGAGCACCTCTCCAGCGTTCTTGCAGTCAGTATCGACAGTATCGAGCTAGCTCACGGCGGACCCGAAGAGTGCTGCGTGGCGCGAGGTTACGGCCGCCCCTGGCGCTCGCTAATCACCGACCGCCAAGTCGACGGACGGGAGTATGCGCTACCAGCCGGATAGCGTCCGGGTTCCAGCTGGCGTACTGCACGTGATCGCCGATGGCATGAGTTGCTTGCGCTTCACGCCCCGATCGACGAGTAGATCGAAAAGCGCGCCGTCGATCGCGCCGGCTCACCGCTTGCCGCTCGTCCTTCTGAACCTCTGAGGCGACCGAACCTAAAAGTTTCGTCAACGAAATACGCGGCGATTAGCGGGGATGCCTGGGGATTACGGGAGGCGCCAAAGGGCGGTTTGACTTCCCTTGCCAGCGGAGCTAGTCCAGGGGTATGAAGATCTTGCACGCTGTTTCGCTCCGAGTCCCCGCGCGGCAGAGACCATGCCCGGCGCACCTCCTGACGCGCCGAGGTGGGCGGTCCCGGCTGCGTCCATCCTTTCGACCAATACTGCGTCCATCCTGTCGTCCAACCCTTCGGTCCGCGGCGAGGCCGGACCGCCGCGGACGCCGATGGCAGCGCCGTTTGCCGGCTCGGCGCTTTGCCGACATCTCTACGCTGCATCAAGGTCGGGACATGAAGTGCAAACTCGCCGCCCCGACGCTGCTCTCGATCGTTCCCGCCTCGTCGCTCGCGCCCCTCGCTCTCGGCACCGTCGCTATCGCCTCCGCGCTGGCTACGCAGCGACTCGATCCGGCAACGGCGCGCAGCCGGCATGGCCGGCGCTCGCGTGCCCGTACCGGTGCGCGGACCGGTCGCCGCGTCGAGAAGGAGGGTCGCCACCCAGCGCCGAGCGCGGCCGTCGGCCTGCCGGAGGCGACCGCGGAGATCATCGCCTCGCTGGGCGAGCACCGCGTTCTCTCCACCGAGCAGGTGCAGACGATTCATCTGCCGGGCCGCAGCCTGCGGCGCACGCAGCAGATCCTCGCCGGCATCGAGGGGGCCGGGCTGATCCACCACGTCGACACGCGGATCGCGCCCCGGCGGCTCTGGTTCGTCAGCGAGCGCGGCGCCGCGCTTGCCTTCGAGGTGGCCGGGCTGGAGACGCAGCCGAGGGTGCTTCAGGCGAGCGACGCGGCCGGCCCGCTGCGGGCGCACACCCTCGCCGTCAACGACGCCGCGATCTGCTTCCTGAAGGCAGCGCGCGAGCGCGGTGATGAATTCGGTCCGCTCTCCTGGCGCCAGGAGGTCGCCCACCCTATGAGCCGCGGTCGCGGCCGTCGCCGCCGCACGCTCTTCGCGGACGCCGTCCTCACCTACCTGAGACCCGAGGACGGCGATACGGTCCTCGAGCTGCGCTTCCTCGAGCTCGATCGCGCCACGCTCTCGGTCGATCGCCTCGTCGCGGAGCTGAGTCGCTATGCCCAGCTCTACCGGGCCACCGACGCGGAAGGACAGCCGCTCTGGCGCGATCGCTATCCGGTCTTCCCGAGGGTTCTCTGCGTGCTGACCGGCGCCTCTCGGGAAGCACTGACCACGCGGCGCACGTTCGCGTCGATGCTCCTGCGCGACCACCCGGCGATGGCACAGGCGCGCGGCGAGGTGGCGGTCAGCTTCTGCCGCCTCGAAGACCTGCAGCGGAAGGGGCCGTTCGCGCCGATCTTCCGGGAAGCGCGCGACCGCAAGCGCCCGGTCGACTGGCTCGGCAACTCGCCCGACGACGAGGAGGAGCGGTAGGCATGCGTCCCGGGTCAGGTTGGCTCGCTTCCTGGGCGCAGCGGAGCTATCGTCGTCGGACAGGAAACAGACGGCCGGGCGGCGCGCAAACGCCCCCGGCCCGGCGTCGAAGGATTGAGCTTCGGCGCGATGTCCAGCCTAGAGGCGAGCGGATCTCCGCCGCCACTTGGCGACCGCGCCTGCCGCTCCTCCGATGCTCACGGACCGGGAGGTGACAGAAGTGGCTCGTAGATCGGAAGGCCAGGTGGTTGAGCGCCACTGGAAGAGCGGGCGCGGCTACGCACTCCGCTTCCGCGCCTACGGCGAGCGCCAGTACCTGACGCTCGGCCCAGAGACCGAGGGCTGGAACCGCAGGCGCGCCGAGGAGGAGCTGGCGAACGTCATGGCCGATGTGCGGCGCGGCATCTGGGTACCGCCGACGCGACGACCTCGCAGGGCCAGGGCAGCGGAGGAGGCATCCGACGCGATGCCGACCTTCGGCTCCTTTGCCCGGAGTCTGATGGCGGCCCGCAAGAGCGAGATGAGTGAGGCGAACTACGCCTACAAGGAGAACGCGCTCGCGCACGTCGTGCCCTACTTCGGAAGCTGGCCGCTCCACGAGATCGACATCCAGGCGGTCGATGCTTTCCGCGGCCACATGGTCGAGGTCTCCGAGGCCCGGCACCGCGCGAGGGAGAGCGGCGAACCGATGCGCAACGAGTGGGGACAGGCGCTGCGCCCGCTCTCGCCGGTGACGATTAACAAGACGATCGACACCCTGCAATGGGTGCTCTCGGTCGCAATCGAGTACCGCTACATCTCCGAGAACCCCGCGGCGGGTCGCCGACGCCGCCTCCGGGCGAAGGGGCCCGCTCCGGTGCATCTCGACTCGGTCGAGCAGATCGCGACGCTGCTGGAGGCGGCGGGCCAGCTCGACCGCGACAACCGCTGGCTCACCAACGACCGCCGGCCGATCATCGCCACGCTGCTCCTCGCCGGACCTCGGGCGGGCGAGATGTGCAACCTGCGCTGGCGCGACGTCGACCTCGCCAACGGCCGCATCTCGATCGGCCGCTCCAAGACCCAGGCCGGGCTACGGGAGATCGTCCTGCTTCCCCTCCTGCGCGACGAACTCTCCGCCCACAAGGCGTGCGCCTACCGCAGCGGCGCCGACGATCCGGTGTTCCCCACCGGGACCGGCGGTCATCGCGACAAGGACAACCTGCGCAACCGCATCCTCGCCTCGGCCGTGAAGCGGGCCGACCAGCTGCTCGAAGAGCGCGGCCAGACGCCTCTACCGCACGGCGTCACGCCGCACAAGCTGCGCCACACCTTCGCATCGATCCTGATCGCCACCGGCGAAGACCCCGCCTCGGTGATGGCGCAACTCGGTCATACAGACCCGAAGTTCACCCTGCGCGTCTACACGCACATGATGCGCCGTGGCCCGGCCGAGCGGGCGCGACTCACGGCGCTTGTCAATGGCGACTCGTTCGAGCCGACAGAGTTAACCGCGCCGGAGCAGGAACTGCAGCGATGATTCTTTCGAGTGTCGACGGACTACCCGACGATTGCAATCAGCACGTTGCCGACCTTCTTCGCCTCGTCGGTAGAGAGGTCCCGGGGATAGCGAATCGTGACCTTGCGGTCGTCCCCAACAGGGATCTCGACACTGAGCGTGTCGGTATCGAGAGTCTCGTCATGGCGATCATCCCGCTGACCGCTACGGCGGTCGTCGTCCGGGGTGTCATCTTGTTCGTCGTCCTCTGGCACCCCGCGGCCACCTGTGTCGCGCGCAGGCAAGATGTTGTTCGAGTTATCGAGCACACCAGCGAAGCGCATCGACTTCTCCAGCACATCCGCTGCCTTCTTTGCCCGATCGGCGTTGAACCTTTTCTGAGTCTCAAGCCGGTGAGCAACGGCCGAAACCGACGGCAGCTTGCCGCTGGCTGAGTCAATAACCTCTCGAAAAACCTCGGACCGGCGGATCGCCTCTAGCGCACTTTGCTTGAACTCTGCGTCACTGTGTCCGCTTGAGTTCAGAGTCATAAAGGTGTCCGAGACGGAGTAGTCAGCGCCGCTCTGCTCGAGAAGGCCGAACTCCTTGATGCTGAAGAGCCGTTGGGCGAACGGTCCCGAGGCGGCGGACACGCCAAATATCGATCCCATCTCCGACTTGGTGAACTTCGCGTGAGAGTACTCCCGATACAGTTTCTTCACATCGTCGAGACAATCCTCCAGAGTGCGCGATGGCACTGCGGGACTCCTCGGCTTGCGTGCCTTCGTGGTCATATGGTTTGGCTCCCGTCATTGACGTACCTATAGATCGACCGAATTGCAGTCAGGGTCATCGCTAGCGTTGAGAACGCGCCGAACGGCGTCAGCTCCCATGGGGCGAGCGTCTTCTTGTCCTTCCTGTGCGCGGTCGCGTTCCTGATCGTCGCGGCTGCATCCACGAGCTTCTGCTGGTGACTGTGGATGACGCCGTTCATGTAGAGCAGGTTCGCGAGCTGGCCCGCGCCACTCTTCCTTCCGGCCTCCGAACCAAGCTCGCGATCGTCGGCGATGTGGCGAAGAAAGTCCTCGATTGCCTGTCCGGAAGCGTTGATCGACGTACGGGGGTCCGACTCATGCTTCAGCAGCGAATCGACCAGGAGGTTGCGGTCTGTCTCATCCAGGTAGTTGTGCGCATCCCGGCCGAGGCGCCGAGCATTGAAGAGCCGCGCCTTTGCCTCAGACTCGACATCTTCCTGCGTAAGCTCACCAAGCTCATCGGCCCGCTCTACGCTCAACTCTGGTACGAGCCGAAGCTCACCGTTTAAGGACTCAACGATGTTGAGGTCGCTAGCCCATCGGAGTAGCAGTTCCATCTTCGGCGCATCCGCCTCTGGGAGGCCAAGAATCAAGAGTGCCTTGCGAATGGCGTCACGCTTCCCTTCTCCCAACGCGATGCCCTCGATCAGCAGTCCGAATGCGCGGTGGCCAAGCAGGGCGCGTCGGATGATCTGCTCCTTCGCCTGGTCAGAGATACCTCGAGCTACGCCGTCAACCGTGACGGTGTAGGGACCCGTGTCCTCATGCTTCAAGATGCCGAGCGTCTCAAGCGTCGGAACAGCCTTGCGTGCGGTCGAGCTGCTGAAACCCGCGAAGCCCGCGAGCTGGCCCAAGTCGCTCGTCCGATGTGCGGCAGCTGCCTCCATGAACGCCCCAAGGGTCGAAACGGGTACCTCGTTGAGGCGCAGCGGGCTAGTTGCCATGAGCACAGAATAGCATGCTCCATACCGCCAGTTCATACTCGTTTATTCGGGCGCGCCTACATCCGGCGGGAATGCATTTGGTCTGGCGACCACCGGATGAGCCTCAGGACCGTTTTTCGCGCGATTCGCAAAGGGTCCTCCAAATTGCACTCAGCCAGGTTGAAGCGTAGCTTTGCCTGTTCGATCGGCGAGGCGGAATTGGCTGTGCGTTGTCTCATTGCATCGCCTCCGCTCGCACCAGCGGTTTCTCGAGGGCCGAGGCAGGTTCGAGGTGCCCGACAAGCGGACGTCTCGTACCTCCCTGTGGCCTGCGCCTCGGCCCTCGAGAAACGGCAGGTGCGACTCGGCGGTCATTTCGACTTCGTCTCCTTGAGGATGTACGCGCGTGGGCGCTTCTTGGCCTGGCGGACTTTCCCGTCCTTCGCGAGGCGAGCGAGGCAGTTGGCGATGGCGCCAGCCGAGCGTTCGATGCCCTTGCCGATCGCGCTGGCCGTCAGCGGGCCGTCGTCCGTGTGCTTGCGCATGTAGGCGAGCACCTGGCAGTCCAGCTCTCCGGGGCGAAGGCGCTTTCCCTTCTTGGCCGCGCTCATGACGATTCGCCCCTTTGGGGGTCGAGATCGACTAGGACTTTCTCGCAAGCGTCGTGCCCGATCTGGAAGCGCTCGTCGGTCCTGGCGTCTTCTTCGCTCGCCTCGCGCTCGGTGCCCGACTCGACCAGCACTTTGTCCGCTTCGGCGTGGAGACGCCGGAGCAGTTCGGTCAGGTCGAGTGGCGGCATGGTCAGCTCGAAGCTCTTGCGATCGTCGTCCGCGGCCCAGCCGATGTCCGCCAGCAGCCGGAAGTCTTCTCCGAACTCCAGGGCGAGGCGCTCAGCGGTGGCGTAGTCCCTGCTTCGCCCGAGTGCAATCCATAGGTCGTCGATGCTGTAGAGGTCGGTGGCGGACCAGTTCGTAGAGGCCGTCGCGCTGGTCTTTGGTGATCGTTGCCGTGACGGGCATGCGCCCTCCTTTCGGTAGGGCACCGAAGAGCCGCTGCGATGCCTCGCCGGAGTACTCCGGCGAGTAGCGTTCTCTGCGCATCGAAGGCGAGTACTTCGGTGCCGGCCCCGGGGCGTTCCACGCGCCGCCGGGGCGTTCTATGTGCTTGCCGACCGTAGCTCCGCTCGCGCACGAAAGCGAGTCCGAATCGGCGTGAATTGCCGCTAATCCCCGCGCATCGGCGAGTTTTCAGGCACTCGTGCCCGAAACGGAGCACGACGTTCGGCAGTGCGCGGCGACGGTGCATGAACGTAAACCGTCCACGTGCAGGGACTTCAAATCATGGAGCTAGGCGGATTCGAACCGCCGACCTCCTGGGTGCGATCCAGGCGCTCTGCCAGCTGAGCTATAGCCCCTTGTGCGTGGGTGGGAGGTTCGTCCCAGGGCCCTCGCAAGCGCAAGGATAACCGCATAGGCTTTAGTTTCCCGACGTACGCCGCTCATGGGCATTCTTGACGAGGCAATACGAGAGCATTTGGAGCTGAAGCGCCAGCACGGCGCCGGTGACTCCGAGCTGCAGCAGCTCGAGGACGAGGCGTTCGGTCAGGCCGAGCGGCCCGGGGCCGAGGAGGCCGCTCCCGACCCGTTCGCCGAGGCGCCGACCGAGTTCATGGCGCAGCCGGAGACGGCGGCGGAGCCGTCCTCGCGGCGCGAGGCGCCAACGATCGCCGACCTGCAGGAGCCGCCGCCGCAGCCGGAGGAGCCGCCGCCGGTCGACGAGGCCCCTGCGGTCGAGGAGCAGCCGGCGATGGAGCACGAGGTCGTCGCCGACATTCCCGAGCCTGCCGAGCCGGATGCGGAGATCGAGCCCGCCGGCCCCAGCACCGAAGAGCGCCATGCGATCGCCGAGCAGCCGACCGAACTTCACGACATGGAGGCGGAGCTCGGCTCCACGCCCAGCCCGACCGACGAGGAGCTGATCGACGAGGAGATCGTCGAACCGCGCCTCGCGCCGGCCGATCCGCTTGCCGGCCTCGAAGAGGACGAGGAGGCCGAAGTCAGCGTCACCGGCCCCGCGCCCGACGACGATGAGGAGTACGACGACGAGGACGACGCCTTCTGGAACGAGCAGCGCCTCTCCGACGAACTCGATCAGGCGCTGGAGGCGCCGCGCGATCCTGAGCCGGAGCCCGCCGGCGAGGTGGAGCTGGACGACGAGGTCGAGGTAGAGGTGGACGAGGAGCCCGAAGCCGCCACCGAGCACGGGAGCGGAACCCCGCGCACCGACGAGGATGTGCTCGAGGAGACCCCCGACTTCCTCGAGTCGACCCCCGAGGACGACCAGCTCTGGTTCGAGCAGAAGCCCCCGAAGGACTTCGACTTCGACGACTGAGCGGCTGGGTGCTCGGCCGCTCGATCCCGACCCGCCTAAACTCTCATTTACGGGGCCATAGCTCAGCTGGCAGAGCGCCGCCTTTGCAAGGCGGAGGTCGCCGGTTCGATCCCGGCTGGCTCCATCGATCCCGCGGCTGTCGGCTTCTCGGGGGCTGCCGGAAGGGGTGTATCACGCGTGATACCATGGCTGCCATGGCAAATGTGAGCATTCGCGATCTGCGCAATCACGGCGGCGAGGTTGTCGATCGCGCGGCGCGCGGGGAGCAGATCACGATTACGCGCGCCGGAAGGGCGGTCGCGGAGCTGCGAGCAGTTCGGCCGCCCCTCTCGGCAGAGGCTCTTCTCAGTCGCTGGCACCGACTTCCTGAGGTAGACCCGGCCGTCCTGCGGGCAGATGTCGACGAGCTGCTGGACTCGACTCTGTGAGCGAAGAAGCTCCAGCGCCCAAACGAGGGGTACTCGACACCTCGACGGTCATCTTCCTCCAGCGCATCGCGGAGGCCGACGCGCTCCCCGCCGAACCGCTCATCACATCGATCACTCTCGCCGAGCTTGCCGTCGGACCGCTGGTGGCAGGCAGTGAGAGCGAGCGCGCCGCTCGCCAGGCTCATCTCCAACAGGCCGAGGCCGACTTCGTCCCACTTCCCTTCGACGCCGACGCTGCTCGTGCCTTCGGAGGGGTCGCCGCCTCGTTGCGGCGGACAGGCCGAAAGGTGTCCGCACGCGCCTACGACGCGATGATCGCGGCGACGGCACTCGCCAACGACCTCCCCGTCTACACGTGCAACCCAGACGATTTCAGTGGCATAGACGGTCTCGAAGTCGTCGCCGTCCCGGTGCCCGCGTGAGCAGCGGTTCCGGCTTGGATCGCCTTCGTCTCAGCTAGCCCGCGGGCTCGAGCCCCGGCAGGTCCGTCGTGCCCGGCTCGGCCGGGAAGGCGCCGGTTGCCGCAGCGGCCATCACGACCCCGCGCCTCTGCAGGTCCCGGGTTGCGGCGACGGCGTCCTGGCCGGCCCGCTCCTCGTCGATTCCGTAGCGCGTCCGCAATGCGCTTGCCGCGTCGGCCAGCGTGCCCCCGTCGAGCGCGTCCATAACGACGCCGCCGGACTCGTTCAGCCGCAGGTAGCGGCCGTCGTCGGCGAGCCGGACGAAGCGCTGCCGCTCGCTCCCGGTCCAGCGCAGCGCCGAGTGCCGGTAGCGCCGTGCCCCGGCCAGCTCCCGAACCTTCCCTTCAGCCTCCAAAAGCTCCTGGGCGGGGTCGACCGGTTTCGGCGGCGTCTTCTCCGGAATCGGCGCATCGCGGCCGCCTGTACCGGGGTCGTTGCTCGTCCCTGAGAGGGTCGTCAGGCCCGACTCGGCGGAACCTCCCCCCTTCCGCCGAGGCGGGCCTGACGACCCACCCCGTATCGAAACCTCGTCATCCAGGTAAGCAACGAGATCTGCCTTCGGCAGATCTCCCGGCCCTTTCATCGCCCCCGCCCAGCGATTGATCCGCTCGTCGTCCCAGCCCTCGCGCAGCGCCGTCCAGCAAGCTGCCGCACCGTCGCGAGCCGCGTTGCCGAAGCTGAATGGGCGCAGCGAGTCCGGCCGCACCTCGCCGTTGGGCCGGACCAGGAAGCTGCCCGGCGCGTCCCGGCCCTGCAGGCTGAGCGTCCCTGCCGTGCCGGCCTGGACGTCGATCCGCATCGCCGTCCCACGTTGCCCTTCGAACTCCGCCGCCGTCTCTCGCAGCGCCTCCCGCGACACCCTCCACTCGCCGCCGCGTGCCGCCGCGCCGCTGACCACCACCGGCGTCACCCGCACCCACGGCACGCCAAGCGTCCACATCTGCTCGAGGAAGTCCCCGACGGCATCGGCGTTGCCGGGAGTGACGACGTGGACGGCGCAGACGCCGACGCCGGCGCCGAGCAGGCGGTCGATCCCCTCGATCGCCCGCCGCCAGCTGCCGGGCACGCCGCGCGAGGAGTCGTGCAGTCCTGCCCGCGCCCCGTCCACGGAGACGTGGGCCGTGACGCCGCGCAGGGCGCCCAGCCGGGTTGCGATCTCCTCGTCGACGAACCAGCCGTTGGTGTTGAGCGTGATACCGACCCCGGCCGCGGCCAGCGTCTCTACTACCTCGAGCGTCAGCTCGCGCCGCAGGAACGGCTCGCCGCCGGTGACGACGGCCTCGACGATGCCGAGGTCGAGCGTTTCGCCGACGACCCGCTGCCACTCGTCGTCGCTGAGCTCCGGCGTGCGCTGCAGGGTGCGCCGCGGCGAGTCCGTGTAACAGAAGCCGCAGCGCAGGTTGCAGGCGTAGGTCAGCTCCAGCTTGGCGCCGATCGGCCGCTCCGGGCACTCGGTCAGCGCCCGGCGAGGTCGTCGCCCGACCCGCCAGCGCAGCCGACCCCAGGCGAAGCTCTCCTCACGCCTACGCGTCAGCAACGCCGGTCATCCAAGTGGCACGCCTAGCTGCCGACGATGCCCGGTGCGGTCTGAATCGGCTCGCCGTCGGTGTCGATCGGCTCGACGGTGGGCGGTGTGTAGGGCGGAATCTGGTCCGTCGAATCCGCCATGCTCAGCCGATCACGCTGCCGCCGGCTGCGGTTGAGATCGGCTCGCCGTCGGTGTCGATCTGCTCGACGGTGGGCGGCTCGTAAGGGGTTGGCTGGTCGCTCATCTCTCCTCCTCGGTCTGAACTGGTGCAGAACCTGTGCGGAGCAGTCTAGTCGCGACCCGCAACGCCGTCGAGCAGGCTGGTGGCAGCGCCCGGCAGGGCGTCGAGGTCGTCTGGGAGCGAGGCGCGGAAGGCGGGCACGGTGTGGAGCAGCTGGGCGAGGCGCCCGAAGGCAGCGGCGATCGCCGCGCGGCCGCCGCTGTGGACGAGGTTGGGAGTGAGCAGCGCCAGCGCTCGGGCCGCTGGGAGCGACTCGATGGCGATCGCTGCGCCGCGCTCGCCGAGCAAGACGACCGCGGCGACCGGGCACGGTGGCGGCTCGCTGGGCGCCGGGTCCGCGGCCAGGTCGGTGCGACGGCCCCCCTCGGCATCGAGGCTTCGCACCCTGACCCCGCGGGCCCCCGGATAGGCGATGGGCTCCTCTGGCTCCAGGTCGATCGCCATCCCGTCCTCGCCCAGCACCCCGTGGCCCGCTTCGCCGAGCGCCAGCGCGAGCGTCGACTTCCCCCGGCCGGTCGGCCCGCAGAAGAGGACGGCGCGGCCCTCGACCGCCACCGCGGAGGCATGCAGGACGAGGTCGCCGCGCATCGCCAGCAGCGTGCATACGGCCGAGGAGACGATCCGGTGCTCGCGCAGCGCCTCGTCGCCGTCGCCGAGGCCGACCGTCACCCGGACCGCTGCGGGATCGAGCAGGAACTCGCCGCTGGGCGGCAGCTCCAGGAGGCAGCGGCCGTCCAGCTCATGCGCGGCATAGAAGCGACTCCCGTCGTCGCCGACCAGCGTGCTCACCGGCTCTCCGCGCGGCGCGGGAAGCGGTTCGCGCGCTACGTCGATCGTCAGCTCGCCGCGCGACCCAACCGCCGCGTTCAGCCGCCGCAGCGGCAACTCGGCCTTAACGTCGAATCCGTAGAGGCTTCCCATGCGCGGTCTTAGGGTATGGATCGTGGATGGAGTGGAGATCGGAGCGGAGACGACCCTGCAGCGCACCGAGCGTGCCGTCCACGGCGAGTTGCCCGAGGAGACCGTGCTGCTCGACGTCGACTCCGGCACGGCGGTGCGGCTCAATACGACCGGCGCCTGGATCTGGGGCCAGCTCGAGCAGCCGCGCCTGGTGGGCGACCTTGCCGATGGCCTCGCCGAGCGCTTCGAGATCGAGCGCCCACGCGCCCTCGACGACGTAGTCGCCTTTGCCCGCGAGATGACCCGCCGCGACTTGCTGGCGGCATCCTGACCGGCGCGATGCGGCGTCCTCGGTCGCTCGCGTAGGGGCAGGCCACGCTCTCTGCGTCCTTGCCTCGCTGGTCAGGAGCCGCCAGGCAGGTTTTGATCCGCGTGGTAGCTGGAGCGAACCAACGGGCCCGACGCCACCGATTCGAAGCCGAGTTCGTAGGCCGCCTTCTCTAGCGCCTCGAACTCTTCCGGGTGCCAGTAGCGCACCACCGGCAGGTGGTTCTCAGTCGGGCGCAGGTACTGGCCCACGGTCAGCACCTGGACGCGGTACTCGCGCAGGATCCCGAACGCCTCGACCATCTCCTCGAAGGACTCGCCGAGACCGACCATCAGCCCCGACTTGGTGACGACGCCCTCGCCGCCCATCTCCTTCGCCATCTTCAGCACCCGGGCCGAGCGCAGGAATTTGGAGCCACGCCGCGCCACCGGGTACAGGCGCGGCACCGTCTCGACGTTGTGGTTGAAGACGTCGGGTCGCTCGTGGATCACCTTCGCCAGCGGCATCTCCTGGCCACGGAAGTCCGGCGTGAGGATCTCGACCTTGCAGCCGGGCGCCTGCATCCGGATCGAGCGGATCACGCCGACGAAGGCGCTCGCCCCGTAGTCGGGCAGGTCGTCGCGGTCGACCGAGGTGACGACGGCATGGCGCAGGCCCATCTGCTTCACCTGGTTGGCGACCCGCAGCGGCTCCAGCGGGTCGTTCCAGGTCGGCACGCCCGTCTTCACGTTGCAGAAGCCGCAGCGGCGGGTGCAGACGTCGCCGAGGATCATGAAGGTCGCGGTGCCGCGCTCCCAGCACTCGCCGACGTTGGGGCAGTTGGCCTCCTCGCAGACCGTGTGCAGGTTGTCGGAGCCGATCGTCGCCTTCAGCCGGCGGTAGGTCGGCCCGCCCGGCGCCGGCACCTTCAGCCAGGGCGGCTTGCGGGCGCGGCGGAAGGGGACGGTGTCGCCGGTCTCGGCCGCGGTCCCCCCCGGCTTGGCGCGCGAGCGGGTGACGTGGACGCGTTCGGCGGGCGCCGCAGCGTCCCCCGCGGGAGTCGCCGCCGTAGAGACAGGGTCTGCGGTCGTCTCGCTCATGCGACGCCGAGCCTAGCGTTGTCGAGGCCCAGGTCGGCGGGGCTGACCGTGGCAGGCGTGCGCTCGTAGACTGCGGCGAAGCGCTCGGCGACCGTGCCGGCGAAAGCGTCGAGGTCCTGCTCGCCCCCCAGCTCCCGGCTCAGCGAGGTGACCTGGCAGCCCTCGATCCCGCAGGGCACGACCCACTCGAACGGCTGCAGGTCGTTGTTGACGTTGACCGCGAGCCCGTGCGTCGTCACCCCGCGGCTGACGTGCACCCCGATCGAGCCGATCTTCCTCGCCTCGCGAGCGCCCGCCCCCGAGCCCGGTGGCTCGCCCTCGGTCCAGACGCCGGTCAGGCCCTCGATCGTCCCGGCGCCGACGCCGTTCTCGCCGAGCGCTCCGATCGCCACCTGCTCCAGGCGCCGCATGTACTCGTGGACGTCGTCGCCGTAGGGCCGGAGGTCGACGATCGGGTAGGCGACCAGCTGTCCCGGCCCGTGGTAGGTGACGCGCCCGCCGCGGTCGGTGTCGCGTACCTCGATCCCCTGCGCCTCGTACCACTGCCTCGCCATCGGCAGCTCCTCCGCGGTCGAGCGGCGACCGCGGCTGTAGACGGGCGGGTGCTCGAGCAGCAGCAGCACGTCGGGGATCGCTTCCTCTTGGCGCGCGCTGCGCAGCCAGCGCTGGGCGACGCCCGCCTCCTCGTACGGGACCGTGCCGCAACGGACTACCAGGACTTCGGCGCTCATTCTCGAAATCGTTGCACGGCGCCGCTCTATCCTTGGCGCTGCCCCATGGCCCAGTCCAAGACCCTTCGGCCAGATTGGCTCCCGGCCGTGGCGCTCAGCGCCGCACTCGCCTCCCTGATGCTGGCCTGGAACCCGCAGGTCGGCGACCTCGCCGCCCAGGTCTTCCGCACCGAGCTCTTCCAGCACGCCGGCCTGGCGATCTGGAACGGCAGCTGGTACGGCGGCCACTACACCCTCACCTACAGCGTCCTTTTCCCGCCGCTCGCCTCGTTGCTCGGGCCGCAGCTGGTCGGCCTGGTGTCCGTCGTCACCTCGGCCTACCTCTTCGATCGCCTCGTCCGCGATCGCTGGGGGGAGCCGGCGCGCTGGGCGACCCTCTGGTTCGCGGGGGGAGTGGTGACCCTGCTCGCCGACGGCCAGCTCACCTTCGCCCTCGGCGTCGCCTTCGCCCTGGCGGCGCTGCGCTTCCTGCAGACCAAGCGCTCGGCGCCGGCGCTCCTAGCCTCTGCGGCCTGCGCCCTCTCAAGCCCCGTGGCGGCAGCATTCCTGGCCGGGGTCCTAGTAGCGGCCTCAGGATCGACTGTCGACTGGAGCCATCTCTTCCGCGGGCGGCGCGGCCTCGGGGGAGCCGAGAACGGAGGCGCAGCCCCCGCCCGCAGGCCCCCCCCCCCCCCCCCCCCCCCCCGCCCGCGGCACAGCGCCCCGGTCAATCGGCCATCAATCGCCCCGGTCAATTGCCCCAGCCCTCTGGGCAGCATCCATCGCCCTCGCCTTGATGCTGATCCCCAACCTCGCCTTCCCCGAATCCGGCCAGTTCCCGTTCGCCTTCACTTCCTTCGTCGGGATCCCGCTCTGGTGCGGCTCGGCGCTCTACGTGACCCGGGGGTTGCGCGGCGAGGAGCGCCAGCTGCGCTGGGCGATCGCCGCCTACCTGCTCGCGGCGACGCTCGTCTGGCTTGTCCCCAACCCGATGGGGGGCAACGCGGTCCGCCTCGGCGCCCTCTTCGGCGGGCCGGTCCTGGCCGCGGTCGTGCTGGCTCGGCGTCCGCGGGTCTCGCCCTGGTTCCTGGCGCTCTTCATGGTCGGCGGCCTCTTCTGGCAGGTCAACGCGAGCGTCAGCCAGATTGCCCGCAGCGTCGGCGACCCGTCGACCTCGCCCGGCTATTTCCAGCCGGCGGCACAGTGGCTGCGCGACCACGGTGGAGAGGGGGTCCGGGTCGAGGTTCCGCCCACCGCCAACCACTGGGAGTCCGCCTACCTCGCCTCGCAGTTCGAGCTGGCACGCGGCTGGCTGCGCCAGCTCGACACCACCCGAGACGACATCTTCTACGGCGACGACAATCTGCTCACCGCTACGGCGTACGGCCGCTGGCTACGCCAGAACGCGATCTCCTACGTCGCCCTGCCCGACGCGCCCCTCGACTACTCCTCGGTCGCCGAGCGGAAGCTGATCCTCACCGAACCGTCCTACCTCGACCTGCGCTGGAGCTCGGCCCACTGGCGCATCTTTGCGGTGCGCGACTCCGAGCCGCTGATCGAGCCGCTGGGAGCCGCTGCCGCGCGGGTCCTCTGGGTCGGCCGCCAGGGCTTCGGCCTCGACGTCAGTCACCCGGGCGAATTCCTCGTCCGCGTCAGCTTCACCCCCTACTGGTCGATCTCTCGCGGGGCCGGCTGCCTGTTGCGCCGCGGCGAGTGGACCGTCGCCCGCGCCTCGCACCCGGGGATCCTCAGAGTCGCCGCCGACTTCTCCATCGGCCGGGCGTGGAACGCAGTCACGGGTGCCAAGAAGACCTGTTGAGCGGGACGACTGTCGAGTTAGGCACACCCCAGTGTGCTCAAGTCGACAGTCGTCGTCAGAGCGCTAGGGAAAGAGGCTCTTCGAGGAGGGTGCGGATCCGGGCCAGGAATTCGGCCGCGGGGGCGCCGTAGAGGATGCGGTGGTCGCAGGCGAGGTTGACCCGCATCAGGTGGGCCGTAGCGATCGAGCCGTTGCGGACTACCGGGCGCTCGGCGATCGCGCCTACGGCGAGGATCGCGGCCTGTGGCGGGTTGATTACCGCGGCGAAGCTGTCGATCCCGAACATCCCCAGGTTGGAGACGGTGAACGTCGCCCCCGAGAGCTCAGGCGGCGTGATCTGGCCGTCCCGCACCCGCTGCGCCAGCACCCGCGCGTCCGCGGCGATCTGGCGCAGGCTCTTCTGGTCCGCGTCGAAGACCGTGGGAACGACCAGCGCGTCTTTGGCCGAAACCGCGACCCCGACGTTCACCCGCGAGTACAGCTCGAAGCGCCCGTCTCGGTAGGCCCCGTTGGCACGCGGGTGCTCCCGCAGCGCCAGCGCACAGGCCTTGACGACCATGTCGTTGAACGAGGGCACGACGTCGCCTTCCTTGGCCTCGGCCTTGATCTGTGCCCGCGCCGCGACCAGCCGGCTCATGTCGACCTCGGCCTCCAGGTAGAAGTGCGGCGCCGTCGCCTTCGACTCGGCCATGCGACGGGAGATCGTCGACTGCAGCTTCGAGAGGTCTTCGTAGGTGACCTCGCCCTTGGCCGTCTCGGGACTGGGGGTGTCGGCCGCAGGGCCCGGCACGGCCTCGGGGGGGCCTGCGGGCGGGGGCTGCGCCTCCGTTCTCGGCCCCCCCGAGGCCGTGCCACCCGCGGAGGAAGCCCCCCGTTCCACGTCCGCCTTGACGATGCGCCCACCCGGCCCGGACCCCTGAAGCTCCCCCAAATCGAGGCCGCGCTCACTCGCGATCCGTCGCGCCACGGGTGACGCCTTGATTCGACCGTCTCGGCTTGAAGCTTGGGGCGCATTGATCGCCGCCTCCCCCACGACAGGACCCGCGGCCGACCCGCTTGGTCCCTCGCCGTCAACGCGCGCGATCGGCGTTCCGATCGGGACAGTCTCGTCCTCCTGCACCAGGATCTCGATCAGCTTCCCAGCAACGTCGCTTTCATACGCCATGTTCGCCTTATCCGTCTCGATCTCCACAAGCTCATCCCCTACGGCGACGTCTTCCCCGACCTGCTTCAGCCACTGCAGGATCGTCCCCTCCTCCATCGAGTCGGACAGCCTAGGCATCACCACGTCAGCCATCAGATCGACCCCTCCAAGGTGGCCAAGGCTGCCTTCACCACATGCTCCTCATGGGGTATTGCGGCCTGCTCCAGCCTTCTCGAATAAGGCATATGCACATCCGCCCCGGTGACCCGCTGCACCGGGGCGTCGAGGTAGTCGAAGGCCTGCTCTGTGATCAGCGTCGCCAGGTTGGCGCCGACGCCGCCGTGCGGCCAGCCCTCCTCGACGATCACGGCGCGGTTCGTCTTGCGGACCGACTCGAGGATCGTGTCGAGGTCTAGCGGGCGCAGGGTGCGGGGGTCGATCACCTCGGCCTCGACCCCGTGCTCGTGCGAGAGCGCCCGCGCCGCGTCCTCGGCGACGTGGGCCATCTTGAGGATGCCGACGATCGTCACGTCGCCGCCCTCGCGCCGCACCGCCGCCTCGCCGAAGCGCAGCACCTCGTCGCTGTCCTCGGCGACCTCGCCGCGGCGCCCGTAGAGGTTCTCGTGCTCGACGAAGACCACCGGGTTGTCGTCGCGGATCGCCGCCTTCAGCAGGGCCTTGCCGTCGGCCGGCGTCGAGGGGCAGGCGACGAGCAACCCCGGCACCTGCAGGAAGAGCGCCTCGAAGCTGTGCGAGTGGGTGGGCCCGAGCTGGTGCCCACCCCCGCCCGGCATCCGGATCGTCAGCGGCACCCGCGCCTGGCCGTTGAACATGTAGGGGATCGCGGCGGCGTGGTTGACGATCTGGTCCAGCGCCAGCAGGGCGAAGTTGACCGTCATCAGCTCGACCACCGGTCGCAGCCCGGCCATCGCCGCGCCGACCCCGGCGCCGACGATCGTGTTCTCGGAGATCGGCGTGTCGCGGACGCGCCGCTCACCGAACTCCTCGAGCAGCCCTTCGGTCACCTTGAAGGCGCCCTGGAAGACACCGACGTCCTCGCCCATGACGAGGACCGCCTCGTCGCGCCGCATCTCCTCGGCCATCGCGTCGCGCAGGGCCTCGCGCATCCGAAGGGTCGCCATCAGTCCCCGGCCTCCTCGTACTCGGCCGCGACCTCCGGCTCGGTCCCCTCCTGGGCGTCGCCGCTTTCGGCCGGGTTGGGGCGCGGCCCGTCCGGCTGCCCGGCGTAGGCGGCGCCCGCCTCGGCCAGCTCGCGCGCCGCCGCGGGCATCCGGTCCTCGCGCTCGCCGCGGTGCGGCTCGGGGCTGCGCTCGTCGACCGCGTACCAGCCCTCTGTTTCCCCCACCGCGTAGAGATTCTCGTAGAGGGTGTCGAGCGCCGGCTCGGGCGAGGCCTCGGCGAACTCGACCGCTGCCAGGACCGCTGCCTCGGCCTTCTCGCGCACCTCGCCGAGCTCGCGCTCGCCCAGCACCCCGGCCTCGATGCAGCGTCGCGCGAAACTCTCGATCGGGTCTTTCCCTTGCCACTTCTCGACCTCCTCGCGCTCGCGGTAGACCTCGGGGTCGGCCGCCGAGTGGCCGCGGAAGCGGTAGGTGAAGGCCTCGATCAGGGTCGGCCGGCGCTCCTCGCGGGCGAGCCGGATCCCCTCCGCGACGGCCTCGCGCACCGCCAGCACGTCCATCCCGTCGATCCGCCGGCCCGGTATCCCGTAGCCCTCGGCCTTCTTGGAGAGATCGGTCTGGGCCGAGTGGCGCTCGACCGAGGTGCCCATCCCGTAGAGGTTGTTCTCGACCAGGAAGAGGACCGGCAGGCTCCAGAGCGCGGCGAGGTTCATCGTCTCGCCGAAGTTGCCGGCGTTGGAGGCGCCGTCGCCGAACATGCAGACGGTGACCGCATCCTCGCCCTTGTAGTCGGAGGCGAGCGCCAGCCCGGCCGCGATCGGCAGGTTGCCGCCGACGATCCCGTAGCCGCCCATGAAGCGGTGCTCGGCGTCGAAGATGTGCATCGAGCCGCCGCGCCCACCGCTGGTCCCGTCGACGCGGCCGAAGAGCTCCGCCATCACGCGGCTGGGGTCGGTGCCGCGGGCGATCGCGTGGCCGTGCGTGCGGTAGGTGCCGATCAGGTAGTCCTCCTCGCGCATCACCGAGGCGGTGCCGACGATCGTCGCCTCCTCGCCGATCGCCAGGTGGAGGAAGCCGCCGGCCTTGGCCCGCTGGTACTGGCGCCCGGCCTCCTCCTCGAAGCGCCGGATCAGCGCCATCCGCGCCAGCAGCTCGTAACAGGTGGAGGCGTCGGGGAGTTCAGCCATCCGCCTGAGCGTAGCTCGCGGCGGCGACCGCCTCCTCAAGTCTGTCGTCGCCCCAAAAGACCTTGCCGTCGACGACCAGCGCGGGCACGCCGGTAACGCCCAGCCCGCCCGCCCGCCCGGTCGCCTCGCGCAGGGCGTTTTTCACCCCGGCGGTCTCGACCGCCTTGAGCAGCGCCCGCGGGTGCAGCTCGCAGGCCGCGGCGGCGATCAGCACGTTGTCGGGCTCGGAGAGGTCGCGGCCGGCGACGAAGGCTTGGCGGAAGGCGGCGAGGGCGAAGGAGACGGTGCGGCCGGTCTGCTTGGCGAAGGTCGCGACCCGCATCGCGAACAGCGTATTGCCGGGCCACGGCTCGGGCCAGGCCAGCGGCGGCAGCCCGTAAGCGGCGGCGCGCCGCTCGACCTCGGCGATCCCCGCGGCCCGTCCCGGCCCGTTGGCCCACGAGTCCCGGCCAAAGGTGCCGAACAAGCCGCCGAGCAGGACCGGCTGCCACTCCGGCTGCTCCAACCCCGCTTCGGTGAACAGCCCGCTGACTCGCTCCGCGGCCAGGTACGCGTAGGGCGAGCCGAGGTCGAAGTAGAAGGTCGCCGGGGGGGAGAGATCGGCCACGCACGGACCTTATGTGGGTGTGCACGAGCTGAGGAGTGACATATCTCATGGTAAATTTCATGAACATGAAAAAACGCATGAAAATCAGCAAGGGCGGTCAAGTCTCGATTCCGGCACCGATCCGCAAGCGCTGGGGAACGACGACGGTCACACTCGAGGATCGGGGCGAGGAGATCGTCCTCAAGCCCGCTCCCGACGACCCGATCACGGCCGCCGCCGGGGCGTTCGCGGGGGAAGTTCCAAAAATCGACTGGGAGAAGGTCACGCAAGAAGAACGCGAGGCGGAAGCGGAAGCGGAAGATCGCAAGTGGGAAAGCCGCTGACGCTGCTCGACGCCAACGCGCTGATCGCTGTCATTTGCGGCGAGCCGGCGATGGAGCCGGTCCTGGCAATCCTTCGCCGGGGATCGACCGCGATGACCACGGCGAATATCGCCGAGGTGTACGACAAGTCAAGCCGACGGGCGGGACTCTCGAATGCTCGGCTAGCTGAGGTGATCGAACCCCTCCTTGAGGGACCGATCACGCCGATCCCGGTTGACGTGGACCTCGCTCGACGCGCTGGACAGGTTCGCAGCGCGCACTACCACCGTAAGCGTCGTCCCCTCTCGCTGGCGGATGCTGTGCTCCTGGCGGCCTCTGGGCCCGGAGACGAGATAGCGACCTCCGACTCCGGTGTACTGGCAGTCGCCGCCAAGCTCGGCATCGAGACGATCGAGTTGCCGACCAGCTCGGACTGACGCGACCGCTCGCTGCTCAGGCGTGAATGGCCCAGCGCTCGACGGCCCGCGCCGCTTCCGGGATCGCCTCGGAGATCGTCGGGTGGGGGTGGACGATCCGGGCCAGCTCCTGGTAGCCGCCCTCCAGCGCCATCGCCGCGACCAGCTCGGCGATCATGTCGCAGGCGCGGTTGCCGACGATGTGGGCGCCGAGGATCTCGCCGTACTTGGCGTCGACGACGAGCTTGACCATGCCGTCTTTGTCGTCGTAGACGGTGGCGCCGCCGACGCCGCCGAGCTTCTGCTTGCCGACCTTGACGTCGTGACCGGCCTCCTTCGCCGCCGCCTCGGTGAGGCCGACGCTGGCCACCTGCGGGTGGCAGAAGGTCGCCCCGGCGACGAGGTTCTGGTCGACCGGGTGGGCCGGCACCCCCGCCGCATGCTCGACCGCGACGACGCCCTCCTCGGAGGCCTTGTGGGCGAGCGCCTTGGTGCCCGTGATGTCGCCGATCGCGTAGACCTTGGGATTGGAGGTGCGCCCGTACTCGTCGACCTTGACCTTGCCGTTCTCGGCCAGCTCGACTCCGGCCTCGGCTAGCCCGAGCCCGCCGACGTCGGCGGAGCGGCCGCCGGCGATGCAGAGGTAGTCGACCTCGGCCTTGCTCTCGCCGTAGCTGAGCTTGACCGAGCCCTCGCCGGCCTCGACGTCGGTGACCGGGGTGCCGGTGGAGATCTCGATGTTCTGCTTCTTGAAGGCGCGCTCGACGACGCGGGCCATGTCCTTGTCCTCGGCGGGGAGGATCTGATCGAGCATCTCGACCAGGACTACCTCGGTGCCGAAGCGGCCGTAGGCCGAGGCGATCTCGCAGCCCGACGCGCCGGCGCCGGCGACCGCGATCTTCTTCGGCTGCTCGGGCAGCGACCAGGCGCCCCAGGTGTCGACGACGCGCCCGCCGAACTCGACCCCGGGGATCGGCAGCGCCGCCGACCCCGTCGCCAGCACCACCGCGCCGGCCTCGTAGACCTCGTCGCCGACCTTGACGTTGCCCTCCGCCGTGAGCGAGCCCTCGCCCTCGATCAACGCGACCTTGTTCTTGTCCCAGAGCATCTTCACGCCGCCGGAGAGCGACTCCGAGACCGCGGCGCGGCGCTTGCCGAGCGCCTTCCAGTCGATCGAGACGTCCTTGGCGACGACCCCGAGCTCGGCGCTCTCGCGCGCCTGGTCGTAGATCTCGGCCGTGCGCAGCACGGTCTTGGCCGGGATGCAGGCGTAGTTGAGGCAGCGGCCGCCCGGCTTGTCGCGCTCGACCACGGCGGTCTTCTTGCCCAGCTGGGCGGCCCGGATCGCGGCAACATAGCCGCCCGGGCCCCCGCCGATGACGATCACGTCGAAGGAATCTGCCACTCGCCTGAGCCTATAGAACGAGCGTCGGTCACTCGCGGGTCGGCATCTGGATCCGCGCCATCGCCTTGACCATGAAGAAGAAGAAGGCGCCGGCGACCGCGAGCAAGCCGAGCGTGGCCGCCACCTGGCCGACCGTCGCCGCCTGCAACGCCAGCCCGTAGACGGCGCTGAAGATGAGGAAGACGAGGATCAGTTGGAAGCCGAGCACGGCCCAATAGCGGGCGCGCCACATGCCCCAGGCCATGACCCCCATCAGCAGCGCCGGTGCCAGCACCTGGACGAGTTTGGGTTTTTCGCCATTGACCACGGTGCCGGCGAGGTAGCCGATCACGATCGAGAGCGCGACCACGGCGGCGACCACGGCGCCGATCGTCACCACCAGCGGCCGCTCGCCCTCGGCCAGCGGCTCGAGTGCCTCGCGCGCTTCGCGGTTGCGCTCCTCGGCCTTCGCGTAGCCGCTCTCCATCCGCTCGCGCGGGGTGGGGGAGGCGCCGCCGCGCTGCTTGCGCTTGCGCGGGTGTTCAGCCACCCGGCGCCGCCTCCCCGAGCGGCGCCAGCGCGTTGCGCAGCTCTTCGGCTACGACGGTGGGGTTCTCGGCGTCGCGGATCGCCCGCACCACGCACATCCTCTGTGCGCCGGCGTCGACCACCTGCGCCGCGTTGGACGGGTCGATGCCGCCGATCGCGAAGAAGGGGTGCGGAGCGTGCGCGGCCGCGTGGCGGATCAGGTCGAGGCCGACGGCTGGGCGCCCGGCCTTCGTCGGCGTCTCCCAGATAGGCCCGACGCTGATGTAATCCACGCTGGGTGACGTGCCTGACCGGCGCATATCGGCGTCCTCGGTCGCTCGCGTGCGGAGCACGCCACGCTCCCTGGGTCCTTGATCTGCTTGGCCAGATCCGCCCCCGGCAGCGGCAATCTGCTCCTTCGTGTGCGTCGAAAGTCCGACGATGACGTCTGGGCCCAGGATCTTGCGAATCTCCTCCACAGGCATGTCGTCCTGGCCGACGTGGACCCCGTCGGCGTTGCAGGCCCGCGCCAGGTCGGGGTCGTCGTTGACGACGAAAAGGGCGCTGTAGGTGTCGCAGAGGCGGCGGAAGGTGAGGGCGGCAAGCTCAACCTCGCGCCGCGGCAACTCCTTCTCGCGCAACTGCACGATGTCGACGCCGCCGTTCAGCGCCGCCCGCAGCAGCGGCTCGGGATCCTCGCCACCGGGACGCGCCTCGCAGCAGAAGTAGAGGCGAGCTGTGCGCAGCCGCTCACGGCGCAACGGTCCCTTCGCATCGGGTGCAGCAAGGCTCACCCGCCGATTATCCCGCCAGACGTGTCTGACTTAAACCACGGTATTACGTGGGTTAGCTCAGACACCCCCATTGTGGATGGGTGCGGAGGGGTAGCATCGGTGGCGCACGGGAGCCCACGGCATTGCGAATGCCATGGCTGAGAGGGCGGCAACGAGGCCGCCGACCGTTTGGACCTGATCCGGGTAATGCCGGCGGAGGCAAGATTGAGCGACAGAGGTAGCCATGACGCGGTGGTTGTAGGCGGCGGCGCGATCGGCCTCTGCTGTGCTTGGCGGATCGCGCAGAGCGGCGCCAGCGTCGTCGTTCTCGACCGTGCCGAGCCACCGGCTGGCGCGACCCGCGTCGCCGCCGGGATGCTGGCCCCGATCGGCGAGCTCGCCTTCGGCGAGCCCGAGCTGCTGCGGATGACCCTCGCCGCCGCCGAGCGCTATCCGGCCTTCGTCGCCGAGCTGGAGGCGGCGAGTGGGATCTCGACCGGGTACGCGCGCCGTGGTGCTCTGCATATCGCCCTCGATCGCGACGAGGCGGCGGAGATGCGGCGCGTCCACGATCTTCAGCGCTCGCTCGGCCTCGGTGCCGAGTGGCTGCCACCGCGCCGCTGTCGCGAGCTGGAGCCCGGCCTGACGCCCTCGTTCAACGGCGGCGTCCATGCGCCCGAGGAGGCAGCGATCGACCCGCGGGCGACGATCACGGCCCTGCTTGCCGCCCTGGACGCGGAAGGGGTAGAGGTGCGTCGCGGCGTCGAGGTGACCGAAGCGCTTCTCGACGGCAAGCGGATCGAAGGTGTGCGCACCGACTCCGGCGAGCTGCTGCGAGCGGCAACGGTGATTCTTGCCGCCGGGGCCTGGTCGGGTGCCGTTACCTGGTTGCCCGAGGCGGTGCGACCTCCGGTACGTCCGGTCAAGGGCCAGATCCTCGAGCTGCGCGCTCTAAACGGAGAGGCGCCCTGCGATCGGATCGTCGCCTCCGAGCGGGTCTACTTGGTGCCGCGTCCCGACGGCCGCCTGATCGTGGGTGCGACGACCGAGGAGCGCGGCTTCGACACCACGGTCACCGCTGGCGGCGTCCACGAGCTGTTGCGCGAGGCCTACCGCCTGCTGCCCGATATCGCCGAGATGGAGTTGACCGAGTCGATGGCGGCCCTGCGCCCGGGCACGCCCGACAACCTGCCGCTGATCGGTCCGGGCGCCCTCGACGGTCTAGTCCTCGCCTGCGGCCACTACCGCAACGGAATCCTGCTCGCCCCACTGACAGGCGAAGCAGTGGCAGAGCTACTCGACACCGGCGAGCTCCCCGAGTCCGTCGCCGCAGCCAATCCGGTGAGTTCCCGTTTCGTTCCGCATACCGGAACTAAAGGGGAACTCAGCATTGGGGACGATGGGGCCGAGGTGTTGCGATGAGGATCGAGTTGAACGGTGAGCCCTGTGAGTTGACCGATGGCGCCACTCTCGCGGATGCGGCTCGGGCGGCCGGGGCAGAGGAGGCCCGCGGCGTTGCGATGGCTCTCGACGGCGAGGTGGTGATACGTGGCGAGTGGGCCTCGACGTCGCTCGCCGAGGGCAGCAAGGTCGAGGTTCTGGCCGCAATCCAGGGCGGCGCCGAGGGCTGGGAGCTGGGTGGCCGGACCTGGACCTCGCGCCTGATCGCTGGCACCGGCGGCTTCCGCTCCCTGGAGCAGATGGAGCGGGCGCTAGCTGCGTCGGGCGCCGAGATCGTCACCCTCGCCCTGCGCCGCATCGACCCCGATGCCAAGGGCTCGGTCCTGGACGTGGTCGAGCGCCTCGGCCTCACAGTCCTCCCCAACACCGCCGGCTGCTACACGGCGCGCGACGCGATCCGCACTGCCGAACTCGCCCGCGAGGCTTTCGAAACGGACTGGATCAAGCTCGAGGTGATCGGCGACGATCGCACCCTCTTTCCCGACGCGGTCGAGCTTCTGGACGCCGCCGAGACCCTGGTCGTCAAGGGCTTCACCGTCCTCCCCTACACCAACGACGACCCGATCCTCGCCCGTCGCCTCGAGGAGGCCGGCTGCGCCGCGGTGATGCCGCTGGGCTCGCCGATCGGCTCCGGTGCCGGCATCCGCAACCCGTACAACATCGCGATCGTCGCCGAGCGCGCCGGCGTCCCGGTCATCCTCGACGCCGGCATCGGCACCGCCTCGGATGCCGCCCTGGCGATGGAGCTCGGCTGCGACGCCGTGATGGCAGCCAGCTCGATCTTCGGCGCCGAGGACCCGGTGGCGATGGCCACCGCCCTGCGCCTCGGCGTCGAAGCTGGACACGCCGCACACGCCGCTGGCCGCATCCCTCGTCGCACTCATGCGGAGGCCTCGACCCCCGAACAGGGCCTCCCCGACCTCTCCTGATCGCCGACTGCGGTTTGACCACACCATGGCAGGGGTCAAAGCCACAGCCAGCAGCAGAGCTGGTGGCCCTCTACCATGGGCGGCCGCGCCCCCGTAGCTCAGTTGGTTAGAGCGGCGGCCTTTTAAGCCGCGCGGCACGGGTTCGAATCCCGTCGGGGGTATTTGGCAAGTCCGGACGGCAGTCGGGGGGCGAAGCATGATGAGCTGCTGCTTCGCACTCCCAGCGACGTTGAGGAGCAGGACAACCTGCGACTCGAGCGTATCCACGTCGAGATCGAGCGCGGCTTCGATGCACTGCGCGACGTCGACGACGGCGTGTCCATCTTCGGCTCGGCACGAGTTACCGAGGGCCACCGCTGGTACTCGCTCTGCCGTGAGATCGCGGCTTGCCTCGTCGGCCACGGCTTTTCGGTGATCACCGGCGGCGGGCCAGGGCTGATGGAGGCGGCAAACCGAGGTGCCGCAGAGGCCGGTGGGCTTTCGATCGGACTCAACATCCAGCTGCCGATGGAGCAGCAGACCAACTCCTATGTCAACCGCAGTCTCGACTTCCACTACTTCTTCGCGCGCAAGCTGATGTTCGTCCGTTACGCGAGGGCTTTCGTAATTATGCCCGGCGGCTTCGGCACCCTCGACGAGATGTTCGAGAGCCTGGTCTTGATCCAGACCCGGCGGATCAAGCACTTCCCGACGATCCTGGTCGACTCTCAGCATTGGGCCCCGCTACTCGACTGGATCGACAACAGCCTCGAGGATGACGGGATGATCGCCGCAGAAGACAAGGAGCTGCTGGTCGTCGCCGACACCCCAGAGGAGGTTTGCGACCACGTGCGACGCGCAAGCTCGAGTCAGAAAGAGCTCGCTGCCTCCTGAGAACGCTGTCAGCTCAGTGCCGGAAGTGGCGGTGCTTGGTGAAGACCATCGTCACACCGGCGGCGTCGCAGGCATCGATCACCTCGGCATCCCGCTTGGAGCCGCCGGGCTGGATCACGGCGGTGGAGCCGGCCTGGATCGCCAGCTCGGGGCCGTCGGCGAAGGGGAAGAAGGCGTCGGAGGCGACAGCGGAGCCGGTTAGCAGGGCGCCGGCATCCTCGCCACGGGCGTCGCGACACTTCTCGACCGCCAGGCGGACCGAGTCGACTCGGCTCATCTGACCGGCGCCGATGCCGAGGGTGGCGCCATCCTTGGCAATCACGATCGCGTTGGAGCGGACGTGGCGGACCACGGTCCAGGCGAAGCACATGTCGCGCCACTGCTCCTCGCCGGCGCCGGTCTTCGTCACCACCTCCATCAGCTCGCGCGGCTCTGGGTCGCCGTCGCGGTCCTGGATCAGCAGCCCGCCCAAGACCCGTTTGACGTCGCGTTCGTGCGGGTCCCGCTGGCGGCGCTCCTCCTCGCAGAGGATGCGGATCGCCTCCTTCTGCTGGAGCACAGCGAGCGCCCCGTGTTCGTAGTCGGGCGCGATCAGCACCTCGACGAAGTTCTTATGCAGCTCCTCGGCAAGCACCTCACTGACCGGCCGGTTGAAGGCAATCACGCCGCCGAAGGCCGACATCGGGTCGCAGGCCAGCGCCTTTTCGTAGGCCTCCTGCGCGTCGGCGCCGATCGCCACCCCACAGGGGTTGTTGTGCTTGACGATCGTGCAGGCCGGCTCGTCGAAGTCCTCGACCAGGCGCCGCGCCGAGTCGAGGTCGAGCACGTTGTTGAAGGAGAGGGCGCGGCCATGCAGCTTGGCGACGCGGGAGAGGACGTGGCTGCGCACGCCCGCTTCGGAGTAGAGCGCCGCCCGCTGGTGTGGGTTCTCGCCGTAGGCGAGGTCGAGCACCTTCTCGTAGGCGACCGCCAGGTGTTCGGGAAAGTCCTCGTACTCGGTCGAGAACCAGCGGCTGATCGCGGCGTCGTAGCGAGCGGTCTGGGCGAAGGCCTCGTTGGCGAGCCAGTGCCGGGTCGAGGCCGAGATCTCGCCCCCCGACTCGTCCAGCTCGGCCAGCACCGCGTCGTAGGACTCGGGCTTGACCACGACGGCGACGCCGTCGTGGTTCTTGGCCGCAGCGCGGATCATCGTCGGGCCGCCGATGTCGATGTTCTCGACCGCGACCTCGGGTGCGACCTCGTGGCCGGCGACGGTCTCCTCGAAGGGGTAGAGGTTGACGCAGACCAGGTCGATCGGCTCGATCCCTTCGCGCTCCAGCGTCGCCATGTGCTCGGGGTCGTCGCGCCGCGCCAGCAGGGCCGCGTGCAGCCGCGGGTGCAGGGTCTTGACCCGGCCGCCGAGGATCTCTTCCTGGCCTGTGAACTCGGAGACGTCGGTCACCTCGAGACCCGCCTCGCGCAGTGCCGACGCGGTGCCGCCGGTGGAGAGGATCTCGATCGCGAGCCCGGCGAGCCCGCGGGCGAAGTCCGCAACCCCGGTCTTGTCGGAGACCGAGACGAGCGCCCGGCGCACCCTGACCGCGCCGTCGCTCACGGTCTCGTTTCGGGTGTCTGCGGGGGCCTCACTCATCGACGACGACCGTCTGCGGGTCGTCCGCCTCGATCCTAACCCTGCCCGCCGCGATCATGCGGATCGCCTCGGGGAAGAGCTCGTGCTCGGCGGCGCGGATCGCCTCCTCAAGCGCCGCCCGGTCGCGGCCGGCGGGCACCGCTACCTCGCGCTGCACGATCACCGGCCCGGTGTCGACCCCCTCGTCGACGAAGTGGACGCTGACGCCGGTGACCTCGACACCGGCGTCGAAGGCCTGGCCGATCGCGTCAAGGCCAGGGAAGGCGGGGAGCAGGGCGGGGTGGATGTTGACGATGCGGTTGCGGAAGCGCGCGACGAAGGGGCCGCTGAGCAGCTGCATGTAGCCGGCGAGGACGACGAGGCCGGCGCTCCGCGACTCGATCCAATCGCCCATCGCCGTGTCGCGCTCCGAGCGGCCGGCGTACTCGGAGGAAGGGAAGACCCTGGTCTCGACCCCGGCGTCCCGCGCCCGCTGCAGCGCCCGCGCGCTCGCCTTGTCCGAGCCGACCCCGACGACCTCGATCCCGTCGTGCCCGTGCAGCGTGTCGAGGATCGCCTGCAGGTTCGTGCCGCTCCCCGAGGCCAGGACGACGATGCGAAAGTCGCTCACACCCGCATCTTCGCGCAGCGGCCCACCCTGGCGTGTCTGACCTTAGCCCCGATATATCGTGGTTAAAGTCAGACACCCCCAGTTACGATCCGGTGCCGTGACGTTTTTCGAGCGGCTCGGCGTCGAAGCACCCGTCATTCAGGCAGGGATGGGGGGCGGACTGAGCCGGCACGAGCTTGCCGCGGCGGTCTCGGAGGCCGGCGGGCTGGGGACGATCGCGGTCAACGGCGCGGAGGCGATCGAGCGCGAGCTGGCGAGGGCACGGAAGCTGACCGGCCGGCCGCTCGCGGTCAACCTGCTGTTGCCCTTCACCCGGCGCAGCTGGTTCGAGGCCGCCGCCACGGCAGACATCGTCGTCACCTTCTGGGGACGGCCGCAGCGACGGGTGCCCGGTCCCTGGATCCACCAGTGCGGCTCTGTCTCGGAGGCGCTCGCGGCTCATGCGGCCGGCGCCGACGCGGTCATCGTCCAGGGCGTCGAGGCCGGCGGCCACGTGCGGGGAACCGCGCCCGGGCTCGAGCTCCTCGCCCAAGTGCGGGCGGCGCTGCCGCGAGACTACCCATTGTTCCTTGCCGGCGGCATCGCCGAGCGCGCCGACGTCCAGCGCGCCCTCGAGGCGGGTGCGAGCGCCGCCGTGGCCGGCACCCGCTTCCTGCTCTCCGAGGAGAGCCGCGCCCACCCGGAGTACAGGCAGCGCCTGCTGGCAGCCGACGAGACCATCCTCACCGAGCTCTTCGGCACCGGTTGGCCGGCCCCGCACCGAGTGATCGCCAACGCCGCAACCGAGCACTGGCTCGACGGCGATCCTCGCGGCCCGAGCCTGAACCGAGCGCTCAACCGCCTCAGCGGCCCAGGCGCCCGCTACATGCCGGCACCGATCCAGGTTCGTCTCGCTCGGTCCCGACGTCCGGGCAGCCGCCTGCTATCGCCGCAAGGCCCCACCGACGACGGGCCCCCGAACCTGCTCGACGCCGGCCCGCTCTATGCCGGCAAGACGGTCTCGCGCATCGACGAGGTCTGCCCGGCAGCCGAGATCGTCGCCTCGCTTACCCCCTAAAGGGCCATCCCGGTAGGGGTGGAACGTCTTGTACTTTTTCGTCGACAACCACCGGACAACCAGAGGCGCGGCTCGAAAAAGTTAAGTGGAACCCCTGCCGGGATGGCCCTAGGAAGAAGCAGGAACCACAGCCACATCCTCGAGCGCGAACTTGCCGTTCGCCTCCTCGGGATCCCCGAGCGGGTAGCGGCCGCTGAAGCAGGCGTCGCAGTGGTCCTCAGGCGCGGTGCCGATCGCCTCGTAGACGCCGTCGAGGGAGAGGTAGGCGAGCGAGTCGCAGTCGAGCTCGTCGGCGATCTCCTGCACGGTGCGGTTGTGGGCGATCATCTCCTCGCGGGTCGACATGTCGACCCCGTAGTGGCAGGGGTTGCGGATCGGCGGCGCCGAGATCCGCAGGTGCACCTCGCTCGCCCCCGCGTCGCGCAGCATGCCGACGATCTGGCGCGTCGTGTTGCCGCGCACGATCGAGTCGTCGACGACGACCAAGCGTTTGCCGGCGACGATCTCCGGCAGCGGGTTGAACTTCAGCCGCAGCCCGTGCTTGCGCAGCTCCTGCCCGGGCTGGATGAAGGTCCGCGCCACGTAGCGGTTCTTGATCAGGCCGTCGTCGCGCGGCAGCCCCGAGGCGCGTGCGAACCCCGCCGCGGCCGGGTTGCCCGAGTCCGGAACCGAGATCACCAGGTCAGCCTCGACTGGCGCCTCGCGCCAGAGGATCTCGCCCATCCGCCCGCGCACCTGCTGCAGCACTTTGCCCTCGAGCCGGCTGTCGGGACGGGAGAAGTAGATGTGCTCGAAGACGCAGGTCGCGGGCTTCTCGGCCTTGACCACCTGGCGCGTCTCGAGGCCGCGCTCGGTCAGCGAGACCATCTCGCCCGGGTGCACCTCGCGCATCAGCTCGGCGCCGATGATGTCGAAGGCGCAGCTCTCCGAGGCGACGACGAAGCGATCGTCGAGGCGGCCCAGCGAGAGTGGCCGCACCCCGTGCGGGTCACGGAAGGCGACGATCGCCCGCTTCGTCATCACCACGGTCGAGTAGGCGCCCTCGAGGCGCGGCATCACGTCGGTCACCGCGTCCTCGATCAGCTTGCCCTCGTTGGAGGAGAGCAGCGCCGCGATGATCTCGGAGTCCGAGGTGCCGCGGAAGGCGATTCCGCGCTCCTTCAGCTCGGCCCAGAGCTCGACCGCGTTGGTCAGGTTGCCGTTGTGGGCGAGCGCCAGCTCGCGGCCGTCGTCGCGCCAGACCGGCTGCGCGTTCTCCCAGGAGCCGCCGCCGGTGGTCGAGTAGCGCACGTGGCCGATCGCCATGTCGCCCTCCAGCGCCCGCAGTTTCTCCTCGTCGAAGACCTGGGAGACGAGGCCGGCATCGCGCATCGTGGTGATGTGGCCGCCCTCGCAGGCGGCGATCCCGGCCGACTCCTGGCCGCGGTGCTGCAGCGCGTAGAGGCTGAAGTAGGCGAGCCGGGAGACATCGTGCCCGGGCGCGTATACGCCGAACACCCCGCATTCCTCGCGCGGGCCATCGCGGTCTATGAACTGCCCCTGGGGCGGAGTCAAGCGCGTGCTTTCCTCGCGGTCGAAAGGACGTGACGCGCAGGCGGACTGCCTACCCGCGGAGGGTACCAGCGGGGCCGACCGTCCTACGGCCTGCGGTGCGGGGGCTTGCGACCCTTGAGCACTGCCGACCGCATGGATTCGCTGACAGCGCCGCCTTCGTCGGTGACCCGGATAGTCAGCTGCGCGTGCAGAGTATGGCGGGGAGCGAGCCGTTCGAGGCGGTGGATCAGGGACTTCGGCAGTGGCAGCCTGAAGGCCGCGACGGTGTCGGCCGTAACCTTCTCGGCACTGCCCGCGCTGAGGCCGACGGTCACAGTTTTGCGCCCCGTCTTCTTGCCCGCTGGACCCGGCTGCAGCCAGCTGACTTGGCCGAAGACCTGAAGCGATGCATTCTCGCTGGGACCCACTTCGATCACGATCGCATGGTGCTGGACCTTCGTGTGGGGGATTTTGAGCATGATCGGGCAGTCGCTCCGGAACGAGAATCCCCAGGGGCATTTGTCCTGGGTGAGGTCTCCGTAGCCGTCGCCGTCCCGGTCGGGCTCGATCGTCACGGTCACCGGCGTTCCGATCCCGACTTTGACTTCGTAGTGCCGGGTTTCCCCGATCGCAAATTCCCCCTGGACCACCCCCGAGAGCATTTCTTTCTGTTCGGCGCAGTAGAAGGTTTCGACCGGGCCGCGGAGCCCGACGTGGGGATTGAAGCCTTCGATCGGAAGTCGGGTCGAGAAAGCGTTCGTGCCTTCGGAGACGGTCTCGACCGCGCTCTCGCCGGTCTTGCGATCCTCTTCTTCGCCAACCTGCTTAAAGGCGACGAGCTGCTGGGCGAGGGGCCCTTTGCCGGGGGCTACCTGGATTTCCCAGTGCGTGATCACCCGGGTCGGCAATTCCCACAGTTCGACCGGGTATATCCGCCGGGGGTCGAATCCAATCAGCGTCCAGTCCGGCGCCGATGCATCGGCTTCGCAGGTCACGCCTTCTTCCTGCGGATAGGCCGAGGCGACCGGCGCCGCGAGGAGGAGAATCGCGACCACACCCGCCGCTCCTGCGAGGCACCGCTTGAGCAATCTCATTGCCTCAGGCTACGGCTTCTGCCCGTTGGCGCAAAGAGAGCCAGGCGCTCTCGGCAGTGCCGACGCCGACGGTGAAGCTGCGATCCCCGGCGGCGAGCTCGACGGTGGTGCCTCCGACATTGCCGATCGGCGTCGCCCCGAGCGACTCGAGCGCCTCCCGGTCGCCGCTGAGGAGGAAGCCGCCGGCTCCCTCGCCGAAGAGGGCGTCCTCGGGGGAGCAACCACGTTCGCGCAGGGGCTGTAGGTCGACCCGGCAGCCAATGCCGCTCGCGATCGCAGACTCGGCCAGAGCGCAGGCGAGGCCGCCGTCGCTGATGTCGTGGGCCGAGGAGAGCCTGCCGGCGCGCACGGCGTCGCGGACGGCCGCGCAGGCGCCGGCGACCGCATCGACGTCGGGCTGGGGGAGGCCGGTGTCGAGCTCGCCGCGCAGCTTCGCCAACTCCGAGCCCGCGAGGGAGGGGGAGAAGGGGCCGAGCAGGGCGATCGTGTCGCCTGCTCTGGCGAAGGCGCTGCCGCACGCCTGCCTCGCGTCGGGAAGCTCGCCGACCATGCCGACCACCGGGGTCGGGTAGATCGGGCCTTCCGGGCCCTCGTTGTAGAGGGAGACGTTGCCGCCCACCACCGGTACGCCGAGCGCATCGCAGGCATCGGCGAGGCCGCTGACGGATCGGTCGAGCTGCCAGGCCGGCATCGGTTTCTCCGGGTTGCCGAAGTTGAGGCAGTTGGTCAGGCCGAGCGGCTCGGCGCCGACGCAGGCGAGGTTCTGGGCGCACTCGAGCACCGCCTCGATCGTCCCCGCGTAGGGGTCGCAGGCGACCCGGCGACCGTTGCCGTCGATCGAGACGGCGATCGCATTGCCGGCCTCGGGGATCTGCAGAACCGCGGCATCGGCCGCCTCCGGCCGGCGCACCGTGCGCGAACCGACCACCGAGTCGTACTGCTCGAAGGCCCAGCGCTTGGAGGCGAGGCTGGGCGAGGCGAGCAGCGCCAGCAGCGTCTCCCCGGACGAGGCGCCCGGGTCGAGCGTCGCCCGATTGCCGTAGATCCAGCCCTCGGGCTCGGCTGGGCTGAGGTCGTAGAGCGGGCAGCCGTCGACCAGGGCCTCGACCGGCATCTCGCCGACGACCTCCTCGCCGTGCAGCACCCGCACCTGGCCGCTGTCGGTGACGACGCCGATCTCCGCTGAGCCGGTCTGCCATTTCTCGCAGACAGCGAGCACCTCGGCCACGTTCGCCGGCTCGACCACGCCGAGCATCCGCTCCTGGGACTCGGAGACCATGATCTCGAAGGGCTCCATGTCGGCCTCGCGCAGCGGCACCCGTGCCAGGTCGAGGTCGATGCCGACCCCGCCCGCCGAGGCCATCTCCCCGGCCGAGGAGGTCAGGCCGGCGGCGCCGAGGTCCTGCAGCGAGACCAGCAGCCCCTTCTCCAGCAGCTCCAGGCAGCACTCCAGGACCTTGGACTCCTCGAAGGGGTCGCCGATCTGCACTGTCGGCCGCTTCGCCTCGTCGCCATCGCCGAGCTCGGCCGAGGCCAGCACCGAGGCGCCGCCGATCCCGTCGCGTCCGGTCGTGGCGCCCATCAGGACAACGGCGTTGCCGACCCCGGCCGCCGCGGCTCGCACCATGTCGTCCTGCTTGGCGATTCCCACGCACATCGCGTTGACCAGGCAGTTGTGCTCGTAAGGGGCCTCGAAGTAGATCTCGCCGCCGACCGTCGCCACCCCGATCGAGTTGCCGTAGTGGCCGATCCCACGTACCGCGCCGTCGAGCAAGTGGCGCGAGCGGACCGAGTCGAGCTCGCCGAAGCGCAGCGAGTCGAGGATCGCGATCGGCCGCGCGCCGAGGGCGAAGACGTCGCGCAAGATCCCGCCGACCCCGGTCGCCGCGCCTTGGAAGGGCTCGACCGCACTGGGGTGGTTGTGGGACTCGACCTTGAAGGCGATCGCGTAGCCGTTACCGATGTCGACCGCGCCGGCGTTCTCGCCCGGCCCCATCACCACCCGCTCGCCCTCGGTCGGCAGCCGCCGTAGCAGCTTGCGCGAGTGCTTGTAGGCGCAGTGCTCGGACCAGAGCAGGCTGAACATCGCCAGCTCGACATCGTTCGGCTCGCGGCCGAGCTTCTCGACGATCAGCTCGAACTCGGAGTCGGTTAGGCCCAGCTCGCGGTGCTTGGCGACCTCGACCGTCACGCCGGCACCCCGGCCGCCGCGACGGCTTCGAAGACCTTCAGCCCGTCGGTCGACCCGGTCAGCGGGTCGACGGCGTGCTCCGGGTGCGGCATCAGCCCGACCACGTTCCCCGCCTCGTTGCGCACCCCGGCGATGTCCCGAGCCGAGCCGTTCGGGTTCTGCCCCGGCGCGTAGCGATAAGCCACCTGCCCGTTCTCCTCAAGCGCATCGAGCACCCCATCCGGCGCCCAGAACCGCCCTTCCCCGTGCTTAGCCGGGATGGACAGCAGACGATTGTCGACTTTTGCACCCTCTGGTGTGCTCAACTCGACACTCGTTGCATCGACCGCGGTTAGCTCGAGCTGTCGGCAGGTGAAGCGGGTGCTCTCGTTGAGGAGTAGGGCGCCCCGCAGCAGTCCCGCCTCGCAGAGGACCTGGAAGCCGTTGCAGATCCCCAGCACCGGGCCGCCCGCCTCGGCGAACTCTGCCACCGCCTCCATCGCCGGCGAGAAGCGGGCGATCGCGCCGGCTCGCAGGTAGTCGCCGTAGGAGAAGCCGCCGGGGACGACGACCGCGTCGATCCCCACCAGGTCGCGCTCCTCGTGCCAGACCAGCCTCGCCTCGCCGAGCAGCGAGCAGGCCTGTAGGGCGTCTCGCTCGTCGCAGGAGCCGGGGAACTGAAGCACTCCCCAGCGCATCAGGCGGCGCCGTCGAGGCGCTCGATCTCGTAGTCCTCGATCAGCGGGTTGGCGAGCAGCTTCTCGCAGAGCTCGGCCAGGCGGTCCGGGTCCTCGGCTTCCAGCTCGACCATCCGGCCGACCCGCACGTGCTCGATTCCCTCGAAGCCGAGCGCCGGAAGCGCCCGCTCGACCGCCTTGCCCTGGGGGTCGAGGATCCCCTCCTTCGGGCGAATCAAAACCCTCGCTTTCGCCACTAGAAGGAGCGCTCCGTGATCCGCTCGTAGGCCTCGACGTACTTGGCCCGGGTCTGCTCGACCACGTCCGGCGGCAGCTCGGGCGCCGGCGGAGTGTGGTCCCAGCCCGCCTCGTCGGCCCAGTCGCGCACGAACTGCTTGTCGAAGGACGGTTGCGTCTTGCCCGGTTCGTAGCGGTCGGCGGGCCAGAAGCGCGACGAGTCGGGCGTCAGCACCTCGTCGGCGAGGACGATCTCGGCGCCCGCGTGGCGACCGAGCTCGAACTTGGTGTCGGCAAGGACGATCCCGCGCTCGGCGGCGTGTTCGGCGCCGCGAACGTAGACCTCGATGGAGATCCGCCGCAGCTCTTCCATCAGCGCCCGGTCGCCGACGATCTCCGCCCCCCGGTCGAAGTCGACGTTCTCGTCGTGGTCGCCGATCTCGGCCTTGGTCGCCGGGGTGAAGATCGGCTCCGGCAGCTTGTCGGACTCGAGCAGCCCGGCCGGCAGCTCGATCCCGCAGACCGTGCCGTCGCGCTTGTATTCCTTCCAGCCCGAGCCCGAGAGGTAGCCGCGCACGACGCACTCGACCGGGTACATCTCCAGCCGCCGCACCCGCATCGCCCGTTCCGCCACCTCTTCCGGAACGTCGGCGGAGACGAAGTGGTTGGGGACGATGTCGGCGGTCAGCTCGAACCAGAATTCCGAGATCCGGTTCAGCACCTTGCCCTTGTCGGGAATCGGGGTCGGCATCACCACGTCGTAGATCGAGATCCGGTCGGAGGCGACCATCAGCAGGTCGTTCTCCCACTCATAGATCTCACGCACCTTCCCCGACGAATGAAGCTTCAGATCCTGAACGGGCGGCATCCGGCTCGATGCTAGCTGCCCCGAGGGTCGGAGCCATTGCTCGAGCGGGTGGCGTGGGGGAGGGGGGTCGAGGACGGACCGTGGCCCGCCCGCAGCGCCCCCCTCCCCCACGACAGGACCCGCGCGCCAGTCGCGTCTGCGATCCTCTTTCCCGATGCTGCCGTCTGAGCCGAAGAGCCCGCCGATCGTTCAGACGCTGCGCTGGGCTTTCCGCCCGCTGCCGTTCATGCAGGAGTGCCGCGAACGGATCGGCGACAACTTCGCCGTCAAATTCCTCGGCTTCGAGCGGCCGATGGTGATGATCTCGGACCCGGCCGCGATCAAGGCTCTCTACATGGAGCGCTCGCACGGCCTGCCGCCAGGTCGCGAGATCTTTCTCGAGCCGGTGCTCGGCTCGCGCTCGCTGCTGCTGCTCGAAGGCGCCGACCACCTCGCCCACCGCAAGCTGATGCTGCCCGCCTTCCACGGCGAGCGGATGCGCTCCTACGAGCCGATCGTCGAGGAGATCGTCGACCGCGAGATCGACTCCTGGCCGCTGGGCGAGGAGCTCCCGATCCACCCGCGCATGCAGGCGATCACGCTCGACGTGATCCTTCGCGTCGTCTTCGGCGTCTCCGAGGGCCCGCGGCTGCAGCGCCTGCGCGAGCTCCTCACCGGTGTGCTGGAGGAGACGTCCTCTCCGTTCACCCAGCTGATGGCCCTGGCGACGAGGCGCTTCACCGGTCGCGGCCCGTGGGACAAATTCGACGGCCAGCTGAAAGCGGTAGACGAGTTGCTCTACGCCGAGATCTCCGAGCGCCGCGCCGAGGAAAACTTCGAGGAGCGCGACGACATCCTCTCTGTCTTGATGGCGGCCCGCTTCGAGGACGGCGACGGCCTCACCGACGTCGACCTGCGCGACCAGCTCCTCACCCTGCTGCTCGCCGGGCACGAGACGACGGCGACGGCGCTGGCCTGGACCTTCGACCTCCTGCTTCGCCACCCCGAGCCGCTGCAGCGCCTGCGCGACTCGCTCGAGGCCGGAGAGGACGACTACATGCGGGCGACGATCACCGAGTCGCTGCGCCTGCGGCCCGTGGTGCCGTTGGCCGGCCGCCGGCTCAACGCGGAGCTCAGCGTCGACGGCCTGACCCTTCCCGCCGGCACCGACGTCACCCCGGCGATCTGGCTCACGCATACCCGCGCCGACGTCTATCCCGAGCCCTTCGCCTTCCGCCCCGAGCGCTTCCTCGACGAGGCCCCGGACACCTACGCCTGGGTTCCCTTCGGCGGCGGCGTCCGCCGCTGCATCGGCGCCGCCTTCTCCGAGTTCGAGATGCGGATCGTCCTGCGCGAGGTGCTGACCCGCTGCGAGCTGCACAAGGCCGACCCGGCGCCAGAGAAGATCGGGCGCCGCAGCATCACGCTCTCACCCAAAGCTGGCACCCCGGTCATCATCAGCTCGCGTCACCCAGCCCGAGAGCTCGCCGCCGCTTGAGTGCACCCCGGTAGGGGTGGAACGTCTTGTACTTTTTCGCGGGCGAGGTTCGAGCGCCAGCAGTTGCCGCTTCTCGAAAAAGTTAAGTGGAACCCCTACCGGGGTGCACTCTTCATCGCGGGGTGTTCCCGCGCCCAGCGCGCGATCGTCCCCGAGCCGGAAATCACCTCGCCGTCGTCGAGGATCAGGATCGGCACCTCGTTAGTGCCGCTCAGCTCCCGCACCTCGGCCCGCTCGTCGTCGCGGCTGCCCCAGGTCCAGGGCATCAACCGGTAGCCACCGACGGTTTTCAGCTCGTACTCGTACCCCGCGGCATCGAGGGCCTTCCCGGCCTTCGAGCACGGATGCGCAAACGCCGGCCCATGAGTCTTCTGCCCGCAGGTGTAGAGAACCATCGCCGCGCAAAGCCTATCGTTCGCGAGTCTTGCTCAAGCGCTACGCTCGTTGAGATGGAAAAGGTGACAGACAAAGAATTGCAGGTCAATACAGAGGACTGCTGAGTCACGTGGTGGGGGGAGAGACCCTGGTGATCACAGTGGGGGACCGGCCGGTTGCGAAACTCGCTCCGCGACCGTGGATTTCACACGCCGAGCGTGCCGAGCTTTTGGGGGCACTCGCCGCCGAGCGATCCGCGAGGCGATCTCGAACTGATTGATGCACCTCTTTCGGTGGGACTTATGTCACCGATGAATGCATAAATCGCACCGGAACGTTTCAGCGCAGCGCTTCTAGCCGCTCGAAGATCTCGGGGATGTGGGTCAGGTAAGCGTCGTAGTCGAAGACGGAGTCGAGGTCGAGATCGGGGGTCGCCTCTGCCAGTAGGTCGCGGAACTCGGTGCCGGTATCCCATGCTTGCTGGGCGTTCTCCTGGACCACCCTGTAGGCCTCGTCGCGGGTCATGCCGGACTCGACCAGGGCGGTCAGGGCGCGCTGGCTGAAGAGGGCGCCGTGGGTGAGGTTGAGGTTTTCGCGCATGCGCTCGCTGCGGACGTTCATGCCGGAAGCGACCTTGGTCGCCAGGTCCTGCATGTAGTCGAGGCCGATCGTCGCGTCGGGGAGGATCACCCGCTCGGCGCCGGAGTGGGAGATGTCGCGCTCGTGCCAGAGCGCGACGTTCTCCAGGCCGGCCTGGGCGTAGCCGCGCAGGACGCGAGCGAGGCCGGTGATCCGCTCGGTGCGAATCGGGTTGCGCTTGTGCGGCATCGCCGAGGAGCCCTTTTGCCGGCCGGAGTCGAATGGCTCCTCGACCTCGCGCACCTCCGTGCGCTGCAGGTTGCGCACCTCGGTCGCGAAGCGCTCCAGGCCGGCGCCGGCGACTGCGATCTGGGAGAGGAGGACGGCGTGGCGGTCACGCGGGATCACCTGGGTCGCCACGTCCTCGCGCCCCAGACCCAGCCGCTCCATCACCCGCGCCTCGACCGCGGGCGGAACCGAGGCGTACGTCCCGACCGCGCCCGAGAGCTTGCCGAAGGCGAGCTGTGCAAAAGCGGCACTCAAGCGCTCCAGGTTGCGATCGGCCTCGAAGGCGAAGCCGGCCAGCCGCAGCCCGAACGTGGTCGGCTCCGCGTGCACGCCGTGCGTCCGTCCGACACAGAGCGTGTCGCGATGCTCCAGCGCCCGCTCGACCAGCGCGTCGCGGTAAGCACGAGCGCTCGCCAGCACCACCTCGCCCGCCTCGCGCAGCTGCAGCGCCAAAGCTGTGTCGAGCACGTCCGAAGAGGTCAGTCCATAGTGGATCCAGCGCCCGTGCTCGCCCACCGATGCCGCAACCACGTCGACGAAAGCGGCAACGTCGTGGTCGGTCACCTTCTCCCGCTCGTCGACAGCCTCGACGGAAAAGGAAGCCTTCGCCCTGCATGCTTCGGCTGCCTCCGTCGGCACAACCCCCTCCTCGGCCCAGGCCTCCGTCGCTGCCAGCTCCACCTCCAGCCAGCACTCCAGCTTCCGCTGGGCTGACCAAACCTCGCCGATCGCAGGCCGCGTGTATCGGGCAATCACCGGACGCCTCGAGCGCAAGACCGTCGTTGCCATCCGTTTCTCGCGCGGGTGGCGCGGGGGTGGGGGGGGTCGAGGACGGACCGTGGCCCGCCCGCAGCGCCCCCCCCACCCCCGTGACAGGACCCGCGCGCCAACCGCGCTGTCCCGCGCGCCTGAAGCTCTCGAGTCATGCGTTGATGATCCGCGCGGCCAAGATCCCGGCGTTCTTTGCCCCGTCAATCGCCACGCACGCAACTGGAATGCCGGGGGGCATCTGCACCGCCGAGAGCAAGGCGTCCAGCCCACCAAGGGATTTCCCCAGGATCGGCACCCCGATCACCGGCAGGTCGCTGTGTGCGGCAGCGACGCCCGGCAGCGCCGCCGACATCCCGGCTCCGGCGATGATCACCTTGAGCCCACGCATGCGCGCGTTGGTGCAGTACTCGCTGACCAGCTCCGGGTCGCGGTGGGCGCTCATCACCCGTACCTCGTAGCGGATGCCGGCGTCATGCAGGGCGGCGCCGGCCGGCTGCATCTTCGGCTTGTCGTTCTTCGAGCCCATGATGATCCCGACCAGGGGCTCGTCGACGGCGATCTCCTCGAACGCCTCCTCGACCGCCGGCATCGCGGTCGCTTCGGTGGGCTGGGGCTCCTCTGAGATCTCGCTCATCTCATCCTCTCTGGGTGGACTGGCTAGCTGGCGACGCGGTCGACCGCCCGGGCGGCGATGTCGGAGCGCATCTGCATCCCGTCGAACTCGATCCGCCTGGCGGCATCGTATGCGCGATCGCGGGCCTCGGCGGGGGTCGCCCCGAGCGCGGTCACGTTGAGCACGCGCCCCCCGGCCGTGACGATCTTCCCGTTGCGCTCAACTGTGCCCGCGTGGGTGACCTCGGCCAGCTCGGCGGCGGCCTCGAGGCCACGGATCTCGTCCCCCTTCGAGGAGGACTCCGGGTACCCGGCCGAGGCAAGCACCAGCGTCACCGCCCAGTCCTCGCCGAACTCGGCCTCGATACCCGCCAGCCCGCCTGGCTCGCGCGCCGCCAGGCAGAGGTCGACGAGGTCGGATCGCAACCGCGGCAGGACCGCCTGGGTCTCGGGATCGCCGAAGCGGGTGTTGAACTCGAGCACCTTGGGACCGTCGGGGCCGATCATCAGCCCCGCGTAGAGGACGCCGTGGAAGGGACGGCCGCGCCGGGCCATCGCCGCGACGACCGGCCGGTGCACCGTGTCGACGATCTCCTCCACCTCTTCCGGTCCGAAGCCAGGGACGGGGGAGTAGCTGCCCATGCCGCCGGTGTTCGGCCCCTCGTCGCCGTCGAAGATCCGCTTGTAGTCCTGGGCCGGGGCGAGCGGCACCACGTTCTCCCCGTCACAGAGGGCGAGCAGAGAGAGCTCCTCGCCCTCGAGAAACTCCTCCAGCACCACCGCCATATTGGCTCCGAAGCGCTGCTCGGTGAAGAAGACGCCGACCGCCTCGCGCGCCTCCGATTCGCTCTGGCAGACGATCACTCCCTTGCCCGCAGCCAGCCCGTCGGCCTTCAGCACCGCGGGGTAGGAGGCGCAGGCGATCTGGGCGAGGGCCTCGTCGCGGCTGCGCAGCAGCAGGTGGGAGGCGGTCGGGACCCCGGCCTCCTTCATCAGCTCCTTGGCGAACGCCTTCGAGCCCTCCAGCTCGGCCGCTGCGGCGCTCGGCCCGAAGGCGGGCACGCCGGCGTCCTCCAGTGCGTCGACGACCCCCGCCACCAACGCCGCCTCGGGCCCGACGATCACGAGGTCGACGCTGCGCTCGCGAGCGGCCTCGACAATTGCCTCCACGTCGCCGGCCGTCACCCCCGGCAGGCACTCGGCATCGGCGGCGATCCCGGCGTTGCCGGGCGCGCAGAGGATCTCCGGCGCATGAGCGGAGCGCGCCAGCGCCCGCACGATCGCGTGCTCGCGCCCACCGCCCCCTACGACGAGGATCCTCAAGGCGCTAGAGGGACCCGGCCAGCTCATCGGCCGGCATAGCCGCGAGCGTCTGGCTGGTCATCGTCCCGCGCGACCCAAGCTCGACGGACACCTTGGCCATTGTCTTCTCATCGGGAGCCTCAACAATCGTGACGAAGTCGTACTGCCCCAACGTCGCGTACTGGGCAACCACCTTCGCCCCGATCTGCTCAACCTCCTTGTTCACCTCAGCAACCCGGCCCGGATTGTTCTTAAGCGTCCGCACACCATCGGCAGTCAAGTTCGTAAGCATCACGTAAGTAGGCATCGCAGTCTCCTCTCGGAAGGGGGAACTCGAGCCTACGCTAACCAAGCAAATCGAGAAAGGGATCCGGGGCCTGGTCTCCGGAACTTGTGAGTGAGCGAAGCGAACGGGTTCCGGAGACCAGGCCCCGGATCCCCTACACCCCAAGCGCTTGGAGAAAGGACATCATCTCGAGCCCCGACTGCGTGACCTTGCCCTCGTAGTATTCGCCGTGGCTGAGCGGCGTGCCGGCTGCATCGGCGAAGCCGATCTCGATCGAGCCGCCGGGCCGGAAGGTAGCGATCTGCTCGCCGGCTTTGACGGTCTGCCCGGGCTGCACGGTGGCATCGACGCCCTCGAAGACGAAGATCGTTTCGCCCTTCAGCGGGCCATCGAGCAGCTGGTAGAGGACGCCGCCTTCTTCGGGCCAGCCGGGGGCGCCGACCTGCAGCACCTTGGCGTTGCCGATCGCGACGATCGCGCCGCCGCCGACGAAGTCGACGCCCTGGTCGATCCTGCCGGTGACGAGGTTGGTGCTGAGCGCAAACGGGTTGACGTAGCTGGTCGCCGCAGCGGGCAGGGCGAGTTGCCAGTCCACGTAGTGGGCGCGACAGGAGCCTTCGATCTGTTCGGCTTCGTCGAGCACCGCCTGCACGTACCAGGCGGCGTGGTTGTGGGCGAAGAGGCCGGCGCGGAGGCTCTCCTTCGACCAGATCATCCGGGCAAGCGTCGCTGCCGAGTCGGCCGGATCGGCGTGGCGGATCCGGCCGTCGTCGTTCCCGTCGACCGCGTAGCGGTCCCACTCGCTCGCTTCCAGCCCGAGCGGCCCCGCTGCCCTGAGCTGGCCCTTCGACATGCCTCGCCCGAAGTTGGACTCGAGCCGGGCCACCGCGGCCAGGGCCCAGACCCCGCGCTCGCCGAGTTCGTAGCGCCCGGCGGCGCTCTCGAAGGCAGCGAGGTAAGCGGCGGGCACCTCGTTCTTCCAGGGCTTGGCCGGCTCGCAGTTCAGAACCTGCAGCTGCGGCGGCTCCGGCAGGGCACCGACGGTGCCACCCAGCGAGGGGGCGTAACAGCTGGCGTTGGCGAGGACCTCGGCGACGTACCAGTCGGCATGGTTGTAGGCATAGATCGCGCCGTAGGTGTCGCTCGGCATGCCGGCAGCCTGCAGGTAACGGGCCGCTGCGAAGATCGCGTCTTCGGGGTTGTAGGGGTCGCGTACGCCGTCCCCGTTGGCGTCCACTCCGTACATTTCCCAGGTCGAGGGCATGAACTGCATCCAGCCGATCGCTCCCGCCGAGGAGACGTTGAGGTTGGTGCCGAAGGCCGTCTCCACCTCGTTGATCCCGGCGAGGACCGCGGCCCCCTGTGGGCCGAGCCCGTAAGCGGCCGCCGCCCGTTGATACATCGGGATCAACACCGGCGGCACGCCCGCGGCAGCGCAGGTCGAAGAGGGAATCGATGGGACCGAGAACATCTGAGACGGGAGGGGCGCGGTGCTGGCGCCGGTGACCGGTTCGGTCGAGGAGCCGCCGTTCCCCTGTTTCTTCCCGCCGGAGCCTTTCGGCGATGTGCCTCCGCTGGGCGCCGGCTTTTTCGGCGCCGGGTTCGGCAGCGCAGGAGCGGCGAGGGTGGCCCCCTGCTGGATGCCGGGCGTCACCGGCGCCGGCACCGTCGTTTCGCTCGCCGGCGGCGGAGTCCCGGCGGGCGCCGCGGATTCGACCGTCGAAGGCGTGTCGGCGGCGCTCGCATTGGCCGCAGTCAGGGCGGCTCCGACAGCGGCGACGGCCAGGGTGTTGCGCAGCCGTCCCATCAGCCGAGTACGTCCGTCACTTGCCACTCGCCGGACTTCTCGTCCTGCGTCACGTCGATCCGCAGCTCGCTGGTCACGCCAACCCGTAGCAACGAGACGCTCAGCGTGTGGGTGTTGCCGTGGCGCGGGCCGGGCACGATGTTGACCACCTTGGCCTTCGGCACCTTCACGTTTGCCGGCAACCGCGGCGGGCGTCGCAAGAGGGCCCGGGCAAGCCGGGGGCTTGCTGTCTCCCCGAAGGTGGTGCGCACTTCCGAATCGGACTTGCCGGTCTCGTAGAGAACGAAAGCGCCGGCGAACCGGCGGGCGACCTTCATCGCAGCCGGGCCTGCGGGCACCGTTTTGGCTGCCGTCGACGAAGAGGATGAGGACGCGGTGGAGAAGGTTGTCGTGGGGTCGACCGGTTCCCCGGTCGACGCGGTTTCGTCGGCTTCCTTGGCAGCGGGCGAGCTGCTGTCGGCCGGCGACGATTCGCGGCTCGGCTCCGGCGTGAAGTCGGGAGCAGCTCCCTGTAGAGGAGGCGCAGGCGCAACCCCCTGGGGCGCGGCGCGGACGATCGCCGCGACCGTCGGGGCACGCGGCTCCTTTTCGGCGGTCTTGGCGCCACCGCCAGACACCCAAGCGAGGCCGAGCACACCGGCTCCTGCCGCGAGCAACGCCAGCCCGGCGCCCCCGATCCCCCGCAGAGGGACCCCCATGCCCTCGGCGCGCTCGGCGACCGGCCAGGCCAGCCTCCGCTCGAACGCCCAGGCAATCCGCTCGATCGGCCACTTGACGACGTCGGAAGCGCTTCGCAGCCGCGCCCCGCCGTTCCAGACGAGTCGCTCTCGCACGACCAGCCCGACGTCGCTCGCTCGCTCGCCAATGTGCGCGAGCAGCGAGCGGGCCCGCGGTGCTTTGGGCCCGGCATTGATTTGGCGTCGTCGGATCATCTGGTCGAAGGTTCCAAGTCTACGTCGGAATTTCGCCCAGATTCCTGAAATCCGGCGACTGGATTGCGCGTCCCAACTTGGCTCCTCATCCCCATCCCAGCAGCATTGTCGAACATCTTGTTAACCATTTTGTAAAAGGCTCGATGCGGCGAGGCTAGGCGACGCTTGCAGCGGTTGCCTTCTCGAAGGCCAGCTCCCCGCCGCCAGCGTCCACCCGGACGGTGTCTCCCTCGCGGAAATCGCCCTCGAGCAGCTTCAGCGCCAGCCTGTCGACCAGCTGCTTCTGGATCACCCGCTTCAGCGGCCTGGCGCCGTAGGTCGGGTCGTAGCCAAGGTTGCCGAGCAGCGTTCGCGCCTCGCTCGTCAACTCGACCTCGATGCCGCGCGCGCGCACGCGGCCGACCAGCAGCTCCACCTGGAGATCGACGATGCGGCCGATGTCGTCCTTGGAGAGGCGGTGGAAGATCACGGTGTCGTCGATCCGGTTGAGGAACTCGGGCTTGAAGGTGGTCGCCAGCACCTCCTCGATCTGCTCGCGGATCCTCTCGTCGACCGCCTCGCCGACGATGCGGTCGCTGCCGACGTTGGAGGTCATGATCAGAACCGTGTTGGTGAAGCTGACCGTGCGGCCCTGTCCGTCGGTTAGCCGGCCGTCGTCCATGATCTGCAGCAGCGTGTTGAAGACGTCGGGGTGGGCCTTCTCGATCTCGTCGAGCAGCACCACCGCGTAGGGGCGTCGCCGCACCGCCTCGGTCAGCTGCCCACCCTCCTCGTAGCCGACGTAGCCCGGTGGGGCGCCGATCAGCCGCGCCACCGTGTGCTTCTCCATGTACTCGGACATGTCGAGGCGGACGATCGCCTGCTCGGAGTCGAACATCAGCTCGGTCAGGCTCTTCGCCAGCTCGGTCTTGCCGACCCCGGTCGGGCCGAGGAAGAGGAAGCTGCCGATCGGCCGGTCGGGGTCGGAGAGGCCGGCGCGCGAGCGGCGTAGCGCGTTCGACACCGCCGCGATCGCCTCGTCCTGGCCGATCACCCGCTCGTGCAGGCGGTCCTCCATCTGGATCAGCTTTTCCACCTCGCCCTCCATCAGCCGGCTGACCGGGATGCCGGTCCACTTGGCGACGACCTCGGCGACATCCTCCTCGGTCACCTCGTCGGCCAGCATCGTGCCCCCGCCGGCGTGCAGCTCGAGGAGGTGCGCCTCCTGCTCTGCCACCGTTTTCTCCAGCTCGGGGATCTCGCCGTAGCGCAGCTTCGCCGCGCGCTCGAGGTCGGCCTCGCGCTCGGCCCGCTCGGCCTCGCGACCGGCCTCCTCCAGCCGAGCCTTCGCCGCTTTGATTGCCTCGATCGCATCCTTCTCGTTTTGCCAGCGAGCGTTCATCTCGTTGAAGCTCTCGCGTAGCTCGGCAAGGTCGGCCTCGAGCGCCTCCAGCCGAGCTTTCGAAGCCTCATCACTCTCCTTTTTCATCGCTTCGCGCTCGATCTCGAGCTGCTGGATGCGGCGCTTGATCTCGTCGATCTCGGTCGGCATCGAGTCGATCTCGATCTTCAGCCGCGACGCCGCCTCGTCGATCAGGTCGATCGCCTTGTCGGGCAGAAAGCGGTCGGCGATGTAGCGCTCTGAGAGGGTTGCGGCGGCGACGATCGCCGAGTCGGTGATCCGCACCCCGTGATGTCCCTCGTAGCGTTTCTTCAGCCCACGCAGGATCGCGATCGTGTCGTTGATGTCGGGCTCGCCGACCAGCACCGGCTGGAAGCGCCGCTCCAGCGCCGCGTCTTTCTCGATCTGCTTGCGGTACTCGTCGAGCGTGGTGGCGCCGACCGCGCGCAGCTCGCCGCGGGCCAGCATCGGCTTCAGCAGGTTGGCTGCGTCGACCGCCCCTTCGGCCGCACCGGCGCCGACGATCGTGTGCAGCTCGTCGAGGAAGAGGACGATCTGGCCCTCGGCGTCCTGGACCTCGGTCAGCACCGCTTTCAGCCTCTCCTCGAACTCGCCGCGATATTTCGAGCCGGCCAGCAGCGAGCCGATATCGAGCGCGATCACGCGCCGGTCACGGAGGCTCTCGGGCACGTCGCCGGCGACGATCCGCTGGGCCAGGCCCTCGACGATCGCCGTCTTGCCGACGCCCGGCTCGCCGATCAGCACGGGGTTGTTCTTGGTGCGGCGGGATAGCACCTGGACTACGCGACGGATCTCCTCGTCGCGGCCGATCACCGGGTCGAGCCTGTCCTCCTTCGCCTCGGCGGTCAGGTCGCGGCCGAATTTCTCCAGCGCCTGGACGCTGTCCTCCGGGTTGGTGGAGGTGACCTTGTGCGGCCCGCGCACCTCGGCGACCGCTTTCTCCAGCGATGCATGGTCGGGCAGGATCTCGGCTACGCCGCTGGCCTTGTCGGTCATCGCCAGCAGCAGGTGCTCGGTCGAGATGTACTCGTCGCCGAGCTTGGCCATTTCCCTCTCGCTCTGTCGCAGCGTCTGCGCCAGAGCGGCGGACATCCGCGGTTCCTCGCCGCCTTCGCTCAGCGTGGGCTGCGCCTCGATCGCCTCGTGTGCCTTGGCGCCGATCGCCGCCGGCTCCTCGCCGACCTTTTGCAGGATCGGCGGGACCAGCCCATCTTCCTGGACGAGCAGGGAGACGAGCAGGTGCGCCGGCGCGATCTCGGGGTTGTGGCGGGCGGTGGCCAGCTGCTGTGCTGCGGCGACCGCTTCCTGCGACTTGACGGTGAACCTATCCGGCTGCATCTACGGCCTTCCCTTCCAGTTCCGCGAGCCTGCGCTCCAGCACCAGCACCCTCTCGACCCCGGCAAGGTTCAGGCCTTCGGCGGTCAGCCGCTGGATCCGCCGCAGGAGCGCGACGTCGCGCTGTGAGAAGAGGCGGGTGTTCTTGGGGGAGCGCTTGGGATGGATCAAGCCGCGCGCCTCGTACATCCGCAGCGTTTGCGGGTGCATGTGCGCGAGCTCGGCTGCGATCGAGATCATGAAGACGCCGCGATCGGAATCGATCGAGACATCGACGCGTTCGCGCCGTACCGAACTCATCGATTCACCGCCGTTGCGCATCTTTCCCCCACCCGAGTGGGGAAAATCCTCGCAGCGCTCATCGTGCAGCCCTCTTCAAAAGCTCGGCGCGCGGGTCGTAGCCGTTGAAGGCCTCGGCGAGTTGGGCCGCCGCCGCCTCCTGCTCCTCGGTCAGCTTCTCGGGCATCTCGATCTCGAGCCGGTAGCGGATGTCGCCGCGTCCCTTGCCGCGCGGCCTCGGCGCACCCTCGCCGCGCAACCGCTGGATCGAGCCGTGCTTGGTCCCAGGCCCGACCTTGATCTTCTTCGTGCCCTCCAGGGTCGGCACCTCGATCGTCGCCCCGCGCAGCGCCTCTGCGATCGTGATCGGCACCGTCACCTCGAGGTTGCCGCCGTCGAGCCGTTTGAAGACAGGGGACGCCGCGACGCGGGTGACGACGAAGAGATCGCCGGGGGGGCCGCCGCGCTGGCCCGCCTCGCCCTTGCCGGCGAGCCGGATGCGGGCGCCGTTCTTGACCCCGGCGGGAATCTTCACCTTGTAGCGCTTGGTCTGCTGGGTCAGGCCGCTGCCACCGCAGGTCGAGCAGGGGTCCTCGACGATCTGGCCGGCGCCGCCGCACTGCGGGCAGGGCTGGCTGATCGAGAAGAAGCCCTGGCTCTGCGCGTCGATGCCACGCCCTTCGCAGCGCGGGCAGGTGACTGGGCTGGTCCCCGGTTTGGCCCCGCTGCCGTGACATGTCGGGCAGCGTTCGGCCTTCGGCACCGTGACCTCGACCTGGGCGCCGTTGACCGCCTGGTCGAAGCTGAGGGCGATCTCGGTTTCGAGATCGCGCCCGCGTACCTGTTGGGCTTGGGGTCGCCCGCCCCCACCGCGACCGAAGAGGTTGGAGAAGATGTCGCTGACGTCGAAGCCCCCGGCGGCACCGCCGCCCGGCCCGAAGGGGCCACCAGCGGGCCCGCCGCCTCCACCGAACCCGCCGAACATCCCGCCCGCGTCGTACTGCTGGCGCTTCTCGGGATCCGAGAGCGTGTCGTAGGCCCCCTGAACCTCCTTGAACTTCTCCTCGGCTTTCGGGTCATCCGGATTGTGATCCGGGTGGTACTCGCGCGCCAGCTTCCGGTACGCCTTCTTGACCTCCTCCTCGGAGGCACCTTTGGCAATGCCCAGCACCGTGTAGAGATCCCCGGCCACGCCTTACTCGCTCACCACCACACGAGCCGGCCGAATCAACTGATCCCCAAGCCGATACCCCTTCTGCAAAACCTCGACAACGACCCCAGACTCAACCCCATCCGCACCAACCGTCGAAAGCGCTTCATGCGAAGTCGGGTCAAACCTCTCCCCTTTGGGATCCACCGCCTCGACCCCGTTTCGACTCAGCGAGTCCCGCAAGCTCCGAAACACAAGCAACACCCCATGGGAAAGCCCGTCCTCGGAGTCCCCCTCGGGATCCAGGCCAGCAGCCTGAATAGCCCGCTCAAGATCGTCAAGCACCGGAACCACGTCTCTAAGTAGCTCGCCCTTACCTTTGGTGAACGCCGCTTGGACATCGCCGGCCATCCGCTTGCGGTAGTTCTCGAAATCGGCCTTGGTTCTCTTGGCCAGGTCCAGATACTCGTCCCGCTCCCGCTGGGTGTCCGCCAAGAGCGCATCGAGATCGTCTTCGACTTGATCCGCTTCTTCCGCGGGTGGCACGGATGATGGGGGGGTCGAGGACGGACCGTGGCCCGCCTGTAGCGCCCCCCCATCATCCGGGACAGGACCCGCGGTCGACGAGTCCGTGCCTAGATCGTCCCGAGACTCCTCACTCATTTGTCGTCGCCCTCGTCGACCACCTCAGCATCGACGACCTCCTCCTCATCGGAGGACCCATCGCCATCCGCAGAAGCCCCGTCAGCAGAAGCCGCCTGCTCAGCCTGCGCCGCTTCGTAGATCTTCTGCGAAACCGGCTGAAAGGCAGCCGTAAGCGCCTCGGTCTTCGAGCTGATCTCCTCGACGCTCTCGGACTCGAGCACCCCGCGAACGTCGGAGATCGCCGCCTCGATCGCCTCTTTGTCAGAGGCTTCGACCTTGTCGCCCAGCTCCTCGAGCTGTTTCTCGGACTGGTAGGCGGCGTTCTCGGCGAGGTTGCGCGCCTCGGCCAGCTCACGCTGCTTGTTGTCCTCCTCGGCGTGGGCCTCGGCGTCGGAGACCATGCTCTGGATCTCCTCGTCGGAGAGCCCGGAGCCGGACTTGATCTCGATTTTCTGCTCTTTGCCGGTCCCCAGGTCTTTGGCGGTGACATGGATGATCCCGTTGGGGTCGATGTCGAAGGTGACCTCGATCTGCGGCATGCCGCGTGGCGCCGGGGGGATCCCGGTGAGCTGGAACTTGCCCAGGCTCTTGTTGCCGCTGGCCATCTCGCGCTCGCCCTGCAGGACGTGGATCTCGACCGAGGGCTGGTTGTCGTCGGCGGTCGAGAAGGTCTCCGACTTCTTCGTCGGGATCGTCGTGTTGCGCTCGATCAGCTTCGTCATCACGCCGCCTTTGGTCTCGATGCCGAGCGTCAGCGGGGTAACGTCGAGCAGCAGCACGTCCTTGACGTCGCCGGCCAGGACGCCGGCCTGGATCGCGGCGCCGACGGCGACCACCTCGTCGGGGTTGACCCCCTGGTGCGGCTCCTTGCCGGTCAGCTCCTGCACCCGCTCGCGCACTGCCGGCATCCGGGTCATGCCTCCGACCAGGACGACGTGGTCGACGTCGGTGCCGGCGTCTTCGAGGGCCCGCTTGACCGGGCCGACGACGCGCTCCAGCAACTCGCCGGTCAGCTCGTTCAGCTTCGAGCGGGTGAGCTTCATGTCGAGATGCTTGGGCTGGCCCTCTACAGCGGTGATGAAGGGCAGGTTGATCTGCGTCTCCTGCGCCGAGGAGAGCTCGATCTTCGCCTTCTCGGCGGCCTCGTAGAGGCGCTGCAGCGAGTTCTTGTCAGCCGCGAGGTCGACCCCCTGGTCGCGTTTGAACTCGGCGACCAGCCACTCGACGATCGCCTTGTCCCAGTTGTCGCCACCGAGGTGGTTGTCGCCGGCGGTCGCCTTCACTTCGAAGACGCCGTCGCCGATGTCGAGCACCGAGACGTCGAAGGTGCCGCCGCCGAGGTCGAAGACGAGGATCGTGTGGTCGGCCGTCTCCTTGTCGAGTCCGTAGGCGAGCGAGGCAGCGGTCGGCTCGTTGATGATCCGCTTTACCTCGAGGCCGGCGATCTTGCCGGCGTCCGTCGTCGCCTGGCGCTGGTCGTCGTTGAAGTAGGCGGGGACGGTGATCACGGCGCTGTCGACCGTCTCGCCCAGCTTCGCTTCGGCGTCGGTCTTCAGCTTCTGCAGGATCATCGCGCTGATCTCGGGCGGGCTGTACTGCTTGCCGCGCACGTCGACCCGCACGTCGCCGTTGGGGCCGGCCTCGACCTCGTAGGGGACGATCGTCTCCTCCTCTTTGACCTCGGCCTCCTTGCGGCCCATGAAGCGCTTGATCGAGAAGATCGTGTTCTCGGGGTTCATCACCGCCTGGCGCTTGGCTACCGTGCCGACGAGGCGGTCGCCGGACTCGGTGAAGGCGACCACCGACGGGGTCGTGCGCCCGCCCTCCGCGTTCTCGAGGACGGTAGGCTCACCGCCCTCCAGCACGGCGACGCAGGAGTTGGTCGTGCCCAGATCGATCCCGATCGTCTTACCCACTATCAAGTACCTCCGGTTCTAGTTCGTCTGCCTAAGAAATCTAAGCGCCAGTATGGCAGATCGTTCACGTCATGCAAAACCTTTCCACGTATAGTGGGTTTGCAGATATAGGGAGGCGTCTCTACGCAATCGACCCGGGCAGCTTGGGTCGCCGACGAAGAGGAGACAACTTGATTCACGCTCACGGCTCGATCCGGCGGATGGCGGTTCTGCTTGCCATGACCGCCGCGACGATCTTCGCCCTGCTTCCCGCTCTTGCCTCGGCCAGGGCGCCGGCGGATCGCGGCTTCCACAAGGGCCACGAGGTCAACCACGGCAAAGGCAGCAAAGACTCGAGCCAGGGCAAAGGCAAGGAAGTCACGGTGATGACCCGCAACCTCTACCTCGGCGCCGACCTCGGCCCTCCGATCGGAGCCAAAAGCGTCGCCGAATTCACCGAGCTCAATGGCCAGGTCCTGCGCGAAGTGACCGCCAACAACTTCCCCGTCCGTGCCAAGGGCTTGGCGCAGGAGATCCTCAAAAAGAAGCCGGACCTGGTCGGCCTGCAGGAGGCTGCGCTCTGGCGCACCGGGCCGCCGAGCCTCGAACCTCTGCTCAACTCAGGCGCGGTCCCGACGGCGACCGCGGTCCGCTACGACTACCTCGCCGAACTGCTTGCCCAGCTCAACAAGGGCAAAGGGAAATACGGCAAAGGCAAGCCGCAGTACCGCGTCGCGATCGCGCAGAACGAGTTCGACTTCGAAGCTCCCGCTGACGAAAACGGGGTTGCCGGGGACGGGCCGAACGGGGCGATTCCCAACGCCGAGATCAACGGCCGCCTGACGATGCGCGACGTGATCCTGGTCCGAAACGGCGCCGGCGTTACCTTCAAGCGGCCTCAGGGTGCTCACTTCGCCAACCTGCTGACCGAGACGATCTCGGGCGTCAAAGTAATCGTCACCCGCGGCTGGGTCGCGATCGACGCCAAGGTGCGCGGCAGCCACACCTTCCGTTTCGTCAACACTCACCTCGAGGCCTTCGACCCCGCCACCCAGGTGCCGAGCATTCGCGCCCTGCAGGCGGGCGAACTGGTCGCCCCGGGCGGGCCGGCGACGACCAAACTGCCGGTCATCCTCGTCGGCGACCTCAACTCCGACGACGACACGGTCGAACCGGGCGACCAACAGGCCTACCGCACCCTGCTCGAAGCCGGGATGCGCGAGCGCAGCACCAACGACCCGCTCGGCTGCTGCCTCAAATCGAGCCTGCTGGCGGTCGGCGCCGGCGGCGCGGTTTCCGACTTCGACCACCAAGTGGACCACGTGATGACCCGCGACCCGAAAGAGATAAAGCTCAAAGCCTCGTCCGTAACCGGCCGCCAGCCGGTAAACGGATTCTGGGACTCCGACCATGCAGGGCTAGTCAGTGCCCTGCGATTCGCGCACTAGCGATCCGGGGAGGGGGCGGTTTCGGCCGCCCCCTCTTCGCTAGCCCTCGCCGGCGGTGTGGGCGACGAATTCGGCGACTTCCTTGGACTGCTGCTCGTTGAGGATGCCGCCGGGCATACGGCCCGGGGTGGTGCTGCTGTCGACGCCGTTTTCGACCGCGTTGAGGACGCGGCCTTCGGTTCCTTCGATCGTCGATGCCGCGGTCGGGCCTTCGGGCGGCCCTTCCGGGGCCAGAAGCACGTCGAGGTCGGGCGCATAGTTGCCGTCGGTGCCCGCCGCGTAGAGGGTGTGGCAGGTGCCGCAGTTGGTCTGGAAGAGGCTCTGTCCGGACTTGAGGTCGGCCGGCACTTCCTGGGCGCCCGTGGTGGCGTCGCCATTCGAGCGGAAGGCGAGCCACGGGATCAGGGCGGCGAGGAACAGGACCAGCAGCCCGAAGACGATGAAGGTCTTTTTGCTCATTTGCGCCCGGCACGGTACCAGGGACACATTCGGCGTAGCTCGCACTCTGCGCAGCGCGGTTTCGGGCGGCAGAGCTCGCGCCCGTGGCGGATCAGGTTCATGTGCAGCTCGTAGGCGTCCTCGGGGTCGACGATCGCCAGCATCTCGTCGTGGGCGCGCTCGAAGGAGGCCTTTTCCGGAAACAGGCCCAGGCGCCCACCGACCCGATAGACGTGGACGTCGACGGGGATCTCCGGGATGTCCCAGGTGAACATCAGCACGCAGGCCGCGGTTTTCCGTCCCACGCCGGGCAGCGAGTCCAGGTAGGCCATCGACTCGGCTCGCGGTGCGGTCTCGGTCCAGTCGAGGTCGGGCGGTTCGCCGAGCTGCTCGAGGATCGCCTGGATTCGCGGCGCCTTCTGCTTGCCGAGGCCGCCGGATCGGATCGCCTCCTCGATCTCCGTCACCGGCGCGTCACGCACGTCCTCCCAGGTCGGAAAGCGCTGGCGCAGGGCGGCAAAGGCGCGGTCGCGATTGCGGTCGCTGGTGTGCTGGGAGAGGACCGTCTTGATCAGCTCGGCGATGGGGTGCCCGTGCGGTTCGTTGACCGGTCGCCCGTACATCTCCCGCAGCCGGTCGCGGATCGCTCGGACCCGGCGCTTGTCGGGGCGTTTCCATGACATCGCGCGAGACCGTATCGCCGCGCGGGTCCTGTCATGAGGGAGGGGGGCCTGCGGGCGGGCCACGGTCCGTCCTCGACCCCCCTCCCTCATGCCACCCGCGCGAGAAGCGAGGATGGCGATGCGCCGGCACTCGACGGCGGAGCGGCGGCTCCGGCGTTCGCCGCCGTAGGGTTCGGGGTGTGGCAGCGGCCATTGAAGAGGCGGAGCTTGTGGTGGATGGGACGAGCGTCTTCTATCGGCGTGTGTCCGGGGACGGGACGCCGGTGGTCTATTGCCATGGGAATCCGACGCATGGGGAGGATTGGCTTCCATTTCTCGAGCGGGGTGGGGCGGCAATTGCCATTGACATGCCGGGGTGGGGCAGGTCGGACCGGCCGGATGCCGCGCGGTTCGACTACTCGATGTTTGGGCTCTCTGCCTTCCTGGAGAGGTGTCTCGACGAGCTCGGGGTGACCAGGCGCAAGCTGGTCGTCCACGACTGGGGGGCGCTGGCGCTGATCGGAGCGCAGCGGCGACCGGAGCTGGTCGAGAAGCTCGTCGCGATCAACGCGGTGCCGCTGCTGCCGGGCTACCGCTGGCACTGGATCGCCCAGCTCTGGCGCCGCAAGCCGATCGGCGAGATCCTCAACCGAACCACAAGCAAGTCGGGAATGGCTCTGCTGATGCGCCAGGCAACCGGCGACCGCCGCCCGATGCCACCCAAGTTCATAGACATGGTCTGGCGCCACTGGAACAGGGGCACCCAAGCAGCAGTCCTATCCCTCTACCGACACGCCAACCCCGACCGCCTGGCCACCGCCGGTAAGAACCTGAGTCGCCTGACCTGCCCCTCCCTAATCCTCTGGGGCAACCGAGACCCCTACCTCCCGACCCGCTTCGCAAACGCCTACGCCGCGGCCCTACCAAGCTCAAAGCTCCAAGTAGTCCCAGCCGCCGGCCACTGGCCCTGGATCGACGACGCCCGAGTCATAGAAGACGTCCTGAAATTCCTCGTCTAACGAGTCCGCGACTCATGCCGGTCCTGTGGTGGGTGCCCCTCGAACCGGCGGATACTCAAAGTGCCGAGCTAATTAGCTCGGCACTTGTTGGGTCGAGGGGCACCCACCACAGGACCGCGCACCAACCCGCCACCGTTAACCCGCGGATTACAATCACCTTCTGGTGTCTCGCACCCTCGCCCGAATAGGAGCCAAGCTGCCCCAAGGCTGGGGCGACGCCGGGCGCCAGCTGGGCATCCTCGTCCTGGTTGACACTGCCTACGAGCTGGTCCGCGGCATCGCCGACGGCCAGCGCACCGTGGCGATCGCCCACGGCCAGCAGGTGATCGACATCGAGCGCTCGACCCACACCTTCTTCGAGCCCAGCCTGCAGGCGTTCTTCCTGCCCGCCCACTGGCTGATCGACGTGGCCAACCAGGCCTACCTCAACGCCCAGTTCTCGATCGCGCTCGGTTTCCTGGTCTGGCTCTACCTCTGCCGCAACGAGTCCTACTACTTCGTCCGCAACATGTTCGTCGTCTCGATGGGGCTGGCGCTGGTCGGCTACACCCTGTTCCCGACCGCTCCGCCACGGATGTTCCCCCAGCATGGCTTCGTCGACACGATCACCGACTTCTCGGGCGTCAACCACGACTCGACCCTGGCGAAGATCTTCATCAACCCCTACGCGGCGGTGCCGAGCATGCACTGCGCCTTCGCGATGATGATCGGCTGCACGGGTGCGATCGTCTGCCGTAACCGCTTCGCCAAGGCGTTCTGGGCTGCCTGGCCGCTGCTGATCGCCTGGGTCGTGATCGTCACCGCCAACCACTACTGGGTCGACGTGGCCCTCGGCTGGATGGTCGCGGCCACGGCAGCTGTAGTAGCCCACCGGCTACTGGCCCGAGCCCGCCCCCACGCCTGGGCCTGGCGGACAAGCTCGCCGCAAGAGGCCGAGGCGTAGGGACCAATCCAGCAGGGGTGGAGCGTCTTGTACTTTTTGGTCAGCTCCGCCTCGAACGGCTCCAGCCGATCCTCCAAAAAGTTAAGCGGAACCCCTGCTGGATTGGTCCCCATCGTCTAGCCTCACGCGAATGGATTCGTCGGCCCCTCCGCGGGTCCCAAGCAGTCGCCGCAACGGCCAGGAGCTTCGCGCCTACGCCCGCGAGCGCCTGATCGAGTCGCGGCTGACGCCGAACGCGATCTCGATCGCCGGCTTGCTCGGCAACCTGGTCGCCGCGGCCCTCGTCACCCAGCGCCTCTTCTTTCTCGCCGGCGTCGCCTTCGTCCTCGGCTCGGTGATGGACACGCTCGATGGCCGTTACTCGCGGATGTCGGGCAAGGGGACGCTCTTCGGCGCCTTCCTCGACTCGACTCTTGACCGGATCGAGGAGGGGATCGTGCTCGCCGCCGTCGCCGGCTACTTTGCCGCCACGGGCCAGGACTTCGCCGCCGCGATGTGCGTCGTCGCCGTGCTCGGCTCGCTGATGGTCTCCTACACCCGCGCCCGAGCCGAGGCGCTCGGCGTCGAGTGCAAGGTCGGACTGGCCACGCGACCCGTACGAGTGGTCATACTCTCGGTTGGCTTGATCTTCGCCAAGGGTGCCGGGATCGGCGATTTCGAACTCCTGGCGCCGGCGGTCTACCTGATCGCGGTGTTGACCATCATCACGACGATCCAGCGCGTATGGCACGTCCGAAACCAGCTTTCAAGCGAGGCCGCGGCCCCCACAGACCTGTAACCAGTCCCGGTGCCAGGTGTCCCTGAGGACTCGGCCACCTAGCCCGATCGAGGAAGGACTTCGAATTTCATGAGCGAGACCAACGGAGCATCTGGCAGCAACGGCGTCGGCCGCACGGACGAGAAGGTCCGCGTCGCGATCGTCGGCGTCGGCAACTGCGCCAACTCCTTCATCCAGGGCGTCCAGTACTACAAGGACGCCGATCCCGCCGACGAAGTGCCCGGCCTGATGCACGTCGACCTGGGCGGCTACCACGTCCGCGACATCGAGTTCGTCGCCGCCTTCGACATCGACTCCGAGAAGGTCGGCAAGGATCTCTCCGAGGCGATCTGGTCCGGCCAGAACGACACGATCAAGTTCGCCGAGGTGCCCAGCCTCGGGGTCAAGGTCGAGCGGGGGATGACCCTCGACGGCCTCGGCAAGTACCTCAAGCAGAAGATCACGAAGGCACCGGGCGAAACCGCCGACGTCGTCGGCATCCTCAAGGAGACCAAGGCGGACGTTCTTGTCTGCTACCTCCCGGTCGGCTCCGAGGACGCGACCAAGTGGTACGTCGAGCAGGCCCTAAAGGCGGGCGTCGGTTTCGTCAACTGCCTGCCGGTCTTCATCGCCCGCGAGGACTACTGGGACAAGCGCTTCACCGAGGCCGGGCTGCCGATCATCGGCGACGACATCAAGTCCCAGGTCGGAGCGACGATCGTCCACCGCCAGCTCGCCCGCCTCTTCCACGACCGCGGCGTCCGCATGGAGCGCACCTCGCAGCTCAACGTCGGCGGCAACATGGACTTCTTCAACATGCTCGAGCGCGAGCGCCTCGACTCGAAGAAGATCTCCAAGACCAACGCCGTCACCTCGATCATGGGCCACGAGCTGCCCGACGAGGACGTCCACGTCGGACCCTCCGACTACGTCGCCTGGCTGACCGACCGTAAGTGGGCGCACATCCGGCTCGAGGGCAAAGCCTTCGGCGACGTGCCGCTTAACCTCGAGCTGAAGCTCGAGGTCTGGGATTCGCCCAACTCCGCCGGCGTCGTCATCGACGCGGTGCGGATCATCAAGCTGGCGCTCAACAACGGCATCGCCGGTCAGCTCGACGGACCCTCCAGCTACCTGATGAAGTCACCGCACAGCCAGCGCCCAGATGACGAAGCGCGCGAGCAGACCGAGGAGTTCATCGCGGCCAACGCACGTGGGAAGTCCTCGGCGCCCGTTGCGGGGGCGAAGGCCGAGGCCTGAGTAAGGGCCCGCCTCGCGCGGGCTCTTATGCTGCTCCCCAGTGTCGGCCGATTCGCTCTCGATAGTCCAGGTCACGCCGCACCGGCGCGACACCGAGAACCCGGTCAACCGCTACGTCGCAGGCGTCTCGGCCGAGCTCGAGCGGCGGGGGCACCAGGTCCGCGTCGCCGGCGTCGGCGATCAGGTCAAAAGGCTCGTGCGGACGACGACCGCGGACATCGTCCACGTCCACGACCCGTTTGCGCCGCGGGTCTCCTCGACGGCGCTGCGCCACTCGTCGTCGCTCAACGTCGCCACCTTCCATAAGCCGCAGGAGCGTGTGCTCTCGACTCAGGTTGCCCGTCCCCTCGTCGAGATCTTCTTCGGCCGCCTCGATGCGCGCACGGTCAGCTCGCGCCAGACCGCGGAGTTGCTCGAGCGCTACTTCCCGGCGTCCTACGAGCTGGTTGCCCCGGCGGACGCAGAACGCGACTGGGCCCAGGTCGCCGCCGAGCTGGAGGCGATCTACCTGCGGCTGGCTGCTCGGCGCCACGACCCGGTCGGCGACCCGGCGGTGCGCAGGCGGATCTCCAAACGGCCCCTGATCGAGGTCGACCTGCACATGCACACCGACCACTCGCCGGACTGCGCGACCCCGGTCGAGGTACTGCTGGAGACGGCACGCGACCGTGGTCTCGGCGCGATCGCCATCACTGACCACAACGAGGTCTCCGGGGCACTGGAGGCGCGCCGGATCGCCGAGGGGATGGACGACCTCAAGGTGATCGTCGCCGAGGAGGTGAAGACCGCAGAGCAGGGTGAGGTGATCGGCCTCTTCCTCGAGGAGAAGATCCCGCGCGGGATGACGATGGCGGAGACGATCGCCGCGATCCGCGCCCAGGGCGGCCTCGTCTACGTTCCCCACCCCTTCGACCGCTTCCACTCGGTGCCCGACTACGAGCACCTGCTCGACATCGTCGAGGAGATCGACGTGCTCGAGGTCTTCAACCCCCGCGTGGCGGTGACCGCCTTCAACGAGGAGGCCGAACGCTTCGCCCGCAAGTACCGGATCGTCCCCGGCGCCGGCTCCGACAGCCACGTTGCCCAGGGTCTCGGCAGCGTGCGGGTGCGGATCCACGACTTCGACGGGCCGCAGGAGTTCCTCGAGGCGATGCGCGACGCCGACATCACCCGCAAGCACAAGAACCTCGTCTACGTGCAGACGCTGAAGCTGCTGCAGACGGCGGGGCGGCCGAAGGCGCCGAAACGCCGCGTCCCCAATGCCAAGCCGGTGCGGGGCGGGCAACCGCGGAAGAGGCGCCAGTCGAGCAAGAGCTGATGCAGGCGAGCCGCGCGAAAGGAGCCGGGCGCGCCTCGTCAAAGAATGCGCCCAGCGTGCCGGCCACAGACGACGAGATCAAAGAGAAGTACCTCGAGCGAGCGATCCGCGAGCTCAACCAGCTGACCCACGAGCTGCAGGCCTGCCCGCACTGCCCGCGCGGCAAGCTGATGCCGGTGCTCGGCTCCGGCCACCCGCAGGCCGACGTCTTCATGCTCAAGCACGCTCCCGCGGCGGCGGAGATCGAAGAGGGCGTCGCCTTCTACGGCCGCGCCGGCAACGCGCTGATGAAGAGCTTCAAACGACTGGGAATCGACCCCCTGGTCGTCTACGGGACCCTCTGCGTCAAGTGCCCGATCCCCGAGCCCGACCTCGCCGCCGAGCCCTGCCTGCACCGCGTGGTCGAAGAGATCGCGATCGTGCAGCCGAAGATCGTCGTCGTCATGGGCGAGCCCGCGCTGCGCGTCCTCAACAACCTCAACATCCCGCTCTCGCGCACGATCGAGTCCCGCCCGGGCGAGGTCCAGGCCTTCACGCCCACCGTCGATGCTCTGTATACGCCGGATATCGACGATTCGCTTGATGAAGAGAACGCCAAGCAGCGTTTCTGGCGGTCGTTCAAGGCGCTTGGGGAGTGGTACGAGGATCTGCCGCCTTACTGAGCCAGGGAAGCCGCAATAGCTGCGTCGCATCCGAGATTGACCACACCCTGGTGGGGTGAATGTCGGATGCGCGTCAATCAGGGAGCGGCAGATTCAGCGACGGCGGTCATCGACTCGACGGTGGCGCTGGCGAGGCCGCGGACGACGACCGTGTCCAATGCTTCGTAGGTGCTGAGTTGGGTCTGGGCCTCGGTGGTGTCTGCTGCGGCTACTCCTACTGTGCCCTCTGGTTCGGCGAGGCGGTCGAAGTGGTTGCGGTAGCCGGCGTGGAGGTCGCGGTAGAAGGACTCCTCCTTGGCTAGGCGCTCGGCGGCGTCTGGGCCTACTGCCGTGCGGACGTAGCCGAAGACCGGGGGGGTGGGGCGGTTTGCTTCTTTGGCCCCGGCCTCTACCTTCTTGCGGGCGCCGGCAGCGAACTCGGGGGTCATCCAGTTGAAGAAGGCTCCGTCGTATTCGGAGCCGGCGAGGGCGCACATCTTCGGGCCCATCGCGGCGAGGACCAAGCGGACGCCTGGGAGCTTTTCGCGGAGCTCTGGAAGAGACTCGCGCATTCGCGTTAGCGGCTTCTCCGAGAAGCCGGCGCCGACGCCGAGCCAGAGGCGGGACGGGTCGAGGCCGAGGCGCTCGATGTCGGCGGCGATCGTCTCCGGCGGGGTGCGGTCGAGGGCGATCACGGCTACGCCGAGGTCGAGGCTGGGTGCCGCGGCGCCGAACTCCGCCAGCGTCTCCAGGCCTTTGGCGCCCGGGTGATCGTTCGACCACATCGAGCCGTAGCCAAGTTCGGCGCAGCGCTCGGCCAGTGGCCGAGCAACCTCGGGATCGAGCCCGGCGGCCACCCCGAAGCCTCTTCCTTCCCCGTCGCTCACGGCGAGAAAGCCTATTGCCTGAGTCTTGCGCGAAAGTCGTGACGCTTTTCCAATGCCAACTCAACCACAGACAACACATTTCGAGCTAGCCTGCAATCATCATGGAGGCGATGGTTCAAGAGTGGACAGACGGGCGACTTGACGACCTTAGCGGCAAGGTTGACCGTGGCTTCGTGCAAGTGGACCAGCGCTTCGACAGGGTCGAAACCGAAGTGCAGGGCCTGCGTCTGGAGATGAGGAATGAATTCGCCGCGGCAAGAGCCCAGATTGATGGCGTGCGTAGTGAGATCGACGGGGGGATCACGGGAGTGCGAGGGGAAATCGCCCGTGAGATCGATGGGGTGCGCGCCGAGATTGCCGGGCTGCGAGGGGAAATCGCCCAGATTCACGAGCGCATCGATGGGGTTCAGCGCACGATGATGCTTGGCTTCGTCACTCTGACCGGCGGAATGCTCGCCGGTTTCGCCGCGATCTGCACTCTGATTGCAACGAAGCTCTAGCGGGGCCCCTCACTGCTCCAGCAGCGCCACGCACTCGATGTGCGGGGTCTGGGGAAACATGTCGACAGGCTTGACCCGCTTCAACGTGTAGCCGGCTTCGACCATCTGGGCCGCGTTCGGGGCCAGGGTGGTTGGGTTGCAGGAGACGTAGACGATCTTCTTCGCCTCGCACTCGAGCACCCGCCGGACGATCTTCTGCGAGAGGCCGGCCCGCGGTGGGTCGATGACCACGACATCGGGCTTGCCTGCCTTCTCGATCAGCGGTCGCACCCCGGTGCGGGCGCTGCCGGCCATGAAGTGGGCGTTCTCGATCTTGTTGTTCTCGGCGTTTCGCTCCGCGTCGGCGATCGCCTCCGCGACGATCTCCAGGCCCCAGACTTCCCCTGCGTTTTTGGCCATCGTCAGGCCGATCGTGCCGATCCCGCAGTAGAGGTCGAAGACCCGCTCGCTGCCGCTCAGGCCCGCGTACTCGGCGGCGATCGCGTAGAGGCGCTCGGCCATCTCGGTGTTGGTCTGGAAGAAGGCGCCGTGCGACATCTCCAGCCGCAAGCCGCTGAGCTCCTCGCGCAGCCGTTCCTCTCCAAGCGCCCCGGTCGGTCCGTCGGTACCGCCTGAGTCCCCCTCGATCGCGGTGTGCAGGTCGACGGGCGGTTTGGGGAAGCGAGCGGCCGAGGTCACCAGGCGTGTCTGCAGTTGCCCCGTGCGCCAGCCCTCGCGCACGACCAGGTTGCGTAGGACGCCCTCTCGCCCCCGTGGGTCGTAGGCAGGGACCGATTCCAGTCGCGCCCAGTCGCGGACCGCGTTGCGCGCCGCGTTGCCGCGCTCGGAGGCGAGCCGGCAGTCGTCCACGTCGACGACCAGGTCCCAGCGGCCGCGGGCGTGGAAGCCGAGGGTCGGCTCTCCGTCGCGCTCGCCGAAGGAGTACTCGAGCTTGTTGCGGTAGCGCCACCGCTCGAGCGCCGGCTCGATCTGCTCCAGCTCGAATTCTTCGAGGCCGCCGATGCGGCGCAGAGCCTCGTCTACCTGGGCGTGCTTCTGGGCCAGCTGGCGCTCGTAGTCGAGTCCCTGCCAGGGCGCGCCCGGGCAGGGCTCGCCCTCGTGGACGCAGGCGTCGGGGATGCGGTCTGCTCCGGGATGCAGCAGCTCGACGGTACGCGCCTCTGCGAACCGCTTCTTCGCTTTGGTGATCTCGGCTCGCACCCGGTCGCCCGGCAGGGCGCCGGCGACGAATACGACCATCCCGTCGGCCCGGGCAACGCCGCGCCCGCCGAAGGCAAGCGACTCGATCTCCAGCTCGAGCTGCTCGCCCCGGTGCCTCCGCGCCGCCGGTCTCTCACCGGTGGCCGGCTCCATCTAGCTCAGTTTCTTGCGTGCGCGACGGGCGGCCTGGGTCGCCTGTTTGCGCACCGGCTCGGTCCGCCCGCCGACCTCGCGCCGCGCTTGTTTGACCAGCCGTTCGAGTTCCTTGAGCAGCGAGTCGGTCTGGCGTCGGCCTTTTTTGACCAGGTCCGAGAGCATTTTCTCCGCGTCGCCGCGGGTCATCCTGCCGCGTTTGACCGCGTCGTCGACGACCTCCTGCAGCCGGTCGCGGCTGAGGGTGACACTGCGCTCGAGGCTCTCGCGGAACTGCTCGACGCTCTTGTCGAGGCCCGCTGTGGCGCCGGCGCGGGCTGCCGGTTTCCGCGCTGAGGCCTTCGTCGTCTTGGCTTTGCCCTTTTTCGCAGCAGGTTTCTTGGCGGGAGCCTTTTTTGCCCGCGCACCGGCTTTGGCTTTTTTCGTCGCTTTGCCGGCGGACTGTTTTTTCGCGGCCATGCTCACTCGCCTCCTGGTCGTTTTGCGCGTCGCGGGGAGTCTCAGCAAGTGACTATCGCATTCCCGCCGTCCTCAGGGGTTTGAGCGTCCCGGCGAGGCGAAGCCTGCTTGGACAGGGGCGTGGTCGGAGAGGCGCAGCGCCCGGTCTCCCGCCGGAACCTCGCGGCGCTGCGGGGACCAGGCGACCGCCGGCTCGGTCGCCTCCAGGCCGCGAGACAGCAGGTGATCGATCGCCTGCTGGCCGGTGTCGCCCCCGAGGCCGAAGTTCTCACGGAGCACGGCGAAGACGCCGGGATCCTCTGCCGGTCGCAGGTTGAGGTCGCCGCCGAAGAGCAGAGGCGCCTCTCCTGCCCACTCGGTTGCTGCTTGCGCCGCGAGAAGCACGTCCTCCGCGGCTAGCGCGGTGCGGTCGTTGGTGGCATGCAGGTTCGCGATGCAGGTGCCGCTGGCGGTCCGGGTGCACGCCATTGCCCGTCGCTCGGGCTTGCCCTCGTGGATCGCCAGCTCGTGATGCTCGATGATCTGCCCCAGCGGGCCGAAGGCCCGCAGCAGGGTCAGGTTCGACCCACCCTCGCCCGAGGCGATCAGGTCGGGGTTGATGCGGGCAGCGAGGGTGCGCAAGGCGCCGAGCGAGTTGCGCGAGGTGAGCACGCGGTGGCTGTAAGCCCGGCATGCCTTGGCCAACGGTGCCGCGAACCTTGGCGGGCACTCCTGCAGCAGGGCGACATCCCACCTGGCGTTGGCCAGTATCGCCGCGAACTCGGCCGTGAGGTCGCGGTTGACCTGCACGTGGGTGGCCCCCTTCTCCTCGATCCTCAGCAGCCGCGAGCGCCAGGTGAAGAGGGCCGGGTCGGGTGGGAAGTCACGACCGTGAAAGAGGTTCCAGCTGACGGCAGTGAATTCCACGCCCGTAGTATCCGCCGCTTGAAGCGCGATTTCCTGACAGGCGAAGAGCTGGGCGCTTTCGAGCTGGGCAAGCTGCTCGACCGGGCGGCCGAGCTGAAAGCCGGTAGGCGGGATGGCTTGGGCGCGGATGCCCTCGCCGGCCGCAGCATCGCTCTCGTCTTCGAGAAGCCCTCGACGCGGACGCGGATCTCCTTTGAGGTCGGCGTTGCCGAGCTGGGCGCGACTCCTGTCGTCCTGAGGGGAGACGAGCTGCAGCTCTCGCGTGGCGAGTCGATCGGCGATACGGCACGCGTCCTCTCCCGTTATGTCGACGCGATCGTGATCCGCTCGGGCTCCCACGAGGCGGTCGCCGAGCTCGCCGGCGCTGCCGAGGTGCCGGTCGTCAACGCGCTGACGCCGCTCCACCATCCCTGCCAGGCCCTGGCGGACCTGCTCACCCTGCGCGAGCGCTGTGGCGACCTCGCCGGCCTCCGCCTCGCCTACGTCGGCGACGGCAACAACGTCGCTCGCTCTCTGGCGATCGCCGGGGAGCTCGCCGGCGTCGAGGTGGTCGTCGCGGCCCCGCCCGGCTACCAGCTCGAAGAGGGCCACGAGGCGAAGCTGACGGGGGACCCGCGCGACGCGGCTGCCGGCGCCGATGCGATCTACACCGACGTCTGGGTCAGCATGGGCGACGAGGCCGAGGCCGATCGCCGCCGCGCCGACCTGGCGCCGTTCCGGGTCGACGCCGACCTGCTTGCCGCCGCCAAGGACGGCGCGATCGTGCTGCACTGCCTGCCCGCCCACCCGGGTGAGGAGATCTCGGCCGACGTGCTCTACGGCGAGCGCTCCGCCGTCTGGGACCAGGCGGAGAACCGCCTCCATGCCCAGAAGGCGCTGCTGGAGATGCTGCTCGCCGGCTGAGCGACGTGTACCCCGAGCTTCACATCGGCCCGCTTGCGCTGCAGACCTTCGGCCTGATGTTCGCGCTCGCCTTCCTCGCTGCGGGCGCGCTGATCGCCAAGCGCCTGAAGGAGATCGGCAAGCCGGTCGACTGGGCTTACGAGATGGGCTTCGCGGCGCTGCTCGGCGGCATCGCCGGCTCGCGCGTCTACTTCATCGTCCAGAACTACGACAGCGTCAAGAACGATCTGCTCGGCAAGCTCTTCTCCGGCTCCGGCCTGGTCTGGTACGGCGGCGCGATCGGCGGTGCCCTCGCCGTGTTGCTCTGGGCCTGGTACCGCGGCTTCCTCGGCCTCGCCCTGCTTGACCTGGCGGCCCCGGCGCTGGCGCTCGGCTACGCGATCGGCCGCTGCGGCTGCCAGCTCTCCGGCGACGGCGACTACGGCAAGCCCTGGGACGGCCCCTGGGCGATGTCATACCCCCACGGCACCGTGCCGACCGACCGCACGGTCCACCCGACCCCCGTCTACGAGACCCTTGCGATGGGTCTTGGCGCCTGGTTCCTCTGGCAGCTGCGCGACCGTGTCCGCGCCGGTGTGCTCTTCGCGATCTACCTGGTCTACGCGGGGGCGGAGCGCTTCCTGGTCGAGTTCCTGCGCCGCAACAGCGACGTCGCCCTCGGCCTCACCGCAGCGCAGCTGGAGAGCCTCGCGATGATGCTGATAGGGGCCGTCTGGATCCTCGTCGTGCGGCGGCGACACGGTAGCCTGTCGCGCGTGACTCCCACCGATTCGATCACCTCTGCGGTGGGGTCGTAGCAGTGGCGGCTGAGCAGCAGGGATCCCCGCGGGGGGCGAGCGAGGGCTCCACGGAGAGCGTGCGCCGGGAGAAGCTGGAGCGGTTGCGCGCCGAAGGGATCGAGCCCTATCCACGGGAAGGCTTCCCGGACCGCGACAAGATCTCGGCGATCGACGCCGCTCACGACCCGGAGCAGCTCGAAGAGGGCGAGCAGGTGGGGTTCTCCTACCGGATCGCCGGCCGGGTGGTCGGGCGCCGCGGCCACGGCAAGACGATCTTTCTCGACATCCGCGATCTGACCGGGCAGGTCCAGGCCTACGCCCGTATCGACTCGCTGGGCGAGGAGGCCTTCGGGCGGATCGACGCCCTCGACATCGGCGACGAGGTCGGGATCGAGGGCGACCTCTACGTGACCAAGCGCGGCCAGCTCGCCCTCGCCGTGCGCGAGTGCACGATGCTGGCCAAGGCGCTGCGCGACCCCCCCGATCTCTTCCACGGCATCTCCGACCCGGAGGTCCGCTACCGGCGCCGTGAGCTCGACCTGATCGCCAACGATGATTCGCGCGAAGCCTTCAAATTGCGCGCCCAGCTGGTCGCTGCATTCCGCGACTACCTCAACGAGCGCGATTTCGTCGAGCTCGAAACTCCGATCCTGCAGACCCTCGCCGGTGGCGCCGCGGCACGGCCCTTCACCACCAAACACCACGCGCTGGGCCGTGAGCTTTTTCTGCGCACCGCCACCGAGCTGTACCTGAAGCGGGCGATCGTCGGCGGCTTCGAGAACGTCTACGAGTTGAGCCGCTTCTTCCGCAACGAGGGTCTCTCGCCCCATCACAACCCGGAGTTCACGATGCTCGAGTGGTTCCATGCCTGCATCGGCTACGAGGACCTGATGGCCTTCGCCGAGCAGATGATCGCGACCGTGGTCGAGCAGGTGCGAGGAAAGACGACGGTCGAGCGCGACGGTCAGACGATCGACTTCAAGGCGCCCTGGAAGCGAGTCAAGTTGCGTGATGCGATCCTCGAGGAGACCGGCGCCGACATCTACGAGGCCGGCCGCGACGAGCTGGCCCAGATGCTCGCCAAGCGGCTCGAGGAAGACATCGATCCGAAGGCCGACTGGGCCTGGGTCGTCGATGAGATCCAGGGAAAGCTGATCGAGCCGAAGCTGATCCAGCCGACCTTTCTCGTCGACCTGCCCCGGGAGCTCTGGCCGACGGTGAAGCCGGTGCCCAAACATGAAAACCGGCTCGGCGAGGCCTTCGACGGGATCGTCGCCAAGATCGAGATCATCGGCGGGGGCACCGACACCAACGATCCCGATATGCAGCGCCAGAGCTTTGTCGACCAGCGGACGCGCAGACACCCCGAGAGCGAGGAGGCGCCCTATCCGAGCGACGACGAGTACGTGCGGGCGCTCGAATACGGCTCGCTGCCGGCGAGCGGCTCGGGCATCGGCATCGACCGCCTGACGATGATCGTCGCCGGTGTCGACAACCTCCGCGACGTCATCCTTTTTCCTTCAATGCGCCAGGTGGCCGATCCCGACAGGGGTTCCACTTAACTCTTTCGAAGAGCGGGGAGGGCTGGCGCTCAAGCCAAACCCGCGAAAAAGTACAAGACGTTCCACCCCTGTCGGGATCGGCCATCAGAAAGCTGAGTGCAGTAGGCCTCCGTCGATGGGGATTACGGTGCCAGTTATGTAGGCGGCGCGGTTGGAGCAGAGGAAGGCGACGAGGTCGCCGTACTCCTCGGGGAGGCCGAGGCGGCCGGCTGGGACTTCGCTTTGCGCGGCCTCTTCGGCACCTGCCAGCGAGCCGCTGCTGTCGGCCAGCCGTTCGGTGGCGAAGCGGCCGGTCGCGACCGTGTTGACGGTGATCCCGTCGGCGGCCACCTCTCGCGAGAGCGTCTTGAGGAAGCCGACCGCTGCCATCCGGTGGGAGTTGGAGAGGTTGAGGCCGGGGATCGGCTCGCGGGTGGAGTTGGAGCCGACGTTGACGATCCGGCCCCAGCCGCTCTCGCGCATTCCCGGCACCACCGCCCCGGCCAGCACGCGGGGCGCGAGGACGAGCGAATGGTACGCAGCCTCCCACTCGTCCAGCTCGTGGTCGAGGGCGCCGCCGAATGGGGGGCCGCCGGTGTTGGCGACGAGGATCTCGACGGGACCGAGGATGCCGGCGATCTCGACGGGCAGGGCGGCGAGCCGGTCCAGGTCCAAGGTGTCGGCGACGAACGGCCTGGCCGCCTCGCCGATCTCGGCAGCTGCCTCCGCCAGCCGCTCAGCCGAACGGCTGGCGATCGCCACCTGCGCGCCCTCGCGCGCCAGCGCCGCCGCGATCGCCTGGCCGATCCCGCGGCTCCCGCCCATCACAAGGGCGACGCGGCCCTCCAGTCCTAGGTCCAAGTCTCGGGCTCCCCGGGCTCGCGCGCGCAGAGGTAGGCGAAGAGGCCCACCGCGACAAGGAGCCCGAGCCAGTGCAGGCCGACGATCACGGCGAGCAAGCTGACCAGGCCCGCCAGCAGCGCCCGTATGAGCGTCGACGCCGGCTCCAGCCCGACGACCTGAGCCGTGACCCAAGCGCAGCCAAGCCAGGCCAGTGGGCCGACAAGCCATCCCCAGCTCTCGAAGAACCCGTGCGAGAAGACGAGGGCAAGCAGCAGCGAAAGCGCCGCCACCGCGACAAGCTGCACAACCCCCACCCGCCAGAAGACCTCGATTCTCACGCCGGCATTCTCCCACCCCCGGGACCGCACCACCGGCCAGCCCCGCTTGTTCATAATCAGAAGGCCCGGGCGGTTAGCTCAGTTGGGAGAGCACCTGCCTTACAAGCAGGGGGTCACTGGTTCGAGCCCAGTACCGCCCATCGGCCGGTTGGCCAGAGCAGCGCTATCCTGGGACCGGTTGTGAATTCGGGATCGTTTGGTCCTCATTTGGGTATTAGGGACAGGAGACAGGATGCGGAAGAAGGTCGCCGTTGCAGTAGCGCTCGGGTTGTTGGTCGCGGCCGCGACGGCGAGCGCGTTCCACGTGCACATAGAACAGGGCGACCTCATCGTCGACGCCGAAGGCGGATTCGCGCCGAAGGCGCTGCCGAAGCATCACGATGCGCCGATCGTCACGCACGGGGGCGGCGAACTGTCGACGGTCTCTGGCGAAATCCCCCCGATCCTCAGCGCTTTCACGCTCGAATTCGACAAACACGGCCACGTCGACACGACCGGGCTGCCGTTCTGCACCAAAGGAAAACTCGTAGCCACTGACGTGGCTGCCGCCCGCCGGGCCTGCAAAGACGCGATCGTCGGCACCGGATTCGGCAGCGCGATCGTCGCGCTTCCCGAACAGAAACCGATCAAAGTGGGTTCGCCGATCACCCTCTTCAACGGCCCCAAGGTGCACGGCAACTTCACGATCATCGCCCATGCTCATCTCGAGTTTCCGGGACCGGCCACGTTCATCGTCCCGATCGTGATCGAAAAAATCCACAAGGGCGTCTACGGATACCGGATCAACGTGAAAATCCCGAAAATCGCAGGCGGCTACGGCCACCCGATCGCAGGCTCGGCGAAAGTCGGCCGCAAATGGAGCTTCAAGGGGAAGGAACACAGCTTCATCAACGCCCGCTGCGAAACGGGTCACTTCCAGGTTCGCGGCGAATTCGTCTTCAAAGAAGTCGAAGAAATCCTCCACGCCAGCTTCCTCCTGCCTTGCCAGGTGCGCAAGTAGGTCGGCCCCTTTTTGTCGCCCGCCTAGCTCGAGAGCTTCGATCGCAGCCGCCGCCATAGCGATGGCGGCTGCGGCTGAGTGGCGCGCCACTCTTCCTCGGTCGGGAGGCGACCTGCCTTGCGCTCGGCGAGCACGCAGGCGGTGTGGGCGTGGCGCCTACGTGTGGTGTCGCCTTCGGGGGCGATCAGGGCGTGCTCGCTGAGCGCCGCCAGGTGCTTGCCGCAGAAAGGGCAGCGGTAGGTGGCGGGCTTGCGGTTCTGGGCGCGCCGCATCGACCACCAGCGCACCGGCTCGCTCTCGGCCGGTCGGCGGGCCAAGGCTCAGGCGCCGGCGCGGAGCTGCGGAGTTCGCGTGCCGCCGCGCTGGCGCTCGGCCTTGGTGACGACGTCGAAGAAGACGTCGTTGCGGCCTCGCCGCACGTTGCGCGGGAAGAGGTGGCGAGCGCTCCGGTGGGCCGCGGTCATCGCGCGGTAGGCGGTCTCGTGGGCTCGGCTCCAGGGGATCCCGAAGATTTCCCTCACCCGTGACGGCAGCGTGCCCTTGATGATGTGGTTCTGGGCCACGATGTTGCCGCGCGCCGGCGCCGGGACGGGCTGCTCGAAGGCGACCAGCGGCGCCATCTCGAGGCCGTGCTCGGTTGCCTGCAGGTCGGACGATGACATCCGCTCCTCCCACCAGGCGCTGAACTCGCGGTAGCTGCCGGGAACGTCCCCTGCCGGTAGGCCGAAGAGCTCGCCGAAGCGCACGTAGTCCTGCCACAGGCTCTCGCGCTCGGCTTCGGTCAGCGGTCGCACCATCGCCTCATACATCGCCCGGCCCGAGTCGGCGATTACGGCCAGCGTCCACAGCATCAGTTCCGGATCGAAGGCGGAGTAGGGAGCGCCCGCGGGGTGCGCTCCGGCGGCCTCGGGCAAGGTGCCGTTCACCCTCTCATGCAGGCGACGGACGACGGCCAGCGCTTTGTCTGCTTCCTCGCGGGTGCCGAGCAGGATCGTCTCCTGGATCTTCGCGGTGCGGGCGAGTCGCTGGAACGGCCGGTCGGCCGAGCGGGTGCTCAGCATCGTGCCGGTGTAGGTGAGTGGCTCCAGCGCGCCGATCAGCAGTGCTCGCTGCCCATAGAGCAGGCCGACCGCGCGCTCGCCGTGCACGCGCCGGGCAACCGAGCGGCCCGGCGGGAAATAATAGGAATCGTCGTCGCGGTACGCCACAGGTACCGGAGGCTACTCGGGTTCGGCGACCTCTGAGGAAAGTATGGCCACCGCCCGCTCAAGTGCTCCCGAGCGCTCATTGTGGGAGAGCTCGTGTGCGGCAAAGATGTCGTCGAGGTCCTCGCGGGCCAGTGTCTCGCGCTCCAGTGCGTTCGCCGCCAGGTCGTCGAGGCATTCGCGGTTGGCGGCGAGCAGCCGGCGGGCGCGGTTGTGCGCTTCCCGCGCCAGCGTCATCGCGGCCACGTCGACGTCGCGGCGGGTACGGTCGGAGAGCGCGTAGTCGCCGGTCGGCAGCGCGATCGGCGGGGCGCCTTCGGCGTCGAGCGCGACTCCCATCCCGAACTCGCCCACCATCTGCTTGCAGACTGCGTGGACCCGTGCCAGGTCGCCGGAAGCGCCGGAGAAGGAGGTCCCGAAGATCTCTTCCTCGGCGGCGCGACCGCCGAGGAGTGTGACTATCTCGCTCTGCAGTTCCTGCTTCGACTTGAGGTAGCTGTCCTCCTCGGGAGACGAGGCGACGAAGCCCAGCGCGGGGCCGCGGGGGACGATGCTGAGGATCTCCGGCGGGTCGCCGCCGACCAGGTGCCGGCAGAGCGCGTGGCCCGCCTCGTGGTAGGCGACGATGCGACGCTCCTTCTGGTTCAGCCGCCGCGCCTGCTGCGAGCCGACCGACTGGCGCAGCAGCGCCTCGTCGAGGTCCTCGCGGGCCATCGCGTCACGTTCGGCTCGCCCGGCAATGATCGCCGCCTCGTTGAGTGCGTTGGCGAGCTGGGCGCCGGTCATCCCGGTCGTCTTGCGGGCGACGTCGCGTAGGTCGAGGTCGGGGCCGAGCGGCTTGCCTTTGGCGTGTGCGTGCAGGATCGCCTCGCGGCCGTCGCGGTCGGGCGGGGAGACCAGCACCTGCCGATCGAAGCGACCCGGTCGCAGCAGCGCGTGGTCGAGCTTGTCGACGTGGTTGGAGGCGGCGATGACGATCACCGTGCCGGGGTCGCGCTCGAAACCGTCGAGCTCGACCAGCAGCTGGTTGAGCGCCTGCTCCCGCTCGCTGGAGCCGCCATCGCCTCCTCCTCCACTGCGCGCTCCTCCCACGGCATCGAGCTCGTCGATGAAGATCACCGCACGGCCCGACTTGCGCGCTTCCTTGAACAGCCGCCGGATCCTGGCGGCACCCCTCCCCACGAACATCTCGACGAAGCTCGAACCCGAGGCGGCGAAGAAGTCGACGCCGGCCTGCGCGGCCACGGCCCGCGCCAGCATCGTCTTGCCGGTCCCCGGAGGGCCGAAGAGCAGCACCCCGCGCGGCGGCTGGGCGCCGAGCGCGGCGAAGCGCTCCGGGTCGCGCAGCCACTCGGCGACGTCCATCAGCTCGTCCTTGGCGGCGTCGACGCCCTGCACCTCGTCCCAGAGCACGGGCTCGGTCTTGCTCGCCTTGACCGTCTCCGGCTTGGTCGAGCCGACCGTGCTGCGCATCAGCCTGAGGAAGACGAGCAGCAGGCAGGCCATGAAGAAGACCCCGAAGACGGGGTACCAGTCGAAGAAGAATTCTTGGATGCCGCTAGCTGTCAGCCCCTGGAGCAGGTGCATGTGTCCCCGTCAGTTGTAGGTCGTCGTTGGAACTGCCGAGTGAGTGTGGGGGGAAACGCCCTCCACTCCAATCGCATATACGTCCAAAATGCACCGCTTTGGCTCAAGCCCTCGGACGAACAGCGCCGTTTTGCAGCACGCTTTTGAGCCGCGTCAGCCGCGTTCGACCTGGGAGCCGCCGACGATCGCCTCTGTGCCGTCGTCGGCGAAGACGATCCAGGCCTTGTTGCCGCCGTCGTAGTCGGGCGCCCAAAGCTTCATCGTCGCCGGGCGGCCCCAGACCGTCACCTGCTCTTCGCCGGTCTGCGCCTCGCCCCGCCAGATCTGCACGAAGGGGTTGGCGCTCCACTCCTCGCCGATCGTCGTCGGCTCGCGGTGGCCAGGGTGGACGATCGTCTCCGGCGCCAGCTCCATCAGCCGCATCACCGAGGAGCGCAGGTCGTCGAAGCCGCTCGCGCCCGGCGCCATCGTCCCCCCGACCGTTCCCTTGAAGAGCACGTCGGCGGTGAAGACGTCGGTGCCGTTGACGAGGAAGGCGACGTGGCCGGAGGCGTGCCCCGGCGTGGAGATCGCCTCGATCTCGAGGCCGCCGGTGGCGAGCTTCTCGCCGTCGCCGATCGTCTGCGCCACCTCCTCCTCCATTTCCGCCGCCGCCTCGGCATGGGCGACCATCGGCACGCTGCTGAGCCGGCGCTGCGCCTCGGCCAGTCCGGCGACGTGGTCGAGATGGGGGTGGGTGACGAGGATGTGGGTGATCTCGATCCCGTCGCGCTCGGCGCGCTCGATCAGCGGGCCGATGTCGTCGTTGCCGTCGATCAGCACCCCCTTGCCGCCTGTTTCGTCGGCGACGAGGTAGGCGTTGGACAGCCATTGCGGGTTCTCGGTCCTCTCGACGATCAACGCTTGCTCCCTTCTCCGTTTGCCTGCTGTTCCCTCAACCGTACGGCCTGTAGACCATCTGCTGCCCGAGCAGTTCGGTGACCGTGTCGAAGCGGTAGCCGCGGGCCCGCAGCGTGTCGATGATCGACGGCAGCGCCGCCAAGGTGCCGCTGCGATCACCGCCGCCGTCGTGCATGAGGATGATCGAGCCGGGTTGGGCGGCATCGACGATGCGGCTGTAGACGGCGGCGCTGCCGGGATTCGACCAGTCGGCCGGATCGACGTCCCAGGTGATCGTGCGCAGCCCGTCGACGCCCGCGGCGGCGATCACCGACGAGTCGACCGCGCCCCCCGGCGGGCGGAAGAGGCAGGGCCGGAAGTGGGTGATCGATTCGATCAGCGACGTGGTCGGGGCGATGTTCGCGTAGCCGGGATACTCGGTGTGGTGCATGGTGTGGTTGCCGATCTCGTCGCCTTCGCTGAGGATCTGGCGCATCGTCGACTCGCGGCCGGCCATCTCCTGGCCGATCTCGAAGAAGGTGCCGTGGACGTGCTTTTCGCCCAGCACGGAGAGGAAGCCGGGCGTGTATTCACTCGGCCCGTCGTCGAAGGTGAGCGCGACGACCTTGCGATCCCGCGAGCCGTTGGTCGCCAGGCCGGCGCCGCCTCCTGTGCAGCCGACGGCCCGCACCGGCCGCAACCGGAAGACGCGAGCCCCCTGGGCGGGGAGGCTCTGCAGGCAGGCCTCGGGGGCCTTGGCGCCGCAGCCGCCCAGATCGGCGATCAGGCGCCAGCGGTAGCGGTGCGGGTCCAGCCCGGCGTCCGGCGGCGAGAGCACCAGTGTCAGCTTGTGTGCGTTCGGTCGCTTCACCTGCACCGCCAGCGTCCGCTGGCCGGTCGCCTTGCCGGCGCCGTTGAACAGCTCGAGACCGGCTTGGCGGCGCGCCTTCGCCTCCCCGCCCAGGCAGATTCGCCGTTCTCCGCGCCCCCCGGCCGGCTGCAGCGCCAGGCAGAGGTAGCGGGAGCCGCTCGCGGACGGCAGGCGGTCGAGCTGTGAGAGCGGGACCGGGGCCGAGGTCCGCAAGCTGAGGATCAGGCTTTGTCCCTCTTGGGTCAGCTCGGCGCGGAGCAGCTCCGGTTGCGAACCGTCTGCTCCCACCGGTGCGGCACCTGCGACAGCCAGGAAGGCCGAGGCGGCGGCAGTGCACAGGATCTTGCGGGAGGAGCGGATGGCCTAGATATTGACGGGCGAGATCAGGTACATCGTCGGCCGATGGATTTGCCAGCCGAACCACCATCCTCGCTACCGTGTTTTCAGCTGACGTGAAAGCCAAACGCACCACCGCGATCGCGTGTCGCCTGGTGCTCTTCGCGATCTCTTCTCTCATGGCGCTCACCGCGTACATGCCCACCGCTGCCTGCGCGATGCCTGGTGGAGCCGGGCAGACGACCGCGCCACCCGCCGGAGCGGCGCCCTTCGACCGCCAGGGCATGTGGGTCTGGTACCTCGACCGCTCCGAAGGCGGCAGCATTCCCCGCATCGTCTCCCGTGCCGACCGCGCCGGGATCGGCACGCTCTACGTCAAGGCGGGCGACGGCGGCAACTACTGGAGCCAGTTCAGCTCGGGCCTGGTCGAATCGCTCCACCGCGCCGGGCTCGATGTCTGCGCCTGGCAGTTCGTCTACGGGGAAAGGCCGCTGGCCGAGGCGAAGGTCGGCGCAGAGGCAGTTCAGCGCGGCGCCGATTGCCTCGTAATCGACGCGGAGGGCCAGTACGAGGGCCGCTACGCGGCGGCCGACCGCTACGTCCGCGCCCTGCGCGCTCGCATCGGCGCCGGCTTCCCGCTCTCCCTTGCCGCCTTCCCCTATGTCGACTACCACCCGGCGTTCCCCTACTCGGTCTTCTTCGGTCCCGAAGGCGCCACCTTCAACCAGCCGCAGATGTACTGGAAGGCGATCGGCACCTCGGTGCGCGGCGTCTACGAGCACACCTATGTCTACAACCGGCTCTGGGGGCACCCGGTGTATCCGCTCGGGCAGACCTACGAAAGCCCCGGCCGCAAGGAAGTGCTGCGCTTTCGCCGCTTCGCTTCCAGCTACGGCGGGCTGGCGCCGAGCTGGTGGGACTGGCAGGAGACCGGCACCCGCACCTGGTCGGCACTGGGGGCGACGACCGACGGGCCGCTGGCGGGCTACCGGCCCGTGACCGCCCGGCCCGTGCTCAAGCGCGGCAGCCGCGGCGACCTGGTCGTCTGGGCGCAGGAGCACCTGGTCGGCGCCGGCCAGACGCAGCTGCCGGTGACCGGGATCTTCGGTCAGCAGACCGCCGCCGCCGTGCGCTCGTTCCAGCTCTCGCGCGGTCTCGAAGTCGACGGCACGATCGGCATGGCGACCTGGGATGCGCTGCTGGGCGTCGAGCCGGTGCGCCCGCGCTGGGCGGCGCGGCGGGCGCGGGCAAGTAGCCCCCGCGCGGCGACCCGCGCGATCCCGCCCAGCCGCCCAGCCTCCGCGACCCTTCCCGCCAAGACCTACGAGATAGACCCGGGCCCCGATCCGTGAGCCGGCGCCCGGCGGGGGCGCTTGCGGGCATAGCCATGATCCTTCTCCTCGCCTCCCCGGCACGGGCGGGCGCGGCAGGGACTGTCTTCGGGGACGCGCTGCGCGTGCCGCATCCCGGGCTGCCGCTGGACGACGTGGTGCAAGGTGAGCCCACCGCCGGCGCGGCCCGGATCGCCGCGAGCGCCTCCTCCCAGCGCTACTCGATCGACGACGGCAGCGGGGCGAGCATCGCGGTCGACATCACCTCCGCCTGCGCGGCCAACTGCACCGCCGACGACCCGCAGCAGATCGCCGACTTCATCGGCACGCTGATCCACGGCCCCGAGGTCGACCTGCTCACGGTCCAGCTCGACACGCCCTTTCAGATCATCTTCGACTGCGGCCTTGGCGCCGAGGCCTGCTACTACAGCGGCGAAGACAAGATCGTCCTCAGCGGGGACGAAGAAACCGGCAGCGACGGCGCCAGCCGCGACTTCGTCCTCGCCCACGAGTACGGGCACCACGTCGCCCAGCACCGCTACCTGCCGGCGCCGTTCGGCGGCGCCGTCAACTGGGGCACCGAGCGCTGGGCCAGCCTCGAGCACGTCTGTCAGGGCAGGCGCCATGGCCGCCTTTTTCCGGGGGACGAGGGCAGCCACTACTTCGAGGATCCGGGCGAGGCCTTTGCCGAGGCCTTTGCTCACTACCGCTTCCCGCTGGCCTTCGTTCGCTGGCGCTACTCGGCGGCGCTGCGGCCGACCCCGGCCGCCTTCGAGGCAATCCGGGAAGACACGCTTTCGCCCTGGTCGCAGCAGGCCAGCTTCGCGCTGTCGGGGCACGTACCGGCCAGGGGGGAGGGCGCAGCCGTCGAGATCCTGCCTACGCCGCTCGACGGAATGGTCAGCCTGCGCCCAAGCCTGCACAGGCGCGGCTACGAACTTGCCCTTCGTAGCCGCGCCGGCAGGCTTCTACGCCGCTCCAGGCACTCGCTCGACTCCCGCGGCATGCTCGATTACACGGTCTGCGGAGAGTCCCGCCTCCGCCTCACGATCACCTCGACCCGCCGCCGCCCGGGACCCTTCAAGCTGCAAGTCCAGCGACCCTGAGATAATGCCCGCCGGGCGCAAATCGCCCATCCCTAGGGGGCGTAGCTCAGCTGGTTAGAGCGCCGGCCTGTCACGCCGGAGGTCGCGGGTTCGAGTCCCGTCGCTCCCGCTATTGACACCTGCCGCATGGCCATGCGGTTTGGTGGCCTTTTTGCGGGTTTGACCACCCCCACCGTTGCTCCCGCGATTGTCACCCATGCGTAGCCGGGTGACCTCGTCGGCGAGCTGGAAGTAGCGCAGGAAGGGCTCGCGCGGCTTGACGGCGACGATTCGGCCCTCGTCCTGCCAGACGCGGTCGAAGAGCGAGGCGATCAGCTTGCGCCGCTCCGCGGCCTTCGGCTCGACTTCCCAGAAGCGGGCGAAGTCGCGCAGGATCGCGTCGGCGCGCTCGATCTGAGGATCGAGCGGCGGGCCGATCCGCTCCAGCTCCTCTGCGATCGCCTGGCAGCGCATCTCGTATTCGTCTTTGGTCAGGTCGCCCATCACGTAGAGCTCGCGCAGTCGTTCGAGCTGGCCGCCCAGCTCTTTGCGCCGTGCGCCATCGCCGCCCTCCCGCTTGGCGGCCTGACGCAGCGAGGCGAGCACCACGGCGCGCAGCTCCTCGTCGGGCTGGAAGCCGCGCAACCACTCGACGATCTGCGCCTCCAGCGGTTCGGCCTTGGTGATCGGCTGCTCGCAATCGCCGCCGTAGCGGCGGGTCGAGCACATATAACGACGGACCTGCGGGGTCGAGCCCTTCTGGCCGTGCATGCGGGCGTCGCAGCGCTCGCAGTAGAGGAGCTTGCGCAGCAGGTACTCCTCCGAGGGCCGGCCAGCTTTGACGACCCGCGCCCGCCAGGTCCGCATCTGCTGGACCCGATCGAACAGCTCCTCGGAAACGAGCGGCTCGTGCAGTCCCTTGATCGAGCGGTCCTTGCTGCGCATGCCGGCGACATAGCCGCAGTAGGCGGCGTTCAAGAGCATGTCGCGCACGGTGTCCTTTCCAAACGGCCGCCCGCGGCTCGTCAGGGCGCCCTTGGCGTTGAGCCAAGCGGCCATGGTGCGGTCGGACTCCTGGCCGGTCGAATACAGCTCGAACAGCTCGCGGACCAGCGGCGCCCGCTCGGAGTCCGGGACCGCGAGGCCGGAGTCGGGGTCGCGCACGTAACCCCAGGGGAGCTGGCCGAGGAGGTGGCCCTGGCGGGCCTTCTCGCGCAGGCCGGTGCGGGTCCAGAAGGACAGCGAGACCGAGTAGTACTCGTCGAACATCTCGTGAATCGACTCGGCGAGGAAGGCCGAGGGGTCGGTCGGGTCCTCGCCCATCGGCTGGGTGACCGAGACGACGCGAATGCCGAGTCGCTCGCGCAGCAGCTGCTTGTAGTGGCGGGCCTCGACCTGGTTTCGAGCGAAGCGGGAGGTGTGGTAGACGAGGACGACGTCGAAGCGCTGCTCGGCGGCGTCCGACATCAGCCTCTGGAACTGCGGCCGGGCGTCGGCCTTGCGCCAGCCGGAGTGGAAGTCGGAGTACTCCTCGCCGAGGTCGAGGCCGTTCTCGGCGGCGAACTTGCGGATCTGCTCGCGCTGGGCATCGGGCGAGAAGCTCTGGCCCTGCTCCTCGGTCGACTCGCGGATGTAGGCGACCGCACGCGGCTTCGGCGCCTCAGTCTCCGTCGTCGGCACTTTGCCTTCCGCGTCGCAGCCACCAGTCGCAGAACCAGCGCGCGAACGCCTCGATCTCGGGGTGGAGTGGGGGATTGCTGGCATGGTCTCCTCGCTTCCTGATCCGCTCGGGGCGTCGGCCGACTGCGGCCGGCGAGCCCGGCTCAGTCGTTCGTACACGTTTAGCTCCGCGTGGCCGAGATCTCAACAGGGTTGCCCGATCGGCCTGCCGGGACGGGCGGGGAGCGCCGGTCACCGCCGCCCCCCCTTGCCCTCGCCGCCGAGCCAGTCGACCGCGCGGCTCGGGTCCCGGGCGTCGAAGAAGATCGGCGCGAAGGGGCCTTCGCCCTGCAGGTCATCGAGCAGGCAGATCGAGATTCCGACCTCGGGCGTGCGTGAGAACCGCGGGTCGCTGCGCAGCAAGGCGAGCACGGTGGAGCGGCGGCGCTCGAGCGCCGCCCTGTGCCCTCCCGTCAGCACGCAGTGGACGGGAGGGAAGAACGGGTAGAGCGAGCGCCACAGCGGTTCGCCATCGGAGCCACCGAGCCGGTACAGCTCTGCGTAGCGCGCCAGCTCGGCGGCGAGCCGGTCGACGGTGAGCGTGGCGCGGTCGATCTCCAGAAAGCGCTGCTCGATCGCGACGCCGTCCTCCTCGATCCGCAGGTAAGTGAAGACGGCGTCGGCGACCAGCCGGCGGCGACGGCGGCCGCGCCCGCGTGAGAGGGGATGGGAGACCTCGTGGCGCCAGGCGAAGGGACCGAAGTCGTCGCCTCGCTCGCGAGCCGCTTGCATGAAGCAGATCGCGGCGTCGTTGACGGCAAGGGTATGGGCCTGGAGCGGCCCGGCCGCCTCCTCGGCGCCGATCAGGCGCGGCTCGCCGTCCAGCACGCCGGCCTCTCGCGCCAACCTCGCCCCCAGCTCGGTCACGTGCCAGAGGCGTCGATGGGAGCGCGGCGACTGCACATAGCTGGCGAGACCCGTCTCCCCGAGCCGCGCCAGCAGCCTCTGCACCCAGCGCTCGCCCCGGCCCGCGAGGTGGATGGCACGGACCTGGCCGGTGGAGAGCACGCGGTGCTGGGCGAGCGAGGCGGTTATCTCGATCCCCGCCTCGGTGACAGCGCCCTGGACGGTCGTGGGCTTGCTCACTGCTTTGGCCTCGTGTCGCCGGGCACCCAAAGCGTTGGCTGCTCAGTCGATGCGCCCTGCTGGGTGGGGTCCGTCGATGCCGGAGCCTCGGACGCCGGCTCAGCTTCCTTCCGGCGTCGCTTCGTCAGCTCGGCCAGGATGCGCTCGTCGAGCGTCTCCAGGTGCCGGGTCACCTCGGCGGCCTCGGTCTGTGCCACGGCCCCGCCGAGCGGCACTCGGCTCCCGGCAGCGGGTAGCTCGGCGACGTCCTCGACCCTGATCCCCTCCAGCGCGAAGGGTTCGCTCAACTCGCCGCGGTCGGTGACCTGGGCGATGAAGTGAAAGCGCCGCAGGCGGGTCAGCGCCGCCGGGTCGGGCTTGCCCGCCCACTCCTTGGTCACGAGGGCCGCCGCGCGGAAGTTCATCGTCGTGGCGAGCAGGTGCGAGCGATTGGTGGCGAGCGCGGTCAGCGTCTGCGGGTTCAGCCGCTCGGGGTTCTGGTTCAGCACGACGGCTCGCAGGCCGAACTTCGCGCTCTGCTCCAGCAGCGCCGCGAGGTTGCCCGAGGCGACGCTGTCGTAGGTCTGCACCTCGTCGAGGAAGACCCAGAAGGGCTTGCGCTCCGACCCGCGCCCCTTCCCCGCGTGCAGCAGGTCGAAGAGCAGCAGGTTGGCGACCAACCGCTCGTGGACATCGCTCGATCCAGGATGGGCGAGGACGATCAAGCCCTCGTCCATCGCCTCGCGCGCCCGGTAGGTGCTCTGGCTCTGGCCGAGCAGGGCCGTGATCGGGGTTGAGCCCGAGAGGCGGTCGACCAGGTTGGTGATCGGCGTGATCGCCTCCTCGGAGAGGCGCGGGAAGCGCTCGGTCCAGAACGCCTGCGATGAGGAGGGCAGGAAGGGCAGCGCCGCCTCGCGCCAACGCTCGCTGGAGAGCAGCGGCAACAGCTGAAAGATCGTCGGGCAGAGCTCGGGCGGCAGGACGCGGGCAACGTGGGCCAGCGCCCGCGTCGCCTGCGTGGTCAGGTTGATCGCCCGCGTCGACTGATCGCCCCACTGCAGGGTCGAGGCGAAGGCGCCGACGATCGCCGCCACGCGCGACTCGACTTCGGCAGCGTTCTTGCCGCGAAGCTCGAAGAGGTTCCAGCCCGGCAGCTCCCAGGCACCGCTTTCGCTGACGTCGATCTCGACCACCCGCCGCGCCACCTCGGGCTCGGTCAGGTAGGGCTTGATCCGCGTGAGCGCGTCGCCGTGGGGATCGAGAAAGAGGCCGCCGCTGCCTGAGCGGACCAGGTGGACGAATTGGGCGATCGCCGTCTCGGTCTTGCCGTAGCGGGAGCGGCCGGCGATGTAGGTGAAGAAGGTGTCGGCGGTGCGGGCGCCGACGATGCGCTTGCCGTGCTCGCCGCTGACCTTGCCCAGCGGGATCAGGTCGGCTCGGCCTTCCTCGAAGATCGGCAGCGAGGGTGCCGCCGGCAGCAGCGTGCCCGAGCGCACGACGTTGGTCGAGACGCAGTGGGCGCTCGGCGGCTTCAGGAACCCCGCGACCTCACGGGCGGTGAGGACCGAGCGCTTCGCGGGGCGGTGAAGGCCGGTGGCGAGGCGGCGGTCGAAGCCGCGCCGCCGGGTCGGGAAGTCCGAGCCGAAGAAGACGACCTCGCCTGCCCCGATGCCCGAGGGGCGCAGCCAGTTGTGGGAGCGCAGCGGCTCGAAGGCGGCGAGCAGGAGCTGCATCGCGAGCTTCGCGCGCGGCCTCTCGGCCGCTTCGGCGCAGAGCAGGACCTGTGCCTCATACAGCGGCTCCGATCCCCGCAGCTTCGCGTCGAGCGCCTGGCCGACCATGCGTCGCTCCAAGAGCGCCGTCGGGTCGCTCTTGCCGCGTCGCGGCCGTTCGTTGTTGAGAATCTCCGTCAGGCTGCGCTTCTCGCCGTGCAGACGCTTGGCCTGTCGTTTCAACTTTGCCCGCAGGCGAGCGCGGCGCAGCCCGGCGGTCGGCAGCAGGTCGACGCAGACGCTGACCTGCTCGCCGTGCTCTGCCCTCAGCGAGGCCATCGCCGCGGCGAAGGGCTGGAGCGGATCGGGGTCGAGAGCGAGCTGGGCCAGCGGTTCGATGCTCGGGCGGGCGAGCGCCAGCTCGGTCCGCAGCCGGACGGCCTGCTCCGGCTGCGCAGGCAGCGCCTCGGCGACTTCGCGCAGCTCGACGCCCTCGTAGTCGCGCAGCGCCGTTCGCAGTAGCTCGTGCGAGCGGGCTGGGACTTCGAGCAGATAGACGAGGCGCCCTTTCCGGTCGTTGGTCAGCCGCACGCGCAGGGCGCGGGCGCGGCGGTCGAACCAGCCGTGCAAGCTGCGATCGCTGCGCGCCAGCTCGGCGGCGAAGCGCTGCACCGCCTCGGCTTTCGGGTCGAACTCATCGGCCGGCACCACGGCCACGGCGGTTCGCGTCGCCAGCGTGCGGCGCGTGGCGCGGAAGCGCTGTGGAGCCAGCGCGGAGGCGATAGCGATGGCGCCGAGAGCGAGGGGCGCGAGCGAGGCCGCGGAGGCCACCAGGTGAGCGGGATGGATGCTCGACACGGCATGCACGAGGGCGGCGATCACGAGCAGGGCGAAGATCGCGAGCATCGGCCTTGGATCGGAGCGATCGCCGCCCATCATGCACCGACCCTTGGGTAACGTAGATATGTCGGCAAAACGCCGAAGCGGCGATCGCCGCCACCATGCGGAAGGGCGCGCATCTCGACGCTTGACGCTCCGACCCGAGGACCGACCGCAGGCCCGACCCCACGACCGACCTCTCGCTCGACCGTCGCCCGGTTGCCGCTACTCGTTCTGCTCGTTGCGTTCTCCACCACTACTACAGAGCAGGCAGCAGCGAAAGTGGACAGTGATTCGCGGCAAGTTTTAGATTCGCCCCTCACATAACTACAGAGGGACGAGCGGCAAAAGTGGACCCCTCGATTCCAAGCTCTCTCTACGGCTCTCATGCCTAACAGGGCAAGAAGCCGCCAAAGTGGTCCCCCCTGAAACCCCCTTGTGTGACGAATCCGACATTTCTCCCGGTCGGATCGCGGGCCGCGGCGGCGCTACGGGGAGGCGATCTCGTCCTCAGAGACGACGTACTCCGCCGGCCCGGAGTGCTCGACCCAGCCGGGGCGCCAGGTGACGCCGCTGATGAGGTCCCCGACCGAGGTGGAGTAGGTGCCGGCGAGGCGGATCAGGACATCGAGGCTGGGGACGTATTCGCCGCCCTCGATCTTGTCGAGCCGCGAGCGGGTGAGCGCGGCTCGCTTGGCAGCCTCCTTCTGGTCGAGGCCGGCAAGCTCGCGGGCGCGGTAGACGTTGTCCGCGAAGCGAGCCAGCGCCTTGAAGGGGAAGGGCGTCTTGGAGCGCGAGCCCGCCGTCATCGGGAGCCGTTGGCGGCCTCGACGGTGAGCTGGCTGGCCGGCGCCTCGTCGGACTCCCGTAGCACTCCGCCTTCCCGCTCGACCACGTCCCACGAGCCCGGCACGACGATCTCGTAGCCGGGCCGCCACTCCAGCCCGGCGACGAGATCGTTGAGCGGCACACCGAGGCTGCCGGCGATCCGCAGCGCCGTGTCGACGCGCGGCATTCGCTCACCGCGCTCCAGCAGGCTCACCTCGGTGCGATGGATCGAGGCGCGGAAGCTCAGCTCTTCCTGGGAGACGTCGGCTCCCTCCCGGCAGCGAGCCAGGTTCTGGCCGAAGCGGACTTTCATCTCCGCCGTGGGTGGTGCTGAGGCCGGTGCCCGCTGCCTCACCGCGAGCGCCTCCATCGCGCACCAGCGGTTTCTCGAGGGCCGAGGCAGGTGTCGAGGTGCCCGACCAGCGGACGCCTCGTACCTCCCTGTGGCCTGCGCCTCGGCCCTCGAAAAACCGCAGGTGCAACTCGCCCGGTCATTTCCCCTTGGCGTCCTTGAGGACGTAGGCGCGCGGATGCTTCTTGGCCTGGCGGACTTTTCCGTCCTTGGCCAGCCGGGCGAGGCAGTTGGAGACGGCGCCGGCCGATCGCTCGATGCCCTTGGCGATCGCCGTGGCGGTCAGCGGGCCGCCCTTGTGCTCGGCCAGGTAGGAGAGGACGAGACCGTCCAGCTCGCCGGGGCGCAGGCGCTTGGCCTTCGCCGCGGTCACGCTTGCTCACCCTCTCGCTCGTCGAGGTCGACGAGGACTTCCTCGCAGGTGTCGAGGCCGAGCTGGAAGCGGGCGTCGGTCTCCGCGTCGGCCTCTTTGGACTCGCGCTCGGTGCCGGACTCCAAGAGCACCCGTTCGGCCTCGCCGTGCAGGTGCTTCAGGACTTCCATCAGGTCGTGGGTCGGCATCGTCAGCTCGAATGCCTTGCGGCCGTCCTTCGGCTGCCAGCCGATGTCGGCCAGCAAGCGAAAGTCTTCGCCGAACTCGATGCCGAGCCGCTCGGCGGTGGCGAAGTCCCCGTTGTCCTCCAGCGCGATCCAGACGTCGCCGATCGCGCCGAGGTGGTTGCGGACCAGTTCGTAGAGCCCGTCCCGCTGGTCGCGGTCGATCGTCGCGGTAATGCTGGGCATGGCGCCCCCTTTCGGTAGGGCACCGAAGAGCCACCTCAGATCAGGGCCGTCGATCTACCCGAGCACCCGAAGTGCTCTGGGAGAATCAGTCGCGCATCGAAGGTTGGTTCTTCGGTGCCAGGCCCCGGGGCGCTCCAACGCCGCCGGGGCCGCTATGTCTTGATCGGCGACGACGTTAGCTCGACGGCCGCGACAAAGCGAGCCGATTAGCGGGGATGCGCGGGGATTCCTCTCCCGGAGCAGCCATATCCTGGTGACCTCCAAGATGCAACGGCCTACGCGACCCGAAGGCGATTTGGCGTGAAGGCCGTCATCGACGCTTCTGCTTTCACGTGGCTGAGCCAAGCGCGAAGCGTCGGGTAGAAAACACGTGTGCCGAAGGTCGTCGAGCGTACCGAGGCAAGTATGCGCTAGTCTCACCGGCCCTTTGACTAGCCCAGCTCTTCACAGGCAGGCTGTAACTAGTCTTTCGACACATCAGGATGTCGTAAGCACCTGTGCGGCCTTGCTTCGGTCTTGCTTGGACACTTCCGATGCTCACCATGGGGCTGCCTACTTGCTCTCCTTGGCTACTGGCCGATACGAACCGGTTTCCACAGAGTCGGACGGATCCGCACCAAGAAGCTGGATGCCAGTGTCCACAGATCACTTTGCACCCCGGTTTCCCACATCCGAGTTGACGCCATCGGTTGCAGCCTCTCGATTTCTTGAAACCGAAATGGAGGGAACCGCCCTGTTGTCCTTTCGGCAATCGACCTGCTTGGGAGCCATCGTTCTTCAGGACCTCAATTGGGCCGATGTCCCCGCAGGGGTACGCCTAAGCCTGGAAAGCGCCGCGGCACTTCTAGTGCCGATTTTTGAGCGTCGATTCACAACTGATCTGCTCGGGTCCCTCCAGATGCCTCTCGACTTCACCGACAGCGATTCCGGCTTTTTGGAGCAGGTTGGAGAGCTCATTGGGCTTTCTGCGGGAATGGAGTTCTCTGCCATACGAGAGCTTGACGAGGACGGCTACCTAACTTGCCTCGGATTTTGGAGCCACGGTGAAGAAACGGCTTCAAATTACCTCGACATCAAGGATCCCTCGGCGCTACCTCCCTTTAGCGCAGCAATTCAAGGTAAGACCCGCGCCGTTCCAGATGTATCTGAGGTACCCGAGATGCAACCGTTCCTTGACACCGCGGGCCTGCAGAACGTTCGCAGTTTCGTTGCAGTACCTGTTGAGGTAGGGCTAAATTTGTTCGGCGTAATGAGCGTGGCGGCTCGTTGTGCCTTCGACTACACCTCGATCGAACTCGCCGGCTTCGAAAGCATTGCCAACGGCCTCGGCGTGTCTCTTACCAATTTCCGCGCATTCCACGAGGCAACAAGCCGGATCCAACGAATGACTAAAACGGGCCTTGCTATCACGGGCCTTGAGGTGGCGACGTCCGTACGCCACGAGGCGTTGAATCATCTTGAAACTGCCCAGGGCAGGCTGTTGGTTGCGCGAAAAGCCGTAAGCGGCACCACAGTTAAAGATATTGAGCTTGCTTCTGCGAAGATTGCTTCCGCCGGGACAGCACTCACGAAGATCCGTATTGCTGCTAACCCTCCGGCCAAGACGCTCAGCAGAGTAGACATTAACGATGTATTCGAGCAAGCTCGCTCACAGGTACAGGGTAGGCTTCAGCGGGAGAAAATTAAAGCGAACTATATCGGCGCTCCCGTCAGCCTCGACGCCTACCCAGACTATCTGAGAAGCGCGTTCGAAAATCTATTGCTTAACAGCATTGACGCCCTGCAGGAGGGGAAGCGTAAGGGTAGAACTATCGAACTCGAAGTATTCAGCCCATCAGCCAAAGACACAGACGTGCGGGCAATATTTCGTGACAATGGTCCAGGTGTCGCCGTTCAGCGTCTCCATATTCCTGATGAGGAGGAAATGGAGCGATCCGCAGAGTCGATATTTGAACCGGGAGTGACCTCAAAGAAAATGGGAAGCGGCTATGGCTTGTGGCTCGTCCGACGAGTTATGACTTATCACAGAGGCTCAATCGATCTTAGAGATATCCGCCATGGGGCAGTGTTCGAGTTGACACTACGCCGCGACCTAGAAGGAACGGAGCTTGGTACAGATGCACGGTAGTCTTCTTGCAGAGGATGGGCCAGTAGTCCTGATTGTTGAGGATGAGGCAGAACAGCGTGTGGATCGTGCAAATCAACTCCTTGATAGGGGATGCGTTCCCGTCGCTGTCGAGAGTGCCGATGCGGCGGCGCGAGAGCTTACGGCGAGTCCGGGGATCGACCTCGTATTGACTGATATTCATCTCGTTCCAAAGAAAAGAGGAGATAAGTCAGGTGTAGCCTTGGCTCGTTTCGTGAAAGCGGACCATCCACGGATCCCGATAGTCGGCTATTCGGCATATTTTTCGCCGGGTGATCTCTCCGAGGAGGAACTGTCTCTCTTCGATCACCAATATGTAAAGGGTCAGAGTTCGATAGATGAGATCGAGGTGTCGCTTGATGCCTGTGTTCGACTTGCGTCTCAAGCGCGCAAGCAACGGCTGTCGGAGGGGGAGTCGCGTCTTACAGGACAAGCAGCGATATCGCCAGAATTCGTCTTGGAGGTTCTGCGCTCAGCCAATCCAGGCCTAGATGATGATGTGGAGAAATCGCTCCACGAAGCTGGCTTCCAACTTAAGCTGGTGAAATTTCTGTCAACGGCGACCGGCGATCCGCTAATTGTCTGGGTGCGGGATAAGGATCGCTACGTCGACGTAGAGGTTTACGGGCAATCCGACTTGTATGTAACCGCGGAAACTGAAACGGAGGCGCTTGAGCATCTAATAGACCTCATGCACCTCTATTGGCGTGAGCTATCAGAAGCCGAGGACACGCTTGGTGGACCCGCACAAAGGCTTCACGATTTTCTTGCGCGGATGCAACTAGATCGTCCCGAGTCGGAGTAATGGAGGTATCGACCCGCGAGGTAGAGCGGATCTTCAAAAAGCTTCAGGTGCGTGACAGAAGGTCTACGCATCATGTGGCCGGGATTATTCGAATTGATGGCGTTGCACAATTGCCTGTCCACTACTCGCGTGGGAGAAACGGCTTGGCTGGGAGGTCTGCCCACTCCTTTAGGAAGTCACTCCGCCTCAAAGCTGATGAGTTCGCCATTCTAAAGCGCTGTACAATGTCTCGCGAGGACTACCTGTTACTGGTTAAGCCACGGGTCCAGAGCGAATGACTGGACAGACTCGGTCAGACGCGTGGGAGCCTAGTGATACGCATGACATTCAAAGGCGACTCGAAAGGCTTGAGGATGAGCATCCGAAGCTACTAAGGCTACTGCGAGAAACCCCAGCCCCGTCGGCAAGCGATACGGCGAAGGCATCGGATGATGAGCTTTTGGAGGCGCGTGTTCTGTCAATTATTGGAGCGTCGTACACTCGCCACCAGTCGCGGGCGGGCGAGGTGGTCCTAAGTGAAGAGGGACTTGAGACACTCATAAGAAGTACAGCAAGTCTCACTCAGCGTGGAAGCCAAGAGATCAGTGAGCTGCGTAGTGAAATCGCGGATTTGAGGCGTACGCAACTGTCGGCTGATACGGTAAGAGTCACGGTAGCCAAGGTGGTTGGAGCATTTCTTGGATCGCTGGCCGCCGTTGCGGCCGTGGTTGCGGTCCTGATTAAGGTGATCTAGAGCCCAGTAGGAGTATTGGCCTCTGGGATTTGCCGAGTTCCCGAAGTCGCGCCGGACCAAAGCGCGTTTTAGCGCCGCCAAGAAAGAAAGGCGAACTTGGACCGGCCTGCGAGTGTGTAAGTGAAGGGGAGGTTGTCGGTTTGTCGAGACCGTAGGACCCCTGACGAGGTTGCGGATCCGGGTCCGCAAACCTTTTGCGAGGTAATTGAAGACCACGCCGAATTCGCCGTCAGACTGGCATATTAGGTTTGAGATAGAGGATTGCCGCCCCAACACAGGTACTACGAGCATGACACCCACGATTCCTCCCGGCGCAGCTTCACTGACGGCTCTCGGAGCCAAACAGCTCGTCGCGTTCCGCAAGCGCAATGAGGTGAAGAAGCTGCTTGAGACGGTCGCCGCGGAGGTCTCGAAGACTCCTGGGGTCGCGCCCGAGCAGGTCGATGAGGTGCGCGCTTTGGTCATGGGTCTGAGGGTTGACCCGCAGGTCATGGGCGGCCTTAAGCGGCTCCTCGCCGCCGGTGATACCGCTGCGACTCCTCTGCTTGAGAAGCGCCTCGACGAGATTCTCGTTCCCGAGGACCCCGAACTGGCCTCGCTCGGTCTCCCCCGGATTGCAGCACGCTGCTTCGAGGCAAATGTGTCACTTGCAAAGCGCGACGAGAGGGGAGTCTCCCGCGTTGAGGGCCAGCTCAACCGCTCACTGGTCCTAGGACAGATGTCCGACCTGCGGCGTGAGATGCAGGCGGGATTCGGAGGCATGCGCGCCGCCGAGGCCGCGCCCGCAGGGAAGGCGATCGCCGATTTCGGTTTTCCCAATGGAACCACCCGGATCCTCGGCGACTTGGAGAAGGCCAATCCCAAGTCCGCGGCCCAGCTCGCCAAGGCGCTGGATGCCGGAGGGATGGTCAGGGTGGTGGAACTGATCGAGAACGAGCAGGACTGGATGCAGGACGGCGGCGCCGAGCTTTGGGTCGCGCTTGGCAGGCTCGCGGACCGCAGCGGAAGCCTTGAAGCCGCGGAGTCCGCCTATCTAAAAGCGGCCGAGATGCCCGATGTCTCCGATCGCGCCCGCCAGCTTGTGCGCGCGTCAGGATCCGCGCACCTTCGCGGTGACCTAGCGCGATCCGAGGAGTTGTTCGCCCAGGCGCAGGAGATCGATCCGGAAAACCCGGCGCTGGCGATCGCCGCGGCTCGTAAGGCAGAGGATCCCGAGGAGATATTCGATTTGGTGGCCGAGGTGGAGCCAGCCGATGACGCCCAGGCGGTTCTCCTCGAACTTACCCGCGCGGGCGCCGAGTCGGCGCGACGAGACTTCGAGCGGGCGCGCGGGCACGTGGCAGCCGCCAGGCGGCTCGACCCCGACAGCCCGATGGTGCGCGAGGTCGGCGCCAACGTTGTTCTCTTCGAGGTGCAGGCGGGCTTGCCCGATGAAGAGCCGATTGACCGAGGCGAGCTCGCGGGCGCCGCGGCCGAGCTCGCCGAGCTCGGCCGGGAACTCGGCGAGGACGGTCGGCCGGGAGCAAGCGCGGCGGTCCTCGGCCGCGCCTCACAGGCCTTCTCCCTTGCCGAGGACTACCAAAGCGCGAACGATCTTCTGGAGGATGCCCTCGCTCTCGAAGACCGCGATGAGGCGGCCGAGGTGATCGCCGAGGCGGCGCTCCTACTCCGTCGCTTCGAGCTGGTTGACTCGCTCGAGCTGGGCGAGGACGAGGAGGGACGGCTGAACCGCGCGATCTCCCATGTGCTCGGCGAGCGCAATGTGAAGGCCGCGGCCGAGGAGCTCGACCATCTGGTCGAGTCCGATGACGAGGTGATCGCCGCCAGGGCCGCCTTCATGCGCCTTGCCGCTGCCTCGCCCGTCCACGATGTCGCTTGGAGCGACGAGGCCGAGAAGATGATCGGGGGCGATAAACCCGAGGCGGTTGCGGTGCTGAGGGCCGAGTTCCTCGCAGATGACGATCGGATTCCTGAGGCTGAAAAGACCCTCGCTCCGTTCAGTTCCTCCGCGGCGCCCCTGCGTCGGCTCGTCGGGCTTGCGGTGCGTCGCGAAGACCGTGAGGCAGCTCTACGCCTCTCCGAAGAGTTGATCTCCCGCCACGGGGAGCCACGTGACAGGCTCAATCACGCCGGTCTCCTCGCGCGCCAAGGCGAGCGGGAGACGGCGCGGGATCGCTTTCTGATGCTCGCTCGCGATGTCACCTTGCCAGCTGACGTTCGTGGCCAGGCCTTCGGGCGTGCGACGAACCTGACGATGGAGATCGGCGACCTCGTTGAGGTGGGGCGGCTCAGCGAGGAGTGGCTCGCCTTCGCTCCCGCCGAGGAGGATCCCGTCTGGCTGCGCGTCTTCGCGCTTGCCCGCCGACGGCGCTTCGATGAGGCTCTTGCCTTCTGGCAAGAACACGAACTCGAGGTCGGGGAACTACGCCAGGCGATCTTGCTCTCGGAGGTCTACGGGTTCGGGGCCGATCCGTCCGCAGCCCTAGAGCGAATCGCAACCCTTTCGGATCGTTTTGATCGCCCCGAAGAGCTCGAGTTCAACCTGATGGCCACTGCTCTTAGGACCGAAGGCAGAGACCGGCGGGAGATCGGCGATGATCTGGAGCAGCGGATCAAGAAGACCTTCGCCGACTTCCCCGAGCGTTTCCCGGACTCCGATCGGCTCCAGGCCCACAAGGTCGATGAGGATGACCCCGGGAGTTTTCTTGAGGCGATCAGGCCACAGCTCGAAGCCCGCACCGAGCTCGGCCAAACGCTGCTTGAGGAGGTTCGCAAAGGCTCCGGTGCGACCCACGTCCTCGCCGCCGCAAGCGGTCGAAGTGTCGGGGAGATCTGGGCGAATCTTCCGGCTCTCCCGCTCGGCTACTCAGACCAGACCATCGGCTCCGAAGAGCGCTCGGCCGCGACCGACGCGCTCGCCAAGCGAGCGGCCGTTTGGGACTCGACGTCGATCTACGTCGTCGGCGGTCTTGGGAAAGCGAGCGCCCAGACCCTGCGGAACACCCTGCCTGCTTCGCTGATCGCTGAGTCGACCTTCGAAGATGTTTCCTCTGATCTGCAGAAGCCGGGCGAGGGTCAGACAGGCCACATCTCCTATAACCCCAACGCTGGCCAGTTGGTCATGGGCGAGACAACCGTGGCCGAGCGCGAAAAGGAAGCCAGGCGCGCTGAGGGAATGGCCGAGATGGCAAGCGGATTCAGCGTTCGTGCTGACTTTGAGCGCGAGGAAGAAGAGAAGCTCAGTGAGGACATCGAAGGCCTCGCTGTGGCGGGTCGTACCTGGCCTGCGACCTTGGCGGTAGCCCATCGGGAGAAACTCGCCGTCTTCTCCGATGACCGCTTCCTTCGATTGGCCGCTCGACAGGCGGGCATACCGGCCTTTGGAACGCTCGCCCTGCTTGACGTCCTCGTCGAACAGGGCTCGATATCCGAGCCCGATCATGCCGCCCAACGCCGGCGCATCTACAACTCGGGTGCCTGGGGAATGGAGATCGGCCGCGAGGAGCTGATCGAGCTGGTCCGGGGAAACGACTTCGAACCGACCGCTGGCATCCATGCAGTCCTAAACGACGCTCTCGCCTGGCCTGCACGCGGAATTGAGGCGGTAGAGATCGCGCTGGTGCTCTTGAATGCAGTGCATATCGAGCGCCCCGAGGCCTTCTCTAAGTGGGTGCATCGGGTCATCGACTCTCTGACCCACTCGCTCGGCAAAGACTACGAGCGATGGACTCGCTTTCTAATCTCGGCCGCCCTTAATCCCCTTCGCGAACCCGCCTCTCTCTCGGTGCCGGCCGTTCAGGCCCTAATCGATGCCCTCCGCAACCTCGCGTACTTTCGATACTTCCCACCAAAGTCAGACTTCGTCCTCGACGCGATCAACGAAGCGCTCGCCGTTGCCGAAGACGATAGGTCCCGGGCCGTCTATTTCCGGCTCCTCATCGATCTGCTTGGCCCGGAGGATCGCGAGGCGGCCATAGCGACGTTCGTGCGGGACGACTGATCCAGCCGAGCGCTTCTGGACTCGGTGGAGCAGAGCCGCCCTCAACCCCGAATCTCAATCCGGTGTCCTTGACGGACTCCTGCCCCGTCGTTCTCGTCGAGTGCCTGCAATTCGGCATGTTTCAATTCAGACGAACCCGCACTTATCACCGAAATCGAGTCTTGGCGCGCCACCCTACATCGTCCCTGCGCTGAGATGCTCGACGGCGGCGAGCACTCGCTCGAACTGGCCCGCGCCGAGTAGGTCGATCGGCGTCTCGCCGTCCAGGTCGCGGTTGCGGCCGTGGACCCAGATGTCGGCGCCCTCGACGGTGTAGACATCGCGCAGCCGCTCCAGGGTGTAGTGCAGCTCCAGCAGCCGGTCCTTCGCCTGCCCCTGGGGTCGGTGGGTGCCGGCGGCCCAGTGCTGGACCTGGCGCGTCTTGACGCCGGCGATCTTCGCTAGCTCGGCGTTCGTCAAGAAGTCGCCTCGCAGATCGTCGACGAGATGGGCGTAGAGGCCAGCGGCAGGGGGTGTTTGGGTTGCATGCATGACACCCGCATTATTGCGGACGACTGCAGGCCAAACAACGCCTCAAATGACATGTATTTCAAAGACTGGCCACCCATCGTCTTGTCCGCGTACGATCATTGGCTCGTGGAACCCGTGGAACCGCTTCAGCACCAGAAGCCTCATTGGGCCAGAGGTCGGCTCGGTGTGCCGATTACGATTGCGCTTGACGAGGAAGAGGCTAGCCGCTTCCTCAAGGCGCTTGAGCGGCCCGACGACCGTGCGGTTGCCAAGCTCGCAGACCTCCGCCGAGCGTAAGTCGGAAAGTCGCGCTCAGCTCCGAACCTCAATCCGGCGTCCGTTGAGGACTCCTGCCCCGTCGCCCCCGCTATTTACACCTTTCGCATTCCCATGCGGTTTGCGGTCAGGGCGCTCGCTCACGAGCCGACGCTCACGCGAGCCTGTGATATCCAGCCACTGGATGAGCTTCCAGGAATACGAGGGACTCTTCGCCGAGCACCGCTCGACGGCCGTCCCTTCCCTCTGGGAATGGCAGCGAGAGGTGCTTCGTGCCTTCAGCGAACTCGACGGTGACGCCGCCGTCGAGCTGCCGACCGGGACCGGCAAGACGCTGATCGCCCTACTGATCGGCGAGCACTTTCGCGCGACCCCGGGTCGCCGCATTGCTTACGTCGCCGGCAACAAGCAGCTCGCTCAGCAGGTCGAGCGTCAGGCACGAGCGCTCGACTTTCCGGTGGTCCGCTTCGAGGGACCGAAGGAGGGCTGGGATGAGCCCTCGGTGAGGGCGTTCAATTTCGGCCAGGCGATCGGAGTCATGAACTATTGGAACTACTTCAACGCCAGTCCGGGGGTCGAGCCTGCCGATCTCCTCATCCTCGACGATGTCCACCTCCTCGAGGGGCCGCTCCGGGAAATGTTCACCGTCGAGGTACCTCGTTCAGAAGGGCAGCTCTTCAAGGAGATCCTGCGGCGCATCGTCGCCGCCTACCCCTACTACTCCCGGGCGGAGGATCTCCTGAACGACCTCGACACCGGCCAACCGCCGGAAATGCTGGCCTTCCCCGACAGCGCCGATCTTGCGCCGGAGATCAAAGACCTGCTCGACGCCTCCCTCCGCGACGGCTCTCCCAATTGGTGGGCTTGGCGGAGCATCCGCGATCAGCTCGAGGTCTGCTGCTGGATCGTCTCGATCCGGGCGGTCAGTTTCGCGCCTTTCGTCCCGCCGACGCAGACGCTCGGGCATTTCCGTTCTCCGACGCGGCGGCTGTATTTGAGTGCCACCATCGGCACCGCCGACGACCTTCAGCGCCGCCTCGGTGCGCCGCCGATGACCAAGCTCGGCCCTTCGGTTCAGCCCAGGCAGGGCGAGCGGATCGTCGTTCTGAGCGACGGCGCCGAGCTGCTCGACGAGGACGATCTTGTAACGGAGCTTCGCCCGATCCTGGAATCGCGCCGCAAGGCGCTGTGGCTGTGTGCCCGCAAGGAGAGCGCGGCGCGCTTGCAGATGACCCTTGCCCTTTCAGGGCTACCGGGCGAGGTCCGTCTGCTTGAGGGGGACAACGGCGCCGATGAGCCATTCGCCGCTGGCGAGCAGGGGCATCTCGTGACCGCCGGCCGTTACGACGGCATGGATTTTCCCGGCGATGACTGTCGAGTTGAGGTCGTTCCCGAGGTGCCGATAGCGACCAGCGACCTTGAGGAGTTCGTCTCGGCGTTCCTCCGCGACGCCCCGTTTGCCAAGGCCAGGTTTGGCCAGCGAGTCGCCCAGGCGCTCGGCCGCTGCAACCGATCCGAGGACGATCGCGCCGCCTACTTCCTCACCGACCCCGAGTTTCGAGCGCGTTTTTCGCGGCAAGAGACCCTCGACGCGCTTACCGGTCCCGTCCGCGATGACATCTACGCAGCCCTGGTCCGGGTCGATCGCGGCCTGGAGGCCGGCGTCGGCGACGCCGAACGATTTCTCGACGGAGAGTCGCCGGAGGCCGTCGCCGCGCCACCCCGCCGTGAGGAGGGCGCTCAGCCGGAAACGGCCGCCGACGAGGTTCAGGGCATCCTCGCCCTCTGGGCCGATGACTTCCTCGGCGCCGCAGAGAGATTCGACCGGGTTGCAGCGACGCTCGGACGATCCACCGAGTACCGGGGCTTTTGGCTCGCACTGCGCGCGTTGGCGCTCAAGCGTGCCGCCGACATCGGATACCCCACGGCGGAGGCGCAGGCGAGACAGGCGCTCGGGGCGGCCGCAAGCTCGGGTGGCCTGAGCTCCTTCTTCACCCGCCTTCGGCACTCCGCGATTCGAATCGAGGAGAGCGACCAGGGCCTCGCAAACGATGGAGACGATGACCTCTTCGCCGCCTGGGACCGGCTGATGGATCGCTATGGCGTGGCCGGACCCCAATTCGATCGCTGGGTCGAGGGACTCATCGCCGAACTCCGCTCCGGTGATCACGACACCGTTGCGCGGGCCGTCGCTCGCGTCGGCTCCGAGCTTCTCGGCTTGGGCTCCGGTGCTCCTCAGGCGACTAGCGGTGAGGAAGACGCATTCTGGGAGGTGCCGGGACCGAGGCGGACCCTCACCTTCGAGGTCAAGCTCGCGCCCAAGGCCAGGAAGCTCGTCAACGACGACGTCAACCAAGCGGAGGGTGCTGCCACCGCAGCCGCGACGAGTCGCGGCAACGAGGCGCGCTGCATCCTCCTGACCCCGTATCAAGACATCGACGAGACCGCTGCGGCCCGCCTCAACCGAGTCAGAGCGATGACGATTGACGTTTTCATCGGACAGGTCGAGACCGTCATCGCGGTGCTCCGCGACTACCGGCGACAATGGAGCGACGACTCCCAGAGAAGGGTCGGAGCCCGCCAAGCCGCCGTTGCCGCCCTTCCCTCCGTCGATTGGCTTTGGCGCGCGACCTCGTGCGAGCCGCCGTGGATCCAAGCCCCCGACCCTTGTCGAAGAGGTGCCCCTCCGGTCGTGTAGGCGCCCGTGTGGTCCGACCGCCTGGCTTCAGAAACTGCGTCTCGATGAAGCCTGGATAGATCACGGTCTCCGTGAACCCCGGTTTGGTCCAAGGGCCGCAGATATACAGTTGAAGTAGGCGTATATACTGGAAACATGAGCAAGCATCTGGTCGACATCGACGAGGAGGCGCTGCGAGCTGCGCGGGCGCGGCTCGGTAGCGCGACGATCAAGGAGACCGTCAACCGCGCGCTTCGCCAGGCCGGCGACGAGCATCGGGAGGCGGTGAAGCGACGCCTCGATCTCCTCGCCGGAACCGATCTGGCCGAGCGCGAGCAGGCATGGCGCTGACTCACCTGCTCGACTCGAGCGTCCTGACGCGCCTGCACCACGCCCCTGTCAGGGAGGTGGTCGAGCCAGCTGCCGAGCGCGGCGAGTTCGCCCGAGCCGGGATCAGCGACCTGGAGATCGGCTACTCGGCGCGCAACGCCGCCGAGTGGGACCGCCTGGCCGAGGCTCTCCAGGCGTTCGAGCTGGTGGAGACGACGGCCGATCACCTGCGGCGAGCCAGGCAGGTGCAGCGCATGCTTGCCGCAAAGCACCAGCGTGGCCGCAAGGTGCCCGATCTGCTGATCTCTGCCGCCGCTGAGTCGCGCGGCCTCACCGTCCTTCACTACGACGCTGACTTCGACCTGATCGCTTCGGTCTCCGGGCAGCGCTGCGAGTGGATCGTGCCCGCTGGTTCAGTCGACTGACATCGGCTCGCGGTGAGCGCCAACAAGCTTTCACTCCCGAATCTCAATCCGGTGTCCTTGACGGACTCCTGCCCCGTCGCTCTCGTCGAGTGCCTGCAAATTGGCAGTTCCGGTGGCTGTCTTTGCGGTCAGCAGTTCCTCCAGGTCTCCACTCGTCCAGGCCATGTCGCACTGAGTTAAGGCTGTGACGACCACGATTTACCCCCCTCCCCCAGGCATGCCTAGGTCGAGCGAGAGGCGGCGATCGCGACGAGGGAAGCCTTTACTGCTATCGTAAAGGCATGCCCAAGATCTCCACCAAGCATCAGGTGACCGTCCCTGTCGCCGCCTTGGAGGAGGCTGGGCTGCATGCCGGGGATCAAGTCGTCATCGAGGCCCTTGGGGAGGGTGAGGTGCGAATCCGTCGCGGCGCCGTGTCCTTCGACAACGCCTTCGGGGTGCTTACCGGCTCCTATCCAGCAGGGTACCTCGAGCTACTCGACGCCGAGGATGAAGAGCGTTGAAGCTCATTCTCGACGCCGATATCCTGATCGGCGCCCTTGACGGCTCGGACTCCCACCATGTTCAGGCCCGCGAGCTTTTCACCCACTGGCGGGAGCAGCAGGCAACGCGACTGATGAGCGTCGTCAACCTCTCCGAGGTGTTGGTTGCCCCCGGTTTCGCTCCAGAGCGGCTGCGAGCGGCGCGCGAGGCAATCGCCGCGCTGGGCGTAGAGGTCCACCGACCGGGGGAGGCGATTGGCGTGCGCGCCGCTCGCCTACGTGGCCATCACTCGATCAGCCTTCCTGATGCCTACTGCCTGGCCACCGCCGGGCACACCGGTGGGACGGTGGCGTCCTTCGACCGCAAGGTGCTGCGCGCAGCTGAGGCAGAGCACCTTCCCATTGCAGCGACGACCGGCACGTAAGCCCAATTTCATCGACGATGGGGCGGCTCCTATTCCACGAGGCCGGCCACCCCACCAAGCGTTCCACCAATCAAGAAGCAGACGATGCCGAGCACGATCAGCCTCGTTCCCAGCGGATGCTTGGCGAGCTCGGCCAGCAGTTTCTGAAGGGCGGTGATGGATCCTTCCAGCCCGGTGTCCTTGCTGACCAGCCCCGGATGTTTCTTACGCTTGTCGCCCCAGTCGACGATGGTCACGAACAGTCCGGCTAGGACCAGGACAACACCAACTCCAACAACGATTATTGCCGCTACAGCCATCTCAACCTCCCGAGAGAGTGATGTTGCTTATAGGAGCTCGATCTCGATCGACTCCAGGTCCTGAACGAAGAGCGAACCAAAACGACCTACATTGGCTACCTTGGTGCCATGTACCAGAATGCCCAAAACGGAGTCGTCATTCAAGGTGACGCTGCCGCCCGAGTCACCCTCGGCGCCGATCGCGCCTGGAGTCATGATCCAACTGTTCTTCCACCGTCGTTCGCCAACGGCGTCGGTGTAGGTGTCGAGGGCGCCGATCACTTCGCCGAAGCCGCGGCCCGAGATCGCTCCGGTCAGGGTTACCGGCAGCGGAGTGTGCTGAAAGGGTTCGACCCGGGCTACTTCGCAGGGTCCCGAACGCGACTCCAGATCCACCGCGATCGACGCTACGTCGTATTCCGCAGGGCCGCCTGCAACTGGCACGGAGCGCATCAAGATCGAGCCTAGGGGCTTCCTTTGGTCCGGAAGCAGAAAGCGCGTCTCCACCAGGTGCACGGGCGAACTGGGCGGACCCGCGACGTGACCCGCGGTCAGGTAGATCTCACCTGCAGAGGTCATCACGCAGGGACCAAGAGTCCCTCGGGTCCTTGATTCAATGACCACACCGGCCTGCCAGCTGAGGTTCGGCGGACCACCGACTGGCTCCGGTGGCGAGACGATCATCGCGGTCGTGTCGGGTGGGGGTTCGAGCGAGGTGATGAGTGCCTCGATCTCACCTCGCAGTCCGCTGACCGGAATGAGGGGCGGGCGTACGATCTCGGCGTACTCGGGTTCCTGGGCGACGTCAACTAGCACTAGGGGCAGGGGCGCCTCAAAGAACAGTACGCCGACCCCGAGGATGGCACCGCCGCTCTCGCGCCCGATCAGCGGTTTCACCCGTTCGATGAAGTCTCCGAAATTGGCCGCACCAAGCTCTCCTCTGTAGAGCCAGTCTGGTTTCACCCTACAGTGGACCCTTTCACGGCCGACCCAAAAGTCAATACGGGATTTTGAGGCCGCGAGAATGTGCCCCCGAAATCCGACTCCTCCTCAGCCACGAATCTCAGTCCGGTGTCTTTTGAGGGCTTCTGCCCCGTCGCTCCCGTCACGGCAGCAATCCCACTTGTGGTGGGAAATCAGAGCCCCGGATGGGTATTCAGACAGAGAGCTTCGGAAGTCCCGTTAGGTACCCAACCTAAAGAGGGCTCCCGCAAAAGTAGCTTGAGAAGCCAGAAAAGCTGCGACCTCCGGCATTTCAGTCCGAGGAATTGAGAAACCCATGGCTATCCGGTTCGCTCAGGTAGATCAGCATGAGCCCGAGGAACCGGCCTTGGAGCTGGTCGTCGAAGACTGCGTAGCCGACATTCGCCCCCCTCTGGGGTGGTCAAAGTCGGATGTGTCGCGCTATGGCGCCTATCGCGAAGCCTGGGCGAGCCGGATCCGCGAGTCAACCTGACGGAACCGGATAGTCATTGAGAGACCAAAGCCTCTCCGCGTACGAAGGATCAAGGCGCGTCTTCCCATCGGTCCCCAAAGCGCGCTTTCGCCCCTGAGAAGCTTTGTCGGTCTACGGGAGCGATCCGGTTATTTACAATCTTGCCGCCAGAAGGCTTTCAAAGATACTGCTGACCATCTTGTATTTCTACCGCTGTAAGTATTACAATTTTGCCTATGAATGGATCGACCTACTCGCCGAGGATCGCTGATCGCGAGTTGCAGAGCCGTTTGGAGCGAATTGGAGCAGTTGTGATCGAGGGCCCAAAGGCGTGCGGCAAGACCGAGACCGCAAAGCAGCTCGCAGCGAGTGAAGTTCGCCTTGATGTCGATGCAGGCGCCCGTGCCGCGCTCGCCGCCGACCCTCAGGTCGTGTTGGCGGGAGCGACCCCGCGCCTGATCGACGAGTGGCAGGTCGAGCCGTCGGTCTGGAATATCGTGCGCCGCGAGGTCGATGACCGCGGACAGCTGGGCCAGTTCATCCTGACTGGTTCTGCCGTGCCCGCTGATGAGGACACTCGTCATTCCGGCGCCGGCCGCTTCTCGCGACTGCGAATGCGACCCATGTCCCTCTCTGAGTCAGGTCTCAGCGACAGCACGATCTCGTTTGAGGCACTGATCGGCGGCGCCAAGGCAAGCTCTCCCGATCGCGATCTCGGACTGGGGGCTTTGATCGAGGCCAGCGCCCGCGGTGGCTGGCCGGCCCTGCAGGGATTGCCGATTGAGGCGGCGATCGCCTCGGTGGTCGACTATCTGGAGGAGGTCTCGCGCACCGACATCAGTCGTCTTGATGGCATTCGGCGGGATCCGGCTCGGGTGCGGCGGCTCCTGCGCAGTCTTGCCCGCAATGTCGCCACCCACGTTACGGTCACCAAGCTAGCCGCCGAGGCCGCCGATCCGGGCGCCAAGCCGCTCAAGAACCAAACCGTGAGCGACTATCTCGCCGCCCTCGAGCGCCTGTTCGTGATCGAGGACCAACTTCCGTGGCAGCCACACCTACGGTCTCGATCGATCCTGCGGAAATCCGCCAAACGCCACTTCGTCGACCCCTCGTTGGCGGTCGCGGCGCTTGGCGCTAATCCCGCAGCGTTGCTTGATGATCTCGAGCTCTTTGGCTTCATTTTTGAGTCCATGGTTGTGCGAGACCTGCGCGTCTACTCCCAGCCACTTGGCGGCGAGATCCGCCAGTACCTGGACAACAAGGGTCTGGAGGTCGATGCGATCTTCCAATCAGGTGACACCTGGGCTGCATTCGAGGTGAAACTCGGTGGCGAGGATCCAATCGAGGAGGCCGCGGCAAACCTTCTGAAGTTCGCCGGCGAAATCGACCGAGACAAGAGCGGGGAGCCTGCCCTGCTCGGAGTGATTGTCGCCACCGGCTACGGATACGTGCGCAAGGACGGGGTCCAGGTAATACCCATCACCTCACTCGGCCCGTGAATGGCGATGATCGACATCAAACGCCCGCAAGTACGGGATCGCCGTAGTGCCAGCCGTCTTCGCGGTTCGGGCAGACGGCACGGTGCCCGAGCGGCTCGCGCCTTGATCTAGGCCGAGATCTCCGCAGACTTGCCGCGGTGGCGGGCATAGATTTCCCGCGTCCACTCGCCGGTGCCGTTCTCTTCGAGCAGGTCGCTGACGTCGGCCAGCCGTGGGTGCCCACGCTGGGGTTGGGGATACGGGAACTGCTCGGGCGCGACCAGGGGCGCTACGAGCGCCGCCAAGGTGAGGTCGGCGACCGTGAACCGATCGCCGACCAGATATCCGCTCGGCTCCAGCTCGGCCTGAAAACGCTCGCAAGCGGTACGGCACTTGCCTTCGGCTAGCGCGACGCTGCGCTCGTCGATGCCGAAGTCGGCCGTCACGCGACGACGGATCAGCGGATACATGGCACGCGCCACGACTCGGCGCCCGCCTTTCAGGTCGGGAGTGAAGGCACTGAGCATCAGGTCGGGGTCGGGGAGCATGCTGTGAAGCGCGAGTAGGCGCGAGTAGGCACCGAGCTCCTCGTCGAAGAAGTCCTCGAGCTCCAGCGCTTCTTGGCGCTGGGTGGGATCGGCGGGATAAAGAGGCGGCTCTGGACAGCGGCGCTCAAGCGCCTCGATGATGCGCGTCGAGTCTCCGATCGCCTCGCCGTCGAGCACGAGCACCGGGAAGGTGCTCTTGCCGGTGAGCCGCTGCGCCAGCTTCGCGTGTTGTCCGGGAGTCTCTGCGCGGCGGATGTGTGGGATGCCCTTGTAGTCGAGCGCCCAGCGCGCCTTCTCGTTGTAGTTCGAGACCTTCAGGTGCCAGAGGATGGGGGTGTCATCGCTCTCGCCCATATCTCCTTGCATCACATGCCTCCGCGTTCAGTTCTTGCCGTCATCCTAGTTGCTCGCCATGGCCTCAGTTTGGGGCCTGGGGAGCCAAGGATTTCGCCTGGAGTTTGACGGGCCTTCCAGCCAGTTCTGTCGGGTCTTTTGCGTGGGAATCGAGTTTGCTAAGTTTGAGCATTAATCCGAGTCGCCCCGCTCAGGCGCGGGCGGACGGGGGACCCAAGCAGTTGGGGCGAATCGGCCGAGACGATCCGGCCGTAGCGGCATCACCGCGAGCCCGTCAGCTAACCCCGTAGGAAAGAGGTGTGGATGAAGGCCCACGTCGATGTGAAGGACCGAGAGCGGATCAAAGATCCAAGGTTCGGCAGCGTGCTGCTGACGGGTGCCACCGGGTTTGTCGGCATGGAGCTGCTGGCCCGCTTTCTGGAGCGCACCGACCGTCACGTCTTTGCCCTCGTGCGGGGGGCGGATGACCGCGCAGCCGCAGCACGTATGGAACACACGCTGCGCTCGCTTTTCGGCACCGGCCATCCCTACGCCGAGCGAGTGACTGCGGTTCGCGGCGACATCACGCGCCCGGGTCTCGGCCTGAGCGGGGATGGCGACGGGCTCGCCAGGCAAGTCAGCGAGATAGTGCACGGCGCCGCGTCGGTGTCCTTCGGGCTCGAGCTGAAGGCTTCGCGCGCGATCAATGTGCAGGGCACGAGGCGGCTGATCGAGTTCGCCGAGCGCTGCCAGACGTGCGGCGGCTTGCGGCGTTTCTCCTACATCTCCACGGCCTATGTCGCCGGCGATCGCCGGGGGCGCTTCAGCGAGGACGATCTCGACCTGGGCCAGTCCTTTCGAAACGCTTACGAGCGGTCGAAGTTCGAGGCCGAGAGCCTCGTCGCCCGCGCCCGCCGGCGACTGCCGATCACGGTGCTGCGGCCGAGCATCGTCGTCGGCGAGCGGGGCAGCGGCTGGACCGCTTCGTTCAACGTGCTCTACTGGCCTCTGCGCGCTTTTGCCCGCGGCGCCTACCCGGCGCTGCCCGCCCGCCGCGACGCGCCGGTTGACGTGGTGCCGGTCGACTACGTGGCCGACGCGATCTTCGCCCTCAGCCAAGCTCCTGAGGCCGAGGGCGGGACCTATCACCTCACCGCCGGAGCGGATGCGACCAGCGTGGGTGAGCTGGTCGAGCTCGCGGCGGAGCGCTTCGGTCGCCCGGCGCCGCGCCTGATCGCGCCTGGTGTGTACCGCCGTGTGGTGCATCCGCTGCTCGTCCGAGCGAGTCGCGACCAGCGCCACCGCCAGGCACTGGCGCGCAGCGAGGCCTTCTTCCCGTATTTCGCGATGGGGGTCGTCTACGACGACCGTCGTTCCCGCGTGGCCCTTCATGCAACCGGAATCGGGCCCACCCCCCTGCGTCGCTACTTCGACCGGCTGGTCGACTTCGCGCTCGCGGCCGAATGGGGGCGGCGGCCGATACCACGCGCCGGCGCCACCGAAGGCGCGACGCCTCGCCTCGCCGGGCCGCCGGCACGAGCCCCTACACCTTCAACCCGGTCGGGGGTGAGACGATGACCGGCACACGCCTCTCGGCGCTCGATGCGTCGTTCCTCGAGGTGGAGACGCCCACCGCACACATGCACGTCGGCTGGGCCGCCGAGTTCTCGGCGCCTGCCGCAGGCCCGCTGCCAAGCTTCTCGCAGCTGCGCGATCACATCGAGCTTCGGCTGGGGCGGGCGCCGCGCTACCGCCAGAAGCTCGCGGCCGTCCCGTTCGGACTGCACTCGCCGGAGTGGATCGACGATCCGGACTTCTGCGTCGATCGTCACGTCTTCTGGGCGCCCGGCCCGCTTCGTAACCTCGTCGATGAGGTGATGTCGATCCCGTTGCGCCACGATCGGCCGCTGTGGGAGATCTGGATCTGCGCAGACGCGGGCGAGCGGCCGGTAGCGATCGTCGGCAAGGTCCATCACTGCATGGTCGACGGCATTGCGGCGGTCGAGCTCGCCTCGCTGCTGCTCGATCCGACGCCCGAGCCCTTGACCGGCGAGCTCGATGGCTGGCGTGCCGAGCCCGAGCCCGGGGGGATGCGGCTGCTGGCCAGGGGCGCGCGCGATCGTGCAAGGGAGCAACTCGGCCTCCTGCGTTGGCCGCTGCGCGCCGCTGCGTCTCCACCGCGCACCGCGGGTGAGCTTGCCGGTGGCGCCCCGCGCGTGGCACGGGCGCTGGAGCGCTTGCTGCGCGCCGCTCCCGCGAGCCCGCTCAACCAGCCGCTCTCGCCACTGCGGAGCTTGGCATGGACGCAGCGCCCGCTCGATGACCTGCGCGAGCTCAAGCGCGCTTACGGGACGACCGTCAACGACGTCCTGCTCGCCGCGGTGGCCGGCGGGGCTCGCAGCTTCTTCGCCCGGCGCGGCGAGGAGCCGGTCCCGCTCAAGGCGATGGTCCCCGTCAGCGTCCGCGCGGATGACGACGTGCTGGGCAACCGCGTCTCGTTCGTCTTCGCCGATCTGCCGTGCCAGGAGTCCAGCCCGGTTCGCCGTCTACAGCGCGTGAAAGCGATGATGGCCAAGCGCAAGCAGGATCGCGAGCCCGAGGGCGCCGACCTGGCCTTCAAGGCCGCTGAACATGCGCCAGGCATCGTCCAGCACGCCATCTCCCGGATCTTCGCGAGCCCGCGCACGTTCAACCTCGTCGTCTCCAACATTCCCGGCCCGACGCAGCCGATGTACATGCTCGGCTGCCTGCTCGAGGCCGCCTACCCGGTGGTCCCGCTGGCCGATCGCCACGTGCTCTCGGTCGGCATGACGAGCGTGCGCGATCGCGCCTGCTTTGGGATCTACGCCGATCGCAAGGCGATACCAGACGCCGATGACTTCGCGCGTGACGTCGACGCGGCGATCACCGAGCTGCTCGCATGTGCGGATCGACGATGATGCCTCCCGGACTCCCTACTCCACTTACGCCTCTGCGCTCCCCCGCCCGGCGCCTGCTCCGCTCGGGGCTGCTCGAGGCGCTGGCGGCGCCGCACGGCGTCGATCGCTACCTCGAGCTCGTCCACCCCACGCGGCCGCTGCGCGATCCACTGGCGGAGCTCATCGCGGTCCGCCGCCAGACCGCCGACAGCGTCACGATGACGCTGCGCCCGAGCGACGGTTGGCACGGCTTCCGCGCCGGGCAGTTCATCCGGCTGACGATCGAGATCGCCGGCGTGCTCGAGACCCGCTGCTACTCGCTCGCCTGCGGCGAGCAAGCCGAGGGGCAGGTGGAGATCACCGTCAAGGCGCACCCGGCCGGCAAGGTCTCGCGCTACCTGAACGAGCACGCACATCCAGGCATGGTCGTCGGGATGTCCGATGCCGACGGCGACTTCGTGCTGCCGCGCGAGCGACCCGAGCGTTTGCTGCTGATCAGCAGCGGCAGCGGCATCACGCCGGTGATGTCGATGCTGCGCACGCTCTGCGCCGAGGGCCATGCAGGGACGGTGACGTTCCTCCACTACGCGCGCACCGGCGAGGACGTGGTCTATCGCCGGGAGCTTGCCGCGATCGCCGCTCGCCACCCGAATGTGCGCACCGTGCTCGTCCATACGCGCGAGGCGACCGCCGGCCGCCTCGCCGGGCACATCAGCCGCGAGCATCTGCGCCGCGTTGGGGCCGACCATCGCCGGGCGCACACCTACGTCTGCGGCGCGCCCGGCCTAATCGCATGGGTGCGGGACACGTGGGCCGAGGATGGCATCGAGCAGCAGCTGCACGTCGAGAGCTTTCTGCCGCCCTCGTTCACGGTCGGCGGTGCTGGAACCGAGGGCAGCGTCGACTTCGCCCGATCGGGCGAACGGGTTCCAAGCGACGGCGGTTCGCTGCTCGAGCAGGCCGAGCGCGCCGGCCTCTGCCCCCAGTTCGGCTGCCGGATGGGCATCTGCCGAATCTGCACCTGCCGCAAGACGGCGGGAAGCGTTCGCAACGTCCTCAGTGGCGAGATCTCGGGGGCCGAGGAGGAGGACATCCAGATCTGTGTATCGGTGCCAGTCGGCGACGTGGAGCTCGCCCTATAGCCACCACAGGAGGCAAACCATGTACTACGCCACAACTCCCAGTCTCAGCAAGGAGCAGGCCGATGCCTTCGGCCGGGAGCTCGACGCGATCCGCCGGCACGTCCTCGCCGACCTCGGCGAGCGCGACGCCGACTACATCCACGGGATCATCCGTGCGCAGCGGCGGCTTGAGGTAGCCGGACGCGGCCTGCTCTTCTTCAGCTTCATCCCGCCCGCGTGGCTCGGCGGCGTCACGGCGCTGTCGCTGTCAAAGATCCTGGACAACATGGAGATCGGTCACAACGTCATGCACGGCCAGTACGACTGGATGAACGATCCCGAGCTGAACGGCAGGCGCTTCGAGTGGGACAATGCTTGCCCCGCCGACCAGTGGCGCCACTCGCACAACTACCTGCACCACACCTACACCAACGTCCTCGGCAAGGACCGCGACGTCGGCTACGGCATACTGCGCATGTCCGAGCGCCAGCCCTGGCGGCTCTACTACCTCGGCAATCCGCTCTACGCTGCGCTGCTGGCGGTCTTCTTCCAGTACGGCGTCGCCGTGCACGACCTCGAGCTCGATCGGATCGTCGCAGGTGAGATCACGCTGGGCGAGAAGCGTGACCTGCTGGACGGAGTCTGGCACAAGGTTCGCCGGCAGACGATCAAGGACTACGTCTTGTTTCCCCTGCTGTCGGGCCCCTCGGCGCCGCTCGTGCTCGCCGGCAACGCGAGCGCCAACCTCGTGCGCAACCTGTGGGCGTTTACGACCATCTTCTGCGGTCACTTCCCCGACGGCACCGTCCAGTTCACCGAGGAGGAGACGATCGAGGAGACCCGCGGCCAGTGGTACTACCGCCAGTTGCTCGGCTCAGCCGACCTGACCGGCGGCAGGCTGTTCCACATCCTCTCGGGCAACCTCAGCCACCAGATCGAGCACCACCTCTTCCCCGATCTCCCCTCCCACCGCTACGCCGAGATCGCGGTCGAGGTGCGCGAGATCTGCCGGCGCCACGGCCTGCCGTACAACGCCGGGCCGCTGCGCAAGCAGTTCGGGAGCGTCGTGCGCAAGATCGCGCGGCTAGCGCTGCCGAAGGGAGAGGCATGAAGACGCCGGACATCTCACCGATCCAGGGGCCGCTGGCCCCACTGGTCGAGTCCCCGACGTCCGCCTACATGGTCGGCATCGGCGTCGGCATCGCGTGCGCCGTCGTGGTTCTGTTCCTCCTCGGGGCGCTCATCCTCTGAGTGCCCCCTGCCCGGGAGCCTTCTAGCGGCGCTCCTCGCGGAACATCGTCAGTGCGTGAGCCCCGGCCGGGTGGGTGCGAAGCTCTCGGACCGTCGCTGCCATGGCTGTCGGGAGCTCCTCGGGTTGCGGCAGCGGCACGCCGTACTCGGGGGGCATCAACATCGGTGCCGCTAGGGCGGCGAAGGTGAGGTCGGCGGCGGTGAAGCGATCTCCGCAGAGATAGGGCCGTCCGTCGTCCAGTCTCTGGGCGACCTGGTCGAACACGGTGCGCACGACGGCCTCGGACTTCGCTGCCGTCGCCGGCGAGACGTCGAGGAAGCGGTCGATCGTGCGTGCCGCCACCGGGTAGACCACGGGCAGGGCACGGCGCTGCCAACCGGGAACGCCGGTGCATCCATAGGCGATCGCGATGTCGCGCCGCCCGCGCAGGCCGTTGTACATCCACCGCCGCCCGTGCGGTCCCAGGTTTGTGTCGAAGTCACGCTGCAGCTCTTGAGCCTCCGCCGCGGCGCTCGGGTCGTCTGGGAAGAGGCGCCGATCCGGGGGCGCTTGGGCATCGGCCTCCTCGAGGATGTCGGCTGAGTCGCTGAGCACCCGATCGCCCCAGACGAGCACCGGGGCTGTTTTCCCACCTCCAGCGCGACGGACCGCTACCCAGTGGAAGATCTGGAGGTGGGCGCGCTCCTGGTAGCTGACACCCGTCCGGTCCAGCGCCCAGCGAGCCTTCTCGCAGTAGTGACTGATCGGGATCGTTATCAGGACGCAGGGAGGAGCATCGCTCATTGGCGGATTGTGCCAATTGAGCAATACGAGAGCAGCACAAGGCGGTCTGAGTGCGAGCGGGATACTCAGAGCCGGCGCCAGCGTGCGCCGCGACCGGAGCCTTCGGTCTCGACCTTCCCTTCGTCTCGGAGCTCGCCCAGGACGAGGCGGATCGTAGCCTGGCTGATGCCGGGAAGGGCGCGCTCGACGTCACGACGGCGGAACGTCGCGGGCGCTTTGTGCAACACGTAGTCCCTGGCCCGCTCCTGCTTGCTGCCCGTCTCCTCGCTCGTGGCAGCCACTCGCCGCTCGAAGTCGTCGTAAGCGCCGGCGAGGATACGGCAGAGATAGGAGATCCACGGCCAAACATCGTGATCTCCTCCGTGCCACCTGCGCTGCGACTCATAGAGACTTGCGTAGTAGCTGTTCTTCGATTCGTAGACCCGCTGCTCGATGCTTGTTTCCTCAGGGGCTGGCGGCGTGAAGATGACATCCTTGCGACCGCTCTCGTAGGAGACGATCAGGTTCTGATCGCTCTTCAGATGGCCGCCGTTTCCGCGCGTGTGATCGAAGAGCAGGCGATGCAGGTGCAGGATGAACGGGACGCTCAGCGGCTCGTATGCGCCGAGGCCCATAAGCATGTCTGTGGCGTCCCGGTAGCCGGCGAACTCTCGCTCGTTGCGGTTCCGGTAGCGGCGCGTCCCCTCGGCGATCCGCTCGCCTCGCTCGCTGTCCACCACGATGCCCTCGATTGCGTTGGAGGCGGTGATTGAGGCAATCCGCGCGTGTTCCGCGAGATGGCAGGAGTTCAGGGAGTTGGTCTTCGAAGAGCCTCTCTCGACCCATAAACGAGCTAATAAAGGTGGTTTTTAGTTTGATTACGTCTGAATTAGCTCGATTCTTGCCTTTCGGCTGCAGGGTCTTGCGCGCGACCCGAGGCTCAATCCCGCGGCGCATACCGGTGGTGCAGCATCAGGACGTTGCCGTCGGGGTCGGCGAAGGGGACCATGTGGCAGACGCCGCTGTCCATCGTCTCGGCCAGGAATTCGACGTTCTTGGCTTCGAGGTCGACGCGGGTGGCTTCCACATCGCCCACATGGAAGGCGATCGGGTGGGTGCTCGGCTGGAACTCGCGGCCGACGGCTGCGGAGTCGACGACCTGCAGCGTCAGGTTGCCGGTCTCGAACTCCCCGCCCGGGATTTTGCCGTAGTCGGCCGATTGCTCCAGGCCCAGGGTCTGGCCGTAGAACTCGACCGCGGCGGGGTAGTCGGTGACGAATACGGTGGCGAAGTCGACTCCGGTTATCTCGGTGGCAGCGGGCATGGCTTCCTCCTAGCTGGTATTCAGACTGGCGTGGTTCTAGGAGACGATACGAAGGCCGTGCTCTTGGCCTCGGCCCTGATGTTCCTCTGGGCCCTGCTGCTCGGGGTCTGGAAGTTCCGCCAGATGGACGCGGCCGACGACGGGCTGGCGCATCCGTACGTCGATACGGCGCACCGGGCGGCGCTGCTCTACAGCTTCGCACTGCTCCTCGTCGCCACTTTCGTCGAGCTGAGCGGCTGGAGCACGCTGGTTAACCTGCTCGCCGCCGGCGCGCTCGCCTTCTACTTCTTCGCCGCGGTCGCCGGCTACGCCTTCCACGGCTGGCGGCGCGACACCGACAACCAGTTCCGCCGGCCGGTCCGCGGGTTGAACACCTTCATGGTCGCCCTGATCGTCGCCGAGATCGGCGGCTGGCTGGTGCTCGTCGCCGGCTTCCTCGACGCCCAGGTCTTCTAAGGGCTGATTCCTAGCCCGAGACGACGCAATCCCGCTTGTCGGTCATCTTCGTCGTCGGTTCCGTGTTGGGGAACGCTTCGAGCAGGGCGTCGGCGATCAGCCTGCCGCGCGCTGCGTAGCCTTCCGAGGTGAAGTGGATCCCGTCGGGGATGAACCAGTCTTTCTTCACGTCCGAGGCCCAGTCGTAGATGCGCATGTTCGGATACCGGTCGCAGGCGTCGAGGAGCGCTTCGTCCCATGACTTCATATTCGCCTCCGCGTATGGGCCGCTGGGAACGATCGATTTTACGTTCACCCACATCGCCGGTTCGTCGCCGATCGTCGACATCATGCTGGTGATGCGGTCGTCGTAGGTGAAGGTCGAGCCCGCCGCCACATTGGCGGCCTCGTTGGTTCCCATCGCGATCACCCAGCACCCTTTGAAGCCTTCGTTCTTCCACACTTCCGCAACTTCCTGGGCGTTCGGTTCGCCTTCGAAGTTCTCATAGATCGAGCGCGCACCCGCGATCTCGAAATGCTGGGTCGTCGCCCCGACCCGGGCGTACTGAGCGCTGATCAATTGTTTGGGATCGGGCAAATATTCTTCGGAGATCAAACCCTCCGAGGTGGAGTCGCCGATATGAACCACCGCTTTACAGGAGGTTGCGAGCGGCGCGCGACGCACACTCTTCGCGGTGACGGTCTTCGCCACGTTTGCGGAGCCGACCGCGTTCGTCTCGTTGGAGACGCCGACTCCCACCAGGCCGGCGATAGCGAAGGCGATCACGAGGCCGCCGGCGCCCACGAGCGCCCAGGCTTGGCGCGAGAGGGGCTGGCGCCGCCAGCGCCCCGCTCGCCATTCCGCCAAGAGCCTCCCCAGCGCGCCGTGGCGGATCGGGTTCTCGACGTAGCGCCAGGAGAGCTCCGCCACCCCCATGATCGCCGCCACCTGGAGTGCCGCCCGCGGCAGGCTGGGGCCGTAAGCGCCCTGCGGGCTGGTCAGCACGACGATCGGCAGCGTCCAGAGGTAGATCCCGTAGGAGCGTTCGCCGATCCAGCGCATCGGCTTGCAGCCGACGATCGGGCCGAGCCGCGAGGCGGGGTGGGCGAGGGCCGCGACGGCGAGGACGGAGCCGAGCCCGAGGACCGCGAACCCGCCCCGGTAGAGGAACGGCGAGAACTCGGTGGCGCTCTGGAACATCAGCCCGATCACGACCAGCCCGGCGACCCCTGCCACGTCGATCGTCCAGCGCGCCTGCGGGGTGACGTTCGAGCGCAGCCGGTGGCTCGGCCAGACCATCGCCAGCGCCGCCCCGATCAGCAGCTCGAGCGCACGGGTGTCGGTCCCGTAGTACACCCGCGAAGGATCGAGCGAGGGGCTGTAGAGGATCGCCATCAGGATGCCCGAGCAGAGCGCCCCGAACAGGGCGACGCCGGCCAGCCGGGGGCGCACGCCGGTGGTGTTCTTCACCTCCGGGACGAAGCGGATCCCGAGCATCAGCAGGAAGGGCCAGAAGATGTAGAACTGCTCCTCGACAGAGAGCGACCAGAGGTGGTTCAGCGGCGAGGTCGGCGCGAAGCGGGCGAAGTAGGAGACGTGGTGGAAGATCAGCCACCAGTTGTTGAAGTAGCCGACGGCCGAGAGAGCGGCGGTGCGGAAATCTGCCGGTTGGTGTGGGCCGATCACGGTCACCCAGGCCATCACCACTGTAAGCATCAGGAACAGGGCCGGCAGCAGGCGCCGGGCGCGCGCAAGCCAGAACGACTTCAGTTTTATCCCGCCGTGGTTCACCTGTGTGAGCAGGATGTCCGTGATCAGGTATCCGCTAAGGGTGAAGAACACGCCGACGCCGAGCAGGCCGCCTTCGGCCCAGCCGAATCGCAGGTGGTAGAAGACCACACCGAGCACGGCGATCGCGCGCAGCCCGTCGAGCCCCGGCATGTAGCGTTCTCGGCGCCCGATCGGCTTAGGCATCGTTCCCGTTCCCGATCGAGAGCAAGGCCAGGCCCGCGGCGAGGAAGGGTGTGCCTCCGGCGACCCGCGCCGCAACGCCGCGGCCCAGCTCGGTTGCGATCGCGCTCGCCAGCGAGGCCTGCCGGGCCGCGAACTTCCCCACCTGGGCCAGTTCCGGTGTGGATTCCAGCGCCGGCCCGCTTGCCACGGCCGTCGGGGAGGCGAGGCACGCCTGGATCCCCTGCGCGATCAGCTGGGCGCGGTAGTCGGCGCCTTCGGGGATCGGGTGCAGGCCGTCGGGCTGCATCAGCTCGGGATGCGCCGCCACCGCGCCCGCCCAGTCGGGCACCTGCGTGCCCGCCCGCGAAGCGGCGAAGGCGTGGACCACCCGGTTCTTACCCGTGCTGTCGATGCCGTTAACGGTAAGGCCATGGATGGTTGGAACCACCATGCACCTGTCGCCGATCGCTGCCGCGACCTTGCCGAGGTTTTCGGCAAGGATCTGCGGATAGGCCGGGTTGTCGTTGGTGCCGGCGTCGAAGACGATCGCCGATTGGGAGGGTTCATAGCTTTCTTCGAACAGTTCGAGGATCTGGAAGCTGTTGGAGCCACCCACGGCGTTGACAGTCAGCGGCACGCCGGGCAGGTAGCGCTGCAGGTAGGGCGAGGTCAGTTCCTCGAGGCTGTCGCCGACGACCAGGACGCCACCGCCACCGCCACCGCTCGCGCTCGCCAAGGGAGCGCTGAGCGTAAGCGTGAGCACCGCCACCGCAGCAGCCACGATCGCGAGCTTGCGCGCTCTCGGCATCGGCCGAATTTCTACACTAGACCGATGCGGCTCAGCCCTGTGGCGACAGTCGGGATCCTGCTGGGCTTGGCGCTGATCCCGTCCGGCTGCGGCGACCAGAGTGCGCCCGCCGCGGACGCCGGCACGGCGACGCCACCCCGCGTCGAGGCGGGTGCTTCCACCCCCGCTCGCACCTGCCGAACTCAGCTACACCGCTTCATCGGCTCGATGGACGACCTCCGCGGCAAGCTGGCAGTGGGGTTGAGCTACGGCGCCTATCTGCACGAGGTGAAGGCAGCGCAGGCGGCCTACGACAGGGTCCCGATCGGCCGCCTGGAGCTCGCCTGCCTGGTGAAATCGGGCACCCCGGCCGAGCGGGCGCTGAACCTCTACATCGCTGCCGCAAACACCTGGGGCGATTGCCTCACGAGCGCTTCCTGCGACTCCGAATCGGTCGAACCGAAGCTCCAGCGCAAGTGGGCGCTGGCGTCGACCCGACTCTCCGCCGCACAGACGGGCCTCCGCGCCAGGGGCCGCGACTAGGCGCCGGCTGGGCGGGCGATGTAGATCGCCTTGGTGTGGATCGATTCGTCGAGCGGTTGGCGGGGAATGCCGTCGAGCCCGTGGCCGTAGATGTCGAGGCACTCGAAGCCTGCCCGCTCCAGGGTTGCCAGCACCTCCGCTTCGGGGAAGTGACGCTGACGGTGACGCATGGTCGAGGCCTTGGCGCCCTCTCCGGCGCCCTCGAGCGGGATCGACTCGAGGGTCGATTCGCAGATCGAGCCTGGCGCCACGTCGGCCGGCGCCATGCCGGCCCACACCAGTCGCCACCCACCGCGTTCGACGACCTCTGTTTCCGCGAAAAAGGTTCGGTAGGTGAGCAGCGCGTTGACGTCGAAGAGCAGCAGGCCGGTGCCGGCGAGGTTCTTCCGCATGCCGGCAAATGCCTGCTCCAGTTCCTCGGCGCTGAGCAGGTAGTTGACCGCGTCGTCCAGCGCCCAGGTCAGGTCGAACTCGCCGAATCGCGGTAGGTCGCGCATGTCGGCAACCGCGAGTCGCACCGAATCCCCGGCCTTCTTGCGAGCGAGCTCGATCATCGAGGGCGAGATGTCGCAGCCGGTGACTTCCCAGCCACGCGGCAGCATCGGCAGGAAGCTCTTGCCCGTCCCGCAGCCGACGTCGAGCAGCCGGCTCCCCTGCAGGCCGTTGCGCTCGAGTGTTGCCAGGAGGTCGCCGAGCCAGGCCTCGTAGTCGTGGTGGGCGGTGAAGTGGTCGTAGACGGGAGCCATCGCCTCATAGGTTCGCTCCGCCCCGTTTTCACCTGTCTCCCCAGCCGCCATGACCTCCACGATTTGTAGACCAGAAGTGTGATCCAAAAAGTTACAACAATAAATTTCCCCGTTTTGCTTTTAGAAGTAGTACGGTCGATCAATCAACGTTTCAAACCGACAAGATTCGAGCCCCGACGACGGCTGGCACTGGGAGGAGGCGCACCGCTTCTGTGTGCGCCTGGCATACCGCTACACCAGTAATCCAAGTGAGGCCGAGGACGTCGCCCAAGAAGCACTCCTGCGAGCCTGGCGGCGTCGCTCGACACTGCGCGACCCCAGCCGCCGCAAGGAGTGGCTGGGGACGATCGTCCGCAACGAGGCCTTTCGCATCCACTCGCGCATGCGACCGGACCCAGTCGCAGATATCGAGGCCAAAGAGGGCGTCGAGGACGAGCGGCTGGTCTCCACGGTGGAGCGGGCCGACCTCCACGCTGCCCTCGATCGCCTCGACGAGCGCGACCGCCAGCTCCTGCATCTCCGCTATGACGAGGATCTCACCCAGCAGGCGATCGCCCGTCGCCTCGGGTTGCCCGACGGCACCGTCAAGGTGCGCCTGCACCGGCTGCGACACAAACTCCGCAAGGTGATGACCGAAGTCAGCGAGTCGGCACCTCGCCGGGCACGGCCGGTCGGTCGCTGAGAATCGCCTCGCGGGCACGGCTGTTGCCGCTGCCGGACCGGTGTATCGGCGCCGGGCACTGTACATATGGGCGATGGCGGCGGGGCGAACTTCGGACCCCTGTACAACGAGCCTGCCCAGGCGTAGCGCGAACATTCTCCAATAGAGACTGCGACTCGACAGATCGTGGCCTTCGGCGGCGGCGGCTTCTCGATGGAGTCGGGAAACCCGCTGCTCGACGAGTACGTGCTCGGGCTCCCGGGGCGCGAGCGGCCCCGTGTCTGCTTCCTGCCGTCCGCCAGTGGGGACGCCGACCACTACGTCGTCCGCTTCTACCGCGCCTTTCCGGCGGAGCGTTGCGAGGCCAGCCACGTCTCGCTTTTCCGCCGTGAGCAGGGCCCGGCCGATCTGCGTGCTCATCTTCTTTCCCAGGACCTGATCTACGTCGGCGGCGGCAGCGTCGTCAGCCTGCTCGGGGTCTGGCGGGCCCACGGGATCGACGAGATCCTGCGCGACGCCTGGGAGGCCGGCGTCGTCCTCTGCGGGCTTTCGGCCGGGTCCCTCTGCTGGTTCTCCGAGGCCCACAGCGGCTTCCACGGAGCGCCGCGACGGATCGAGGGCCTCGGCTTCCTGCCCTTCAGCAACAGCGTGCACTACGAATCGGAGTCCGATCACGGCCGCGCCTACCACCGGCTGATCAGGGAGGGGATGCGCTCCGGCTACGCGGCGCAGGACGGAGCCGCTCTGCACTTCGTCGGTACGGAGCTGAAGCGGGTCGTCGCCTCCCGGCGGGCCGCGCGTGGCTACCGGGTCGACGCGAACGGAGACGAGGTCTCCGAGGTCGGCCTCGCAACCACTTTCCTGGGCGAGTCTTCGGCGCAGCTACCCGAGACTCCGGCGACGGCGATCGCGGCCTAGATGCGCGCAGCCGCGATCTCCCATACCGAGCACCGCGCCGCTGGGCGGGCGCTTTGATGGTCACCCGCATCCTCACCCTGGGCGGCCACGACTTCACCTCGCGCCCGCCCGACCGCGCGGTCAGCGAGCTGATGCTGCGGTTGGCGACGGAACGGGCGGACGGGAGGCCGCGGATCTGCCTCCTGCCCACCGCCAGCGGCGATACCTCCGAGCAGATCGGCCGCTTCTATGCGGCCTTCGGCGAGCGGCCCTGCGAGCCCTCGGACCTCTCCCTCTTCCGCCTCGGCCGCCGGCCGATGGCGCTGCGCGACCACCTGCTCGCCCAGGATCTGATCTACGTCGGCGGCGGCAGTCTCGTCAACCTGCTCGCGGTCTGGGAGGCGCACGAGCTGGGAGCCATCCTCAGCCTCGCCTGGCGCCAAGGCATCGTCCTCGCCGGCCAGAGCGCCGGCGCGATGTGCTGGTTCGAAGCGGGCATCACCAAGTCCTCGGGCAAGCCGGCGGTGGAGGCCGGCCTCGGCCTGCTCTCCGGCAGCCTCTGCGTCCACTACAACAACGAGCCCGAGCGGCGAGCCGCCTACCTCGAAGCCGTCGCCAACGGCACCCCCAACGGCTATGGCCTAGACGACTACGCCGGCCTCCTATGGGAGGGCGAGGGCCCACCCTCCGCCGTCACGGCCAGGAGAGGAGCTCGCGCTTACAAGGTCACAAGCTCGGAGACAGGAGTGGTCGAGTCGCCCCTCCCAGCCCGCTTCCTCCCAGCCCCGGCTCCCGCTGCCCTGCGTGAGGACATCGCCGAGTTCAGGCGCATCAAATCGATGCGCCGAAGAGCCGGCTGGCTCGGGTAGATAAGGAGAGGGGTGACCCTCGAACGGGCGGATACTCAAAATGCCGCGCTAATGACTATCCGGTTCCGTCAGGTTGACTCGCGGATCCGGCTCGCCCAGGCTTCGCGATAGGCGCCATAGCGCGACACATCCGACTTTGACCACCCCAGAGGTGGGCGAATGTCGGCTACGCAGTCTTCGACGGCCAGCTCCAAGGCCGGTTCCTCGGGCTCATGCTGATCTACCTGAGCGAACCGGATAGCCATGTGCCGCGCTAATTAGCGCGGCATTTGTCCGAGCGAGGGTCACCCCTCTCCTTTACCCTGCCGAACCCCCGGCCATAGGCGGCGCGATCGGATCCCCGCCCCCTTCGCCAAGGCTCTCACGCGCGATGTAGTCCTCGGCCAGCAGCAGGTTGTCCTTCGAGCGCTCGACCACGTTGAGCAAGTCGCCCATCAGCGCCACCTCCTCGACCTGCTCCTTGACGAACCACTGCAGGAACTGCTCGGCCCGGTAGTCCTTGACCTCGCGCGCCAGCTCGAACAGGGCGAAGATCTCCTCGCTGACCCGCTTCTCCTGCTCGAGTGCCATCCGCACCGGAGCGCTTCCGTCGGAGTAGGCCGTCTCCTGCGCCTTGATGTCGGGAATGTGTACGGCCTCGCCGACATCCAGCAGGTACTGGATCATCATCATCGCGTGCTCGCGCTCCTCCAGCGCCTGCCGGTAGAAGAAGGCAGCGAGCCGGGGCAGCGTCTCGACGTCGTAGTAGACCGCGGCCCCAACGTACTGCTGCGAGGCAGCGAACTCGTTGGCGATCTGCTCGTTGAGCGCGTCGGCAAAGCTTTTCTCGGCCATATCTCTCTCCTTACTCGGCTGGCAGTCAGTTCGCAACGTAGCTGAATCATGGAATTCGGCCACCCAAAGAGTGAGGGATCGGGTACCCCTCGAACGGGCGGATACTCAAAGTGCCGCGCTAATTAGCGCGGCACTTGGACGGGCGAGGGGTACCCGATCCCTCACTCTTCGTCCCACTGAAACCCGATGTGCGTCAGCTTGGGCTTCAACGGACTGACCGGCAGCCCCTCCGGCGGCTCGGCTTCGTTGTAGCCGCGCGGCGCCGTGTCGTTTGGCGCATTTGGATGGAAGAGCGCTGCCAGGACCTGGATCTGGCCGCGGCCGACGCCGATCTCCCACTGGCCGCCGCCGTAGGCGCCGATGCCGTGCTCGGCGCAGTAGTCGTAGGTTTCGCAGAGCTGGCGCACGCCGCCGACTCGGGAGGGCTTGACGTTGACCATCTTTGGCTGCCAGGGCAGCGCCTCGATATCGGCGATCGAGTGGATCGGCGCGTCCCAGGTGAGGCGGTCGCGGACCGGCTCGAGGATCGGCCGCGTCTCCTCGGTCACGTCGGGGTCCTCGATCCAGGCTTCGGGGAAGGCCTCGATCAGCTTCGCGTAGAGCTCGGGGTCGGTTTCGACGTCGACCACGGTGCCCTTGTAGAAGCCCTTCAGGTCGAGCGAATCGACGGCGCCGGTCTCGACCAGCTCGGCGATTAGCTCGTCGGTCCAGTCGTTGACCGGGTCGAGCTTGAAGCGCAGGCCGGGGTAGCGGTCGAGCTTGCGCCGCAGCGGCTCTATCGAGGAGGCCTTTCCGTCCGGCCCCCCGAGCCGCATCGAGGCGACGAACTCGACCGGGCGTGGCTCGCGGCCGAGGGTTGCTGCCAGCCCGGTGTCGGCCTGGCGCAGGGCCAGGTCGAGCGCCGCCGACTCGAAGGCCCAGCGGCGGTAGAGGCGGGAGACGTCACGCTGCGGCTCGGCCGGGAAGGTGTCCTCCTCGGCCATCAGCTCGCAGAACTCGCCGAGCGTCGCGAAGCCGGTGATGTCGAGCGAAGGGCCGGCGTCCTGGAAGGCGATGTGGTCGACCGCGTCGTAGGTGACGTCCTCGCCGAGGCCGTCCTCGCCGCTGCCCCACATATGGATCACGGTGGAGAGTCGTTCGAAGCCCGGAATTTGCAATTCCAGCGGTTGCAGCTCGTAGCCGTCGATCTCCAGGGGGAGGCCTGCGAGGGCGTCGAAGGTGGGCACGGCTCGGAGTGTATGGGGGCATCCGGGTGGGGTCCCCAAAACGCGCGGCGGAGCCGCGCTTGAGTGTTTTGGGGACCCCACCCGGATGCCCTGGCAGACTCGAAGCGGTGAAACACGATGCCCAGGGTTACTGGCTTGGGGAGGCTCCGGCCGTTGAGGTTGCGCCGAAGCTTGTGGGGGAGCGGGACGCCGATGTGGTCGTGGTGGGTGGGGGCTACACCGGGATGTGGGCCGCCTGGCACATGAAGCAATTGGAGTCGGAGGCTCGGGTGGTGTTGCTTGAGGCCGACCGTTGCGGGAATGGCCCGAGCGGGCGGAACGGGGGGTTCTGCAACGTGATGTGGTTCTCGCTGCCGAACATGCGGGGGCGGTGGGGAGACGATGGGGCGCTGGCTGTGGCTCAGGCGGCTGAGGCTGCTGTGGTTGGGATCGAGGAGTTCTGCGAGGCCGAGGGTGTCGATGCCTGGTTCAGGCGCGCGGGGTACTTGCAGGTTTCGACGGCCGAGGCGCATGATCGGGTTTGGGCCGATGCCCTGGCGGCTTGTCGGGAGCTTGGTGTGAGCGATGCGATTCAGGCGCTCTCGCCGGAGCAGGTCGCCGAGCGCTGCGCTTCGCCTGTGTTTCGCGGTGGCGCCTTCTACCCCGGTGCGGCGACGGTGCAGCCGGCACGGCTGGCGCTGGCGCTGCGCGAGCGGTTGCGGGGGCGGGGGGTGGAGGTTTGTGAGCGCTCGCCGGTTACGCGCCTCGCCGGGTCGCCGGCCGGCGTGGAGGCGCATACGGCCGGCGGCGTCGTGGGAGCACGGGCGGCCGTGCTCGCGGTCGGGTCGGCGGCGACTGCGCCGCGCGGGCCGCTGCGCAACCGGCTCACCGTCGCCTCCTCCCACATCGTCCTCACCGAGCCGGTCCCGGAGTTGCTCGAGGAGGTCGGCTGGACCGGGGGGGAGTGCATCACCGACAGCCGCGCCCTGATCGACTACTTCCGCACCACGCCCGACAGTCGGATTGCCTTCGGCTGGGGCGGCGGCCGGATCGCGATGGGCGCCCGCCTGCACGGCCGCACCGAGCTCGATCCCGAGGTCGCCTCCCTCGCAGCCGCCAACCTCTGGGACTACTTCCCCGGCCTACAGGGCCGAGCCCTAACCCACGCCTGGGGAGGCCCGATCGACGCCTCCCCGACCCACCTCCCTCTCGTCCTACCCCTACGCGGAGGCCACACCTTCGCCGCCGCCGGCTACACCGGTAACGGCGTAGGCCCCTCCCACATGGTCGGCCGAACCCTCGCCTCCCTAGCCCTAGACCGCCGCGACGCCCCCTCCCGCCTCCCCTTCATAGACCCATCGCCACCGCGCGTACCGCCCGAGCCCTTCAGCTGGATAGGCGGAGAAGCAATCCGAGCCGGCCTAATCCGCAAGGAGAAAGCCGAGCTATCGAACCGCACCCCCGACCCAATCAGCTCCCTACTAGCCCGCGTCCCAGAGCTAATCGGCTTCCACATCGGCAGGTAGGAAGGCTGGGGGTCCCTCGGACTGGCGGATACTCAAAGTCGTTGCCCTAATTAGGGCAACGACTTGTCAGGCCGAGGGACCCCCAGCCTTCCTACCGTCGAGCTGGCACGACCAGCACGGGCCGCTCGGCCAAATGAAGCAACTTATTGGGAGTAGACCCAAGGATGATCCCCTTCAAGGGCGGATCCCCATAGCTGCCGACGACGATCATCCGCGCATTCCGCTCCTCGGCCGTCTCGACGATCGCCTCCGAGGGCTTCTTCGCGACCAAAGCCAGCTCCACCGTCGCCCCCGCGGCTTCTGCCTGGTGCTTGGCCTCCTCGAGTACTTTTGCGCCCCGTTCTTCGATTGCCTCCTCGTGTTCGACGATCTCGCCACCCCAGAGCCCCGGAGGCGAGTAGCCGAAGACGACGACCACGTCGTCGCCCAGCGCCTTCGCGGTCCGAAGGCCCTCGTCGAGGGCGGCTCTGCTGCAGTCCGATCCGTCGTAGCCGACGACTATCTGGCTCATCTCAGTTCCCTCCCTCGTCGCGTGCGATCGGGACTGGCTCCAGCGCCGCTTCGCCCTCGAGGAACCCGGCCGGCGCAACCTCCGGCTTGCGCCTGAAGAAGGCCGGCACCGCGCGCCACTGGACGAACATCAGGATCACGCCGAGCACGAGGAAGAAGGCGGCGATCAGCAGCGGTGGCCCGATTCCCAGCCAGGAGTTGCCCGATTCGGAGTTGGCCGGGTCGGAGAGTTCGATCGCGTTCTTGATCAGCAGGTAGAAAAGGATCACCCCTCCGATCAGCGGCCCGAGCCCGACGAAGAAGAAGTTCTTGACGCTGCGGAAGATCTCTCGCCGGTAGTAGATCGTGCAGGCGAAGCCGGTGAGGCCGATGTAGAAGGCGATCATCAGGCCCAGCGCCGCCAGCGAGTCGAAGAGGATGTCTTCGCTGACCAGGGTCAGGCCGACGTACCAGACGATCGAGGCCGCGCCCATGATCACGGTCGAGATATGGGGCGTCAGGAAGCGGGGGTGGACCTTGCCGAGGCTCTTCGGCATCGCATTGGCGCGCGCCATCGAGAGCGTCGTGCGCGCGGTGGGCAAGATCGTCGTCTGGGTCGATGCTGCCGCCGAGCTGAGCACCGCGATGATCAGGATCTTGTCGAGCGGTGAGCCGAACACTTCGGTGCCGAGGGCGCTGAGCACGTCTTCTTGGTTGGCGACGAGCTGGTCGACACCGGCATAGGCCTGCGCCGCCACCGCGACGACCAAGTAGATGCCGAGCAGGATCAGCGTGCTGACGACGGTGGCCCGGCCGGGAGCCTCACTGGGGTCTTCGGTCTCCTCGTTGACGGTTGCGGTCGTATCCCACCCCCAGTAGATGAAGACGGCGAGCAGCATCCCGGCTGAGATCTCGCTCGGGCTGAGGCTGAACGGGTTGAGCCACGAGAGGCTTGGGTCGATCGAGCCCGACGGGGCGCTTCCGGCGTAGACCTTGACCAAGGCCACCACGGCGAAGAGCGCCAGGGTGAAGATCTCGGCGGCGAGCAGCCCGACCTGGGTGCGGGCCGAGAGCTCGATCCCGATCACGACGATCGCGGTCATCAGCGCGATCCAGAGCACCCCGACCAGCGTCACGGCGAAGGTCGAGGACGCGGCCGAGGTCCAGCCGAAGAGCAGGAAGGTGTAGAGGCCGGCGATCTGCGCCAGGTTGGCCATCACGATCACGTCGGCGACGACGATCGTCCAGCCCGCGATCCAGCCCAGCTGCGGCCCCATCGCCTTGGTCACCCAGGAGAAGCTGGTGCCGCAGTCGGGATCGGCCTTGTTCATGTAGTAGTAGCCGACCGCGACGAGGAACATCGGCACGAAGCTGACCAGCAGGATCGCCGGTGCCTGCAGGGCCACCGCCGCGGCGACGAAGCCCAGGGTCGCGGCGAGGCTGTATCCCGGGGCGGTCGAGGCGACGCCGATCACGACGCTGGAGACGAACCCGATCGCGTTCTTCTTCAGGCCCTTCTCGCCGCTGCTGGGAGCGGGTGCTGCCGGGCTGCCCTTCGTGCCCGGTGCCGGGGTTGGGACCGCTGCGCTCTCCATCCGGTCTCCTTCCGTTCGTATAACCCGCTGCGCCTACGCACAGCGACCGTCCTCAAAAGTAGGCCCACGCGACGTAATGCACAAGTGGCAAATGTCCCAAAAGCACCCTCGGTGTTTATACGATTAGTACAAGTCCTCGCTTGTAACTTGCCCTAGTGAACATTGCAAGTGCGCTATACCAGTTCTAGCGTTATCCATATCGTCGTAGTGTGAGAGGAGATTCGACATGGCCGTGGTGTCCCAACCGGATGCGGGCTCGGCAGTGAGCAGCGGCCTCCAGGAGCTGGCCCAGCGCCATCTCTGGATGCATTTCTCGCGGATGGGCTCGTACGGCCCAGACCACGAGATCCCGATCATCTCCCGGGCCGACGGTTGCTACGTCTACGACGAACACGGCAAGCGCTACCTCGACGGCCTCTCCGGCCTCTTCTGCGTCAACGCCGGCCACGGGCGCACCGAGCTGGGCGAGGCGGCGGCCCGGCAGGTCGAAGAGCTCGACTTCTACACGCTCTGGAGCTACGCCCACCCGCGCGCGATCGAGCTTGCCGCCCGGCTCGCCTCGCTCGCCCCCGGCGATCTCAACCGCGTCTTCTTCACCTCGGGCGGCTCGGAGTCGGTCGAGTCGGCGCTGAAGCTGGCCCGTAACTACCACCGCCAGCTCGGCAAAGGCCAGAAGCACAAGGTGATCGCCCGCGAGATCGCCTACCACGGCACCTCGCTCGGCGCCCTCTCCGCCACCGGCATCACCGAGCTGCGCTCGCAGTTCGAGCCGCTCACCCCCGGCGGCTGTCACGTCCCCAACACCAATATCTACCGCTGGCCGGAGGACCGCCACCCGCTCTGGGCGGCGACCGCGATCGAGGAGCGGATCCAGTTCGAGGGGCCGGAGACCGTCGCCGCGGTGATCCTCGAGCCGGTCCAGAACGCCGGCGGCTGCATCGTCCCGCCGGACGGCTACTTCGAGCGGGTGCGCGAGATCTGCGACCGCTACGACGTGCTGATGATCTCCGACGAGGTGATCTGCGCCTGGGGCCGCCTCGGCCACTACTTCGGTTGCGACCGGTTCGGCTACGTCCCCGACATCATCACCGTCGCCAAGGCGCTCACCTCGGCCTACGCGCCGATGGGGGCGCTGATCGCCTCCGACGCCGTCGCTGCGCCGTTCATGGAGGGCGACGCCTCCTTCGCCCACGGCTTCACCTTCGCCGGCCACCCGCTGGTCTCGGCGGTGGCGATGGCCAACCTCGACATCTTCGAGCGCGAGGACCTCTGCGGGCACGTCCTCGCCAAGGAAGGCGAGTTCCGCGAGATGCTCGAGACGCTGTACGACATCCCGATCGTCGGCGACGTTCGCGGCGCCGGTTACTTCCAGGCGATCGAGCTGGTCAAGGACCGCGAGACCAAGGAGAGCTTCAGCGACGAGGAGGCCGAGGATCTGCTGCGCGGCTTCCTCTCCGCCGAGCTCTACGAGCGGGGCTTGATCTGTCGCGCCGACGATCGCGGCGACCCGGTGATCCAGCTGGCGCCGCCGCTGATCGCCGACACCGAGCAGTTCGAAGAGATCCACGATGTCCTCCACGCGGTGCTGTCCCAGGCGTGGGAGCGAGTTCGGAAATAGGCGCCCGGATGCTCACCGTCCAAAGCCTGCTCGACGAGCTCGATCTCGAGCTTGTTTCCGCCGCGCAGGCGGCCGAATCGCCGGTCCGCTGGGTCCACATCTCAGAGCTCGAGGACCCGACCCCGTGGCTCTCCGGCGGCGAGTTGATGCTGACCACGGGGATTCCGCTCGACACGGCGGCAAAGCAACGCGCCTTCGTTCGCCTGCTCGCCGATCACAACCTCGCCGGCCTCGGCTTCGGCACCGGCTTCAAGCACGAGAAGCTGCCGAAGGCGATCGTCGACGAGGCCAAGAAGCGGGACTTCCCGCTCTTCGAGGTGCCCTACTCGACCCCGTTCATCGCGATCACCGAGAAGGCCTTCGCCCGCCTCGTCAACGAGCAGTACGAGGTCCTGCAGCGCGGCATCGCGGTGCAGCGCCGGCTCGAGCGCCTTGTCCTCGAAGAGCGTGGGCTGGAGGAGATCGTGGCGACAATCTCCTCGGCGGTCGGGGGCACCGTGGCGATCCTCGGTGGCCGCGGCGAGCGCCTCGCCGGGCGCGCCTTCCGCCGCGAGCTCTCCTCCGAGGCGGTGAAGGCGATTCGCGAGGAAGCGCTCTCGCATACCGCCGACGGGCACCCGTTCGTCCCCTCGCACCCGGCGGTCGCCGGCCGCGCCCTTGCCCACCCGGTGATCTCGCCCGGCGGCGGGCCGCCGCAGGCCTGGGTGGTGATCGTCCGCGACTCCGGTGGGCTCGGCGACTTCGAGCGGCTGATCCTCCAGCAGGCTGTCGCCGTCGTCGCCCTCGAGCTGATGCGGCGCCGGGTCGCTCGCGAGACCGAGCGTCGCCTCGCCGGCGACGTGCTCGCCGGAGCGCTGGGCGGACGGCTGGAGCCCTCCGAGCTGCGCCGCCGCCTCGAGCCCTTCGGCATCGGCGACGAGGCTGCCGTCCTCGTCTTCGCCCTCGACGATCCCGCCGCCGCCGAGCCGGTGCTGGAGCGGGCGCTGGCCGCCGACGCCTGTCCCGCCGTGGTCGCGCCGCACGCCAGCGGCCGCCGCGAGCTGCTCTGCGCCGTCGTCGACGCCGCCGACCGCGACCCGGTCGACCTCGCCGCCGACGCTCGCCTGGCGCTGGTCAGGGAGCGCGGGGCGGTCCGCGCCGCTGCCAGCCGCCCGGCCCCGCCCGAGGATCTGCGCCACTCCTTCCACGAGGCCCGCTGCGCCTTGGAGGCAACGGCCTTGGGCAACGGCGCGGCCCCTGAGGTCGCCTCCTGGCGCGATCTCGGCGCCTTCACCCTGCTGCTCTCGATCCAGGACGACGACGCGCTGAAGCTCTATTGCGACAGCGTGTTGGGCCCGATCGAGGAGGGAGACGAGGAGTACGGTGGCGAGCTGCTGCGCTCGCTGGAGGCCTTCATCGAGCAGAACGGCCAGTGGGAGAAAGCCGCACGCGAGGTCTACTGCCACCGCCACACGCTGCGCTACCGGATGCGCAAAGTCGAGGAGCTGACCGGCCGCGACCTCTCCCGCGCTCACGACCGGATCGAGTTCTGGCTGGCGCTGCGCGCAAGGGAACTGGTCACGTGAGGGTCGGCGTCCCCACCGAGATCAAGCCGGCCGAGTACCGGGTGGCGATCACCCCCGCCGGGGTGCGAGAGATGGTCGAGCACGGCCACGAAGTGCTGGTCGAGGCCGGCGCCGGCGAGGGCAGCGCGATCTCCGACGCGGCCTTCGAGGCCCAGGGCGCCCGCATCGTGCCCGACGCGGAGGCGGTCTTCGGCGAGGCCGAGATGGTGATCAAGGTGAAGGAGCCTCAGCCCGTCGAGGTCGAGATGCTGCGCCCCGGGCAGCTCCTCTTCACATACCTCCACCTCGCTCCCGACCCGGAGCTGACCCGCGGTCTCTGTGGCTCCGGGGCCACCTGCGTCGCCTACGAGACGGTCGAGGACGCTCGCGGCCGCCTGCCGCTGCTGGCGCCGATGAGCGAGATCGCCGGCAAGATCGCCACCCAGGCCGGCGCCTTCATGCTGGAGAAGCCGCTCGGCGGGAGGGGCATCCTGCTCGGCGGCGTCCCCGGCGTCGCCGCCGCCAACGTGATGGTGATCGGCGGCGGTGTGGTCGGCATGAACGCCGCCTTCATCGCGATCGGGATGGAGGCCGACGTCTTCGTCTTCGACAAATCGATCGACCGCCTGCGCGAGCTCGAGGTCGCCTTCGCCGGCCGCTGCTCGACCGTCTACTCGACCACCCTGGCAGTGGAGGAGATGCTGCCGCGGGCGGACTTGGTGATCGGTGCCGTCCTCGTCCACGGCGCCCGCGCGCCCTTCGTCATCCGCCGCGAGCAGCTGGCGCTGATGAAGCCCGGCGCGGTGCTGGTCGACGTCGCGATCGACCAGGGGGGCTGCTTCGAGACCTCGCGCCCGACCACGCACCAGGACCCGACCTTCGAGGTCGATGGGATCATCCACTACTGCGTCGCCAACATGCCCGGCGCGGTGCCGATCACCTCGACCCACGCGCTGACCAACGCGACCCTGCCCTATGCGATCTCCCTCGCCGACGAAGGCGTGGCCGGTGCGGTCCGGCGCAACCCGGGCCTGCGCCCGGGCGTCAATGTCGCCGCCGGAGCCGTGACCCACCCCGCAGTAGCCGAAGCCGTAGGCACGCCCTGCGTCCCAGTAGAGCAGGCCCTAAAAACCTCGGCCGACGGGCCGATACGTCAAGGTCACCTTGACGTATCGGCCCGTCGGCCCCCCCAACATGCGGAGGCGAGTGAATGATGGCGACGGCGGAGAAGGTGCGGCTTCGGAACTTCATCGGGGGGGAGGGGCGCGATCCGGTTGAGGGGGGGATGGAGGACGTGGTCGATCCCGCTACGGGAGAAGTAATCGCCTCCGCGCCGCTCTCCACCAAGGCCGACGTCGATGCCGCCGTCGCCGCGGCAAAGGGCGCGTTCCCGGCCTGGGCGGCGACCCCGCCCGGCGAACGGGCGCGGGCGCTGCTGCGGATCGCCGACCTGATCGAAGAGCGCGCCGAGGAGATCGCCGACCTCGAGTCCGCCGACGCGGGCAAGCCGCGCGCCGCCGTGCTCGAGGACGAAATCCCGGCGATGGCCGACCCGCTGCGCTTCTTCGCCGGCGCCGCCCGGACGATGGAGGGTCGTGCCGCCGGCGAGTACATGGAGGGGCATACCTCCTTCGTCCGCCGCGAGCCGCTCGGGGTGATCGGCCAGATCACCCCCTGGAACTACCCGCTGATGATGGCGATCTGGAAGATCGGCCCGGCGCTTGCCGCCGGCAACACGATCGTGATGAAGCCGGCCGAGACGACGCCACTGACGACGTTGCTCTTCGCCGAGTGGTGCGCCGAGATCCTGCCGCCGGGGGTCTTCAACGCGATCGGCGGTCACGGCGAGCCGACCGGGGCCGAGCTGGTCACCCACCCCGATGTGGCGATGGTCTGCCTGACCGGCTCGCCGCCGACAGGCAAGTGGATCGCCAAGGCAGCGGCGGACTCGCTGAAGCGCGTACACCTGGAGCTCGGCGGCAAGGCGCCGGTGGTGATCTTCGACGACGCCGACATAGAGTTGGCGATGGAGACGATCGCCGGCACCGGCTACTACAACGCCGGCCAGGACTGCACCGCAGCGACCCGCGTGCTCGCCTCCAAGGGTGTCTATGACGACGTGGTCAGCGGCCTGGCCGGCGAAGCGAAGGGCCTGGTCCTCGGCGACACGACGTCGGCCGAGACGACGCTGGGACCGCTCAACTCGCAGCGCCAGCGCGAACGGGTCGAGGGCTTCCTCGAGCGCAAGCCGGGCAACGCCGAGATCGTCACCGGCGGCGTCCAGCCAGACCTGCCGGGCTTCTTCCTCGAGCCGGCGGTCGTTGCCGGCCTCGAGCAGGGCGACGAGATGATCCAGGACGAGATCTTCGGCCCGGTGATCACTGTGCAGCCGTTCGCGGACGAGGCGAAGGCGATCGAGTGGGCCAACGGGACCCGCTACGGGCTCGCCTCCTCGGTCTGGACGCGGGACGTCGGCCGCGCGATGCGGGTCGCAAACGCGCTCGAGTTCGGCTGCGTCTGGATCAACGATCACATCCCGCTCGTCTCAGAGATGCCACACGGCGGTTTCAAGCAGTCCGGCTACGGCAAGGATCTTTCCGTCTACGCCCTAGAGGACTACACAGAGATCAAGCATGTGATGATCAACCTCGAATGAGGCTTGCCATCGCAGGGGTGGCGCTGGCCGCGGTGGTGTTCGTCGCCGCGGCGCCGGCGTCCGAAGAAGAAGACGTGCCCCGCTGCCACGGGCGGCGGGCGAAAATCGTCGGGACCGAACGAGACGACGTGCTGCGGGGGACGCCTGGGCGCGACGTGATCTGGGGCGGGGGAGGCAACGACATGATCCTCGGCAGCCTCGGCAACGACCTGCTCTGCGGCGGCCCGGGGGCCGACCTGATCCACGGCGGTCGTGGCAACGACATCGCCGACGGCGGTGCCGGCGACGACGACCGGGTGATCGGCGACCTCGGCGACGACCGCCTCTTCGGCGGGCCCGGAAACTTCGACGAAGTCGCCGGCAGCCTCGGCATCGACACGATCACCGGCGGGCCGGGAGATTTCGACCTCGTCCACGGCGACTACGGCTACGACCGTATGGACGGCGGCGCTGGCAAGGGCGATATCGCCTCCTTCGCCACCGACGTCGGCGCCGGCCGCGGCGGCGGCGTGAAGGTCTCGCTTGCCGCCCACCGGGCCCGGGGCGACGGTCACGACCGCCTCTTCCGCTTCGAGAGCGTCGAGGGCTCGGCCTTCGAAGACGTCCTGGTCGGCAACCGCCAGGCCAACACGATCGACGGCGGCGCCGGCAACGACACGATCCGCGGCGGCGGCGGCCGCGACGGGCTGATCGGCGGCCAGGGCAGCGATCGCTGCCAGGGAGCCAAAGGCCGCACCTCCTCCTGCGGGCGGGAAAAGAAGCTGAAGGCATCTGCCTACGTCGAACTCGATCCCGAGCGCGGCGGCGGCGGAGGCCTCGAGATCGTCGGCGGCGGCGGTCGCGACTCCTTCACCGTCGCCTTCGACGAAAAGACCTCGACCTTCGGCGTCAGCGCCGCCAAGGGAATCGCGATCGGGCCGGGTTGCACCCGCGCCGGCGCGATTCAGGTGAGCTGCCCGACCGACGGGCCGGCACGCTGGTTGATGGCCGACCTCGGCCCGGGCAACGACAGCCTGCGGGTCCAGGGCTCGCTGTCAGGGGCCCAGAACGTCCGCATCGCCGGCGGCCTTGGCAACGACACGATCCACGGCGGCCCCGAGGACGACCTGATCGAGGCCGGCTTCGGCAGCGACCGCCTCTACGGCGGCGCCGGCGCCGACGGCCTGATCGGCAGCACTCCCGGGCCGACCTACCTCTACGGCGGCCCCGACGGGGACCTGCTCGCCGCCGGCGGCGGTTGCGCCGGCGGGGCGATCGTCGGCGGCCCCGGCCGCGACGACGCCTCCTTCGCCGAGACGCCTGCCCATCCCGGCATCCTCCACGTCTCCTTTGCCGCCCACGCCGCCTGGATCGACGCGGTCCCCGGCTGCCACCGGGTCCATCTCTCGCCGACCGACGAGGACATGGAGGGCTCCTTCGACAATGACGTCCTGGTCGGCGACGGCGGGCCCAACGCGATGCTCGGCCAGCCCGGCGTCGACAGCTTCTACGGCGGTGGGGGGGAAGACACGATCGACGCCCGCGACGGCGTCCACGACGAATCGATCCAGTGCGGTCGCGGCAGGCCGCCCAAGCCCGGCAAGCCGGTTCGCGGCCTCCCCAGCGGCAGGGCCCTCACCGACCCCTTCGACCCCAGTCCGGTCCTCTGCGCGATCGCCAAGCACGGGCACCCGGTGCCGGGCCTGGGCAAAGCCGCGCGGTAAAGGGACTCCCCCTCAGCGCAGGCGGCCGTCGCCGTTGGCCACAGTGCAGGCCTCCTCGACCCCGATGAACGGGGCGAGGGTCATGTAGGTGGCCAACGGGGCCAGTTCCTGCAGGCTCTCGATCGCTCCCCGCCTCACCTGGTCATAGATCATCGAGTAGATCGCCCCGCCGATCGCCTCGGCCGCGACCGGGCTGGCGTCCGGTTTGAGCTCATAACCCGGAACGAGCAGCGCCTGCATGCCTTCGATCACCTGGTCGCGCCGTTCCAGCACTCGCCGGCCGGCGGCGTAGACGTCGATCGCGCCCAGCGTCGTGTACTCGGGCTCGGCCGCGCAGTAGGCGAACATCGCGCCGAAGGCCCCGCGCACCGCGTTCGGCCAGTTGGGCGCGCGCCGGAAGGCGGGCAGGGTCGTCGCCAGCATCTGCGCCGAGCCGCTGTCGACGGCGGCCAGCATCGCCTCTTCCTTGTCGGCGAAATGGGCGTAGAAGGTCGAGAGCGAGATCGAGGCTCGCGCGGCGACGTCGTTGACGGTCATCGCCGGGTAGCCCTTCTCGGCGACGACCGAGGCGAGCGCCCGCAGGATCCGCTCCACCGGGTCATAGCCGTCGGGCCGCCCCGCGCTCGCGGACGGGCGCCAGCGCGGGCGGCGCAGCGGAACCGGAGGTGGCAGGTAGGAGAGGCTCCAGTCCCACATCTGCGGGACCAACTCGATCAGGTCCCCCTCCTCGCCCCGGTAGAGCCGGGTGTGGATGATTTTCCGCAGGCCCCCGAACACCGCCCGGACGATCTCCGGAGGCATCTCCTCCCTTCCCGGCATCCGGTGCAGGGTTGCGCCGACGAAGTCTTGGAGGGTGCCGCTCGTCCGGTCGACTCGCTCGACGGCTCGCGGCCCCGCTGCGTAGACCTCGACGAAGCACATCCGCGACGTCGCCGGCTGCGCGACGATCAACCGGACGATCGCCTCGAATGCGCTGCGGGCCTGCTCCTCGCCCAGCGGCTCGCTGCTGGCGTTTACGTCGGCAATGGCTCCGATGGTCGGGCCGACGAACGCGTCGAGGGCGGCGAGCAGGCAGTCTTCCTTGTCGCCGAAGTGCTCGTAGAAGGCGCTTCGCGACACCCCCGAGAGCTCGAGCAGATCGGCGACCCGCGTCGCTTCGTAGCCCTTCTCGGCGACCACCGCGACGAGGGCCGCAAAGAGCCGCGCGCGCTGGTTGCGCGCCACCTGGTCCGGGGGCAGCCGCCGGCCCGGTCGCAGCTTGCGGTCACGCAGGGTCCGCGCATCGCCCCATGGGGTTTTCACCGTGGCGGGCGGCACGTGGGGAGCATTCGACACCACGTTACTGGGAGCAGATTTGTCGTCAAGAATAGTACGCGTCGTTCTTTGCAAAGTCGTAGCTCGAATTTCGGACTTTCCCATTTGAAAGGTCATTATAGCCCGACATGGAGGCTCGTCTGAAGTTGTTGACCCCATGCACTTGCTTTTTGCGTAAGAACGTGTTTGTATAAGCGAGTGTCTGATCTCCACGAGATCGCTGCCTTTCCCGCGGTTGTGAGTGGCGATTCGGAGCAACTACCGGGCTCACGGGGCACGGTCGGCATGCGCCCCGGTCGCGAGCTTCTCTCGCGCGAGTTCGTGGTCCACCACCAACGCGCGCGGATGATTCATGCGCTTGCGGAGGAGATCGTCGAGAACGGCTACAGGGACGTGACCGTGGCCGCGATCGTCAAGCGCGCCGGCGTCGCCCGCAACACCTTCTACGAGAGCTTCGGCAACAAGGAAGAGTGCTTCCTCGCCGCCTCCGACCTCGCCGGCGAGGAAGCGATGCGTCGCGTCGCCGAGGCGCTGAAGGGCGTGCCGCCCGACTGGCCGGAGCGGGTCCGCGCCGGGATCGGCGCCTTCTTGGCCTTCGCCTCCAGCGAGTCAGCGCTGGCCCGCGTCTTCGTGGTCGAGTCGCTCTCCGCCGGCCCTGCCGCCGCCGAGCGCTACGAGCGCACCGTGCGGGCAGTCGTCCCTTTCTTCCGCCTCGGTCGGCGCAGCTCCGCCAACGGCGACAACCTGCCGTCCACTCTCGAGGAGACGATCGTCGGCGGCATCTTCTGGATCGTCTACCAGCGCATCGTGATCGGCCGGCCGGAAGAGCTGGAGGGCCTGCTCGAGGAGCTGGCCGAGTTCGCCCTCACTCCGTACCTCGGCGTCAAGGCGGCCCGCAAGGTCGCCCACCCCGCGTGAACAGTCTTCGCCTGCTTCGGCAGCGGCCGGTTGGCCCTGTCGGCAACATGTGACGAACTCTTGACAGTCTGCGCACCACGCGTGACGGTGCGCCCGGCAGGGTCCGTCTGTGCCCTCTGCTCTCGTCATCGGCGGGATCGTCAGCCCGGTGACTATCTTCCTATTCGCACTTGACCGGATTGGGCTGGGCTAGCATGTGGGGCATGTCTCGTCGCTTCATTGGACCGATGCTTGTGGTCGTCGCGCTGCTTTTGGCCGGTGTCCTGACGGTGGCGGTTTCGGGCGAAGAGTCTGACCTGGCCGGTGCGTTGTTGATCCTCCTCCTGATGATCGCTGGCGCCGGGGTGGGCCTCAGCGTCAGCTGGTCCGGCAGCGGTCGCCACTAGTGCTGCTACCCGTGCTTGCCCACCTCTCGACATAGAGCCAGGCCGACCGCCCAGGTCTCCGGACCCAGCCCGCGCTTCGCCTCCACCGCCCACTCGCGTCCGTCCGCCCAGCTGAGGCGAGGTCCACTCGGCGAGGGGGAGGTTCTCCTATGAGCTAGTCCACCGTCCCAGGGTTCCCTGGACACGATTCAATTTTCTCCGGCAGGTGCTCTAGGTCCACTCGGTGGATCCTTTGTGGGGTGCCCTTCGTCCTGAATTGACATCAATTTCTCAGAGTGTTTTGACTCTTGATAAGTGCCCGTTGCCATTTCCGCGGCAAAGGACTCGCTGAGGCCCTTCAGTACGCCACAGAATTCGCCAATTTGCAGGCATTTACAGCTGCTCCTTGACTTCTAGACACACGGATGTCTATCCTACCGAGCAGCAATTAGAAACATGAGTGTCAATCTCGCCCCCAAAAGGCGAGCAATGCAGTTACACAGGGAAAAACCGAGTCGCCAAGGGCCGCAGGGAAGCGGTCCGGCAGGGGCTCGAAGGACAAGGAGAGACCTCAGTGAGACGCCACCTAATGGCATCGTCGGCAAGATCGAAAGCACGCAAACCCAGCGGCCAGGGCAGCTCGCCCTCGGGCCGCCTTCGACTGACCATCCTGCTCGCCACCGTGGCGGCCTTCCTGCTCGTTCCCGCCGCCCAGGCGTTCGCGAACGGAACGGTGTTCGTCGGCATCGAAGGCGCCGGCAGCGGCGAAGTCAGCAGCGTTGAAGGACTTGGCAAATTCAATCCGTTCTTCAAAGGCCAGTACGAAGGCACGCCGCCGATCGAATGCAGCTACGAATCGCCCGGCCCCGTGACCGGCGTCTGCGAAAGCGAAATGGGCACCGGTTTCAGCGAAGTCGTCGAAGGTGTCTTCTTGACTGCCCTCCCTGCTCCCGGCTCCGAATTCGCCGGATGGACAATCGAAGAAGGCGAAGGATCGGCCTTTTGCGGTGCCAGCAAATTCTGCCTGGCTTCAGTGCCCAAAGGATCGGAAGGCACCGCCGTGGCGATCGCCACCTTCATCAAAGAAGGCGAAGGCGGCAAAAATCAGACCCTCACGGTCACGAAGAGCGGTGCTGGCATCGGCAACGTCGAAAGCTCTCCCGCAGGTATTTTCTGCTCCTCCTCCTGCAGCTCCGAAAGCGCTGAATTCGAAGAAGGCGCCACGGTCACCCTGACCGCGAAAGATACAGCTGGCTCCGAATTCAGAGAATGGTCCGGTGCCTGCTCGGGCGCTGGCACCTGCGAAGTGACGATGTCGGAAGCGAAGTCGGTCAACGTCCGCTTCAGCCACGAACGACCCGCCCTCACCCTCGTCAAGGAAGGCGGCGGCACGGTCAAGTCCAAACCGAAGGGCATCAGCTGCGCCGCGACCTGCAGCGTGGCCGCGGCCAAGTACTACAACGGCACCTCGGTGGTCCTCACCGAGACGGCCCCCAGCGGCGTCACCTTCACCGAATGGACCGGCGCCTGCGAAGGCTCCGGGCCGACCTGCACGGTCTCGATGACCGAAGCCAGGTTGGTCGGCGCGGTCTTCACCGCGATGCTCAAACTGCCCGCCAACCCGCAGGTCCTCAGCCTCTCCAAGGCCGCGGGCACCGGCAAGGGCACGGTCAAGGCGACCGGCATCACCTGTGAAGCCGACTGTACGCAGACCGAAGCCGCCTACACCGGCGGCGTCACCGAACCGAAAATCAAACCGGCTGCGGTAGTCATCCTGGCCGAGACCCCGGCCGCGGGCTCCAGCTTCGCCGGCTGGAGCGGCTGTGACGAAGAAGTCGAAGGCAAATGCAAAGTCACGATGAGCTCGGCTCACTCGGTCACCGCCCAGTTCAACGCCAACCCGGCCGAGACCCTGACCCTGAACAAGTCGGGTGGCGGCACGGTCAAGTCCAAACCGAAGGGCGTTAGCTGCGCGGCCACCTGCAGCCAGGCCGTCGCGTCGCTTTCCCAGGGCACCACGGTGGTCCTCACCGAGACCGTCCCCACAGGCGTCACCTTCACCGAATGGACCGGCGCCTGCGAAGGCTCCGGGCCGACCTGCACGGTCTCGATGACCGAAGCGCAGACGGTCGGCGCGGTCTTCACCGCGATGCTCAAACCGCCCGCCAACCCACAGGTCCTGACCCTGACCAAGGCAGGCACGGGCACGGGCATCGTCAAGGCAACCGGCATCACCTGTGAAGCCGCCTGCAGCTCGACCGAAGCCGCCTACACCGGCGGCGTCACGGAACCGAAAGTCAAACCGGCGGCAGTGGTCACCCTCGTGGCCACCTCCTCGGTCGGCTCCGACGCGGTCGTGTGGAGCGGTTGCGACTCAGAACCCGAAGGCAAATGCGTGGTGACGATGAGCGAAGCGAAGAACGTCACCGCCAGGTTCGAGGAATAGGAAGCACAGGAGCACGAGTAAGGCAGCAAAAGAAGCAAGGCCAAGGCCGCGGGGAGGGAGGAGCTCCCTCCCTGCGGCGGAGGCCGCCTCACAGGCAGCACAAAGACTTGGCAGTAGGCAGCACCGCAGCACACCCGTCAGGGAGCGGGTGAGGGAAATAAGGACTACGTAGGACAAACGGGACTAGATGCACAGAGAGGAACGGGACATGAGGGGCACCGCAAAGTCATTCTTGGCGGCACGGGGCTTGGGTAGGGACCTGAGACGCAAGGGCGCGATCTCCTCGGGCCTGTTCGCTCTCGTTCTCGCTCTCCTCTTCGCGACTGCCGCGGGGGCTTCGAGCGGCATCGTCAGCTACTTCTCGCTCCCCCCCACTCCGCACGGCATAGGGGAACAAACTCCGCCCGACGACGCCGACCCCGCCGGGATCATCGTCAGGGCCGCCGGCGCCGCGGTAAACGCGAACGGAAACGGAAGCGCCTCTCCCGGCGACGTTTACATCGCCGATCAGGGCGGCGGGACCTACGTGCACTTCGGCCCGCGGATCAGTCAGTTCTCGGCCCTCGACGACTTCGTCCGCCTCTGGGGCCCCGACGTCGTCAAGGAAGGCCCCGACAACTCAAACGAGGTCCAGGCAGTCAGGGTTGCCTCCGCCGCCGGCTCCTTCAAGCTCAGCTTCGGCGCCGGCACCACCCCTGACCTTCCGGCGAATGCGAGCGCGGCACAGGTCGCCTCGGCCCTCAACGGCCTCGGCTCGATTGGCGCCGGCGGGGTCAGCGTCACCGGAGGACCCGGCGATGCCGGCGGCAGCTCGCCCTACCTGATCAGCTTCGACGGCGGAGCCCTGGCCGGCGCCGATCAGCCCCTGCTTCTCGCCGCCGATGGGGCCACTCCGCTCAGTGGCGGTGCCGCAACTGTCACCGTATACACGACGAATCCCGGCGCCACCGGCTTCGAGCACTGCGTGCCGGCAAACGGCGATGTCTGCAAAACAGGGAGCGTTAACAATCCCGTGTATGGCGGCGGTTTCGGGCAGCCCGGTGGAATGGCCCTCGACCAGGCAAGCGGCGACCTCTATCTGGTCGACGGGGATCTGGGGCGCATCACCCAGTTCTCCCCCGACGGGGAGTTCATCCGCGCCTGGGGCTGGGACGTGGTCGCCGCCGGCCCCGATGACAGCAATGCCGATGAGCAGCAGGAAGTCACGGTCGAGGCCGACGGCGGCACGTTCAAGCTCAACTTTGGCAACCGGACGACCGCCGCCATCCCCTACAACGCCTCCGCAACCCAGGTGGGGAATGCCCTCGACGCGCTCAGCAACATCGGCGGCAACCAAAGCTCGGTCACGGTGACGGGTGGTCCCGGCGACCTGGCCGGAAGCAGCCCCTACCTGATCGTCTTCCACGGCCTGCTCGGCGGCGACGACCTCGACCAGTTGTCTGCAAACGGAAGTCTCCTGACCGCCAGCGCTGGAACGCCGTCGGCTACTGCCTCCACATTCGCCGAGGGCGGCGGCTTCGAGGTCTGCGGTCCCGAGGACGCCTGTAAAGAGGCCAGCCGGTTCATTCTCGGCGCCTCAAAGCCGGGGGCGTTTGGTATTTACGTCAAGGGAATCGCCGTCGCTCCAGCCGGTTCTCCCAATGCCGGCAACATCCTGGTTGGCGATGGCGGTAGCAACCGCGTCGAGGAGTTCACCGCCGATGGCGAGTTCGTGCGCACCTTCGGCTGGGACGTCGACGCAACCAACCCCTCGACCGGCTTCGAGGTTTGCACAGCCGCTTCGGGCGATACCTGCCAGGCTGGAGCATCGGGCAGCGGCTTGGGTCAGTTTGCCACTCCCAACGGCGCCACGCTCAGGGCGGTGACCGAGGACTCCAGCGGCGCGATCTACACCGTCGAGGGCACGGGAGCCAGCAGCAGCGGTGTTGGCCGACGCGTCCAGAAGTTCACCCCCGCGGGTGGCCAGAGCCTCACCCCCTCGATCTTCGGCTCGAACGAGGTCCAGGCCCTCACCGTCAACGCAAGCGCAGGCCAGTTCCGCCTCGGCGCCTTCGAAGCCGGGGGCACCACCGGCACCGGCACCGTCGCCGTCGGATCCTCGACGATCACCGGCGTCAGCATCAAAACTGGCGCCTTCCTCGTCGGCCAGCCGATCGATTTGGACACCTCATTCCCCTACGGCACGTACATCACGGCAGTCGGTCTCGGGACGCTGTCCGTCTCCCAGCCGGCCACGCATACCCCCAATGGCGAAGCCACAGCACTCTCCCTCGTTTCCAATCGCCTCTTCACCACCCCCGACCTTCCCTTCAATGCCGTCGCCGCCCAGATCGAATCGGCCATCAACGCCTTGCAACCGATCGTTGGCAGCGGCTCGGTCACGGTCAGCGGCGGCCCCGGCGGTCCATATCAGGTCAACTTCGACGGCGGCCACCTCGCCCGCACCGACCCACCGCAGCTGATCGGCTCGCAGGGCACGACCCCGCTGAGCGGCGGCTCGGGGCCCGGGGCCAACACAGCAAGCGCTGTCACGACGATCCCGGGTGGGCCTGGCGCCGCCAACGTGCCCGGCGAGACCACTGGAGCCGACTCTCCACGGGGCATCGCGATCGGGCCCGGCGGCAACGTAGTGGTCTCCCGGAACTACGCGAGTGGCGATCCATGCCCCGACGGCAACTTCCCGCCAGCCGAGCTCCGCGTCCAGGAGCTCGACTCGAGCGGATCGGTGATTGGGACCAGTGATCCCTGCGGAGGGATCAGGCCCCAGGTGCTCGGGGCCGGGAACAACGACGTTCCTTCGAGCCTCAGCGTCAACTCCCTCACTGGCCGTCCCTACCTTCTCGACAATGGCTCTCCCGACGGGGGGGGCTCTCGCCTCGTCGCCTTCGGCTCTCCCGGCGCGCCGCCCGTCCTTACCCTCGACCAGTCGCTATCCAACGTCAGCTCCACCGGCGCGACGATCTCCGGCACGATCGACCCCAACGGTCCCGGCACAAGCTATCCCGACACGACCGGGACGCCGAGCAGCTACCGCACCACCTACCGGGTCGAGTACAAGGAGCCCGCCGACTCCGACTGGACCCGGTTCAGCCCCGACACTCCGATCGGCTCGGGCACAAGCGCCCTGCCCTTCTCGGTCGGGGTCGGCGGGCTCGACCCGAAGACCTCATATGACCTGCGGGTGGTGGTGACCAAGCCGCTCGTCCCCGGCGGAGTGGTCGAGGACCAGAAGAGCTTCACCACCGACGGCGCCCCGCCACTGATCAGCGCCTTCCGCTCCAGCGGCGTAACCGCCTCCTCCGCAGACCTGCACGCCCTGATCAACCCCCAGGGCACCGACACCACTTACCACTTCGACTACGGCACCACCACCAACTACGACAACTCGACCCCCGAGGCCGACATCGGCGAATCCGGCGACCCCCAACCGGTCCAGGCTCACATTTCCGGCCTCTCCGACACCACTTACCACTTCCGGGTGGTCGCCACCAACAGCCTCGGCACCACCACCAGCGAGGACCAGACCTTCGTCTTCCATCCCCCTACCTGCCCCAACCAGACCGTGCGCCAGCAGACCAACGCCGCCTACCTTCCCGATTGCCGCGCCTATGAGCTGGTCTCTCCCGAAAATGCCGGCGGAACCACCCTCTACACCGGTGGCCCGCAGCGCCCTTACGCGACCGGTCCCTCCAGGCTCGCCTTCGTCGGCCAGTTCGGCGAGATTCCCGGCGCGGGCGCCACCCCGATCAACAACGGCGGCGACCTCTACCTGGCCACCCGCGGCTCGAGCGGCTGGACCACCAAATACATCGGCCTGCCCTCCTCAGAGGCCGGCTGCATGGGCGGGCGGCCGGCGATGAGTCCGTTCGGCTGGCCGACCACGTTCCAAAACGACGTGATGGCCAGCCCCGATCTCGGCCGCCTGATCGACTGGAGCCTCGGCAACCCCATGGAGTGCACCAGGCAGCTACAGGGGAACCAAAGTTTCGGTGACTTCAACACGGCGGCACAGGGCTCCAACTCCCCCTATGTATGGAGTGCAAGCGGTGCTCGGCTCGGCCGCTGGCCGACCGGCCTCGACAGCACGCCCGGCGCCGCCGCCAACTTCGCTTGTCCCCAGGACCCCGACCTCCACCCGTATCCCTCGGGCTACCTGGAGAACATCCCGGTCTCCTACTTCTGCTCGACCAACGTCACCGCCTCCGGCGACCTCAACCACTTCGTCTTCTCGACCCAGTCGGGTCTCTTCGGCCAGGGTGGCATCGGCCAGGCGCCGGGGTCGGCGTATGACAACGACACCGTCGATGGCACCCTGACACTGGTCTCGAAAACCCCGGGCGGTGCGCCGATCGGCCAGTACCCGGGCTCCCGTACGGGCCCGGGCGAGCTGATCCAGTTCCCCCACGTCTCCACCGACGGCTCCCGCATCCTGATGGGCACCGCGGTCAACCCGCAATGCAGGCAGCTCACCTTTTATCCGCCGATCTGCCCACTGATCAGCCAGCCCACGCACCTCTACATGCGGGTGAACGACGCCGTCACCTATGACGTCTCCGCCGACCACAACGGAGTGGGGAGGGCGGTCACCTACGTCGACTCGACTCCCGACGGAACCAAGGTCTACTTCACCACCAAGCTCCAGATGACCGCCGACGACACCGACACCTCCACCGACCTCTACATGTGGGACGAGGGCAATGGAGTCCCCACCCTGACCAGGCTTTCGGCGGGCGCCCCCGACCCCGCCGGAAACACGGACAACTGCATCAGCACCTGGACCACGAACTGCGACGTCAAGGTCTATGACTCCTCGTCGATCTCTACCGTCGCCGCCAACAAGGGCGGTCTCGGCGGCTGGACCTACAACGAAGACAATCAAAACCCCATCCCCAACCCCAACCCCGGCTACACCGACAACTCGGTAGCGGCCAAAGCCGGCGACATCTACTTCTACTCTCCCGAGCAGCTCGTCCCGGGCAAGGGCGTCCCGGGCAGGCAGAACGTCTACGCCTACCACGACGGGTCGGTACGTTTCGTCGCCGCCCTCAGCGACGATCTCTACTGCATCGACTTCGGCGCCCTGGGAATCCATACCGGAGGGTGCAGCGACGGCCCCCTCGGCCGCCTTCAGGTCACCCCGGACGGTCGCTACGCCGCCTTCATAACGACCTCCAAGATCACCGCCTACGACAACGCCGGCCACGCGGAGATGTATCGCTACGACGCCAACAGCGGAGTGGTGCGCTGCATGTCCTGCAACCCCGACGGCTCCCCGCCCTCCTCAGACGCCTTGGGGTCGATGGGCGGGCGCTTCATCACCGACGACGGACGGGTCTTCTTCGACACCGAAGAGGCACTCGACCCGCGCGACTCGAACGGCGCCAAGGACACTTACGAGTTCGTCGACGGCCGGCCGCAGCTGATCGGCACCGGCACCGGGGAGGCAGGAGCAGGGGCCATCTTCACGGCGGAGAGCGTTCCCGGCCTCTACGGCGTCAGCGCCGACGGTACCGACGTTTATTTCGGCACCTTCGAGACCCTGGTTGGCCAGGACCGCAACGGCTCCGGCCAGTTGAAGTTCTACGACGCTCGCACCAACGGCGGCTTTCCCTTCGTCCCCCCGCCGCCGTCCTGCGCCGCCGCAGACGAGTGCCACGGTCCCTCCTCGGGGGTACCGGGGGCGCTTGCGAACGGGACCGGGGCGAACCTCGGAGCGGGGGGGAACTTCAAGGAAGCCGCCAAACAGCACAAGAAACAAAAGCACAAGCACAAGAAAAAGAGGCGCAAGCACAAGAACAACAAGCACCGCAAGGCGGGAAGAGGCCGATGAGGCGAAGCTTGACGGCACTCGCCTTCGTTTTGGCAGGCCTGCTTTCCACCGCGGGCGTGCTCGCCTCCGCGGCGAGCGCCGAGGTGCCGGTGGAAAACTTCGGCTTGTTGCCCTCCACCGCCCAGGCAGGCGGGCACCCCGACCTACAGGTCGCCTTCGTGCTTCGCAACGGCAAGATTCAGCAGCTGGAGGAAGGCCTCAACACGCCCTGCGACTGCGAGAACCCTCGCTTCATCACCCTCCACGCCCCCAAGGGCCTGGTCGGCAGCCCCACCAACCTGCCGACCTGCACCGCGGCCCAGTTCGGCAACCTCAACTGCCCGGTCGATTCCCAGGTTGGGATCGTCGAGGCGGGGGTCCAGCTCACCCCGGCGGACGTGGCTTCGGTCATCGCCCCCGTCTACAACATGGTGCCGCGCCCGGGCGAGGCCGGCTTGTTCGCCTTCAGCGGCCTGGGTGCGCCGATCTTCGAGGTCTTCAGCGCCAGGACCGGGGGCGACTACGGGCTCGAGACCAAGGTCTCGATTCCAGAGTTCGTCGTGCTCCGATATTCCGACCAGATCCTCTGGGGGACACCGGCAGACCCCAACCACGATGGGCTCCGCTTCAAGGCCGACAGCGAACGCGTCGGCGTCGGGTATCTCTGCGACTCGAGCCACGTCCTGGCCACGCCATCCCACTCCGACCTCAGCGCACCGCTCTCGGGGTCGGCCTCGGCGGCGGAGGTCTGCAACGGGTTCAGCCCGGTCACGGGCGCCCCCTCCAACAGTCCCCTCACCCCCTTCACCGAGAACCCGACCAGCTGCGAGGCGCCGCTGCAGAGCGGCGTCGACGTGCTCGCCTACGACGGCACGACGACCCACGCCGACGCCCCCTTCCCGCCGACCATCGGATGTGACCAGCTCTCCTTCAACCCGAGCCTGGCGGCAAAACCGACGACCACGGCGGCCGATTCGCCGTCGGGTATCGACATCGACCTCTCGGTTCCCCAGTACGAGAGCCCCACGGTGCCATCCCCGTCGGAGATCAAGGCCACCGAGATGACCCTGCCCGAAGGCTTCACGGTCAACCCAAGCGCGGCGGACGGCAAGAGCGCCTGCGCCGACCTTGCCGCGAACATCGGCACCGGCAGCACGGACGCGGCCAACTGCCCCGAGACGGCGAAGATCGGCACGCTGGAGATTCACACCGCCCTCTTGCCGGGGCCGCTGCCCGGCTACCTCTACCTCGGCCAGCCGCTGCCGGGCAACCGCTACCGCGTCTTCCTGGTTGCCGATGGCTTCAACGTCCACGTGAAGCTGGCCGGAACGATCGTCCCCGACAAGCAGACGGGCCGGCTCTCGGTGATCTTCGAAAACCTCCCGGAGACCCCGTTCGCAGACTTCACCCTGCACATCTTCGGCTCCGAGCGGGGAGCGCTAGCCACCCCGACCAAGTGCGGGACGTATCCGATCACCACAACCTTCACGCCCTGGGACGAAGTACTCGGCAAACAGAGCTCGCAGACCTTCTTCACGATCGACCAGGGTCCGAACGGGACGCCCTGTCCGGGGGCAACGCGGCCCTTCAACCCGGGCTTTCAGGCAGGGTCAACGGGAAACAGCGCGGGGGCGTACTCGCCTTTCTCATTCGATTTGACCCGTGCCGACGGCGACCAGAACCTCACCGGCCTCAGTGTTGCCACGCCGCTGGGTTTCACCGCCAACCTCAAAGGCATCCCCTACTGCCCGGAGTCGGCGATCGACCAATTGGGCAACTCCCTCTACTCGGGCCTGGGTGAGCTCGCCTCCCCGGCCTGCCCGGCGGCAAGCCAGATCGGCACCGTCATCGGAGGTGGCGGCGCTGGGTCTCGTCCTGTCTATCTCGCCGGCAAGGTCTATCTCGCCGGGCCCTACAAAGGCGCGCCGCTCAGCGATGTCGCCGTCATCCCCGCCGTCTCCGGCCCCTATGACCTCGGCAACATCGCGGTCAGAGGGGCGCTCCATGTCGATCCTGCCACCGCCCGGGTCACGGCCGACACCGAATCGCTGCCCCAGATCCTCGAAGGGATTCCGCTGCGGGCGAGATCGATCCGCGTCAACATCGATCGCCCCGGCTTCGCGCTGAACCCGACCAACTGCGACCCGCACTCGGTCGATGCGACGATCTCAGGCGACGAAGGCGCGGTCTCCGGCCAGAGCTCCCCCTATCAGGTCGCCAACTGCGCCAGCCTCCCCTTCGCCCCCAAGCTGTCGCTGAGCCTCAAGGGCAAGAGCCGCCGCGCCGGCACCCCCGCTCTCAAGGCGGTCCTGACGATGCCTCCCGGCGGCGCAAACATCGCCAAGGCCCAGGTCACCCTCTCCCATGCCGAGTCGATCGACAACGCCCACATCGGCGCGCCCTGTACGCGCGTCCAGTACGCGGCGAATAGCTGCCCCCCGTCCTCGGTGCTCGGCAGGGCGCGCGCCGAGACACCGCTGCTCGACAAGCCGCTGGAAGGCCCCGTCTACTTGATGAGCGGCTTCGGACACGTTCTCCCCGACGTGGCCGCCGACCTTGGCGGTCAGATTCACGTCTTCGTCCACGGCAGGGTCGACACCGGCAAGGGCGGCGGGATCCGCAACACCTTCGAAGTGGTCCCCGACGCCCCCGTCTCGAAGTTCACGCTCGAACTGCTCGGCGGCAGCAAGGGCCTGCTCGAAAACTCCGAAAACATCTGCTCCAAGCCCCAGCACGCGTTCGCCCAATTCACCGGTCAAAACGGCAGGGTTGCCAACCTCCATCCACTGATCGCGGTGAACGGCTGCGGGGGCAAGGCAAAGCGCAAGCGCCATCGTGGTCGCGGGCTCCTGCGGGCGAGGGCGGTGCGCTAGCGATGCGGTCGAGAACCACATGCCTGCTACTAGCGGCGCTGGGGGCTCTCGGCCTGCTCTCCGCCGCCCCAGCCGCCGGGGAGCAGGTTCACCAGTACTTCTACTCGGGGGAGACGTTCGAAGCCGGCGGCCCGGGCCTCGAAGCGATCGCCTTCGACGCCGCCAACCAGGACGTTTTGGTGGTCGACACATCCGGCAGCTCGTCCATACGAAAGCTAACCGCTGCGGGCATCCCCGATCCCTTCAGCGGCCTGGCGGGAAATGCCAGCTTCTTCACGCCGAATCCGAGCCACCCGCTCGAACGCGCGAGCATCGCAGTCGACAACTCGGGTACCGCGAGCGACGGAAACTTCTACGTCACTTCGCGGAATTTCGACCCACTTGACTTGCAGATCAAGGTCTACGGATTCGCCGCCGACGGCACGCCGCTTGCCGGCTTCCCCTTCACCCCGCCGGCGGAACCATGCGCGGTCGCGGTGGCGCCGAACGGCGGTGTCTGGGTCGGGTTCATCAACGGGATCTACCGTCAGTACACCTCGGCCGGGGTCGTGACCAGGAACGGCGTCAACGTTGGCCAGAGCATTATCAAAGACTGCCGCATCGACTTCGACTCGGTCGGCAACCTCTACGCCGCCAACGGCACGGGGTTGGAGAAATACAGCCCCAGCTTCGCCGACCTCGGCTCCTTCGCCCCCAAGACCTCGCCAATCGGCATCGATCGCGGTGACGACAGTGCCTTCACCCTCTCCGACAACCTGGTTACCCAGTCCGACTCCGCCGGCAACCCGGTTACGACCTTCGGCGGGGCCGATCCCGCTCACTTCTCCTACCCGGGCCTGAGCGGCGCCACCGCCCTCGCGGCCGACCCCGAAAACCACGACGTCTACGTCGCCAAAGCGGGCGGCCTGGTTGACGTCTTCTCCCGCGATGCCGCCACCACCACGATCCCGACCACGACCACCGGCGCCGCCGACGGCCTCAGCGGGACCGGCGCGACCCTGCGCGGGGTGGTCAACCCCGACGGGGTCGCCACCACCGGCTGTTATTTCGAGTGGGGAGCCACCGCCGGTTACGGCACAACCGCTCCCTGCGCAGAGGGCAACGCCTTCTCCGGCGGCTCGGGAGACAACGCGGTGAGCGCGGCGATCGCCAACCTGGCCAAGGGCGCCACATACCACTTTCGGCTGGTCTCCAAGAATGCCAACGACGTCCTCAGCTACGGCCGCGACGCCACCTTCTCCGCCGTCGACCCGCCCCTGCTCGCCAACGTCGCCGCCGACCACATAACCACCGACTCCGCTCGGGTCGCCTTCGACGTCAGCCCCAACGGCGGTCCGACCTCCTACCGGTTGGAGGTCGGCACAGACACCGACTACGGCACCAGCTTCCCGGTACCCGACGCTGCGCCTCCGGCGCTGAACACAGACACGCTGCTCCCCCCGCTTGAACCGTTTGAACCGCCGCGCCACTCGATACTGATGACCTTCAGCTTCTCCCAGGAGCTGAGCGGCCTCTCTCCCGACACCCTCTACCACTATCGCGTCGTCGCCACCAACGCTTCAGGGGTGACCAAAAGCGCCGATCGCACCTTCACGACCTTCCTCTTGCCGAGCACGGCAGCGGACACCTGCGCCAACGCCCACGTGCGCCAGCAAACCGGCGCCGCGGGCCTGCTCGACTGCCGGGCCTATGAGCTGGTCTCCGCCGCCTTCACCGGCGGCTATGACGTGCGCTCCGAGTTGACGCCTGGTGTGACTCCACTGTCGACCTCGCCAAGCGCGGTCGACGAGGCGCTTTACTCGATGCGCTCGGGGACGATCCCCGGTATTGCCGGCGATCCGACCAACCGCGGCGCGGACCCCTACGTGGCGACGCGCGGCAAAGACGGCTGGAGCACCCGCTACGTCGGCCTGCCGGCCACCAACCCCTACGCGTCGGAACCGTTTGCCTCACCGCTGCTCGGCTTCGACTCGGGCCTCGATACCTTCGCTTACGGCGGGCCTGAAATCTGCATGCCCTGCTTTGCCGACGGCTCCACCAATGTGCCGCTTCGCCTCGCCGATGGCAGCATCGTGAAGGGGATGGCGGCCGCAACCGATCCCGGACCTGCGGAGTCCGCCGGCGCCGTCCGCGCCCCCCTCTCGGCCGACGGCAGCCACTTCGTCTTCGGCTCGACGATCCCGTTCATCTCCGGGGCCAGCACCAAAGGCGACGCGACGCTCTACGACCGCAGCCTGGGCAAAAAAGGCATCACACAGATCGTCTCCAGGCTTCCCACCGGCGTCGCGATCAAAAACGGCCTCGGCATCGCCGAGCTTGGCATCTCCGCCGAAGGCTCGCGGATCGTATTCGGTCAGCTTGTCTCCACCGACGCCGCTGGCAACCACTACTACCACCTCTATATGCATGTGGGGACCTCCCACAACACGATCGACCTCACCCCAGGGGCGAACAGCGGCGCCATCTTCGACGGCATGACCTCGGACGCGACGAAGGTCTACTTCACGACCAAAGACCAGCTGGTCACGGCGGCAGACCAGGACAGCGACTCGAGCGCTGATATCTACCGCGCCGACGTCGAACCCGAAGCCGAAAGCGCGACCCTGATCCGGGTCTCGACCGGCGCCGCCGGCGCCGGCAACACCGACTCCTGCGATCCGCCACCCAATTCCTTTGGGGTGCACTGGAATGTTGTGGGCGCGGTTGGCTCCAGCGCCGGGTGCAGCGTCGCCGCCGTCGCGGGCGGAGGCGGCGTCGCCTCGGGCAGCGGCGACCTCTACTTCGTCTCCCCCGAGCGGCTCGACACCTCAGACCCGCAGAACCTGCCGGTCCAAGACGAGCCCAACCTCTACCTGGCGAGGCCCGGGCAGCCGCCGCGCTTCGTAGTCACGCTGGAGTCGAAGTCCACCGGTGCGGCCCCGTTGCCCACCCGCCACCCCTTCACCAAGAGCTTCGGCGCCTTCACCAGCCCGCAATCGGTCGCGGTCGACCAGAGTGCCGGTTACGTCTACGTGCTCGACGCCGGCGCCGGCACCGTGAAACGCTTCAACTCCGACGGCGAACCGGTCAAATTCACTGCCGGCCCCAATGCGAATACCAACACGCTGACGGGCTTTACCTTCGGCTTCAGCGGCCAGACCCAGACCGCCCAGGTCGCGATCGACAACTCCAGCGGGCCAGCCGCCGGCGACGTCTACATCGCCAACAACTCCTCCGCCAGCCCGGTGGTGAAGATCTTTGCCCGCAGCGGCGCCGCGCTGGGGCAGCTGAGCGGCTCGGCGAATCCCCAGACCAGGTTCGGCGGCGCCACCGGCACGGCGAAATACCCGACCGGGGTCACCACCTCGACCAACGGCGACCTCTACGTCTCAGGCGGCAACAGCGGCAAGGTCTACCGCTATGTCCCCAAAGCCAACCCGGTCGTCGAGTCCGACTACGACGCCACGCTCAACTACGGGCCCTCCGGCAAAGTCCCGGGCCCTCTCGCCGCCGATTCCTCCGGGAACGTCTACGTCGGCGGCCTCAACGCACTCGGGGCCCCTACGGGAGGGCTCAAAAAGTACACCGCCTCCCAATTCGGCGCCGTCGGCGAACAGGTCGGCGCTGCGATCGACCCCGAAGGCGTTGCCGCCTACGTCGATCCAAAAAGCAACTATCTCTACGTCGACCGGCGCACCGAAATCGCCGAATACCTTCCCTCCGGCGCCCTCCACGGCACTTTCGGCTCCGACAAACTGACCAGCTCCAGGGGCGTCGCCGTCCTCGGCTCGCCCGATGCCACAACATCCAGGATCTATGCATCCAGCGTTGGCGGCTCCAACAACGTCTCGGTCTTCGACACCCTGCCCGCCAGTAGCCCGATGGTTGACAACCCGCTCGTCACCGACGCCGTCAATGCCGCCGATGTCCGCAACGGCGCCGACTTCCAGCCCACCCCGAGCGGCGATGACGCCGTTTTCGTCTCGACCCTTCCGCTGAGCGGCTTCGACAGCGGCCGCAAGGAGGAGATCTTCCACTACGACACAACCGCCGGCCTTGCCTGCGTCTCCTGCAGCCCGACCGGGGCAAGGCCCGCGGCCGACACCCTGCTCACCGCCTATGGCTCGAACCTGACCGACGACGGGCGGGTCTTCTTCACCTCTGCCGAGCCGCTGGTCCTTCGCGACTCGAACGAGAAGAGTGACGCCTATGAGTGGTCGGGCGGCGCCCAGCAGCTGATCTCGACCGGCACCAGCCCCAGCGACTCATCGCTGCTCTCGGTCGACTCCGACGGCGCCGACGCCTTCTTCTTCACCCGCCAAAAGCTGGTCCCCGAAGACGAAAACGGCGGCGCCGTGCGCCTCTATACGGCCCGCGAAGACGGCGGCTTCCCATTCGGCCCGCCGGAATTCGAGTGCGCGGCATCGGATGAGTGCCATGGGGCCGGAACCCAGGCGCCGCCCCCGCCCCCTGTTGGAACGCTGGCCGGCGCCCCGGGCCAGTTCGAGGCGGAACCCAAAGGGCCGCCGAAATGTCCCGGGGCCAGAGTCCGCCGCCACGGGCGCTGTGTGCCCAAGCGCCCCCACAAAAAGCGCAACCACAGGCGAGCCGGCGTCAAGCGAGCGGGGGCGAAGCGATGAGCTCGGCCAAGGCCCGGGTCGGCGGGGTCCTCGTGGCCGTACTGGCTCTGGCGGCTCTCTCCGCGACACCAGCGATGGCCGGTGAGGAAATCGCCTCGTTCTCCGTCACCACCTCCACCACCGCGGCCGGAGGCCACCCCGACCTCTCGACCTCGTTCACGCTGGGCAGCCCCGGCGCCCCGGAGTCGGCGCGAAACGTCACCTTCAACGCTCCGGAGGGCCTCTTCGGCAACCCCAACGCGGTCACCCGCTGCATCGCCGCCGACTTCGCCCTGGCCAGCTGTCCCGCCGACTCCCAGGTCGGCCTGATCACGGTCCGCGGCAACTACAAAGGGAACCCGAACAACCTGCTGGGCACGGCGCCGATCTTTTCGATGATCCCCGGCGCTAGCCAGACCGCGCTCTTCGCCTTCATCGTGCCGACCCTGGGCATCCCGATCAACATCCCGGTCATGGTGCGCACCGGGAGCGACTACGGGCTGCGATTCACCGTCTCCGAGATCACCCAGGCAACGCCGCTGGCCGGCGCCGACCTGACCTTCTGGGGCTTCCCGGCCGAAGAAGCCCATGACGCCCAGCGCTTCCCCAAGGGCTCTTTGGCCAGCCCGGCCAACTGTCCCGGCAAAGCCGACACCTCCTGCCTGGGCGAAACCACCACCGGCTCCTCGTTGCCCGAGTTCCCCCTCACCGACAACCCGACGATCTGCACCGGGGCGCCGCTGGTCACCAGCCTCGAAGTGCAGACCTACCAGGACCCGGCCAACCCGACAAGCAAAGAAGCGAGCTACCCGGCAACCACAGATTGCGACAAAGAGGTCTTCCGACCCGTCCTCTTCGCCAGCCCGACCACCGGGAGTACCGATTCCCCCTCGGGGCTGAACGTCGAGCTCTCCAACGCTCAGTTCCTCACCCGGGCAGCGGCTCCCTCCCAGATTCGCTCGGCGACCGTGACCCTTCCCGAAGGCTTCACGATCAACCCCGACGCTGCCGATGGGCAGCTGTCTTGCCCAGACGCCCAGGCCAACTTCGGAAGCGAGGGCCCGCCGAACTGCCCCGACAGCTCCAAGATCGGCACCTTCGCCCTCCACACCGTGGCCCTCGCCGGCGCCCTGGAAGGCTCCGTCTACATCGGAGAACCCAAGCCCGGCGAACAGTACCGCCTCTTCATGATGGCGGACGGCTTCGGTCTCCACGTAAAGCTGCGGGGCAGGGTCGTTCCCGATCCGCTGACGGGTCGTCTCACCGTTTACTTCACCGACCTGCCCCAGGTCCCCTTCGACGACCTCCAGCTTCACCTCTTTGCCTCTGACCGCGGCCTGATGGCAACCCCCACCCACTGCTCTCTTTACCCGGTATCGGCTCAGTTCTTCCCCTGGAACGAAACGCTCGCCGACCAGACCTCGGTGCAGTTCTTCAACCTCGCCACAGGCCCCGGCGGCTCAGGTTGCCCCGGGCCCCTCCGCCCCTTCAATCCCCACCTCGCGGCGGGGACCTCCAACCCCTTGGCCGGAGCCTTCTCCGATTTTCACCTGAAGCTCGACCGCGAAGACGGCGACCAGTTCCTCGGCGACCTCAACTTCACCATGCCGCCTGGGTTCACCGGCGACCTCAGGGGTATCGCCTATTGCTCCGACGCCTCGATCGCCCAGGCGGCCCAGGGCTCCGGCAAAGCGGAGCAGGCGAGCCCGAGCTGTCCGGCCTCGAGCCAGATCGGCAGCTCGAATGTTGCTGCGGGCCCGGGCACCCATCCCTTCCACGCGGCCGGCAAGGTCTATCTCTCCGGCCCCTTCAAGGGCGCGCCGCTGAGCCTGGTGGCGATCACTCCGGCGCTGGCCGGTCCCTACGACTACGGCACCGTCGTCGTCAGGGTCGCCCTTCACGTCGATCTTCACACCGCCCAGGTCAGGGCGGTTTCTGACACCGTCCCCGCGATCATCGGCGGGGTGCCGATCCGGATGCGCTCGATCCAGGTCAACATCGACCGCCCCAACTTCACGCTCAACCCGACCAACTGCTCGGCGATGTCTGTCGACTCCCAGGGCGTCGGCGACCAGGGCACCGTCGCCGGCTTCTCCTCCTACTTCAACGTAGTCAACTGCTCGACGCTTCCCTTCGAACCGAAGATGACGATCACCCAGCTCGGCTCCCGCCGCCAGACCAAGCGCGCCAAGGACCCGAGCCTGCAATTCGACCTCAACACCCGACCCGGCGACGCCAACATCAAGTCGGTTGCGGTTACGTTGCCCAAGGCCTTCGAGATCGACCAGCGCCACCTCGGCAACATCTGCTCCAAGGCCCAGCTCGAAGCAGAACGCTGCGCCGGGCGCCAGGCGATCGGCACGGTGAGCACCGAAACGCCGTTGCTCGACCAGCCGCTGCAGGGCCCCGCCTACGCTGTCTCGGGCTTCGGCCGCCTGCCCCACCTCGTATTCATCCTGGACGGCCAGGTGACGATCATCCCCGAAGCGATCTCCTCCTCGGTTCAAGGCGGCCACCTGAAGACGGTCGTCCCGGTCGTCCCCGACGCCCCGATCGGCCACTTCCGCCTCACCCTCTTCGGCGGCAAGCAGGGCTACCTGAGCAACACCAGAGACCTTTGCGGCACGGCGCCGCTCAGCACCGTCGAATTCACCGGCCAAAACGGCAAGAGGCTTACCCAGAAGGTGCGGGCGAAGACCGCCTGCCCCAAGAAGGGCTCGCGGCGGCCCAAGGCTCGGCATCGCCGGCGTGCCAGAAGCTAGGCGCCGACGGTCACAACTTGGAGTGCGTAAGGGGTTTCCAATGGAGACCCGCAAACTGAAAGCGGAGGCAATCGATGCGGCAGGAGAGAAGGCAGGGCAGGCATAGGATTGGGCGACCGAGCCCGGCGATGGTTGTAGCCCTCCTCGCCCTGGTCTTTGCTCTTACCGGCACCGCGTTCGCGGCGCTGGGCAAGAACTCCGTCGGAACCCGGCAGCTGAAGGCGCAGTCGGTGACCACCGGCAAGATCGCCAACAACGCAGTCAACGGCGCCAAGGTAGCCAACGGCTCCCTGAGCGGCTCCGACATCAACCTCGGCGCCCTCGGCACTGTTCCAAATGCGACCAACGCCGCCAGCGCCGACAACGCAAACACGGTAGGCGGTCATTCCGCGAGCTGTCCGGCAAATACGACGTTGATCCGCGGTGTCTGCTTCGACTCATCTCCAAACCCCGAAGCGCCCAACCTGAAAACTGCCGCCGACGATTGCGCGGCAAAGGGCGGCTCCTTGCCCCCCCCGATGGAGCTCTACTCGATCCGCGGCGTGATCAACCTCGGCACCGGCGTGGGCAACGATCACCAGTTCACAGACACCTACTACGCAAACGACACCGGCGGCGCCTACTACACCGTGGTGATCGACGGCACCGGCGCGATCACCCAGCAGGAAGTCACCTCCGCCGCCCATTACATCTGCGCCTACCCACTGGTTCGCTAAGGCCACACAGATATGAGAACCCGCTACCCAAAGACCGCAGCCGCAACAGCCGCCCTCACGGTGGCCCTGCTCGCCCTTGGTGGCGCAGCCCAGGGCGAGCAGGCCAAGAACGGGAACCTGGTCGCCTCCTTTCACGGTGGCATCGCCCCAGTCAGGCTGCCGCGCACCGAAGCGGCCCCTGTCAGCGTGCAGATGGGAGGCAAAATCAAGACCACCGACCGATCGACCCCGCCAAAGCTGGAACGGATCGTGCTCGAGATCAACGCCAACGGCAAGATCGATACCGTCGGGCTGGCGACCTGCCCGCTCCACAAGCTGGGCTCGATCTCTTCCGCCGGTGCGCGCAAGGCCTGCGCGGGGGCCATGATCGGCCATGGCAACGTCACCTCGCGCGTCAGCCTTCCCGGCCAGGGGGCCTTTGCCACAAACGGAACGCTCTTGGCCTTCAACGGCCGCTACAAGGGCCATCGGGCCGTCTTCGCCCAGGTTGCCTCGGGTGCTCCGCTGCCGCTCACCTACGTGATCGTCTTCGAAGTCAAGAAGACAAAGGGCACCTTCGGCACCAGCCTCGTCGGCACGCTGCCCCCGATCGCCTCCGAATACGGCTACATCTCCGCCTTCGACCTCTCCCTCGGTCGCACCTATAGCTACCACGGCAAGAAGATGAGTTACGCCTCGGCGTCCTGCCCGGCGCCCAAGGGCTTCTCCGGGGCACCCTTTTCCTTTGCCAGGGCGAGCTATGAGTTCGCCGAGGGCAAGACGCTCTCTTCGACGCTGGTGCGCCAGTGCAAGGTGAGGAAGCAATGAGGAGGGGTCGCATCTGGGCCCTGGCCAGCGGCGCGGCTGTGCTGTCGATCGCCCTGATCGTCTCCATTGCGATGGGCGAGACGGTTCGCTACGAAAACCTGATCGTCTCGATCGAAGGCGGTGTCACCCCGACCAAGCTGTCCAAGCGCACGCCGACCCCGATTTCCCTGACGGTCTCGGGCTCGATCAAGACCGCCGATGGCTCCCACGTCCCGGCGCTGAGGACCCTGGCGCTGAAATTCGACCGCCACGGCCAGATCTACACCAAGGGCCTTCCCACCTGCACGATGGGAAAGCTGCAGAGCACCCTCACCGCCCAGGCCAAGAAGGCCTGTGGGCCGGCCCTGGTGGGCACGGGGCGTGTCTCGGCGCAGATCGCCTTCCCCGAACAGCCGCCCTTCAACGCCTCCGGGCCGCTCCTGATCTTCAACGGCGCCCCCAAGGGCGGCCGGCCGGTGCTGATCTTCCACGTCTACGCCCACGTCCCCGCCCCGACCACCTTCGTCACCGAGGGCGTGATCGGCAAGGCTTCGGGCAAATACGGGACCAGCACCCTGATCCAGATCCCGACCATCGTCGGCGGCCAGGGCTCGCTGATCTCCTTCAAGGCGACGGTCCACAAGACCTGGGCCTACAAGGGGCAGAAGAAGAGCCTCCTGTTGGCCAGCTGCCCTACCGGCCATCTCTACGCCCACGGCGAATTCAGCTTCGCCGACCACACCGAGATTTCCGGCGACGTCGCCAGGAGCTGCACCCCGAGCGGATGAGCCGCACCGTTGCCCTCTCCACCCTCGCCGCAGGCCTCTTCCTCCTGGCGATGGCGGCGGACGGCTGCGGCTCGGAGACTTCGCCCGCCACCGAAACCCAGGGCGGCGGCGCGGCCGAGCGTCAGGCTCCCAAGGGCGCGTCCCCGGTCCTGCGTGCGGTCTACCGCCAGTTCCCGGCGCCCGAGGCCGACCCGCAGGTGAGTGGCTCGGCGGCCGCGATCAAGGCAGGGGAGAGGGCCTGCAAGGGCAAGGCGCCGCTGCAGGTCAAGCAAGAGCTCTTCGCTGTCGCAAAGAGCAATCTCGTGCCCGAGCAGGTGAAGCTGATCGCCCGGATCGAGAGCTTCGAAAAGAGCTCGGCGAAGGACCCGAGCTTCACAGCCGGCCAACTTGCCGCCGACGTCTACGAGGCGACGCTGCCAAAGGCGACGGGACAGTACGGCTATCAGGGCTGCATCTACGCGCTCGTTCGCGGCCTCGAGCACCGCCTCGCGCCGCGATGAGCCTGGCGCCGCGCAGCTTCCCGCGGCCGAGTGAAGAGGCGCGCGCCGAGCTGCGCCTGCGCCTTCAGGCCCGCCGGCCCGAGATCGAGAGGGCGATCAGCACCCGGGTAAACGCCGTTTCCGACCCCGGCGCGACAGCCGATCCCGAGTACCTGGAAGGCCTGCGCGCGGCCGTCCTCGCGGCGCTCGACTACAGCCTCGCGGCGATCGAGCGAGGCGAGGAGCGCTCCCCTCCGATCCCGACCGTGCTTCTCTCCCAAGCCCGCCTCGCGGCTCGCAACGGCATCAGCCTGGATACCGTCCTGCGGCGCTACTTCGCCGGCTACGCGCTGCTCGGAGACTGCCTGATCGAGGTGGTGGGGGAGGACCGCCTGCTCGACGGGGCCGAGCTGAAGCACGTCCTGCGCGCCATGGCCACCGTCTTCGACCGGCTGCTCGCCGCCGTCAGCGAGGAGCACAACCGTGAGTTCGAAAGTCGTGGTGCCACCTCCGACCAGCGCCGTGCCGAGCGAGTCGAGCGCCTCCTTGCCGGCGAGTGGATCGACACCGCCGATTTCAACTACGACTTCGACGCCTTCCACCTCGGTGTGATCGCGAAGGGCCCGGGGGCGGCGGACGCAGCTCGTGAGCTCGCCGGCTCCCTCGACCGCCGCCTCTTGCTGATCCGCCGCGACGATGGAGCGGTTTGGGCTTGGTTGGGAGGCCGGCGCCAGCTCGACCTTGGTGAGATTCAACTCCTCCCTCCTTCCAGCCGGACTTCCCGGGTTCGGATCGCCTTTGGAGAGCCCGGCGACGGCCTCGGTGGCTGGCGCCTCACCCACCGCCAGGCAAGGGCTGCGATGCCGATTGCAATGCGCAGTCCGGAGGCATTCGTCCGCTACGCGGATGTCGCTCTGCTGGCCTCGATGCATCAGGACGACCTTCTCGTCACCTCGCTGCGCGAGATCTATCTTGTGCCGCTGGAGCGCGGGAGAGACGGCGGAGAGCTGGCTCGAGAGACACTGCGGGCCTATTTTGCGGCCGAACGCAACGTCGCCTCGGCCGCGGCGGCGCTGGGGGTCAGCAGGCAGGCCGTGGCGAAGCGCATCCGTGCGGTCGAGGAGGCGCTCGACCGCACTGTCGACTCATGCGGAGTCGAGCTCGAGGCCGTTCTTCGCCTCGAAGAGCTAGGCGCTCGGGGTGGCAGTTAGCAACTCAGGACGTCGATGTTGCGACATATCGATACCGTGACCGCAATCGGGAGCGGCGATAATCAGAGCACGGTGCCCGTTCCCCTCCCGGGGAAACTCGCTCCGTATATGAACGTCAAGCCATGCAGCAGGTGTCTGAATATTGTCACGTCACCGGGGAGGGTTTTCGCAATGATCGAAGGGCGAGTGCACATTCGGCATCGACGTATCGAGCGTCTCATCTCATTGAGTGTTTTGCTTGCCGGTCTGGGGGCTTTGATTGCGGTATTCACCACATCCCTCGCCGTTGCCTCGGTGCCGACGTTGAAGCCGGATCTCCACCCCCTTTCACGACAGCCCGGAATTCCTGGAAATACGAGCGGTAAGACAGCGGGCAAGAAGATTCCGGGCCACTACATCGTCGTATTCGAGAATTCGGTCGATAACCCGGGCACGCTGGCCAAGGCTCAAATCGCGCGGCAAGGGGGCGAACTCGGCTTCGTCTATCACCAGGGCATCAAAGGTTACTCGGCTCAGCTCTCTTCTGGTGCGGTTGCGGCTCTGCGTCGCGACCCCCAAGTCAAGTACGTTGCGCCCGATCGCTACGTGGAAGCGTACGCCCAGTCGGTTCCCACTGGAGTAAGACGGATCGGCACCCTTGAAAACAGCGTTGCCGGGATCGATGGCAAAGACACGAGAGTCGATGCTGATGTCGCCGTGATCGACACCGGGATCGACTATCAGCACCCCGATCTCAATGTGTATAAACGAACGAATTGCGTACCTTCCGGCGAAAACTTGGAAACCGAAGGAAAAATCAAAAGCTGTACGGAAGGGAGCGGTACGGATGGCAACGGTCACGGAACCCATGTGGCTGGGACTATCGGGGCTCTCGACAACGAAATTGGTGTGGTCGGCGTGGCACCAGGCGCTCGCCTATGGTCTGTAAGGGTGCTCAACAACGAAGGAGCTGGCAGCGAGTCCTGGATAGTGGCCGGCGTTGAATGGGTGACCGCGCATGCCGGAGAAATAGAGGTCGCGAACATGAGCCTCGGCGGTCCAGAAGGTGTCACCTTTCCGGCCATGGAAGAAGCAGTCAACGCGTCAGTTGCCGCAGGGGTGGTCTACGTGGTGGCCGCCGGCAATAGCTCGGGCAACGTCAGCAGTTTCAGCCCGGCGAAAAACCCAAACGTGATCAGCGTCGAGGCTCTCGTTGACTATGACGGAAACCCGGGAGGAGAAGCGGGCTCTCTGATCAACGATGGCAGCAAACATTGCGAAGAACCTAGCGCTCACGAAAACTATGGCGACGATGACACGCTCGCCTGGTTCAGCAACTACGGTGCCACTATCGCGGCACCGGGGGTGTGCGTCCTTTCGACCTGGACGGGCAAACAATACGCGTACCTGGATGGGACGTCGATGGCGTCACCGCACGTAGCTGGGGCGGCGGCCTTGCTAGCGAGCAAAGCCAATCCAAATTCCAAAGCCGACGTGGAATCGATTCGGAGCCAGCTAGTGACCGAAGGCAGCCAGAGCTGGACCGATATCGCTTCTTTTTGGGGGTTTAAAGGGCTGTCATCCGAAATAGAACACTTCGAATTTTCATGGGATAGCTCCCAGAAACCCCTCGTGGATCTAAGGCCAGCTGGCGCCGCGACCTATACGACCCGAGCGAGCGGTATCTCCTACACGGAAGCCACTCTCCGTGGCGGCAGCAATCCAAATGGAGAAGCCACGAATTATGTTTTCGAATACGGACCGACGTCGAAATATGGCTACAGCAGTCCTGAAACTTCGAAAGCGGTCGGCTCCGGAACGCAAGACGTTGTACTCACGTCCGCAGTCAAAGGATTGAAACCGAACACCACGTACCATTTCCGGCTTGCAACCATCGGCGAAACAACCAAAAAAACGACTTATGGAGCTGATAAAACCTTTACGATGCCGCCGGCGATCAAGACCAGACCTGCCACCGGCGTCATGGCTGGACAGGCGCGGCTCGAAGCTAGCACGCACCCCAGCGGCCAGGAAATGAGCTACAAATTCGAATATGGGACCAGCGAAGCCTATGGCAATAGCATCGCTGCGCTGGCCGAGGGCATCGGAGCTGGCGTAGAAGGTGAAATCCGGCTGAGCCGATTGGTGGAAAAACTCTCAGCTAACACCTCCTACCATTACCGCCTCACGGCTACATATCCGGACGGATCCGAAGAACACGGCAAAGACCAAACATTTCATACGACGAGCTCGCGTATCCTCGCCGAACCCTATTCGGTATTCAACTACCCTGTGCATTTTACCGGCACGTCAACGCATGAAGCCGAATTCGTGGTTCCGTTTTTCAGCCCTAAAGGAAACCTCTTGACTTGCAGTGAAGACACGTTGAGCGGCGAACTAGAAGGCGGTGAAATGTACGGTGAACATACGTTCGTGATGTCGAAGTTGAACCTAACGCCCGATTACTCGCACTGCAAATTTCCGGAAGTGAAACTCGAAGTCATTATGAACCTGAATGGATGCCGGTACGAATTCTACCCCGGAGGACTTAACGCGGGATTCGATAGGCAAGATGGAACGGTGGATATCGGACCCCCAGGATGCGGCCCGATCAAAGTCGTAGCGGCGGGCTGTGTCTTGTCAATCCCGTCCCAGGCGCAACACCTTAATGGTGGATCAAGGGCGTCGTTTTATAACGAAGGAAGTGGAACGAACCGAGAAATCAGGATTGCCGCCCTGTCCTTCAAAGATCTCGAATATAAACAAGAAGGTATCGGATGTGGAAAGCAGGGCGCGAATGCGGATGGTGAATTCGCCGGCAACTGGAAATTGTCGGCGACCAACAAACAGTCTGAACGGCTCGGTCTGTGGTTCACCAATAATTTCAAAATCGCACCTACGGTTAACGTTCTTGGCGCGTCGAAAGTCAGTGCGAGTGAAGCGACTGTCAACGCTTCGATCAATCCCAACTATCTGAGCACGGAATACTGGTTTCAGTATGTCAATGATGCTGAATATCAGGTCCACGGCTGGGAAAACGCGATCACGACAGCGAAAACAAATATCGCAGCAGGCAACACAGCGGTGAAAGCGAGTTCTGCTCTGCAGGGGTTGAAATCCCGAACCACATATCATTACCGAATCGCGGCGTCGAACTCAACGGGCCTCAGCTACAGCGAAGATACGTTCGGAACATGGGGCGAATGGTCCCTCGCATCCACCGCCAACCCAGCGAATCCCCCGACCCCACTGACCGAAGCAAAGCTCGAAGGCATTTCCTGTGCCTCTTCGTCGATGTGCATGGCGGTGGGCGAAAACAAGCAGCAGAAAAAGGCCTTCGCCGAGGTCTGGAACGGCAGCGAATGGAAAGTTCCCTTGGGAGGAGAATCCTCTCTCGGCGAAGGCTTCGCCGACGGCATCCGCTACGGGGTCTCCTGTCCCTCGACGGCCGTATGCGAGGTGGTCGGCACCAGCTCCACCGGCACTCCGGTAGCCGAAAGCTGGATCGAACTTCCGGGCAGCGGCTGGTACAGGCAAGTCCAGGGCGCCAAAACTCCCGAAGGCGCCACCAAAGTCGTCCTCAGGGACGTCTCCTGCACCTCGACCTCGGCCTGCACGGCGGTGGGCTCCTATGTCAAGGAAAGCAAAACCAAGACCCTGGCCGAGCGCTGGAACGGCAGTTCCTGGTCGGTCCAGACCACGCCCAACCCCGAATCGGGCTCGGCCGAACTGCTCGGCGTCTCCTGCGACTCGGCGAGTTCATGCAGAGCGGTTGGGAAGCAGGGCTCGAATCCCTATGGGATGGCTTGGAACGGCACCTCGTGGTCGACCGCCACGGTCCCCAATCCCTCCGGCTCGAAATCGGCTTTCCTGCAAAAGGTCTCCTGCGCCTCCTCCACCAGCTGCATGGCGGTCGGAAGCTACTACGACGGCACTACAAACAAGACCTTGGCCGAGCGTTGGAACGGCAGTTCTTGGTCGGTTTCCAGCTCGCCCAACCCCGCCGAAGCCAAAAGCGGCGAAATCGCCGGCAGCTATCTGCTCGGCGTCTCCTGCGCCTCGTCCAGCTCCTGCACGGCAGTGGGGCGCTACGTCAACGCCACCGAATCCTTCGGTCTCCCGACCGAAGAAAAGACCCTGGCCGAGTCCTGGGGCGGAAGCGAATGGGCGATCCAGGCCACTACGAACCCCGAAGGGATGAAATACCCCAAGCTCAACGGCGTCTCCTGCGTCTCGTCGATCTCCTGCAAGGCGGTCGGCTGGGCAACGGGCTCAAGCCAAGGGTCTAAAACGGTGACGCTGGGGGAGAAGTACGAATGAGAGACCCAGGCCGGTAGAGCTGGCGTCTGCCTGCTCTAGTGACATCGAGAGACACAGTTGTCTGGTACCCTGCGTTTGGGGTAGGGGTCTCGAAGGGGCGGAATACGAGTTCGTTGGCTCGTCAGGGGTGGCTGGCCAGGAGAGGGGATGCATCGGATGGGCGAGGGAGATAAGCAGCACGGTCCGTGCTTTCTCGGATTTCTACCGGTCCGATTCGCCATCCCGATCCTTGCGGCGCTCGCGTTTGTATTCGCTCTTCCGGCTGTCGCTTCGGCGGCGCAAACGCTGACCGTCGTAAAGGCCGGTACCGGTAGCGGCACGGTTACCAGCTCCCCGGGAGGGATCGAATGCGGCGCCACCTGCTCGGAAAGCTTTGTCAACGGCACGACGGTGACCCTCATCGCCGTCTCGGGAATCCACACCCAGGCGGTCGAATGGGCGGGCTGCGACAACGTCGTCGCCGAAATCAAGTGCTTGGTCGGGATGAACGCAGCCCGATCGGTCACGGCCACCTTCGAGCTTGAACCCCAATACATCGAATACACCGTCTCGGTCGTAAAGACCGGCACCGGCACCGGCACCGTGACCAGCTCGGTGGGCGGGATCGACTGCGGCGCCGCCTGCTCGGCGGAAGTCTTTTCGAAAACTAAGGTCACCCTCACCGCCACCGCGGCCGAAGGCTCGGTCTTCAGCCACTGGTCGGGCGGCAGCTGCTCGGGCTCGGAACCCTGCGAAAAGACGATCAACTCGACTCGCACGGTCCACGCCGTCTTCGTCGCGGTCGGCGCCCGCACCCTCAGCCTCGCCCTCACCGGCACCGGCTCGGGCTCCGTGAAAAGCAAAGCGGCCGGGATCGAATGCGCCTCAAGCTGCGCCCCCTCGATTGCGGCCGGCACAAAACTGACCCTGAGCGCTACGTCGGCCGCCGGCTCCACCTTCTCGGGCTTCTCCGGAGCCTGCACCGGCGCCAAAACCTGCAAGGTGACGATGTCGGAAGCCCGCAGCGTCACCGCCACCTTCGCCAAGGCCCCGGCTCCCGCTCCCGGCATCCTCGGCGTCGCCGCCAAGGCCAAGGTCAAAGGCGGCAGGGCCTACGTCCGGGTCAGCTGCGCCGGGCTCTCGTCTTGCCGGGGCTCGCTGAAGCTCACCGCCAAGCTCAAAGGCAAGGCCACCGCGATCGGCGCCGCCAGCTTCGGCCTCGCCCCCGGCTCCTCTACCACGCTGAAGGTGACGCTCGGCCCCAAGGCCAAACAGGCCCTCGAGAGCGCCGGGAAGCTGAAAGCCCGGGTCAGCGGCACCGGGATCCAGGCCGGGGTCGTGCGGCTAAAGGCCTAGGCAAAGTGGAGCTGGCCGCGAGAAGCAACCCGCTCGGCGAGCGCTTTGCCGCCTCGCCCCGCCTCGCCTGCCAAGCGCTCGAAAGGGCGCTCGGGGAAGGCGACCTCGAGGCGGCCGAAGCCTGCTTCGCTCCCGACGCCTGCTTGATCGCCCCAGACGGCACCGCCGTGCACGGCGCCGGGGCGATCCGCGCTTGCCTCGCCCGCCTGATCGAGAGCGGCGGAGAGGTCGCGATCGAGCTCTCCGGCGTCCACGCCGCCGGCGACATCGCCCTCGCCCACGAGCGCTGGAGCGTTCGCTCCGAGGAGACGGGCCACTCGGCCTTCGCCCAGGCTCCCCACCCAACCCTCGTCTTGCGCCGCATCGGGGCGGAGTGGAAGCTGGCGATCGCCGCCCCCTGGGGCTGGGCCCCGGCGCCGCCGTTGGAAGCGGTCAGTGCGCCATATTGATCCTTGCATCAACCGATCGGCTCAACGAATCGCGCCTTATCCTTAATAGGCATGACCACGCGTTTCGACGATCCACTCGCCACCGCCATGCTTTCCGAGCGCGAGCGGCGTGTTCTGCGGCGCCTCCTCGATCTTCTTCGCTCGGAACTCGGCAGCGACCTGCTCGCCGTCTGGCTCTACGGCTCTCGCGCCCGCGGCGAGGCCGACCCTGACGAGACGCACCACGACCGTCGCTCGGATATCGACCTGATCGCGATTCTCAGCGCCTCGCGGGACGTCAATGCGTTTAAGTGGGAGTTCACGCCGAAGCTGATCGAGCTGGTGGAAGCAGAGGGCGACAGTCCGCCCTACTACTCGCTTCACATGTATGACGCCGATCGGCTTCGGGATCGCCGTCGGATCCGGTCCTTCTTCTTCCAGGAGGTCGATCGCGACAAGATCGTCCTCGCCGGCGGCAGGCTGGACAGCGCCGAGTTCCGATGAGCCCCCGTTCCCATGAGTTCATGGAGCAGGCTCGCGACCGCGCCAAGCTGGCACAGGAGGCTCTCGCGTCCGGGCATCGCGAGGGAGCCGTCAGCGCCGCCTACTACGCGATGCTCTACGCCGCCCGCGCTGCCCTCTCCGAGCATGACGAATACGCCCGCCGCCACGGCGGCGCCTGGGGTCTGTTTCACCGACGCTTCGTAGCCACTGGCGCCTTCGACCAGCATCTGCATGCCCTTGCCCAGCAGGCGCAAGAGGCCCGCGAGGCAGGCGACTACGAAGCGATCGCTCCTGATCCCGGCGAAGCCAAACGCTACGTCGAAGGCGCCGCCGACTTCGTCGCTGCCGTCGAGAAGATGCTGGAGGTCTCGTAGTCCCTCGATCTGCCTTTTTTAGATCGCTCTGTGGCCAGCCTCTGCCTATCGCGTATTTGCGTCGTTTCCCTTTACGGGCCCCGCTCTACTGCCCCTGAGCCGTAAACGACAGCGCCCCGACCGCCTCGCCGGCTTTGAAGGGTTCTTTGCCGGGGGCGAAGGCTTCGTTCAAGGTTTTGGCCGTCTGGGCTTGGAGCGCCAGCGGTGCGCCGGAGACGGAGATCGTCCGCGCATTGGGGTCCGAGGAGACCGCCGAAGCGCCGAGGTCGAAGACTCCGATTCGGCCCAGCTTGCCCGGGAAGGCAGGGGTCGGCTCGACGTCGACTTCGGCGCTGTCGACCTTTGCTGCGATGTCGAGCCAGAGTTCGTGCCAGAAGATCTGGCCGCCGCCGAGCTGCAGTAGTTCGACCGAGCCGCCCGTCCTGAAGGTGCTTTCCGAGCCGTTGGGGGCGAGCTGGCCGCCCGGGACGATCGGGAAGGTGAAGGTCGATTTCTGGTGTTCGGCCGGGAAGATCGGGTTGAGCGAGACGAAGAGGCCGTCCAGCTTGGCGACAAAGGCCGGGTCGAAGACGAGCGTGGCGCGGCCCTGTTCGAGGATCGTGACCAACCGGGGCTGGGCGTTCGAGCTCAGCGTGCCGAACGGCTGCCCCTCGGCGAAGGGGATTCTCGGCCGCAGCTTCTTGTTGAGCCGGGTGGCGACCTTGGCCGTCAGCTTCAGGGCCTTGGCGGAGAAGGCGGTGCCGAAGCCTTCGCGCTTGGAGGAGAGCTTCGAGGAAGTGGCGATCTTGAGCTGGGAGCCGCCGACCTTTGCGATCAGCGGAGAGTGCTTGGTTTTCAGCACGATTTTGCGCAGCGGCACGTGCTTGCGGTCGTTCTGGAAGAGGAGCGTGCCTTCTTGATCGATCTCGCCCTGGCCGATCGTCGGGTCCATGTTGCCGTCGACGACCGGGAGGGCGAACGCCTTGCCCTTGCCTTTAGCGCCGGCGGAGGCGGTGAGGACGATCCCGTCGGCCTTGAGGAAGGAGACGAAGCGCTTGTCGAGGGTGAGCTTGGTCGTGCCGGAGCCCAGGGGGTCGTAGGTGGCCTGGGCGGCGGGCGCGATCGCCAACAGGGCCAGTGCGGCCAGGGCGGTTGCTGCGGCGGTCTGCCTTCTCATCTCGTCCTCCGTCTCTATTACTTGACTGCGCAGGTCTTGTTCACGGTTGCGCCCATCGGCTTTCGCCCGGCGAAGGAGAATTCGGCGTAGGCGAGCGGGAAGTTGGCGCGCGGCGAGCTGCCGGGGGCCGGGCAGCCGGCATTGAAGTAGGAGAGCTCACTGCCCCGATAGCGGTATTTGCGCCGCAGGGTGAGCTTGATCCGGTCCAGGTAGCCCCAGGAGCCGAGGGCCTGCGGGAGCGAGGCCTTCAGCTCTGTGCCGTAGGGGCCCTTGGAGATGTGCGCGATCGAGAAGGGGATGACGAAGGAGGAGGCAAAGGGATGGGTGGTGTAGATGTGGGTGAGGATCACCGGGTGCCCGTTTTCGCGGCCGTTGAAGATCAGCAGGCGTCCCTGGGTTGGGTAGGCGCCCTGGTCGGGCAGGACGATGTTGGCCCAGAACTGGCCCGAGCCGATCAGGGCGTCGCCGCAGTTGTCGAGCGCCCTTTCCGTCGAGGCCGGCTGCACTTCGGGGATTTGGCAGGCGGGCAGGCCCCTCGACTGCAGCAGGCCGTGCTTGTTGACGTCGATCTTGAGGCGCTGCAACTGCGGGGGGATGCCGCCGGTGGAGCTCTGCAGGTGCCCGGCGACGAAGACGGCGATCGGGGCGGTGCCCTTGCGGGGCAGCTTGTAGGGCTTGATCTGGGAGAGGACGGTTATGCGCAAGCCGCCCTGCTGGACCGTGGCGGCGGTCGCCACCGCGGCGGCGAGAAGCAGTGCCATTGCGAGGACGGCCCATCCGAGGCGCCGTCGTGTTGGCCTCGGAAATACAGAGCTTGGAGATGCCTTGAGCACCGCCTTCACCGGTTTCCCTGGCCTTGACTTCGTTCCCACACCCCGACAACACATTACAGACAAGGAAGTTTTCAGCCTGCGCCCCAAGCGAAAACTAATCGCGCAAGCTCCCGGCGCGTTTTCGAACGAACTTCGCTACCGACGAATCCTCGGCGGTCGCGCTCGACGCTATGGCGGCGAGGACCGCGTCGATCGTGGTTTGGGCAACCTCTTCCACCCGGTCGCCGGGATGCCGCCAAAGCAGGGCCTCCCGGCGTATGTCCTTCAGGGTCACGTCGCCCAGTGCGACCTGGCCGCCGATCGACATCGCCGCGTCGGTGCGGAGCTTTGGCCACAGGGCCGTCGGCACGGTGTCATAGAGCGGGGCGAGCCGAACCTCATCGGGGGTTGGATGCAGGAGCGCAAGGTTCTTGCCGTGCGCGTCGGCATTCCCGATCAGCACCGTGAAGACCAAGATTGCCACCAGGCGGTCCAGCTCTGCAGGCGGGTCTTTCGCGTAGCTATCGAGCAACGCCGCGGCCTGTTTGAAGGTCGGTCCTCCGGCCGACTCGTACTTTGCGCGCCTGCCGTTGGCGTCAGGGTCGATTGCGAGCGCCTGGCACAGGTCCTCCTGGTGGATCCGCCGTATTCCGCCGGCCTCTTCGCGCCGGTCGAAGCGGGAGACGATCAAGCATCGCGTGTCGCCGAACGCCTCTCGTCGCGCCTCGACGCTCGTCAGCCCCGCGGCACGTGCCAGCTCGAGGCAGTCCACCTCGACGTCGATCAGCCCCGGCCTGCGAGCGTCGTCGACCTTGAGGATGTGGGTCGAAGGCCTGCCGCGAAGCGGCCGCCCCCACCTGCCGTTGCCCAGGTCGACCAGCAGGAGCTTGTCCTGAAGGCCGGCGAGCGACAGCTCGCTGTCATCGCCTGCGCCGAGAGGGTGCTCGTCGAGATCGTCGAGCGCCGCCTCCAGGGTTTCGGAGGTGTAGGGCTCGACCCCGAAGCGCCCCTCGTCCGGGTCGTCCCTGCCGATCACGAGGGCGCCGGCGACGTCTCTGCCGTAGCGCTCGAGAAGCCCGAAGGTGTCGCGTGTCGCCAGGCCGGCTCGATCGGCCAGCGCCTGCAGCGCGCGTCCCTCGGGGAGCAGGCCCCTACAGAACGCCATGGCCTCCCGACGCCGCGTGCCGAGGGGGAGGCCGCAGGAGATGATGGGGCTGTTCCGGGGCCAGCGGTCCAGCGCCTCGGCGGTGTACTGGCAGCCGATCGAGCCGTTCGCGCGCCGGGTCAGCTCCGCGATCCGGACTCCGTCGAGCCAGACGCCGAGGCTCTCAGCGCTCGTCATCGGCGCCTGGAATCGACACGGTGATCGTCGCGCCCATTCGGCGCAGGGCGCGCAACGTTCGCTCTAGCACCAGCTGGGAGGCCCCCGCCTCCAGCCGGGCGAGATAGCCACGATCGATTTCGGCCTGCTTGGCGAGACCCTCCTGCGTCAGTCCCCTCGCGACCCGTACTCCGGCGATCGCGCGACCGACGTCGGTCGCATTGTGGATGGACCAGGTGCGCGGAGCAGCCGGGCCTGTTGGCTTGATCTGTTCTGTATGCATATTCAAACTTTAGCAAGGATGCCTTTGGATGTGCGTATATTCATACAAAGACAGCGTCTCTTGCCCTTAGCCGATTGGCTTGTCGCCTAAGCTCTGTGCCCATGGCCCTGAGTCCGCGCGAAGAGGAGGCAGCTGCGATCGCCGCTGCGATCGAGCAATTTGTCTCGGAGACGGCGTTGTCTGCGGGCGACGAGGGGGAGACGATCGGCCCGTGGCAGCGGGCCGCGCTGATCGAGGGGGTCGGCGCTAAGGGCACTGTCGTGGACTCAGAAGGAGGAGAGAGATGGCTGTCGTGAAGATCATCGAGCTGGTCGGAAGCTCGAAAACGTCGACCGACGATGCTGCGCGCCAGGCCTTGGGCCAGGCGCAGGGCACGCTGCGGAACATCCGGGCGGTCGACATCGTTTCTACTGGGATCCGGGGGGAGAATCTGGATGAGTACCGCGCTCATGTGCGGGTGGCGTTCTTGATCGAGGGGACTGAGATCGACTAGGTGTACACCATTGCTATCACGTATTCGTTATAATTGAGGGGTGACCGCTGGACATTTGATTCGTGAGACCCGTCGGCGTCACGGCCTCAGCCAGGTGCGTTTGGCTCGACGTGTGGGGACCAAGCAGTCGGCAATCAGCAGGCTGGAGGCCGACGAGGTCTCCCCCAGCGTCGAGACTTTGGCGCTGCTGATGCGGGCCATGGGGGAGCGTCTTGAGCTTGCCGCTGTCCCCCTGGAGCGCGACTACGACTCGGCTCATCGGCGGGTTGCCGCGACTCGCTCTCCCGCCGAGCGCCTCGCCCTCGGTATCTCCTGGAACAGCATGGCGGCTCGCTTGGCACATGCCGGGAGAGAGGCCCGTGATGGAGGCTGATGTTCCTCTCGATGCCGAGCGCATCTTCCGTGCGCTAGCCGAGCACGAGGTGGACTATGTGCTGATCGGGGGGCTCGCGGTGCAGACTCACGGGCATGTGCGCACGACGATCGACGCCGATCTGATCCCAGCGCCCGAGCCGGCCAACCTGAGGCGTCTCGCGGCCGCCCTGCGCTCGCTAGATGCCCGTGTACTCAACCCGGGGGATGAGGACATTCCGATCGACGCGAAGATGTTGCCGCGAGCGACGATCTGGCAGTTCGCCACGCGCGATGGCGGGGTCGACGTGATGCACGAGGTGCCCGGCGGCCGCCCCTACTCCGAGTTGAGCGAGCGTGCTCTCCACGTCCGACTTGGCGACATCGACGTTCCTGTCGTCGACCTGGACGACCTGATTCAGATGAAGCTCGCGCGTGGCCGTCCCACCGACCTCGCCGACGTCGCCGCCTTGACGGACCCTGTCTCCACTGACCCAGAGCAGTAGGCGACAGAGACCTCCCGCCCTCCCTTCGACCGTGTCTATTAGATTCAGGTCGATGAGTGACGGGCCACCCACTGTTTCTCGCGCGGAAGCTCAAAAGCTTGTTGCCGAGGGGGCGCAGCTTTTCGATGTGCGGGCCGATCATGAGTGGGAGATGGGACGGATCGAGGGTGCGACCCACTTGCCGCTGGCTGAGTTGGCTGAGCGGGCTGGGGAGATCGACAAGGATCGGCCGGTCGTGCTCTATTGCCGGGGTGGCAATCGATCCACCATGGCTACCGAGGCTTTGGTCGCCGAGGGCTTCGACGCCCGGAAGCTGAGCGAGGGGATCGTGGGGTGGTCCGAGGAGGGCTTGCCGCTCGAGCCGGAGGACGGCAGCGTTGCCGAGTCGGGCGAAGCTGCGTCGATCCTCCACGCCCAAAAGCGCCTGCCCCCAAGCTAAATACCCTAATCCCTGTCAGGTTTTGCTATTTTCCAGGTTGTGGAGGTAGCCGTAGACCAGCAGAAGGAGCAAAAGGGCAAGGGCCGCACCGGCACCTTGGAGAACCCTGAGGTCTACGAGAACGTCCCGGGCAACGTGATCCCGATCATCGAGCGCGAGTTCGACGACTTCGACAACGAAGCCGAGGAGTTCCTCGCCGGCAAGATCGTCGAAGAGGAGTTCATCGGCTTCCGGCTCAAACAGGGCGTCTATGGCCAGCGCCAGCCCGACGTGCAGATGGTGCGGGTGAAGCTCCCCTTCGGCGGCGTCACGCCGGAGCAGATGGAGGCCTTCGCCGACGTGGTCGAGAAGTGGGCGCCGCTCGACAAGGGCCACATCACGACCCGGCAGAACATCCAGATCCACCACGTCCCGCTGCGCGACATGGAGTCGCTGATCCGCGAAATCTCAGGCGTAGGCCTCTCCTCCCGCGAGGGTTGCGGCAACACGGTCCGCAACGTCACCGGCGATCCCTGGGCCGGCGTCGCGCCCGACGAGATCTTCGACCCGACGCCCTACGCCGGCGCCTACGTCCGCTACTTCGTCCGCCACCCGACGACGCAGCTGATGCCGCGCAAGATCAAGACCGCCTTCACCGGCTCCGACGAGGACCGCGCGATTACCGGCATCCACGACGTCGCCTTCATCTCGCGCGAACGCGACGGGGTGCGGGGCTTCGAGATCAGGGTCGGCGGCGGCACCTCGATCATGGCCCGCGTCGCGCCTACGCTCTACGACTTCGTCGAGGCCGACAACGGCGACTACCTCAAGGTCTCCGAGGCCGTGCTGCGCATCTTCGACCGCCAGGAGTGGCTGCGCGCCAACCGCGCCCGCGCCCGGATCAAGGTGCTGATCGACAAGATCGGCATCGAGGCCTTCCGCGAGCAGGTCGACGAGGAGCTCGAGGGCGACTGGGTCGCCGGAAGGGACTTCGACGCCGAGCTGATCGAGCGGCTGCGCTTCGACGACGACGAGGAGGCGAACGCCCCCGCGGTACCGCCGGCCGCCGCCTCGCCCAACGGCGACCGCACCGAGTTCGACCGCTTCGTCGAAGGCAACGTCCAGGCCCAGCGCCAGGAGGGCTTCTCCGCGGTCGAGGTGAAGATCTACCGCGGCGACCTGACCCCGGAGCAGTTCCGCGGCCTGGCCGCGATCATGCGCGAGTACACCGGTGGCTACGCGCGCAGCACCGTGCAGCAGAACCTGGTCCTGCGCTGGGTCCGCGACGAGGCGCTCTACGACGTCTGGCAGCGGCTGGGCGAGCTCGGCCTCGCCGAGGCCGGCGCCCGTGAGATCACCGACGTGGTCAGCTGCCCCGGCACCGACAGCTGCAAGATGGGCATCACCAGCTCGATGGGCCTCAACCAGGCGATCAAGGAGCGGCTCGAGGCGATGGAGATCGCCGACGCTCTGACCCGCAAGATCCACGTCAAGATGAGCGGCTGCCCCAACGGCTGCAGCCAGCATCACATCGCCAACATCGGCTTCTACGGCGCCTCGCTGAAGGTGGGCGGGCGCCAGGTCCCGGCCTACATCCCGCACATCGGCGGCAACTACGAGGGCGGCGAGGTCGTCTTCGGCACGCGGCTGAAGTCCCGCATCCCCGCCAAGCGGGTGCCCGAGGCGGTCGAGCGCTGGGTGCGCCTCTACGAGGCGGAGCGCTCCGGCGCGGGCGAGGAGTTCAACCCCTTCGCCGAGCGGGTCGGCGCCGCGCGCTTCGAAGAAGAGGTCAAGGACCTGACCCTGCCGGCCGAGTTCAGCCTCGAGACGATGCAGCAGTTCATCGACTGGGATCGCTCCAGCCCCTACAAGGTGGAGAGGGGCGAGGGCGAGTGCGCGATATGAACCCGGTTGCCGCTCCGTCCAGCATCTCCGACCCGGAGGCGATCGCTGCCAACCTCGAGGGCCGCTCCGCTGAGCAGGCGATCGAGTGGATGTTCGAGACCTTCGGCGAGAGCCACTACATCGCTTGCTCGTTCCAGAAAACGAGCTCGGTGACCGCCCACCTGGCGAGCAAGGTCAACCCACAGGCGCGCTTCTTCTACCTCGACACCGACGTGCTCTTCCCGGAGACGTACGAGACGCGCGACCGTCTCGCCGCCTCATTGGGGATCGAGTTCGACCGTTTTCACAACATCTCGCTGGAGGAGCAGGCCGCCAAGCACGGCGACGAGCTCTGGAACCGCGATCCCGACGCCTGCTGCGGATTGCGCAAGGTCGAGCCGATGCGCCGGGCGCTCTCTTCCGTAGACTGCTGGCTCGCCGGTGTCCGCCGCGAAGACTCTGCCAGTCGCGCCAAGACCCCGAAGTTCGGCTGGGACAAGCGCTTCGAGCTGTGGAAGCTCAACCCGCTTGCGGACTGGTCCGAGCGCGACGTCTGGAACTACATCCATGAGCACGACCTCCCGTACAACCCGCTCCACGACCACGGCTACCCGTCGATCGGCTGCACCCACTGCACCAAGCCGGTCGGCGAGGGCGGTTCGCCCCGCGAAGGCCGCTGGGCGGGCCTCGAAAAGACCGAGTGCGGGATCAACTAGCGGCGCCTGCGCCTGAGATAGGTACTTCGTAACCCTTCCCCTAACCGATTGGTGAGATTCAACGCATGAGCGAGACGATGACTGAGCTTTCCTTGACACTTTCCGAGCGCCACACGGCCGACTTCGAGATGATCGGCAACGGCGGCTTCGCGCCGCTGACCGGCTTCCAGGGCTCCGCCGACTGGCAGCGCGTCTGCGACGAGATGCGGACCGCCGCCGGCGACTACTGGCCGATCCCGATCACCCTGGCGACCGACCTGCAGTGCGAGGTCGGCGACGTCGTCGCGCTCTCCAGCGACGAAGGCAAGCCGCTGGGCCGGCTCACGGTTGCGGAGGTCTTCGAGCGCGACGTGCGCGAGGAGGCCGAGAAGGTCTACGGCACCACCGACGAGGCGCACCCGGGCGTCGCCGCGATCTACGAGGAGGGCAACCGCTGCATCGCCGGCCCGATCGAGGTCGACGCGCTGCCGGATCACGAGGAGGCGTTCATGCGCCGCTACAAGACGGCGGCGGAGCACAAGGCCGACTTCGAGGCGCGCGGCTGGAAGAAGATCGTCGCTTTCCAGACCCGCAACCCGATCCACCGCGCCCACGAGTACCTGACCAAGGCGGCGCTGGAGACCTGCGACGGGCTCTTCATCCACCCGCTGATCGGCAAGACCAAGGCCGGTGACATCCCCGCCGACGTGCGGATGCGCTGCTACGAGGTGCTGATGGAGAACTACTACCCGAACGACCGGGTGGTGCTGGGCGTGAAGCCGGCGAAGATGCACTACGCCGGCCCGCGCGAGGCGGTCCTGCACGCGATCGTCCGCCGCAACTACGGCGCGACCCACTTCATCGTCGGCCGCGACCACGCCGGTGCCGGCGACTACTACGGCACCTACGACGCGCAGAAGATCTTCGAGACGATCGACATCGACGAGCTCGGGATCGAGCCGCTGATGTTCGAGCACACCTTCTGGTGCAACGAGTGCGAGGGGCTTGCTTCCAACAAGACCTGCCCCCATGACCAAGAGGCGCGCCTCTTCCTCTCCGGAACCAAGGTCCGCGAGATGCTCGGCAACGGCGAAAGGCCGCCGCACGAGTTCTCGCGTGACGAGGTCGCCGACATCCTTATCGACGCTTACAAGGAGGACTGACGAGCATGGCAGGCGAGAAGGGCTTCACCCTCTGGTTCACCGGGCTTTCCGGTGCCGGCAAGACGACCATCTCCGGATTGCTGGAGACGCAGCTGCGCGAGCGCGGCTCGAAGCTGGAGATCCTCGACGGCGACGTCGTGCGCGAAAACCTCTCCAAGGGGCTCGGCTTTTCCAAGGAGGACCGCGACATCAACATCCGGCGGATCGCCTTCGTCGCCGACCTGCTCAGCCGTAACGGCGTGCCGGTGATCACCGCGGCGATCTCCCCCTACGCGGAGATCCGCGACGAGGCGCACGAGCTGATGGGCGACCGCTTCATCGAGGTCTACGTCAAGGCCTCGGTCGACACCTGCGCGGAGCGCGACGTCAAGGGCCTTTACGCGAAGGCGTTCGCGGGCGAGATCAAGGAATTCACCGGCGTGTCGGATCCATACGAGATCCCCGAGAACCCGGCCTGGGTCTGCGACACCGAGAACGAGACGCCCGAGGAGTCGGCGCAGAAGCTTTTGGAGTACCTCGAGTCGCGGGAGCTGATCCCGGCGCCCGCGGTCACGGCTTAGATACGTAGCGGTAGGAGGGGCGGCGACCCCCTCCCCAAACGAGCCGCCGGAGGCGGCTCTTGAGTGTTTGGGGAGGGGGTCGCCGCCCCTCCTTTTCGTTGCCTGGGCGGGCCGGGACCGCGGCCGCCGGGCTTGTGGCGCGTCAGCTTGGGGGTTCCGGTGCGCCTTATCCCCGATATACGGGGATAAGGCGCACCGGAACGGCTTTTGGGGGCGCAACTTGTGGTGGGAGACGAGTTTGTTCCTATGATGCGGGCTATGAGGTGGGGGTTGATTGCGGTTGTGCTGGTTGTCATGCTTGCCTTTCCGGCTGGCGCGGGGGCTGTGCAGGGGTATAAGGCCGAATGCGAAACGGCGTTTTGCGGTGGGGTGTCGGAAGACGGGTCGCGGGCGGTCTTTCCCTTCTATGAAGAATTGACCCAGGGGGCCGGGCGGGCGCAGGTCTATGAGCGGGTCGGTGGGGTGACTCGGGCGCTGGTTCCGTATCCCGACGATCCGCCGGAACGGACCTACGTGGGGCTGGTGGGGCTGTCGGCCGATGCTCGTCACGCTTTCGTTTCGACAAACCTCTCGCTCGTTCCAGATGATCGCGATGGGGGTGGGACGGACGTCTACGACATCTTTGGCGGAGTTCCGTCGTTGCTCTCGACCGGGCCGCTCGATACCCAGGCCGAACCCGGATTCGGGCCGATGTCGCTGCCGATGTTCTTCATGGGCGCCTCGGCGGACGGCACGAGGGTGTTCATGGATTCGCTCTTCGAGGGGCTCGTGCCGGAGGACACCGACCGCTGCGTCGACGTCTACGAACGGTTCGGCGGCCAGACCCGGCTGATCTCCACAGGCCCGACAGCGACGCCGAGCTTCCCCGAGGGGAACTGCGACATGGCCAGCTACGACGGGCTCTCCAGAGACGGCAGCCATGTCTTCTTCAAAACCGGCGATCACCTGATCGCGGAGGACGAAGGCGGCACGGACATCTACCAGCGGGCCGGCGACGCGCTCATGGTGCTGACGACCTATCCGGAGGTCGAGCGCAACTGCGTCGACGTTCCGTGGTTCGGCGACGCCTCCGCCGATGGGACGGTCGTCCTCTTCTCCACCAACATCCCGATCCTCGCTGAGGACCAGGACTCGACCTACGATGTCTACAAGCGTCTCCCCGATGGGAGCTACTCGCTGGTCTCGCGGGGCACCGAAGGCGGTATCGGGCCGTGCGGCTTCAACGGCGACAAACCGGTCGCCCTCTCAGTCGACGGCCGAACGTCGATCTTCGCGACCCTCGCTTCGCTCAGTCCCGAGGACAGGGACTCCTCGGCCGACCTCTACAGCACCGACGACAGCGGCGCGATGTCGCTGGTGACCACAGGCCCGACCGACACGAGCCCCGACGAACAGACCTACGTGCCTCCCGCCTGGCCGGCCGATGTCTCCGACGACGCCAGCCACGTCGCCTTCGAGTCCCGCCAGCCGCTCGTCTCCACCGACACCGACGACTCGGTCGACGTCTACCTGCGGGCAGGCGGCCACACCCAGCTGATCTCGACCGGCCCGCTCGGCGGCAACGCGAGCACCAGGGCCGACCTGCTCAGCATCTCCGGCGACGGCCAGACGATCGCCTTCGCGACCAAAGAGCAGCTGACCGCGGAAGACACCGATCACAAGATGGATTTCTACGTCAGCCGTGTAGGCCAGGTGACCCGCCCGGGCTCAGCCTCGACCTCGGCCAGGCGAGCCAAGCGCCACACGGTCCTGATTTCAGCCGAGTCGATCCCCCCGCGGATGCGGATCTCCGGTCGTGCCAAGCTCCTGTTCTCCGGCGAGATCGCTCTCGGCATTAGCTGCCCCAAGGCCGAGAAGAGCGGTCCCTGCCACGGCAAGCTGAAGCTCGCACGCGCCCGCCACGCCAAGTCCCTTGGAGTCGCGAGCTTCCGAATCGCGCCCGGTAAGCGCAAGCGGATCCAAATAAGCCTCCGCCGCTCGCTACCGATGTCGGCCCCCAGATCTCTCTTCGCCCGCGTGCGTGGTGTAGACCGCCTAGGCAACAGCGCCATCGCAGCTCGCCGAGTAACGCTCGCCCCCCGCTGAGGCCCGGAACGTGTTGGAGGAGGGTCGGTGCCCCTTCCCCGGACACTCAAGAGCGGCTCCCGCCGCTCGTCCGGGGAAGGGGTGCCAACCCTCCCCAGACCAATGCGCTCCGGGACTAAGGCCTCTCGGGGACTCGGGGCTCGCCCAGGCCGTAGGTGTCGTAGTCCCCGAACTTCGAAAACGTCTTGTGCGTCGGCCCGTGGTAGTCGGACGAGCCCGTCGGGGCTAGATCTAGCTCCTCACAGAGTCGCAGCAGGTGTTCCGTTTGTTCCCTGGAGTGGGTCGGGTAGAAGGTCTCCACGCCGTCGGCGCCGAGGGAGCGGATCAGGTCCTCGACCTCGGTTGGGTCTGAGATGTCCCAGTAGGGGTGGGCGATTACGGCCACCCCGCCGGACTCCCGAATGATCTCGATTGCCTGTTCAGCGGTGGGCCAGCGGCGCGCTACGAAGGCCTTGGCGCCGGGCACCAGGTACTCCTCGAAGAAGGGCCCGAGGTCGCCGGCCGCGCCCGCGGCGCGGGCGATGTGGGGGCGGCCGATCGAAAGCGCGTCGCCGGCCTCGCGCACGGCGTCCTCGAGGTGCAGGTCAAAGCCCTCGCCGCGCAGCTTCTCGACGATCTCCCCAGCGCGCGTTACCCGCTCATGCTGGGCCCGCTCGCAGGCAGGCGCGATCTTCCCCAGGTCGACCCAGTACCCGCAGACATGCAGGTCTTCGGCGTACTCGTGCACGCACGACATCTCGATCGCCGGCACCAACTCGATCCCCAGCCGCTCGGCCGTCTCGGCAGCCTCCGCAACCCCAGCAATCGCATCGTGATCGCTCAGCGCCAGCGTCGTAACCCCAGCCTTCGCAGCTTCCTCCACGACCCCAGCCGGCGCCAGCTGCCCGTCGGACACAGTCGAATGCGATTGAAGCTCGATCAACACAGGGTCGGACAAGCTAAAGCACCCCATCCGACATTGACCCCACCCTGGTGTGGTCAATGTCGGATGCGCGCAGGCCTGCTCCGAAAGCTCAGCCGGAGGGCCATGGCGGCGGCGCAGTCTCGTCCTGGGACTTACGGGGTTTGGGGGAAGCCCGCCGGTCATCGAGGGAGACGGGGATGCCCCTGGACTGGCGGATACTCAAAATCGCGCGCTAATTAGGGCGCGATTTGTCAGGCCAGGGGCATCCCGTCTCCCTCACCACCTCGGCCAGGGGCATCCCCGTCACCCCACCCCGCCCATGAATAGACTGCGCCGCCGTGTTCCAGAAGGTGCTGATAGCCAACAGGGGCGAGATCGCGATCCGCGTCGCCCGCACGCTCAAGGAGATGGGCATCGGCTCGGTCGCCGTCTACTCCGAGATCGACCGCGATGCGCCGCACGTGCGCGAGGCCGACGAGGCCTTCTTGATCGGCCCCGCAGTGCCGGCCGAGAGCTACCTGAACATCGCCAAGATCATCGATACGGCCAGGGAGGCCGGCGCCGAGGCGATCCACCCCGGCTACGGCTTCCTCGCCGAGAACGCCGACTTCGCCCGTGCCTGCGCCGAGGCCGGGATCGTCTTCATCGGCCCGCCGCCCGAGGCGATCGACGCGATGGGCTCGAAGACCAAGGCACGCGAGATCATGGCCGAGGCGGGAGTGCCGATCGTCCCCGGCGCGACCGAGGCCGCGGCTGACGTCGCGGCGGCTCGGGTGCAGGCCGAGGAAGCCGGCTACCCGGTCGCCTGCAAGGCCGCGGGCGGCGGCGGCGGCAAGGGCTTCCGCGTCGCGATGACGCCCGACGATCTGGAGGAGGCCTTCGAGGGCTCGGCCCGTGAAGGCGAGAAGTTCTTCTCCGACTCGCGCGTCTACGTCGAGCGCTACCTCGAGGACCCGCGCCACGTCGAGGTCCAGGTTCTCGCCGACGGGCACGGCAACGTGATCCACCTCGGCGAGCGCGACTGCTCGGTCCAGCGCCGCCACCAGAAGGTGATCGAGGAGGCCCCCGGTCCCCACGTCGACGCCGAGATGCGCGAGCGGATCGGCAAGATCGCCACCGACGCGGCCGCCGCGGTCGGCTACCGCGGCGCCGGCACGGTCGAGGGGATGCAGGTCGGCGAGGAGTACTTCTTCCTCGAGATGAACACCCGGGTGCAGGTCGAGCACTGCGTGACCGAGATGGTCAGCGGGATCGACATCGTCCGCGAGCAGATCCTCGTCGCCGCCGGCGAGCCGCTCTCGGTTGCCCAGGAGGACGTGCAGCTGCGCGGCTGGGCTATCGAGTGCCGGATCAACGCCGAGGCCGCGCACAAGAAATTCGCCCCCGCGCCCGGCGCGATCACCACCTACCGCGAGCCTGCGGGCCCCGGCGTGCGTGTCGACTCCGGGGTCGAGGCCGGCTCCGAGGTGACGCCGATGTACGACCCGATGGTGGCCAAGCTGATCGTCTGGGACGTCGACCGCGAGCACGCGACACGGCGGATGCTGCGGGCGCTGGACGAGTACGAGATCGGCGGCCTGACCACCCTCATCTCCTTCCACAAGGCCCTGCTTGCCACCGAGCAGTGGGTGAGCGGCGAGACCTGCCGCGACCTGATGGAAGACCGCGAGTGGCTGAAGACGACCGCGCCTGAGACGGTCGAGCCCCCGGCCGCGGCGGAGGAGGGCGCCGAGGTCGTGACCCGCGACTACAAGGTCGAGGTCTCCGGCAAGCTCTTCGACGTCAAGGTGATCGGCGAGGCGGTAGCCGGCAGCGCAGCACCGGCCGCGGGCGGCAAGAAGCCACCGAAGCGCGAGCGCAAGGCGGCCGGCGCCGGCGCCGCCTCCAGCGAGTCGCTCCCTTCTCCCCTGCAGGGCACCGTACTCAAGGTCGCGGTAGAGCAGGGCGCCGAGGTAGCCGAGGGAGACCTGATCTGCGTAATAGAGGCGATGAAGATGGAGAACGAGATAGTCGCCCACCGCTCCGGCAAGGTCACCACCCTCAACGTCGCCGAGGGCGCAGCCGTCTCCTCAGGCGACGTACTAGCCGTCATCGAGTAGAAGCCCCGCCAGCACATCCCTCGCGTAGCCCGAGTAGGCGCCTCTCGGGTGGGTGGCGCCGAATGGGGGGACCACCCCGAGGAAGCTTTAGCTACCGGAGGGGTGGTCCCCCCATTCGGTGACAGGACCCGCCCGCCGCCCGCCTATCGTCCCTGCCGCTGTTTTTCCCGCTGTTCCTTCTTTTTCTGGCGGATCACCTGTTGGCGTTCCTTGCGGGTCAATGGGATTTCGGAAGCTTCTTCGCGGCACGTACGACCCACGCAGTCCTCGAGCCGGTTCAGCAGTTCGTGGTGGAGGAAGTTGCGGACGGGGAAGTAGTTGGGGATGCGGACGATGTTGTTGAGCTCGTTGGGGTCCTTTTCGAGGTCGTAGAGCTCCTTCTCTCCGTCCGGCCAGGCGATGTACTTGTAGGGGCCGAGGCGGAGCCCCTCGTAGTCCTTCGGGGGGGCGAGGAGCGAGGCGCTGGCACCGGGTCGCCCACGGGCCGTGTTTCGACTGCTCTGGTCGCCGGGTTCGGCGATCGCCCCCTGTTCCTCGACATCGGAGGATTCGACGAAGGACTCGAAGAGGTACGGGCGCAGCGTGCGCAGGTTGGGATCGCGCATGAACGGCACCATCGAACGGCCGTCGATGCTCTTGTCGGCTTCCGCTTCGGCCAGTTCGAGCACGGTCGGGGCGATGTCGATGTTGCCCACCAGCTCGTTGGATTCGGTGCCGGGGCGGATATGCGGCCCGCGAATCAGGAAGGGGAGGTGGGTGGACGGCTCGTAGGCGAGGAACTTGCCGCCGATCAGGCGGTGCTCGCCGAAGAAGAAGCCGTTGTCTGAGGTGAAGATGACGTAGGTGTTACGCAGGCGGTGCAGCGAGCCCAGGGTGTCGATCAGCTGCTTGACGCCGTCGTCGATCGAGCGCAGCGACTCGAGCGCCTTGTCGTAGTAGACGCGGTAGGTGTGGATGTCGCTGAGCGAGAGGTAAGGCGCTTCGCGGATGAAGCGCGGCTTGTCGCCGACGTTGCCCTCGTCGAAGCCTTCGGAGCGGCTGTGGGGGAACGGTGCCCCCCTGAACCATTCGTTGTGGCGCGGGGCCGGCTCCGGCCCGGCGGGGTGGCGGAAGTCGCCGTGTGGAGCGGTGTAGTCGAGCTGGAGGTAGAAGGGCTGTTCCGGCGAGGTTCCCTGTATCTCCGCGGTGGCGATGTTTGTCAGCGCGTCGGTCTCGTAGTAGCAGGGGAGGCCGTTCGTCGGGGCGAAGGGGCAGCCGATGTCGTCGCGGGCGCCGTATTCGCGGGTTTCCCAGCTGCCCGAGTCTCCGAAGGGCCCGTCGATCTGACCGTTGTCGTTGAGCGAGTAGCCGTAGTAGTAGTGGGTGGTGTCGGCTTTCTCCACCGTGTGCCAGGCGCTCCAGCCGGGCGGGACGGTGGTCCCGTTGTCATACGGTTCGTCGCCGTAGCCGTTGAGGAACTTGCCGACGTGGATCGTGCGGTAGCCGGCGTCCTGCAGCCAGACCGCCAGGTTGTGCTGGTAGGCGGCCCGGAAGGAGAAGCCGAAGTAGCCGCCGTTGGGCTGGACGTTGCCTTTGACGCCGTTGTTGTGCGAGTAGCGGCCGGTGAGCAGGCTGACCCGCGACGGGCAGCAGAGCGGGTAGGAGACGTAGTAGTTGTTGAACGTCTCGCCGCGCTTGGCGATCAGGTTGAGCGTGTTCGGCATCGCTTGCAGCCGCGGCTGGCCGAAGCCGGCGTAGAGCTCGCCGAGCGTCTGATCGTCGGTCTGGATGACGACGAAGCTGGGACGGTTGGGAGCGGCCGCAGCAGCGGGGCGATCGCCTGAGGTGGCGAGCAAGCAGAGCAGCGCGAGAAGCCCGGTCGCAACGACGAGCTTGGCGCAGCGCGCCCTGTTTTGTGACAGGCGATACATGAGTGGGTTGGCGGGTGCCGACCTACAGGTCGAAACAGCGATACCCGCTGAAGTTGCGAAACGCTAGAGGTAGCTCAGGACGCGCCGAGCTTTTTGACGGCGTCGCGGAACGTTTTCACCGTGGCGCTGGGGGCTTTGCGGCCCTCGAGTTTCTCGCCGTGGCGGTTGACCCAGATCACGGGGACCTTCATTTTCAGCAGCGGGGCGACGTCGTTGTCGTAGCTGCAGCCGATGTGGACCCAGCCTTTCTTGCCGCCCATCCGTCGCGCCGCCTCTTTGAAGTGCACCGGGTCGGGCTTGTAGCTGCGCACCTGCTGGGCGGTGACGACGAGGTCGAGTTCGGTGCGCAGGTGGCGCCGCGAGATGCCGAGCAGTTTGTCGTCGATATTGGAGACGATGCCGATTTCATAGCGTTTGCCGAGCCGGTCCATCGCCGCGTTGGCCTCGCGGAAGGGCAGCCAGTAGGCAACGCTGTTGGGCAGGAACTGGGCGCGTGAGGGCTCGACCTCCCAGCCCAGCTCGCCGGCAACCTTGACGATCGTGCGGCGCAGCACCTCGGCGTAGAGCTCGTAGGAGCCGGCCATGATTTCTGCCTGGACTTCCATGAAGCGGGCCAGGAAGGGGGCCTCCTCGAAGCTGAAGCCGTCTTTCTCCGCCTCTTTCCGGCAGGCGTCGATGATGCCTTTCTCCCAGTCGATCAGGGTGCCGTAACAGTCGGTGGTCACCAGTTTGATCGATTTGAGAGGGGGGAGAGGCATAAAGGGAGTTCGCTTCGCGAGCCCCGCAAGTCATCAGATTGCGAGCGGGTCTCGCTTTTGGCTCACGGGGGCGGCGGCGCATTATGCCAATCGCCCAGCAGGCAGGCGTCGCGGCTCTTGAAATGTGGGATAGGCTGCCGCCCGCGCCAAGCGGCGCGCCTCCCCCCATGGACCTCCTCGAGTATCAGGGCAAGCAGCTGTTCGCCAAGCACGGCATCGCCGTGCCGAGTGGCGAGGTCGCGGCCACGGTCGACGACGCGGTCGCCGCCGCCGAGCGGATTGGCTACCCCTGCGCGATCAAGGCTCAGGTGCTGATCGGCGGGCGCGGCAAGGCCGGCGGGATCAAGATCGCCAAGGATGCCGAGGAGGCGCGCGCCTACGCCGACGCGATCCTCGGCATGGACATCGTCGGGCCCCACGGCGAGGGGCCGTTCCGGGTCGACCAAGTCTGGATCGAGGGCGGCTCCGACATCGCTTCCGAGTACTACGCCTCGGTGATCCTCGACCGCGGCGAGAAGAAGCTGCTGGCGATGGTCTCCGCCAAGGGCGGGATGGACATCGAGGCCGTCGCCGCGGAGGATCCCGAGGCGCTGGTCAAGCGTCACATCGATCCGACGCGGCCCTTCGACGCCGCCGCGGCGCGGCCGATCGTCGACGCCGCCGGCCTCGACGAGGACGTGCGCGAGCAGGCCGCCGAGGTGCTGGCAAAGCTGGCCGAGGTGGCGAGCGCCGAGGACGCGAGCCTGATCGAGGTCAACCCGCTGATCGTCACCGCCGGCCGCGAGGTCGTCGCGCTCGACGCCAAGGTGACGATCGACGGCAACGCACTCTTCCGCCACCAGGATCTGGCCGAGATCGCCGACACCGCCGACGACCCGCAGGAGGCGATGGCGAAGGAGAAGGGCCTCACCTACGTCAAGCTCGACGGCAACGTCGGCATCCTCGCCAACGGCGCCGGGCTCTGCATGTCGACGCTGGACGTCGTCGCCCAGGCGGGCGGCGCGCCGGCCAACTTCCTCGACGCGGGCGGCGGCTCCAAGGCGGAGGCGATCGTCGACGCGCTGACCGTGATCGTCTCCGACGAGAAGGTCACCGCGATCCTCTTCAACATCTTCGGCGGCATCACTCGCTGCGACGAGATCGCCAACGGGATCGTCACCGCCTCCGCGCAGATGGACCTGAAGCTGCCGCTGGTCGTGCGCCTCGACGGCACCAACTCCGAGGAGGGGCTGAAGATCCTCGCCGGGGCCGACCTTCCCAACCTGAACCAGGAGACGACGATGCTCGGCGCGGCGCGCCGGGTCGTCGAGCTGGCGGGTGGCGCATGAGCATCATCGTCGGCAACGAGACCAAGCTCGTCGTCTCCGGTTTGACCGGGCGCGAGGGCTCATTCCACGGGCTGCGCAACCGTGCTTACGGGACTGACCTCGTCGCCGGCGTCACTCCCGGCAAGGGTGGCCAGGACGTCGAGGGCGTCCCCGTCTTCGATTCGATCAAGGAATCGGTCGAGGAGGCGGGTGCCAACACCTCGATGATCTTCGTGCCGGCCCGCTTCGCCGCCCCGGCGATCGACGAGGCGATCGAGTCCGGCGTAGAGACGGTGATCGCGATCACCGAGGGGATCCCGGTCCTCGACATGTTGAAGACGTACTGGAAGGCGAAGGAGGCCGGGGTGCGCCTGATCGGGCCGAACTGCCCCGGCGCGCTCTCGCCCGGCAAGGCCAACGTCGGCATCATCCCGGCCCAGTTCTTCGACCCCGGCAAGATCGGCGTCGTCTCCAAGTCGGGCACGCTGACCTACCAGATCGGCAACGAGCTGAAGCAGGCCGGCGAGGGCAACTCCTCGATCGTCGGCATCGGCGGCGACCCGATCGTCGGCTCCGACTTCATCGACATCCTGACGCTCTACGAGGCCGATCCCGAGACCGAGCTGATCGTGATGGTCGGCGAGATCGGCGGCGACGCCGAGGAGCGGGCGGCCGAGTTCATCGCGGCCGAGATCTCCAAGCCCGTGGTCGCCTACATCGCCGGCTTCACCGCGCCGCCCGGGAAGCAGATGGGCCACGCCGGCGCGATCATCTCCGGCTCCTCGGGCACCGCCCAGGCGAAGAAGGACGCGCTCGAAGCAAAGGGCGTGCGGGTCGGCGAAAGCCCGACCGAGACGGCAAAGATCGCCGTCGAAGTGCTGCGCGCGCTCTAGCCGGTCGAGTAGACGGGCTTGGGACGCAGCCGCAGGCCGCGGATGATCGCTTCCATGCCTTTGAAGGAGCCGTAGGGGTTGACGGTTTCGATGAAGAGCTCTTCGGGGGGGAAGCCGGAGGGGCCTGGGAGAGACAAGGGGATGGGGTTGACCGCGATCACCAGGCCGTCGACGTAGACGCGGGCGGTGAAGGCTTGCGGCGCCTCGGTGGGGCAGCGACGGTAGTTCTTTTTGTAGCCGCCGTAGATGGTGGCGTAGCCGCCGGGGACCTCGATCGTCTTCGTCTTCGTGCAGTGCCAACTGGAGATGGCACGGGCTGCCGGAGTGCCCGCGTACTGGGGCCAGGTCGCCTGGGTCCAGGTGTCGAGCCAGATTCGTTCATAGCCGAGGTACAGCAGCGCGCCAGGCGTTTCTTCTTCGGACCCGTCGGAGGAATAGGACCCGTAGAGGCGGTCGTTCGGCAACCCGTTACCGGGTCTGAAGTGGCGTCCCAGCCAGTAGACAGGGGTTTCCAGGGCGGGGTCGTCGAGCCCCACTTCGCCGTCGAACCGTTCGGCGCGCGTGTAGCGAGTCGGCCTACGGATATGAGCCTGCTGTCGCTGCGCAAGCTCGACGGCTGCCTGGTCGTCTTCGGCGAAGGACTGGCCGACTGTCATTACGACGGCCAGCGTGTTGCCCGACCGCCAGACGAGGAACGTGGCGGTCGGGGCGATTTTGCCGTAGATCGAATAGAAGCGGGGCGGATCGTTGATGTGAAACAGCTTGGTCGCCGAGCCGACCTTTTCGGGGACGGCGATCTGTCGCGGCTGGCGGTCGTTCATCAGGCGACCGAGAAGTTCGGGCACGACGTTCCAAGCAGCATCGGCTGCCTCGTCGCTGCCCATGGAGAGCACGCCGGTCCCCACCAGCACGGATCCGGCGGGCTGACCGGGAACCGTGAAGGAGCGGTAATAGGTGCCGACGCAGCCCTTGGGGTGAAAGCGGACCACGAATCTCGCCATCCTCGGCGGGGTGTCGTTCGGATGCGTCAGGGGCAAGCAGAGGATCCTTTCGCCCTGCTCCTCTTGCAATTCGAGGTTGAGATACCCAGGGGGAAGGTCGCTCAGGCGCAGGATCAGCCGGGTCTGGTCGGGGCCGTGGCGTGGGGCTGCGGCCCGGGCGCTGTGCAGCGCGATGGTCGCGACGATCGACGCAAGTGCGACCGCCGCCAGCAGCAGCGCCCGCCTGCGGAAGCCTCCCGAAGCCCCAGCCATCGTTGCGAGTATAGGTGGGGCGTGGTTATGCGATACCGAGCAGTTCCCTGATCTCGGTCGCGAGCCGGTCAGCTTCGCGGTGGATGCGCCGGTGGGTTACGCGGATGGTTCGGTACCCAGCCACCTGGAGGCCCGTGTCCCGAGTGCGATCCCGCTCGAATGCGGCGCGGTGATGGTGGAATTCCCAGCTGTCGAGTTCGACGGCGAGGCGCTGGCGCGGCCAGAGGGCGTCGATCTCGACGCCGAGCACCGTCGTGTTGAACGATGGGGTTGGCAGGTTACGGTCGCGACAGAAGGCCGCGAACTCGTCCTCTAGCGGCGAGCGCGTGATCGTCATGGCCCGCGCCTCGGTCAGCAGGCGTCGGATCGGCCGTAGTGCCCGCCGGCCATATCCCCGCTCGCAGACGCGCTCGACCTCCCGCAGCTCCAGCAGGCCGAGGCGGTCGGCTTCCTCCCAAGCCGATTCGAGGTTCTCGAAGCTCACCACTTCGGCGAAGTCGAACAGCGTGCGGGCCACCGTGGTGATGGGTAGCCCAGCCCGCCTGGTCCGATCCTCCGGGTGGATCCGGCCTCGATGGATGAAAATGCCTTCACGCCGCTGGATTCCCTGGCGTCCGGTCGCGGCCGTGATGTCGATCAGCGGGGACCGGCGTCGTGCCAGCCCCCAAAGCGTGGCCGCGCTGCGATGGCTCAGTAGCGCAGTCTCTCCGTAGGCGAGGACGGCGGCCCATCGACGCCCCGGCTCACTAATGCGCGGATGTCCAACCGCGAAGACCTCCCGATGAACCCGGTGAAGCCAGCCGCCATCGAGCCATTCCTCAAAGGTCCGCACGGGCGCGCCCAATGCGACCAGCTGGCTGCGCCCGATAACACCGTGCTGTCGCTCGGCCAGCCTCGAAATCCTCCATCCCACCCCAGCGTGTCTGAGTTTTCCCACGATATGTCGTGGTTAAGCTCAGACACGCCCTGGGTTCTCCCCCCCTTCGGCGGCAATTCGATGGCCCTCAGGCGTTGCTAGGCTCGCTGGCGATGGCTGGAGACACGATTTCCTTCGCTCGCGGGGCGCCCAGTGCCGACATCCTGCCCAGGGACGCTGTACGGGATGCGGCGGCTGTGGCGCTTGCCGAGGACTGGGAAAAGGCGCTCTCCTATGGGACGGGGATCGGGCATCCGGGGCTCTGCGAGTGGATTGCGGAGCGACACGGGGGGCTTGACGCCTCGCAGGTGATGGTCGCCAACGGGTCGCTGGAGGCGGGGTGGATGCTCTTCGAGCACCTGCTCGAGTCCGGCGACCGGGTCGTGGTCGAGCAGCCGACCTACGACCGCACGCTGCTGATGTTGCAGCGGCTGGGCGTCGAGCTGGTGCCGGTGGCGCTGGAGGACGACGGGCTGGACCTGGCGGGGTTCGAAGCGGCGCTGGCCGAGGGGCCGATCAAGCTCGCCCACGTCATCCCCAACTTCCACAACCCCGCCGGCTGCACGCTCTCTGCCGCGAAGCGGGTGCGGCTGGTCGAGCTCGCCGCAGAGCATGGCTTCTGGATCTTCGAGGACGACCCCTACCGCGAGCTTCCCTTCGAGGGCGAGGCGCTGGAGACGATGCTTTCGATCGATAAGGCTGACCGGGTTGTCCACGCCTCCTCCTTCTCGAAGACGGTCAGCCCCGGCGTGCGGGTCGGCTACCTGGCCGGTCCGGCCGCGGAGATCGCCGCGCTGGCCAAGCGGGCCAACGAGACCTACATCTCGCCGAACATGCTGGCCGAGGCCGTGGTTCTGGAGCTCTGTCGCTCCGGGGGCCTCGACCGCAACATCGAGTTCGTCAAGGGCGCGCTGCGCGACCGCCGCGACGCGCTGGTCGAGGCGCTGCGCGAGCAGATCCCCGAGGCCGAGTTCGTCGTCCCCGGTGGCGGCTACTTCCTCTGGCTCGACCTGGCGGAGGGCACCGACACCACGGTCCTGCTGGCCGAGGCAAAGGGTGAGGGCGTCGCCTTTGTCGCCGGCCCCGACTTCATGATCGACGGCGGCGGCAACAGTCTCCGACTCTCCTTCGCCAGCGTGCCGCCGGAGCGGATCCCCGAGGGGGTCGCCCGTATCTCGCGCGCGCTGGAGCGCGTTCGCGCCGGCTCCCCGGCCTGAAGCTGGACGGAAAATTTGCACTAAAGGCCCGGATTCCGACTAGGATTCCGGGGTCAATCGAGCGGAGGGTGGAGTTGAGATGAAGCTGCGGAGGGTGGATGTCAAGCTGGCGATCCTTGCGATCGCCTCGAGTGCATGCTTCTGGCTGCTCTCCGGCCCGGCGAGCGCGGCGTCGCAGGCTCCGGTTTGTCCCGGGCCTGCTGCAGCCGGCTCGGCTCGCTGCCACGCGCACGTCGTGACCAACGCGAACGGCGCGCCGAAGGCGGTGTCCGCCCCGCAGGGCTACGGCCCCGCTCAGTTCCGCGGCGCCTACGGCCTGCCGGCCACGGCGGCCACCGCGCAGACGATCGCGATCGTCGACGCCTACGACGACCCCAACATCGCCAGCGACCTCAACGCCTACAGCTCCCAGTTCGGGCTTCCGCTCTGCAACACGGCAAACCCCTGCTTCCGCAAGGTGAACCAGAGCGGCAACGCCGGCCCTTATCCGCAAGCTAACAGCGGCTGGGCGCTGGAGATCGCGCTCGACGTCGAGGTGGCGCACGCGGTCTGCCCGAACTGCAAGATCCTCCTCGTCGAGGCGAGCTCGAGCAGCCTCAGCAACCTGGCGGCGGCCGTCAACACAGCGGCGAAACTGGGCGCGACCGAGATCTCCAACAGCTACGGCGGCTCGGAGTACTCCTCCGAGGTGAGCGACACCGCTTACAACCACCCCGGGATCGCCGTCACCGTCGCCTCGGGCGACAACGGCTACGGCTCCTTTGGCTTCCCGGCTGCCTCGCCCAACGTGATCACGGTCGGCGGCACGACGCTGACGCTCGGTGCGGGCAACACCTACGGCAGCGAGAGCGTCTGGAGCGGTGCCGGCAGCGGCTGCAGCCTCTACGTCACGGCTCCCGCCTGGCAGAGCTTCCTCGGTGCCTGCGCCGGCAAGCGCGGCAGCGCCGACGTGGCCGCGGATGCCGCCCCGAGCACGGGCGCGGCCGTCTACGACACGGTCAGGTACCAGGGTCGTTTGGGCTGGTTCCAGGTCGGCGGCACCAGCCTCTCCTCGCCCCTGGTCGCCGCCGTCTACGCGCTTGCGGGCGGACTCCCCGAAAAAACCTCGGCCGCCTCCGGGCTCTACGGCTTCCTGGGGAACTCGACGGTCCTGCATGACGTGACGAGCGGCTCGAACGGGACCTGTTCGACGACCATGTGCAAAGGGGCGGTCGGTTACGACGGGCCGACCGGCGTCGGCACCCCGAAGGGCATCGGCGCCTTCTAGGGCGTCCCCGGTAGCGGCGATCAGAAAGTCGGGGCAGCCCGCGCCAGCTGAGGCGCCGACTACGCTTCCTCAGCGGCCGTAGCGGTCGTTTGAAAGCACCAGCTGCTCGGGGATCGTCGCGCGTGGCGGCGGCGCCGGGTCGGCCCGGACTGAGACCGTCTCGGCGACGCTGCGGGAGACTCGGTGGGAGCCGCCGCCGGAGGCGATCGTCACGCCCTCCTCCCCGGAGCTCTCGACCGTTCCCTCCAGCCCAGGGTGCAACCCCGCGTCCTTGAGGTAGTGCAGCAGCTCCTCGGCCTCGTTCTCGAAGCGCAGCACGTGGACCTTGGCGCCGGGCTCGACGTCGGAGAGGAGGGCGCCCTGCTCGCGCGCGCCCTCGACGATCGGGTGGCCGTGGGGGCAGGTGGTCGCGTCGCCGATCGCGGCCAGCATCCGCTCCTCCAGCACCGGCGACATCGCGTGCTCGATCCGCTCGGCCTCCTCGTGTACCTCGTCCCAAGGGATCCCGAGCACATCGGTGAGGAAGCGCTCGATCATGCGGTGGCGGCGGACGATGTGGCTGGCGTGCTCGCGGCCGGACTCGGTGAATTCGAGCGACTTGTCGGCCTGGCGCTCGACGTAGCCGTCGTCGACGAGGCGGCCGATCATCTCGTGCACGGTCGGGGGCGAGAGTTGCATCGCGCGGGCGATGTTGGCGCCGGTCATCGGCAGTCCGGCCTCTTCCAGCCAGAACATGATCTCCAGGTACTCCTGCTCGGCAACGGTCGCTGTGTCCTGCGACAAGAGGCGCTCCTTCCCCGGGTAGACGTGGTGGACGATCGATACTAGACGCCCGGCAGGCGCGCCTCGCGCGCGGTTCGCGCCTAAGACGGGGATAGGCTCTTGCCGTATGGAGCAGGCGACCGACAGCGACGGCCGACCCGACTGGCGCGGCGCCGACCCCGCGCTGCGTCGCCTCGGGACAAGCGGACTGGCGCCGGACGACGCACCGCGCAAGGACACGCAGCTGGCTACCGAGGCCGGCGCCCGCCGCGAGCTGATCGACGGCATGCGGATCCGCGAGGCGCGCACGATCGCCGACGACCGCGGCACGATCTGCGTCGCCTACGACCCGCGCTGGGGCTTCAGCGACGAGCCGATGGTCTACTCCTATGAGGTGACGATCCGGCCGGGGGCGGTCAAGGGCTGGATCCTCCACGAGACCTACGACGACCGCCTCTTCCTCGCTGCGGGGACGGTGAAGTGGGTGATGTACGACGACCGCGACGGGTCGGCGACCCGCGGCCGGCTGACCGAGCTCTTCTTCGACGAGCACCATCGCAGTCTCGTGCTGATCCCGCGCGGGGTCTGGCATGCGGTGCAGAACGTCGGCGACACCGATTCGCGGATGGTCAATTTCCCCACCGCGCCGTATGACTACGAGAACCCGGACAAGACGCGGTTGCCGCTCGACACAGACCGCATCCCGTACAGCTTCGACCGCTGAGCGAGGTGGGGCCCGCAGCGGCAAGCCTGCGCCGCGTGGCCGGGATCCGGCACGCGGCGCTCAACGCGATCCGGCCCGCGCCCCGGGTCTCCGACCCGCCGTTGGTCAGCGTCGTCACCGCGACCTACAACTGGTCGACGGTCCTGCGCTGGGCGATCCGCTCGGTGCGCGCTCAGCGGTACCCGCGCTGGGAGCTGATCGTCGTCGGGGACGCCTGCACCGACGACTCCGCCGAGGTCGTCGCGTCGTTCGGGGACCCGCGGATCCGCTGGCACAACCGCGACAGCAACGCCGGCAGCCAGTCGCTTCCCAACAACGACGGGATCGCGATGGCGCGGGGCGAGTCGGTCGCCTACCTCGGCCACGACGACCTCTGGGCGCCGGACCACCTGGCGCGGCTCGTCGCCACACAGCGGCAGACCGGCGCCGACGTCGCCTTCTCGCTCACAGAGGTGATCGGTCCGCCCGGAAGTGGGATGAGGAACGTCACCGGCCTGACGGCGAGCGGCTACGCGGGAGGGCACCTGGCGCCGAGCTCGCTCCTGCACCGACGCGAGTTGACCGAGCGCATCGGCGGCTGGCGCGACTACCGGGAGATCGAGGCGGCCCCGGATACGGAGTTCACAGAGCGGGCGCTCTCCGCCGGAGCGGCGTTCGCCTGTTCGCGAGCGCTCACCTGTTTCAAGCTGCCGTCGGCGATGCGCCGCAACTCCTACGTCGAGCGGCCCTCGCACGAGCAGGAGGAGCTGAGCCGGCGGATGGAGGCCGAGCGGGCCTTTCAGCTGCGGGAGCTGGGTCGGGCCGTCGCCAGCCGGCTGCGTCATCCCCGCACCGATCCGCACAGCTTCGGGCCCAGAGTCCCTCCGGGCGCCGGAAAGGGCGCCCAGGTGCGCGAGGCGCGGCGGATCCGGGGCCTCGACCCCTAGCAGCACCGTTCCGGTGCGACTTATCTGCCCTATGGCGGCATAAATCGCACCGGAAGGTCGGTCGGTCGGCTAGCGGCGCTCCATCAGGGTGGCGACGACGGCCTCGTAGAAGCCGTCGCCCATCGATCCCTCGGTGACGGTGGCGTTATCCCAGGCGGAGAGGGCGGCGCGCAGGCCGGGGTCGCGCTCCGGGCCGTTGGCGACGACGAAGAACCGGCCGACTGCGCCGGCGACCTCGAGGTCCTCGACCGAGTCGCCGACGGCGATGCACTCGGCCGGGTCGTAGCCGCGGGCACGTGCGTGGGCGGCGACGGCAGCGGCCTTGCTGACTGGCTTGGGGACGAGGTGGTAGGCGTGGGTGGGGCCGTCGACGGCGGGCATCTCGCGGCCAATCGCGCCGTTGTCGAGCAGGCGCAGGTCGCCGTGGCCCTCGGCCTCGAGCAGCCGGTTAGCCTCCTCGACGTCGACCTTGCCGCGGAAGAGGTGGGAGAGGATGCGGCCGGTGTGCCAGGGCGCGTGGTACTCGAGCCGCCCGTCGAAGCGCTTGAACAGCATCTTCGGGATCCCGCGCTGCTCGATCTTCTCGTAGACCGTCCCGTCCTCGTCGGGGACCAGGTCGCCGGTCAGCAGCGTCGTCTCGCCGTCGATCGCGAAGGCGCAGCCGGCCTCGTAGATGTAGGAGGCCTGGCCCATCAGGCGGGCGCACTCGTGCACCTGCGGCTCCCGCCGTCCCGACATGATCACGACCTCGACCCCGGCCCGGTGGCAGGCCTCGAGGCCCCGCGACTGGGCTAGCGAGAAGGCGCCGTCGGGGTCGCGGAAGAGGGAGGAGCCTTTGCCGAGCAGGGTTCCGTCGAGGTCGGTGTAGACGCATCGCAGTGGCATGGTGCGGTCGCTACGGTAGCCGGATGCGGGACGGACAAGGGTTCCTCTTACGGATCGGCGCGCGGGTCCTGTCACGGGGTGAGGGGGGCACTGCGGGCGGGCCACGGTCCGTCCTCGACCCCCCCTCACCCCGCGCCACCCGCGCGAGGAGCGGCGGTATGAGGTGGCGTTTGTCCGATCGGGTGTTGGAGCTTGGGCAGCCTGTTGCCGCGGGGATCGTCAACGTGACTGCCGACTCGATGTTCGAGGGGGCTCGTAGCGTTACGCCTGAGCGGGCGGTTGAGGATGGCTTGGCGCTTGTCAGGGCCGGGTTCGAGATGTTGGATGTGGGGGCGGTGGCTGCGAAAAGTGGGCCGCCGGTGCCGGCGGAGGTGGAGGCGGCGGCGTTGGTACCGGCGATCGAGGGGCTAGTGGGGGCTGGGGTGCCTGTTTCTGCCGACACCTTTTCGGTGGAGGTCGCGCGGGCGGCTCTTGCGGCCGGGGCGGTTGCCGTCAACGACATCTCCGGGGGTTGCGAGGAGATGTTCGAGCTGGTGGCGGAGACGGGGTGCGGCTACGTGTTGATGCACATCGAGGGGCCGCCGCGGGTTGATCGGCCGCCGCGGCACTATGACGACGTGGTCGAGCAGATGAAGTCTTGGCTGGGGGGGAGAATCGAGGTCGCTCAGAGACTTGGGGTTAGCGAGGAGCAGATCGCCATCGACCCCGGACTCGACTTCGACCTCGACACCGAGCAGAACCTGGAGGTTCTGCGGCGGCTCCCCGAGCTGTGCTCGCTCGGGCTGCCGCTCTACGTCTCGCTCTCGCGCAAGGACTTCATCGGCGCGGTCCTGGCGGGGTCGTGGGAGGAGCGGCTGCCGGCGGGCGAGCGCGAGTGGGGGACGGTCGCTGCGGTGGCGCTGGCGGTCCGCGGCGGCGCCGACGTCCTCCGCATCCACGACCGTAGCTCACTGCAGGCCATGCGCGTGGCCGGACGAATTGCCCATCCGGTGACATGACGGCCCCAGATCACCGCCATGCTGCGTCCTCAGTCGTCCGAATAGCGCCGCTATTCGGACTCCCTGCGTCCTTGCCTGACGACGCCTGGGCCACGTCATCTCACCGGATGGAGACGTAATGGCAAAGAGCCTGCTGGAGGCGCCGTGGTCGGTTGCGCTCGAGCCGGCTCGGCGCGACGGACGCATCGTCGCGGAGGCGAGCGAGGCGGAGCGCAAGGCGCGGACCGTGGCGCTGCCGGGCTCGCTCGATCCCGGCTTCGCCGAGGCGCTGAAGCGGGCCGGGGTCGAGCGTCTCTACTCGCACCAGCGCCAGGCGCTGGAGGCCGCGGCCGTCTCCAACCTGGTGATCACCAGCGGCACCGCTTCGGGCAAGAGCCTCGCCTTCAACCTGCCGGTGCTCGACGGCATCGCCCGCGACTCCAAGCGCCGTGCCCTCTACCTCTACCCGACCAAGGCTCTGGCCCAGGACCAGGCGCGCAAGCTGGGCGCGCTGCGCCCGCCGGGCCTGCGCGAGGCGATCTACGACGGCGACACGCCGCGCGAAGAGCGGCCGGCGATCCGCCGCCGCAGCAACCTCGTCCTCACCAACCCCGACATGCTGCACGTCGGAATCCTGCCCCACCACAAGAGCTGGGGCGACTTCCTCGCCAACCTCGGCTGGGTCGTGGTCGACGAGGCCCACACCTACCGCGGCGTCTTCGGCTCCCACGTCGCCAACGTGCTGCGGCGGCTGCGCCGGGTCGCGCGCGCCTACGGCTCCGAGCCGCGCTTCCTGCTCGCCTCGGCGACGATCGCCAACCCGGTCGGGCTGGCTGAGGAGCTGGTCGGGACGCCGTTCGAGCTGATCGACGACGACGGTGCGCCCGGGGCCGGGCGCGAGATCGCGATGTGGAACCCGCCGCTGATCGACAAGGCGACCGGGACGCGGCGATCGCCGCTGGGCGAGGCGGCGGACCTGCTGGCCGAGTTGGTCTCCCACGGCGTGCGGACGATCTGCTTCCTGAAGAGCCGGCGGGGGATCGAGCTGATCCAGCGCTTCGCCCGCGAATCGCTGGAGGCGCGCGGCAAGCCGGAGCTGGCGGCGCGGATCGCTCCCTACCGCGGCGGCTACACCTCGCAGCAGCGGCGCGAGATCGAGCAGCGGCTGTCGGACGGCGAGCTGCTCGCGGTCGTCGCCACCGACGCGCTGGAGCTGGGGATCGACATCGGCGAGCTCGACGCAGCGATCTGCGTCACCTTCCCCGGCACCGTCGCCAGCCTGCGTCAGATGTGGGGGCGGGCGGGACGGCGCCGCCGCGGTCTGGCCGTCTATGTCGCCGGCCAGGACGCGCTCGACCAGTTCTTCTGCCGCCATCCGGACGAGTTCATCGACCGACCGGTGGAGGCGGCGATCCTCGACCACGCCAACGAGCAGATCGCCGCGCGGCACATGGTCGCGGCGGCGTACGAGCTGCCGCTGGGCGAGGAGGACGCGGACGTCTTCGGGCCTGAGTGGCGCGAGCGGGCGCAGCGACTCGTCTCAGCGGGCGAGCTGCGCCAGGCGGGCGGCCGGACGATGCCGCGCAGCAGCGAGTTCGTCGCCTCGAAGATCCCGCTGCGCTCGGCCTCGACCGACTCGGTCGCGGTGATCGAGCGCGACTCGGGCGAGATGCTCGGCCTGGTCGAGGCCGAGCGCGCCTTCACCACGATCCACCCCGGCGCGATCTACCTCCACCTCGGCCGCTCCTACGAGGTCGAGCAGCTCGACGTGGCGGGGCGCCGCGCGGTCGTCTCTCGCTTCGACGGCGACTGGTACACGCGGCCGAAGAAGGAGACCGAGATCTACATCGAGCGGGTGCGGGAGCAGCGCACGACATCGGGGGTCGAGCTGCACTTCGGCGAGGTCTCGGTGACCGAGCAGGTGATCGCCTACCAGCGGGTCTCGATCTCAGACCAGGAGCCCTTCGACATCGTCTCCCTGGAGCTGCCCGAGCAGCACTTCGCCACCCAGGCGCTCTGGTACGTGCTGCCCGACCGGCTCAGCGGGGTGCTGCCGCCCGACGTCCTGCTCGGCGCACTTCACGCGACGGAGCACGGCCAGATCGCGGTGCTGCCGCTGATCGCGATGTGCGACCGCTGGGACATCGGCGGGCTCTCGACCAACGTCCACTTCCAGACCGGCCGCTCGACGATCTTCATCTACGACGGGCACCCAGGCGGGGTCGGGATCACGCTGCGCGGCTACGAGCAGTTCGAGCGCCTGCTCGGCGACGCCGAGCGACTGATCGCCGAGTGCCCATGCGAGTCCGGCTGCCCCTCCTGCGTGCAGAGCCCCAAGTGCGGCAACCTCAACGAGCCGCTGCACAAGGAGGGCGCGCTGGAGCTGATGCGGTCGATGAAAGGCTCCGGCCCGCGATGAGCGGGCGGCGGCAGGTGGCGGTGATCGGGGCGGCGAGGTGCGAGCCGGGCTCCGAGGCGGTGCTGCTCGCCGAGGAGGTTGGCCGGCGCCTCGGGGGCGCGGGCGTGACGCTCGTATGCGGCGGGCTGACCGGGGTGATGGAGGCGGCGTGCCGCGGTGCAGCCGAGGCAGATGGAGTGGCGATCGGGATCGTCCCCGGCAACTCCGTCGATGAAGCGAACCCGTTCTGCACCCATATCGTCGCCACCGGCATCGGTCACGCCCGGAACCTCGCCGTCGTTGCATCGGGCGACGCCGTGATCGCGATCGACGGCGAGTGGGGCACGCTCTCGGAGATCGGCCTGGCCCGGGCGCTCGGCCGCCCCGTGATCGCCCTGCGCAGCTGGAGGATGAGCGGCCGCGAGCGGATGGAGGGCGCCCCGGGCGTCGTCCCGGCCGAGACGGCCCGCGAGGCAGTCGAGCGGGCTCTCGAAGCGCTTTAGCCCACCGCGGTCGTCATTTCTCTCGCATAGCGGAAGAAAATGACGACCGCGTGGGTCGGGGCCAGAGCTCGCGCAGGGCGAGGATCGCGAAGGCGTGGGACCAGGCGAGCGGCGTGGTCGATGTCGGGATGCCTGTGCGGGCGTCGACGCGCTCGGGGAGCAGGCCGGTGGAGGTGGCCGCGCGACGTAGCTCCGCCATCAGGCGCAGCGCGGCCGTGCGCTCGCCCAGCGCCGCGAGGCTCCAGGCCGTCCAGGCGGTGGGAGCCGTCCAGGGATCGTCGCCGCCGTCCCAGCCTTCGGAGGGGACGATGCCGAAGCGCCCACTGGCGGCTGCGAGGCGCAGCAGCGTGTGGCGGACGAGCGGATACAGCGCTGGACGTGGAAAGGGACGCACCGCCCAGGCGGCGGCGGAGTCGAGTCCCGAAGCCGGATCTCCGACGCTGCGCGCAAGCGTGTCCGCGGGCGTCCCGAACAGCGCTCGGATGTTCGGCGCGCCAGAAGCGATCGCGTTGGCGAGGAAATCTCCGCCACCGTTCTCCTGATAATCGGCCAGCCCTTGCCATGGCCGCTCCGCCGTCGCGCTCCGCAGCCCCGCCGCGCGCGCGGCCGCCGCGATCCACCCAGACGCATCTCCCTGCGCACCCCGGCCGTCGACCGGAGAGCTATCGACCTGGAACCGGGCGGCGGCACCGAGGTCGAGCCTGCGCAGGAAGTGCACGATGCGCCTGGCCTCGCCCCGGTATCCCGATGCAGCAAGCGCCATCGCGACGGCGCTCGCGTCGCGCGGCCAGACGTAGGCCCAGCCCTGGCGCGCGCCGGCGACGACCGCGCCGCTGCGCCGGTCGACGAGCCCGTGCAGGACGAGCAGCGATCGCGAGTACATCCTTCGCGCCCAGCCCGGCGCTCCGGCGCCCAGCGGCCGGGCTGCGGCAAGCCAGCGCGGATCGGACCGGGCAACCTGCGAATCGCCCAGCGAGGCGACCGTGACGACCCGTTCCCCGCCGAAGCGAGAGATGGTTCGCAGCGAATTGGCATCGGGCAGGTAGCGCTGCCGGGCCGAGTCGGTCCCAGACCCCCCCGAGGCAAGTGTCGCGCCGACGACTAGGAGGATCGCCAATCCCACCGCTCGCCGAAGCCATCTCATCGACCGAATGCAATCAGCCCCGTCGCGCCCCGGTCGCTAGCCTTCGCTCTGCGCGTCCCCGTCGCGCCCCGGTCGCTAGCCTTCGCTCTGCGCGTCCCCATCGCGCAAGCCAGGCGAGGTAGCTCAGTTGGTAGAGCACACGACTGAAAATCGTGGTGTCGTGGGTTCGATTCCCACCCTCGCCATACATCCATCGTCATTGAGTTCGCGTGGCCAACCTGGTCCATGACCCTTTTCACGTCGAATTCACTGGCGAGCAGGGCGATTGAGATGTAGGTCGTCGCAACGTGTGCGGGGTCGTCTGGGGCAGCGGCGGCAGGCCCTTGGCAACCTCCCTCGCTCGCCAGCTTTACCGCTGCGGCGACGATTCTGCCGACCCTCTGGCGAGAGATTCGACCGCTCGCACGTTGAGGACCAGGTAGTCGTCGGGACCGGTTGGCTTCCTGGCCCGTCGCAAGCGGTCGATGTGCTCTACGACGACCTCGGCCGCGTCTGGCGTCAAGACGACTATCCGCTCCCCTGCCTCGGTCTTGGCATCCACGATCCGAATGCGGACGCCTTTGGGGTCGTGAAGACGGATGTGTCCGATTTTCAGATCGCAAAGCTCACTAACCCTGAGCTCGGCGCTTGACCAAGCAGCTCGCAGATGACACGGCGCCCGACGTAACCGCGCCCGACTTTGATGTTCAGGCGCGAAGGTGATGGGTGACGGTGGCATGTGCCAGATCATTCAGATTTGCAGGGAACATCTCCAATTGGGTACGGTCGGGGTCGCCTGGCAACTAGCAAGAGGAGAGAATCGTGCGGCAGGGGAAGTGTGGCGGCACAGAATGCATGGCCGGAACGGAAGCGCTCAGACCTGCGCATCCCAGCGACGCATGTTCGAATCCACGCATTCTCTTCAGTCTTCGGCAGGGCTTCAGGGCTTCTCGGGGGGGGGGGGGGGGGGGGGGGGG